>Ga0256404_1003528_pt1 | contig 31643 bp, 27 predicted proteins | sample RumenRJG_01DNA_FD_185990 | JGI IMG/M metagenome (GOLD analysis project Ga0256404, IMG submission 185990) | Bovine rumen microbial communities from Lethbridge, Alberta, Canada - RJG_01 | ecosystem: Host-associated > Mammals > Digestive system > Stomach > Rumen | place: Canada: Alberta | collected...
TTGGGCAGCCAACCATGTGCCTTAATGGACTGGCTTGCTTTTTGATGGATTTCCTCTTTCTTGACTTCCAGTATCTTTGCCTCCTCTATCCCTGACACAAGGGGCGAATTCTTTGCGCATCTTTTTGAGCCCTCCGTAACCTTTAAGGATGCAAAGGTGTCTGTAAACGCCGCGTGCCTAAATAAGCTGCCTGATGTCACGTTCGTCCAGTTCCTCGTAAACCCCAATGAGAAGAAGCTCGCGGTAAAGCCCTGTGACGAGGAGCTCAAGGATTCCTTTTCATGGGCTTCGAGAAATAAAGAAGGTAAGAGAAAGCCCAAGCAGATCTCCTGCGAAATGTTCTTTGCCAAGGTGGTAAAGCTTATGGGCTGGAATCCCCAATGCAGATATAAGGTCTTGGGGAAGCTCATAAGAACGAAGAATGATACCATTTTCGTTTTCGATCTCACAAGCGCCGAGACATTTAAGAGAAAGGACCCGGAATCAGGCGAGATAGACAGAAAAGCATACTATCCCGATGATTGGATGAACCGCTTCGGCGTGCCGGTAAACGAGCATCAGGACTTAACGCTTGTCAGCATTTTCGACGACTATACAGTTTTCAGAATAGATAAGGATGAAGAAAGAGAGGGTAAGACCAAAAATGACACCGACAATATCCCTGGACATGAAGAAGAACAGATTGAGAATCCATCAGAAGACCTTAGGACTGATGAATAGACCGGAATATGTCTATATCTGGGTCAATCCCGACGAAAAGGAGCTAGCCATCTGCTGCGCCGATAAGAGCAGTAAGGACGCAATAAAGGTCAAAAAGGCCAAGGAGTGCGAAATATATAGCAGATTTCTTTTCAGTAAGCTCAAAAGAACTGCGCCTAACCTTGAAGAAGATAAGACTTATGTGTTTGAAGGCGTTCTAAGTAAAGGGAATAAGGTTGCCAGATTTTCCATTGTAGATAACGAGGTGTTTCGGGGGCGAGACAGGTCTTATGAATAAATCCGAGTATGCCATTAACGAAGAGCTCTTAAGGCTGATCCAACCTGTATCCGATACCAACCTTGAAAACCTTAAGGAAAATCTCTTAAAGGATAGTGATCTTAGGGTTGTCCATGTCTGGCGCGGCTACCACTTAGACGATATGGAAAAGTTCAAGATCTTAAAGGATATCGGTTTCGAATATATAGTCGAGGAGATGGATTTTCCCGATATCAACCATGCCGGAATATATGTCTGTAAAAACCAGCTCCAAAGAACGGATCTTTCCTTGGAATACAGTAAATACCTGATCGGCCAGCTTTACTGCTACCACCACGCTCTAAGATCCCCGTTCAAAACCGGTGATTCCCAGGGCGCAATTGCAGAAGTAATAGCAGATTATTCCTATATATCACCCGGCACGGTCAGAAAATACAGCGTATATGCCATAGCAATGAATATAATCTTCGATCAGGATATGGCCTTTGCCAAGTTTATTCTTTCCGGGAAACTTCGTATTTCCCATGAAAATACGATAGAGCTCTCAAGATTAAGACCGGAGGAAATAAGGGCTATAGCCAGATCCTCCATGGAAGAAAAACTCGACCATATAACCCTGTCCTATATAAGAAATGAGGTCAAGTGGAGTCATATAAAACCGAACAATCCCGTAAGCAGAAGGGAAAAATCGGAAGAAAAGGTGAAAACCAACGTAAATATAAGGCAGATGCCCGAGTACGACCCCGATTCTGAAGTAAACAGCCTCTGCTTAACGATCGACTCGTGGATATCCTCCATTCAAAGAGTAAGAGGCTCTGAAAACTTCCCAAAGATAACCAATACGGCAAGCTTAAAGCTCATGCGAAAGCTGACAGTGCTGGAGCATACGATAAACACAATCCAGGAGTCTTTGGTAGAAAGGACTAATGCAAATGACTGACTATAAAGAATTTATCCCCAAAGTTCATTTCGAGCTGGTGCCAATAAAAGATCTTGTTTCCAACCAGGAATATCAGAGAAACCTATCCATGATCCACGTAAGAAAGGCGGTGGAAAACTTTGATCTAAACCAGATAAACCCCATAAAGGTATCAAGAAGAAATGGTATTAACTATGTATTCAACGGCCAGCATACGGCAGAAATAATTGCAATGGCTTCAGGAAGCCGTGATACCCCTGTCTGGTGCATGATCTATGACGATCTAGAATATACGGAAGAAGCTGATATCTTTGCCAACCAGATGAAGAACGTAAAGGCATTGCAGCCAATAGAGATATTCAAGGCCAACTGTGAAGCCGGCAATGGCAAAGAACTTATGATCAAGGGCCTCGTAGAATCCTATAATCTCAAAATAGCTGCCAATTCAAATCCAGGCACGGTCTCAGCCGTAAGCGCTCTTGAAAAGCTCTATGACAAATACGGCTACGATGTCTTGGACAGGGTACTGAAGTTGATAATAATAACTTGGGAGGGAGAAGCAAAATCATTCTCGGCCAATATGCTAAACGGTGTCGCACGCCTCGTAATAACATACGGCAGTAAACTTAAAGAAGACGTTTTTAAGGAAAAACTCAGCGAAATCTCAATAAAGGAAATATCAAAAACCGCCAAAGACAGAAGAGCGGGCTCTTTAGGCTATGCCGAAGCCATGCTGATTTTCTACAACAAGAAAATGCGTGCAGGTCTTCCGTGGAACGCCCTTTATCAGAACAGAATCATCAAAGACCCGTTCCAGGAACCCGAAGACATCCCCTGCGAAGGTGCCTAATCAACCAATTCAACCCAAACAGGGTGGGCAGGGTAGGAAGCCGCGATTTCCTCTCAACATTCAAAGTATTGGCTCAACTTATCCAAATTATTTATACTCAAGCCTGAATATAGGCAAATATCAGATATAGTTTTGACTATTGTCGTTTTGGTAATAAGGTCATAAAAAGTTTACAAAAAGCCTCAAGACTGAATAATTCAGCGGTTTTGCGGCTTTTTTCATGTTTTGTGTTTTTCTGTTCTGATAACGATGTCTAATATTTATAAATTTATATTATAATTAAAAAGTACGCAAATCGATGGCTTATTTGTATGACTTAACTTCGAAAACTTTGATGATTTGAAGTGAAATGTCCTAATAATAGTACATCTGTGAGTGTAATATTTTAGTGTGATTCTGTGTCAGGCGGAGAAATATACGCGAGGTGTTCGATGAACTACAAAGAATACAGTGCTGCTATCACGAGAGAACAGTTCTTGTTTTATGAAATGCGTATTACTGCGAAACTGTTTTGCGAAGGACTCAATAAAGCCGAAGTTGTTGATAGAATTGTTGAAGAAAACTTGTTTCAATATCCTACAGAAAAATCAATTAGAAAAATAGCACTTGCATGTATACGAAGAATTGAGATTCTTGATAACAACTATTTAGTTCAAGCTGTTGCCAGTCAACCTTCTGATGTATCTAAACAAATATGTTTATATGCAATGATGAAGCAATATCGACTGATATGGGATTTTATGATTACTGTTATTGGATCTAAGTATCAGTCAATGGATTCCTCGTTTGGCAAAATTGATTTGAATTCTTTCTTTATGCAACTTCAAGAACAAGATGATGTTGTAGCCAGTTGGAGTGATTCAACTATAAAAAAGTTAAAACAGGTGATTTTGAAATTGCTTGTTGAAAACGAATATGTGGATAGCACCAAGGCAAACAAGTTGAATCCTGTATTAATCAGTCCTTTGTTGGAAAATGCAATAAGAGAAGAGAATAAGACAGAAGCTTTACCAGCTTTTAACTGTCTGGGTTAAGGAGAACTGCATGAGCAACATTAACGAGCGATTGGACAGAGTTAGAGATCTTCTGAAAGATCCTGATTTCCTCGAAGGAAATGGTCTGTCCAACGAAGTGAATATAAGAATCTGCTGTTATGATCCATCAGATGAGATGAGGGTTAGGCATTTTGTAAAACAGATTATGGCTGATCAGAGTCTTCCATGTCACCTGGTGGAAAACAATCTTTACGAGATTTTCCTTTCTTGCTGCGAGGATAAAAGAATATTGAACCGCATGGGAGATATGGAACAGAAGAAGGGCAAGGATGCCTTGCAGAAGCAGATAGAAAAGTCAGTTTCCGTGCAGACCTACGTAGATAAGATCTGTGCAAGAACACCAGAAAAAGGTGATGTAATTCTTTTGACGGGCGTAGGCGATGTCTTTCCATTCATGCGCATACATATGCTGCTTGAGGCGTTGCAACCAAGAATTGGTGCGGTTCCAATACTGGTTATGTACCCCGGAGAATTTGATGGACGGCATGTGAAGTTGTTTAACAGACTACCAGCGAATCCCTATTACAGGGCATTCAATGTGATATAAGGAGGAGCCTATTCATGAAGATTCAAAACATGTTCCAGGATGACATCAATCGCAAGATCAACGGCGTTATTAAGGTTGACCAGGTCGATGAGACCACCGAAAGAGAATTAAATGAGTATGTCATCACGAGAGAACTGAAGAGGCACTTCATTTCTTTCTTCAACTATTACGATGATGCATTTGCTGAGCCCACAAACGATATAGGAGTATGGATCTCAGGATTCTTTGGAAGTGGTAAATCACACTTTTTGAAGATGCTTTCTTATATTCTTGAGAATAGAACCATCAATGGAGTTAAGACCATTGAGCGGTTCCGTAGAAAATTCGAAGATGATCCTGCCACTTTTATGCTGATTGATAATGCCACTAAAGGTGAGACGGAGACCATTCTATTTAATATTGATATTGAAGGCTTCAGTAATAAGGACAATACCGCTGTATTAAGGGTCTTCGCTAAAATGTTTTACAACCATCTTGGTTTTCTCGGCGAAGATCTGAAGTGCGCCAAGCTGGAACAGTTTATTGCCAAGCGTGGCAAGACGGAAGAGTTTCGCAAGGCATTTGAAGAAAAGAACGGAGAGCCCTGGACGGAGACCAGAACTTCTCTCGGCTTCTTCGAGGATGATGTTGTAGAGACTTTGATGGAAGTCCTTGGCATGAGTGAGATCGCTGCACGAAACTGGTTTAATGGTACTGAGGATGCCGAAATCAGCATCGCTGGTCTTGTGTCTGAGATAAAGGACTATGTAAACAATAAGCCTGATAACTTCCGTCTGCTTTTTATGGTTGACGAAGTTGGACAGTATGTTGGAACTGATACAAACCTTCTACTGAATCTACAGTCTCTAGTTGAGAAAGTAGGAAGCGAGTGTGGCAGTAAGGTATGGATTATCTGTACAGGTCAGGAAGCCATCGATGAGATCATTAAAGTTCGTATGGATGAGTTCTCTCGAATTCAGGCTCGTTTCAAGACAAGACTTTCCCTGTCTTCATCTGCAGTAGATGAGGTTATTCAGAAGAGACTTCTTTCAAAAACACCGGAAGCGGAAGCTACTCTGAAGGAAGTATATGCGAAGAACGATTATGTTCTTAAGAACCTGTTTAGCTTTACTGATTCAATTTTGGACATCAAGGGCTACGGAGGAGAGTCGGAATTCACGGTTAACTATCCTTTCGTTCCGTATCAGTTCATCCTCATCCAGAAGATTTTCTCTGAAATCCGTAAGCACGGTGCTGCCGGTAAACATTACTCCGGAGCAGAACGTTCCATGCTGGACGGCTTCCAGATTGTAGCCAAGGCAATACAGGATAGAGATGAGAATGCTATTGCACCTCTTTACCCTTTCTATGATAGCGTTCATACCTTCCTTGACGGGTCTATACGCAGGGTTATTGAGCGTTGCCAGAAGGCGGCAGATAACGGGGACGGCATCGAAGATTACGATGTTAAAGTCCTGAAGCTTCTGTATCTCATTCGTTATATTGACGATGTAAAGGCTAATCTGGACAACATTGTTATCCTTATGGCGGATGATATCCGCACTGACAAGATTGATCTCCGCGCCAAGGTGCAGAAGTCGCTTGACCGCCTGAAGAGTCAGAACTACATTGACCGTCGTGGTGATGCATATGTATTTCTGACTGACGAGGAACAGGATATTGCAAGAGAGATTGCAAATACTACAGTTGATACCGCAAAGATTGTAGAACGTATCGGCTCACTTATCTTTGGCGATATCTATACTACGAAGAAATATCGCTATGGTAAGTATGACTTCCCATTTGATGAGATGGTGGATAATACCGCGGTTGGATCTACTTCAGGGGCGATGGTTCTTCGTTTCCTGACGGTTGCAGCGGATGCGGATGACAAGCAGGAATTTCGTTTGATGAGCAGTTCCAAGGGAGCCGCTGTTATTGTACTTGCTGATACACCTTATTACGAGTCTCTGGAGAATGCCATGAAGATTCGTAAGTATGTAAAGCAGCGTAATGTAAATCAACTGGCAAAGTCCGTGCAAGACATTATTCGTGATCAGCAAGATGAAGCCGGGAAATACGAAATAGCAGCCAAGGAAGAACTGGAAAAAGCTATTATAAACGCTAATTTTTATGTAGACGGTGAACATATTGAGATTACTAGCGGAACTACCACATCTCGCATCGAACAGGCTCTACAATATTTGGTTGCTCATGTGTACAGTGAACTTGATTTGATCACTAAGAATGCCGAGACAGATGCAGACGTTATTGAAATCCTAACTGGAGCGGATCCGCAGCTGGCAGGAACGGAAGACAATCGTGATGCTGCCGCTAAGATTGAGGAGTATTTGGAAGTGCAGTACATAAAGAAACTGCCGACTTCGATGGATGATATCCAGAGCAGATACCAGGCAATTCCCTACGGCTGGAAGGAAATCGACATTGCAGCCGTTGTGGCGCTCCTTATCTATCAGCAGAAGGTCACTATCAAATATGGCGGGGCTACAATCAGAACTGATAATCCGAAACTCCCGGATATGCTTCGTAAGAAGAGCGAACGCGGAAAGACCATGATTTCGAAGAAGCAGTCTCCTTCTGCTCAAAAGATGAAGTCTGCCCGTGAAATCATGAGAGAATACTTTGACATCATGGATGTTCCGGAGGATGAAGATGGCCTTGTAATGCTGATCATTAAGAAGTTTACCGAGCAGAAGACACATTATGAACTTCTGGATGCAAAGTATGAAGGACACAATTATCCGGATCATGACAAGGTCAGATCTGCCATTGCACTTATGGATGATGTTCTTTCCCAACAAAAGGATAATATCGCCTTGGTAGATCGTCTGGTAGCTGTCGAGGATAAACTTTTTGATAGTAAAGAAGATTTACAGCCGGTTGAGGGCTTCTTTAAAAATCAGGTAGGAGTGTTCGATGCAGCTGTAAAGATGGAACAAGATCTGAAAAATGACCTTTCCTATCTGCAGCAGGATGAGGAAGCCAATGCTGCTCTGAGCCGGATTCGTCAAATCACGGGAGTTCAGGCATCAAATTCTCAGGTGTATAAGCTTATCCCAGAACTTAACGGTTTGATGGATTCTGTAAGAACAGGTCATAATAAACTGCTGGATGCAAAGCGCGAAGATCTTATGGAGATTGTTCGTCAGTGTCTTACGGAAATCCATACTGCAAGTGATGACTGTGGAGAATGCAAGAATATTATTGCCAGCGCAGAAAACTATTTTACACAGATGAAGGAAGAGATTTCTTCCAAGAAGAGTCTTGCTTTGCTGGATGCACTTGTTACCCAGATGTGGTCTTATAAAGATGATACTGTTACAAGAATCGAAAATGCCAAAAAACCAAAGTCGGTTGATCCGGTAACACCGACGGAAGATAAACCATTGCCAAAGAAGCATATCAAGAATGTATATCGTCAGGCTATCTTCAAAGCAGACACTTTGGAGAGTCAAGCTGACATAGATGAATATGTGGAGCGGATGCGTACATACCTCACAGCTCTTCTGAAAGACTGTGATGGTATTAAGCTGAACTAAAGGAGAACGCAAATGGATAAGAATGCGATAAAAACATATGCTGTCTGGGCACGTAACGAGCTGCGTGATCGTGTCTCAAAAAAACTAGATCAGTATGAGATTACAGCCGATGCTGATGCGAATGCAGACATCATAAGAGGAAAGCTGCTTACAAAGGATGAAAAGTCTCAAAGAGCCAAAGCGATAGCGAAGGTTAAAGAGAAAGGCATTGACCAGGTTGTAGAGGAAGTTGCTTATACATGGTTTAACCGTTTTTCTGCTCTGCGCTTTATGGAGGTGAATAACTATTTGCCTACCAGAATCCGTGTCTTCACAGACGAGAACAATGCATTCAAGCCACAGATTCTTACTGAGGCCATTCACATGGAACTGGATGGTCTGGACAGGGAAAAGGTCTATGATTTAAAGGAAAAGAACAATAATGATGAATTGTTCAAGTATCTCATTATTACGCAGTGCAATGCGCTTTCAAAGATTCTTCCTGGAATGTTTCAGAAAATTGCTGATTATACAGAACTCCTGCTCCCGGACAATCTACTCCGCGAGGGTAGTGTAATAGATCATTTAGTCTCCGATATTGAAGAAGCTGACTTTAATGTTCTTTCAGGAACAGGTCAGGTTGAGATAATCGGATGGCTATACCAGTATTATAATGACGAAAAGAAAGCTGCAGTTATCGATATGGCTGGGAAAACAGCTGTGAAAAAAGAAGATATTCCCGCCGCTACTCAGTTGTTTACTACAGATTGGGTAGTTAGATACATTGTCGACAATTCACTCGGTAGATATTGGTTGGAGCGTCACCCGAATAGCACTCTGAAAGACTATCTGGAGTTTTATGTTGAGCCTGATGAAAGCAAAGCTGATAATGTTTCTGTTTCTCCTGAACATATTACCTTTTTCGATCCGTGCATTGGTTCTGGCCATTTCGCACTATACGCCTTTGATGTTTATATGCGAATATATGCCGAATGCGGTTACAGTGACAGAGATGCAGTTGTTTCGATAATTGAGAATAATATTTTCGGGCTTGATATCGATGATCGTGCTGCACAACTTGCATATTTCTCTGTAATGATGAAGGCTAGAGAATATGATAGGAGATTTTTCTCTAGGGGGTTGCAGCCGCATATTATGTCTGTTGCTGAAAGCAATTCAATTGACGATGATATTGTCCAGACTTTTGCAGGAGGAGACCAGGACATAAAGAATGAGATACTGGGTATAGTTGAAGAATTACGTGATGCAAAAAACCTTGGTTCACTAGTAAGAATTAAAAACCGCGATGTTACGAAACTCACGACAAGATTATCTGAATTAAAAACAGAAATCAGCTTGTTTAATAACCAGGCTGTTGAAGTATTTCAGCCTTTAATTGAGACAGCTGAGATTCTCTCAAAGACTTATACAATTGTTGCAACAAATCCGCCGTACTTAAATAAGTATAATGATGGACTAAAAAGCTATTTATATAGTCAGTTTAAGGATTATTCAGGGGATTTGTTTAGCGTCTTTATGTATAGAAACTTTGCTTTCTGTAAAAAAGATGGATATACAGGTTTTATGACGCCTTTTGTTTGGATGTTCATTAAGCTTTATCAAAAGCTCAGGGAGTATATTGTTAACGAAAAGAGTATCGTTACTCTTATTCAAATGGAGTATTCAGCCTTTGAAGAGGCTACTGTGCCGATTTGTGCATTTGTTCTCCAGAACGGAAGAAAATATCAGACGGGTTATTATTTTCAACTTTCCGATTTTAGAGGTGGGATGGCTGTTCAGAAGGAAAAAGTACTTGAGGCATTGTCGGATACAGACAATTGTAATTATTTCTTCGAGACCCCTTTATCGAGTTTCTTGAATATTCCTGCATCACCTATTACCTATTGGGCAAATGAGAAGGTTTTGGAGTCTTTTAAGACATTTAAACCTCTCGGCGATTATGCGGAGATTGTTTCCGGTATGACTACTGGAAACAACGATAAATACATGAGAGATTGGAAGGAAGTCAACCTTAATAAGATTGCGTTTCATAAAGCCTCCTTGGATGAGGTTGACCTGAAAAAGACATATTGGTTCCCTTATAACAAAGGAGGCGCTTTCAGAAGATGGTACGGTAATAACGACTATGTGGTTAATTGGAGCAAATCTCATGAGTTTAATCGAGCAAAGACTACCATGACTTATCTGTATTTAAAGCCATGTATTACCTGGTCGGATATTACATCTGCTATTTTTTCTGCCAGAGCTTGTGAACAGGGATTCTTTTTCGATGTTAAGGGATCTTGTGCTTTCCCGGATGAGAAGACATATTATCCATTAATTGCATTTCTTAATTCGAAGATTGCAATGATGTATATTAAAATGCTTAATCCTACTATTAGCACTCAAGTGGGTGATTTGAAACGCATACCTTTCAATCCAGCTGCTTATGATCAACATCTGGTTGAATTAGCAAAAAGCTGCGTTGAACTTGGTAAGGCAGATTATGATAGTTTTGAGCAGAGCTGGGATTTTGAGAAACACCCATTCGTAAAATATAGAGAAAGCACTATTGAAAAAGCGTTTGCGCTTTGGGCTGACGAATGCAAGAAGAGATTTGATGAAATGAAGAACAAAGAAAGAGAAATGAATCGTTTCTTCATTGATCTTTACGATATGGGAAGATATATGACCGAGGATAATGAGGACAAATACGTTTCCATCCACCTTGCAGATAAGAAAACAGACGTTATTTCCTTTATATCGTATGCAATTGGCTGTATAGTTGGAAGATATTCTCTTGATGTCCCTGGATTAATCTATGCAGGTGGTGAATGGGATGAATCCAAGTACACATCATTCCAGCCCGACAAGGATGCAATCATTCCCATCTGCGATGATGAGTATTTCGAGGATGATATAGTAGGCCTTTTTGTGAACTTCGTGAAGGCGGTATTCGGTGCTGAGACATTGGAAGAGAATCTAAAGTATATCGCAGATTCTCTTGGCGGCTCAGGAGCACCGAGGGAAATCATAAGAAATTACTTTTTGAATAGCTTTTATTCCGATCACTTGAAGACGTATCAGAAACGTCCAATTTATTGGCTCTTTGATTCTGGTAAGAAAAATGGCTTCAAGTGCCTTGTATACATGCATCGTTATAAGCCGGATACTATTGCTCGTATCCGTACAGACTATGTTCATGAACAACAGTCCAGATATCGCACAGCGATTGCAGGGTTGGAACGCCAGATTGCGGATGCATCGACAAGCGAGCGTGTTCGACTGAATAAACGTCTTTCCACTCTGAAAGAACAGGCAGAAGAAACGCGTGAATATGAGGAAAAGATTCACCATCTTGCAGATCAAATGATTTCGATAGACTTGGACGATGGAGTAAAGCATAATTACGAGATTTTCAAGGATGTTTTAGCAAAGATTAAGTAAAAGGAGGCGGCTCTATGGCTTTGCCTGATTCAGAAAGAGTAATACAAGAGTTAAACCGAAGATTTGCGCAGCCGCTACCTGAGTTCTATTCCCGTCGCATCATTTTTTGGTATGACGAGGAAAGGGAATTTGAGGATAAGATTGAGGAGATGGAGCTTTCGGATGCCAAGATTGTTAAACTTACCGAGACAAATAATTTTGAAGTGAAGAAGCTCCTGACAGTGGATGATAAAAACAGTAATTACTGCGTCTACTCACCGGTGACTTATCCAGACGAGCAGAACTGGCTTCTTCCGGTGCAGCTTTACAGTGAAGAGTTCCGGGCAGATCTGATTTCCATGTGGCTTGAGGAGATGCAGATTGAAAACACAGCCAATATCCGAAAGACAGTCAAGGATTACAGGGACTTCTTCAAAACCAAGGCACATCGTACAAAGGTAGCTGGGTTAAATCAGAAAATTACGATGCCAGTGCAGCTTCATAAAGCAGTTATGGCAGTCCTTTGCGGTGTGAAGAATACGCAGCCGAATCTGCTGATTCGGACGGTTCTCCGAGCAGGTATCAATCAGGAGAATAATGGAATCTATCAATCCTTTGTGAAATTTGGGGCTAAGGACATCTTCTGGGCTATGGTGGCACAGGTTTCCGGATATCGTGAAGAGGAGCCGGATCTTGCACGGTTCTCCTGTCATGTATTGATGACTGCTGTTACTAGAACCATGCGCATGGATAATCTCGCAGGGCTTGATAGATTCATTTCAATGCCACATCAGTCATATTGCTATGATTTTGTTTCCGAATGGATGCATAGCGGAGAGATGGATGAACTGTTTGAAATAGCCCGTTACACAGAAGAGGAATTACGCCTGCCGGGCAGGTTCAGCCAGCTTCCAGTTGAGGAACTGGCAGATACAGAGATTTTCCCATGTGTTAATGAATGCATCCTAACTTCCCTAATGACAGAGATACGTGACCATATTATCAATGTGGATACCATTACCTCTGTTGTTCAGAAGAGAAGAACATTACTTTGGTATGACCTTGTTCAGGATTTCTATGCAGGCATTCAGCAGGTCGCAAATATGCAGGACTTCTTCCTGAACCATTCTGCCGGATTCCATACAGTTGAAGCTCACAAGGTTTGGAAGGAATACACCAGTGATTATTACAGGATGGATACTTATTATAGATTGTTTCATCTGTCTTTTGCAAAGAGCCTCAATTCCTCCAATCCGTTGCTTGACGATCTATTCAAGCATGTAGCTGATAACGTGGAAGGTCTCTATGCAAACTGGTTTTTGGGAGAGCTGGGGCAGAACTGGGCTACTGCTGCGGCAGACAACCTGGCTCAATATGGGCGTGTTATGGAAATACCCCAGCAGAGGGATTTCTATCGCTCCCGTATCAAGAATGCTGATAACAGGGTGTTTGTGATCATTTCTGATGCCATGCGTTATGAGGTGGCAGTATCGCTGGCAGACGATCTTCGTCGGGAAACACAGGCAAATGTGAAAATGGAATCTTGCGCAGGTATTTTCCCTACAGTTACAAAGTTTGGCATGGCAGCTCTTTTACCACACAGTGAACTGACAGCAGAATTAAAGAGCAACGGCAGTATCGGTGTTCTTGCAGATGGGGCATCAACGGACGCCGGGTACAGGGACGGAATCTTAAAGAAAGCCGATTCTGCAAGTGTGGCGTTGAAATATAAAGATTTAGTCAAAATGAAGAGGGCAGAAAGAAGTGCGCTCGTTAAAGGGATGGATGTCGTCTATATCTACCACGATAAGATTGATGAAACCAGCCACACAGATGAGACACTTGTATTCGGTTCCTGTGATGATGCTATTTCCGAGCTTAAGAACATGGTAAAAATCATCGTTAATGAGTTCAGCGGCACAAAGATTTACATCACTTCCGACCATGGTTTCCTCTATACCTATAAGCCTTTGACTGAGGACAGCAAAGTGGATAAGACTACCGGATCAGCAGAGGATGTGGAAGTTGACAGACGTTATCTGATTACCAAGAAGGGGGCCAAGCCTCAGTATCTCCTTCCAGTTAAGTTTATGGATGACGAACAGTATGATGCTTTTGCGGCAATGGGTAATGTTCGCATTAAGAAAAAGGGTGGCGGACTTAATTTCGTTCATGGCGGTATCAGCCTGCAGGAAATGGTGGTTCCTGTTATTGATTATCATTACATGAGATCTGACAGTGCTGGATACAAAAAGAATAAAAAGAAATACGACACTAAGCCTGTAACAGTAGGTCTACTGTCAGCAAATCATAAAATCAGCAACATGATTTTCTCATTGAACTTCTACCAGAAGGAAGCTGTAGGAGACAACAGAGAGGCTGCAAACTATCTTCTGTATTTCGTTGATTCTGAAAATAGGCAGGTTAGCGATACACAGAGGATCATTGCAGATAAAACTGGTGATAATAATCAGGATAGAACGTTCCGCGTAAACTTCAACCTGAAATCTATGAAATATGACAATAAAGAAAGTTACTATTTGGTGATTGCCGATGAGAACGGTCTGCAGTTACCCCAAAGAGAAGAATTCACAATTGATATTGCGTTCGCCGTAGATAACTTTGATTTCTTCAGTTAAGAATAGAGGAGGTTCGTAGTGGATAATATGAATGACACTCGCGAAATAATAAAAGATAAGCTCCGCCTAAACTTTGATGGCAAAATTGTCCGTAAGGATCTAACAAAGAAAATCAAGGAAGGTGCCAATGTGCCTGTCTATGTTCTTGAGTTTCTCCTTGGTCAGTATTGCAGTTCGGATGATGATGAAATAATCAATTCCGGATTGGAAAATGTCAAAAAAATACTCTCAGATAATTTTGTTCGTCCAGATGAGTCGCAAAAAGTCTTATCAGTTCTTCGTCAACGTGGTAGCCACACTATAATTGATATGGTAACTGTTAACCTAAATATGAAGAAAGATCGCTATGAAGCGACATTTACAAATATGGGATTAACGGGAGTACCAATTTCCGAGGAGTACCCAACCAAGTTTGATAGGCTTCTTTGTGGTGGTATTTGGTGTATTGTTCAACTCGAATACGAATTTGTCGAAGAAGATCGGGATGCTAATCCTGTCAGTATTCGTAAGCTTAACCCTATTCAGATGCCTCATGTTGATGTTGATGAATTAAAAAGTGGGCGTAAAGCTTTTTCTAAAGAAGAATGGATAGATGTTTTGCTACGTTCGACTGGAATGGAACCAGACATTCTTTCCTATCGTGAGAAATGGTTGCTCCTCACTCGCATGCTTCCTTTAGTTGAAAACAACTTTAATTTTTGCGAACTTGGTCCCAGAAGTACCGGTAAGTCTCACCTGTACAAAGAAATCTCCCCCAATAGCATTTTGGTTTCGGGCGGACAAACAACTGTTGCAAATCTCTTTTATAACATGGGCCGAAGGACAATAGGCCTTGTCGGACTTTGGGATTGTGTAGCGTTTGATGAGGTTGCTGGTATAAATTTTAAGGATAAAGATGGCGTTCAAATAATGAAAGACTACATGGCATCTGGTTCTTTTGCTCGAGGCAAAGAAGAGATTGCAGCATCGGCTTCAATGGTCTTTGTCGGTAATATTAATCAGAGTGTCGACGTTCTTCTTAAAACTGCAAGTTTATTCGATCCCTTCCCTCCTGAGATGGGAACTGACACAGCTTTCCTTGATCGCATGCATTGTTATAATCCAGGCTGGGAAATACCTAAATTCAGACCTGAACACTTTACCGATGACTATGGGTTCATTACGGATTATATGGCAGAGTTCATGCGAGAACTAAGGAAGATCAACTGCGGAGATGCTTTGGACAAATATTATAAACTTGGCCGAAATCTCAACCAGCGAGATACCATAGCTGTAAGAAAGATGGTTGACGGATATATAAAACTGATTTATCCCGATGGCGAATACACTAAAGAGGATGTCGCTGAAGTGCTCGAAATCGCGCTTGAAATGCGTCGACGTGTAAAAGAACAACTAAAAAAACTTGGTGGAATGGAATTTTATGATGTTAATTTCTCCTACATTGATAATGAAACCTTTGAAGAAAAGTTTGTTTCTGTTCCAGAACAAGGAGCTGGAAAGCTAATCCCTGAAGGCCTTTGTAATCCAGGCCAAGTCTACACCATATCTCAAGGTCAGACAGGAATGATTGGAGCGTTTAGACTTGAAGCACAAATGCTTCCTGGAAATGGAAAGTTTACTCGTACCGGTCTTGGATATGGTCGTGCACCCAAAGAAGCAGCTGATACTGCGTTTAATTTTCTTAAAGCTAATGCTAAACACATAAGTGGATCTATTAGTACTACATCAAAGGATTACATAATAGATTATCGTGATTTGCAAGGCATTGGGATGACCGATAACCTTGCTCTTCCGACTTTAATTGCTATCTGTTCAATAGCGTTAGGTCGCCCAGTTCAAAGTGGATTGGTTATTATCGGCGAAATGAGCATAGGCGGAACTCTTATTAAAGCAGAGGAACTCGCTAATACTTTACAGGTGTGTCTTGATTCAGGCGCAAAAAAGGTGCTTATACCTTCAATATCCATGGCTGATTTTGCAACTGTGCCATCAGATCTAATGAGCGCATTTCAGATTATTCCATATCTAAGTGCAGAGGATGCAGTGTTTAAAGCGTTGGGAGTGGAATAAACATGAATGAGATTATGAAGATTGTGTTAGAAGTTATAGCTGGCGTAGGAGGAATCGGAGCTGTTTTTATAGCGGTAGTAGCATTCTCTTCGAACTTTATCGCGGATAAACTTCAAAAGAGGTACCAACTAAAGCTGAATGAAGAACTTGAAAAATACAAAGCTGGGCTTACCAACAAGATATACATAAGCAAAACTAAATTTGACGCAGAGTTTTCAATCTATCAAAGCCTGTCTAAAGCGTTTTCTGAATGCGTTAAGACTATTAACATATTGATACCATCGGGTCTTGTAAGTGTACCTGCGGACGCGGAAGCTAGAGAAAAGCTTGATAATAAGCATTATGACGAAGCAAGAAATGCATGTGTACTTGCTCAGGATGAATTGAGCAAGAGTATTCCATTTATTCCCAAGGAATTCTGTGATGGTTATAAAGAATTGTTAAAGCTCTGTAGCCTACAGTTGTATGATTTTGAACAGCGATGGAATGTATCTTACCCTGGAACCAAAGAGGAAAAATCCGCTTTGGGGCATGATAGTTATAAGAGAACAGAGGAAATAAATACGAAATATGACGAGCTGAATGAAACAATTCGAGAATATCTGAAACGATTAGATGTTCTGTAAATAAAGCATAAAGGAGTGTGGGAAAATGGCTACAACTATTGAAGTAAACAAACAGAGTGTTAAGACCCTCCTTGAAACAGGAAAGGAGCATCCTTTTGTCATACCAGAATATCAGCGTCCGTATGCTTGGGGAGATGATGAAATTCAGACACTGTTTGATGATCTCTGGGATTTTACATCTAGTCCGGAAGGCGGTTCTGAAGGAAAATCAACATATTTCTTAGGAAGCATAGTCGCTTATGAAAATGAGAACGGAGAACAGGAGATTATCGATGGACAGCAAAGGATTACATCGTTATTCTTATTGCTTCGAGCCATATATACGACACTTAAGTATGCCAGCGTTAAATCGAAGGAGGCTGAGAACTTCATCAAGCAGATTGAACCTGCCATTTGGCGTACCAATAAGATGACAGGAGAAGTAGACTACTCAAATATCCTTCTGGAATCTAAGGTGCTAAACAACGAGGGAAACGCTATTCTGCGAAATATCCTTCAGTCTGGAGAGGCAGATCCAAAGGCAACAGATAATTATTCGAAGAACTACAGGAAATTCCAGGCCCTTTATGCGAACCTGTCGCAAGAGAATCCATTAATGATTTATGAGTTCATATATGTTGTGTTGAATAAAGCAATCCTTTTGCCGATTACTGCTGATACACAGGATACGGCTTTAACCATATTTTCCACATTAAACGATCGCGGTATGCCTCTTTCAGATGCTGATATATTTAAAGCGAAAATATACAACCACCTTGATGCTTCAGAAAAGCCTAAGTTTATAAACAAATGGAAAGACCTTGATGAGCAAGCGACACAAGCGGGTGAAAGCATCCAGCAGTTGTTTTATTATTACATGTTCTATCTTCGTGCGTTAGAGCAAGATAACAATACCTCAACTCCTGGTATCCGAAAGTATTATTCTGCCAATAAGTTTGAGAGGCTTTTCCAGCCAGGATTAATTGACAATCTGTTTGTTGTTGTAAGGCTTTGGTCGGTTGTAAATAAACATGAGTCAATAGAGGAAGAACCATGGACAAGTGATTCCAAGGTTCGTCAAGCCTTAGATACTCTTACAGCATATCCAAATGAATTTTGGAAGTATCCTGTAATTAATTACTACCTGAGTTATAGACACGAGGAAAACTTTAAGGAAGAGTTTGTCAAATTCTTACACAAACTGATTAAAGAGTTGTTGAGCAAGTATCTTGTTACTCCAACAATTAATGCTGTTAAGGCTGATATTCTAAAGCTTAATGTTGAGATAGTTGGTTCCTCTTCTCCTCGCTTTGATTTTAAACAAATTGATATAAGCCAGCTTGGAGAGCAGATTAAAAATCCTCATCGGAATGCGGTCCGTATGTTGCTTAAGATATTAGCCTATGATAAACAGGCTGAATTGCTTCCAGACAAATGGGAAATTGAGCATATATTTCCTCAGAAGTGGCAGACTAATTACTTCCCAGATGTTCCAGATGAAATAGTTGCTGAGAAAATAGAGCATCTAGGAAATAAATTGCCTTTTGAGAAAAGACTTAATATTGTTGCTGGAAATGGGTATTTTAAAAAGAAACAAAAAGAATATGCTGATTCAAAGATTAGCATCACAAAGTCAATGGCATCTTCGGATATTCTTGATTGGAACATGGATTCAATTGTAGAACGTGATGTTAGAGTATCTGATGAAATACTTAAAATTCTTACCCAATGGGATAACTCCTATAATAATGATACGGCCCCTTTGTCTGGTGAATCTCCTTCTGAAGAACAGCAAGCTATGATTGAGGAGTTTAAGAAAAAAGGTTGGGTTCAATAGAGTTGTGAAACGGTGGATTATGTCCGCCGTTTTATTATTCTGACAACTTTGGAAAAGCTATTAGAAACGAGAGTTAATGTGTAGAGATGCATAATTCTATCATAATAGAAACTAAAAAAATCCCCTAAACAGCAATAAACTGTTTAGGGGACTATTATTCTATAGCTACTTAATCATTGTTGTTACATAGCTATTGTCTGACCGGACTGATCCTCTTCAGGATTCTGTTCATTTTCAGGTTTATCAGGAGCAGTATCAGCACCTTCGTTCTGTGCCTGACCGTTACCGGCAATCTTGAGAGACTGAGTCTTTGGATCATACTCGTAGATGTTGTTGGAGAGCTGATCTTCAGGCCTTACGTCATTAGCATTAATCTCTCTGACCATTTTTCCGAGAGATTCAACATCGTCAACAAATCTTTTAGGTACAATCAAGGTTTCATCTACAGAGGAAGGTATAACGTACACCTCACCGAATTTTGCGGTGATTCTGTCCATGATCTTAGGATTTAACGCCTGAACGGCACCTTTTGTCTTCTGCTGATTGGTTAAAATGAAGAAGGGAACATTGTAGTTATCGGGTTCAACATCCTCAATCTCAAGATTTTCCTTGTTGCCAAAGAGGACGGACTCAATGTTCTGAAAGACCGGAGGTCTCTCGGCAATATAGTTCATAGCTCTTTCGTGAAGATCCTGAGCCGTTACTCCCCACATATTTGCAAGATCGTTGGTAATTACTGCCTCTGAGAATCCCTGGTTGTCTTCTGTAATCCTTACAGCGTAGACAATGGAAAGATCCTCAATGTTCTTATGCGGCTTATCGGCAAGGTATTCCTTGTTTGCAGCGGTATTGATAAGTCTCGGAACGATCCTGTCCTTGATCTTTTCATAATCAAAAAGATCATCCTTATTGAAGTTAGGAAGAGTAGCGTTCATTCTGATGTCGGCAAGATCGTCCAAAACTTCATCGAAATCCATGCCGTTTTCATACTTCTTGAATGCCTCGTTAAGGTTAAGAGCAGGAGTGACACTCATATGTCTGTCCTTGGGACTGATCATGAGAGCTTCATACTCTCTGCCGGAGCTCTTCTTAACGGTCTGAAACTTCATCTCGTAGTCCTGGTACTCATCTGAAAGATGTGACTTAATGTTGTCGTAGACTTTCTTCTTAAAAGTATCGAAATTCATATTATTTCCTCCAAAAGTTAAAAGTGAATTGGCCTTGACAATCTGTATTCAAGGCTTGATTTCGCACCGTTAGGGCGAAATCTTTGTTCTGTTTGAATGAGATCTAATTCTCTTAATTCATGAATCGCTCTTTTTATGGTAGACCTTGAGCGTTTAAGGTCTTTCGCAATCGTATTAATCCCTGGCCAACATATACCGTCCTTGTTTGCCCGGTCATTCAAGTAAAGGTATACGATGACAGCTCTGTCGTTTATGCCTTTGAGCGAGTAGAGAAAGGATATGTTAACCATGCTGTTTCTCAACTTCAGTCATATACTTGGCACAGCGTTCCATGTTGTCGGGAGGGGCAGTGATTACCTCAACAGGTGGTGTCTTGGACACTTGCTTCTGACCGCCGGTATCTGCAGGCGGCTTCTCGGCAAGTTTTACCTCCTTGTGATACTTGTCGTTGATTGCGCGCTTGATATCATCACGACAGGCATATTCCACTTTTCGGCTGGCATGTTCGCTCACGATATACGGATTGTTTTCATCAAAAGTTATTCCCCATTTGAAGAACAGCTTCATATGAACCTTCATAGGATGAAAGCCTGTCTTCATAACAATAAACATTCCTTTGGGAAGATTTCGAAGCTCATCCGCAGTCATGAGAGGACGTTCGATCATTTGTAACGATTGCGACGGGTTCTCCTTGGATCTGCTGACTGAACCCGACAGAACAGTTCTGGAGCCTAAGGCTTTTGATATCTGATCTGCCGAAGTTGAGTTCGGAGCAAATCCGCCGGAGATAGTAAGCTGCGTGTTATCGATGATTATTTCGGCTCCTTCCTTGCCATAGTTTTTTTCAAGCTGGGCAAAAGACTGGATTATCGGTACTATTTGCAGTCTTCTTGAACGGGAGGCTGAAAACATCATTTCTGCTGAGTCGATCTTAGGTAAAGTACCGAACTCATCACAGAAGAACACGCAGCGATTCTCAAGCTTACCGCCATGCTCATCGGCCACAGATAAGATTTCGCGGTAAAGCTGTTGAATGATAAGGGAGATAAGGAAGAACGTGTTCGGGTTTTCTTCCGGCATGATTATGAACAATGCGCTCTTTTCATTGCAGAACTTCTCGGCATCAAGTTCTGTATCGAAGCAAAGGAGCTGTTCAAGTTCAGAATCAAGGAACGTGTTAAGCCTTGATAATGCTGTGCTCATAACCGAAGACATTGACTGTTCCGGGGAATTAAGTGCAGCACCGGCAAACCATTTAGCCTTGTGATCATCAGGAAGCTCGTCCATGAGAAGCTGAAATTGGTTTTTTCCTTTAATTCCGGAAGGGGATAAGAGTTCCTGTATGACCTTAAAGACCGATACGATATGCCTGTGTTCCGGCTTGGCAAATTCTGCTATCAATAGAATTGTTGCAGTGAGCAAGCCTTCTGCAGCATCGTAGAAGAATGCGTTCTGTCCGAAGGATGTTGCATCGGTGCCGGAGAGGATTATTGTTTTGGCGATAATCTTTGCATACTTCTCGGATTTGGCACGATATGCGATATTATCGGGATTGGCTAAGGCAAGGTCCATATATTTGTTTACAAGGTGCAGGAGATTATTTCCGTTTGACCTTGTCGGATTACGAAGATCGATTACTGAGACGTTATACCCATAATCCTTGCAGATATTGCCGTAGTTTCTCATAATATCACCCTTGGTATCTGTTGACATAAAACTCATCCCTGAAGCCAAGGCGTATTCGATGCACGGATACAGCCAGAATGCCGTCTTACCGACGCCGGCAGCACCGAGCATCAGTGCGTGGACATCTCCCGTATCCACGATAGCCTCATTGCTGTTTGAACAACCGACCACAATGCCCTGGGGAACTTTCTCAATTGGGAGCTCGATCTCATGGATACCTTTTTTTGCTCTTATTTTGTTTCTGATTTTAAGAAGGAGAGAGGGCTTTCTTTCGATGGTCGGTGTTTCTCCGTTTTTTGCCTGTTCGCGCCACTTCTTTGGTGTGAATTTGATAAAACGGTACATACGTTTTATTTCCGGGGTTGTGGCCCACCTGGAAGTGCCGTGCTGGCCGTCGCCAACGGTCCTGCTCTTGATACCATTGAGGTTATACATATGACTCACCATATTGATAACCGCCATGAGTATCATGATCGCGACCATGACTATAACTAGGAGAGGGATGTGATCTGGCATTCGATCTCACCTTCTTCCTGTCCTGAATTTAAAAGATCCTCGTTCCAGTCTTTTAAAGTAGGAACAAGGATCTCTGCTTTATACCCGTCGGCTTTAAGCTGTTCGCATAATTGCTGAGCTGCTCTCTGCCCGGGGCCGTCGTTGTCATAACAAATGTATATATGGTCAAGGTTAGGATTATCCTTAAGCATTTGCATAAGCGGCTGAGGTGAAAGGGAACAGGCTGCAATATAGTTGTTGTCATACCAATTTCTTGGGTACATGGATATATAAGAAAGCATATCTATTGGTGCCTCAAATACAAATACCGTATTATCTTTGCCTCTCCAGTTGAAACTGAATCTTGTATCTGATCCCATCTGGTTGCCGCGCCATCTGTGCTTGGAAGTTGTGCTTCTTAAGTGTGCGTGCTTGGGTTCGCCGAATTTGTTTTTGCCAACGAATACAGCATTGTGATGAGCCTTGGTCTCATATAACAAGCCGTTATGGGCAAAAATCCTAAGTATAGTACTGTCTATGCCTCGGGTGTTGATAAGATAACCGAAAGTCCGGAGCATATTGTTGTTGCTTTCCGGAAGCTGGAACTCAATCTGAGTTACCGGTTTGGGCTTTGGTTGAATCTTTTTGTTGATATAAGCGAGTTCTTCTGTGCCGTCTTCGTTTAGTATAAGTTTTACGGCATCACGAAAGTTGAGGCCGAAATACTTTTCTACAAAGCTGATTGTAGTTCCGCCGACACGTTCATACTGGTGAAACCACAGGTTGTTTTTTATTGATACAGTTTCGTCTCCGTCCATCCACTCGTATTCCGTGCCGACACGTTTTACCTGCTGACCATTCTTTCTTAAGAAGTCGACGAGGTCAGTGTCCGCCGCTCTTTGTATCTGTTCATCTGAATATTTTTTGAACATCGGGGTTGCCTCACTTTCATTAATGTTTATCCGTGCTTGATTCCATGCGCTTCATCCTTTTCCTGGATCTTTCTTCTGAGTTTTATATCAACTTTCGGTACGTGCTCAGGATTATCCTGGAACTTATCCCGAAAGATTCTGCTGACGCTATTAAGGAGCCTTGACACTGATGTAGCCATATAAGCAGGCCTGATTGACTGATAACATGTAATATGTGACGTGTTAATGGTGGTTTTGTCCAGATAATATGCAATATCTGACTTGTTATCTGTCTTATGCGGTTGAAGACTAATATCTTCTTCTGATACATCAATACCGTATATGTCATCTTCATAATCAAAAGGGAAGAGGTTGTTTCTGATATCAGTATCCAACTCGCAGGCAGCTGTAATAATGGCATTGCGGATAGTTTTGAATTCTGGATTCTCGGATAAGGGTATTCTTATTGGTGTCATCTCTGAATATATACGATTGAGTTCACACTGTTTCTCGTACCAGAGATCATATAATTCCTTTACTGCAGGAATCTTTTCTATCTGATCAACTATCCTGTCAACGATATACTTGTCATTCTTTTTAAGATATCCATATGACTTTTTACCCTTGTGAGTCTTTAACCTTCTGTTCAAATCAAGAAGCATAGCCTGAAGGATAGTGTTGTTTTCATGACCGTCATTAATCCTTTTGATTATTTCTTCAATCTCATCTTTTCCGCGAAGTCTGAGTTTATCCCTTCGGTCCGTCTTATCTTTCTGGATGTTCAGCATCTCGTCTTGGAAGATGACGTGTGCAAAGGTGCTCTTAAGACTTTCTATACCGTCTTTATCAATGAATCCACGATTCTCTTTGTCGTATACGATCAGATGAATATGTGGATGATAAGATTCGTTGTGGAAGGCTCCGTACCATTGAATGGAAGAGGATCTTATCTTGAAAGCTTTGGCAAGTTCATCTCTGTTGGCTCTTACCATATTCCGCCAGCGTTCACCGGTTTCGAATCCGAGGCATTCAGCATCTTCTCGTTTTATCGAGACGATTACCGTCCAGATTGTGCCTTTGAAGTCATTGAGTTCATCAGACACTTTATCAAGATCAACTTCGACACCTGCATCGGTGAAGAGACCGTGCTTACCGATTTTCTCTGCCCTTGGTCTTGTTGCAATATAGTCCGCATAAGTCGCATCTCGTTCGCGTGGCTCGTGAAATATAGCCGAATCATCTATTTTGGCAACGCCTTCTCTTGTGCCGATATATCGTGCATAACGACCGGGAGTCCGCTTTTGTGTCGGTTTCAGATATTTGACTTTAACAACGATTCTGGCCATAGGTAATTACCTCTTTTGCCACCGTATGGCATCGTTCATATTGAAGTCGCCATTAAGCTTACGGACTTCAGTTTCACATTCACGTCTTAAGCTGTTGATCTTTTCCTCATCGATATCAAGACTTGCTGCAAAAAGGTTATTCATTACTGCTATCTCGACGGCAAGCTTGAAAAGGATTCGTGTAATGCGTTTCGTGTTTTCGTCTGAAGCAGCCTTGACTGATGACATTATGGTAGGAGAGAGGTAATCGGTCATGTGTTCAGAATTGACATAACCGAGATAGTAAACTATTGCTCGTTCCAAAAACTCGTTGTAAGTTGAACAATGTCCTTTGCGATAAGACTGTTTGACTTCTGTGTAAGTTTCATCTGTCAGATAAAGACTTACTTTCTTCTTTTCCATATCTACTCGGCAATTTGGTAGAACCCTACTGAGGTCTCAAACAAGGGAGCTTAAGGTTGTCTAGAACTACAACTTAAAAACCTTGAAAGAATTAGAACCATTGACTTTGTAACAATGTTACACCGCGAAATGCCTTATTCACACGGCTCTGCCGGGTGATGTAAAAAGAGTAGAACACATAAGATGGTTCTACTCCTTTATCCTGCTTGATTTTCAGCGCGCATAATGGCTCTTAATTCAAGGTTCAGACCTCTACAACAAGTCTCAGGTTGCCTCAGACCTCCTTTCGTTATTCTTGTTTTTGAGATTTTCGGAGATGTAATCTCTGACGATTGCCGGTACATATTTGCCGTAAAGTGTCTCTATATGTCGAGCAATTTCGAATTCAAGATAAGTATCTTTTCGGCCGAGATAGACTCTTAATGCATCTATCTGGGCAGGTTCTGCTTCGATTTCCAGTTTGATTTTTGGCATTAGACCGCCTCCTTTGTATCGTCATCAGGATCTTCGGGGGAGATCTTGATGAATAAAATGTTCTTCTTTGGTATTATTATTTCCTCTCCGGCACTGTTTCTGAAACACACAACATCGTCATCAGAAGAGTTTTCAATCTTCTCGATGATGGAGCCTTTATCAAAATAGTTATAGGTTTTACGGAAAGAAATTGATGTTCCGTCTGTCAAAAAGACGTTGAATACTTGAAAGTTGCCCATGTCTGATCACCTCTCTTTACATTTGGGCATAAGAAAACCCGAGGGTATTTACTCGGGTCTTTGGAGGGTGTTTTGAAGCTGTATAAGCTTTATAGGTCAATTATGCCCCTCTGTTTCATATTTGACCTTAAGGATATGAATGAAAAATGAGTAAATATCCTTAAGTTATATCTTCTTTTTTTATGAAAACTCCGTCTTCTCGTTGTGCATAGCCCAGTTCTTTCATTCTCATCTCCGCCAGATCAACTCCAAGGCTTTCCATTTGACTTGCCCAGTAATCTGTCTCTTCCTGATTGTCGGGATTATTTGATACAGTAGCAGCTATGTTGTTGGCTGTGAAATATGCTTCTTCCCAAGAAATCTTGCCTTGTCTGTATTCTGCGTAAACGTCTCTCATGTTTGATACCTCCTGATTAGTTTTGGTATCTGCAGTGTATAACGGCAGAATGCGTTTGTGGGGGCGAATTGCTTGAAAATGAAAAATAGGGCCCGAAAATGAGACTTTTTGGCGAAAATTGAGACTAGTCTCAACTTTTATGGGTAAGTTATCCCTGGTATTTTGAACCAATGAGTGAAGCTTGAACCTGATAATCTGGTCATTACCACACCGTATTTTGTACCCATTGCCTGAATAACATAACCGTCTCCGATATAGATTCCGACGTGTCCAGAATGCCATACACCAAGTCCTGGTATATCAGGCATTGAGGATATGGGACCTTTCTGACTGGCCGCATTGTACATGGAATTTGCTCCATAGTCGTTTGAACTGCTATATCCGATCTGTCCGGAACCAGGGTTGTACCACAGATATCCCTTGATGAGGCCGGCGCAATCCGCAACACGTTTTCCCAAATAATGCTTCTGAATATAGTCGTGATATACCTCAACATGATCAGGATATTGGTTACAAAGTTCAGAGAAATATTCCGATGTTAATACTCTTCCATATGATCCCCAGACATAACCCCAGCCGTCTCTGTATGCTTCCCATGCCCAAGCAACGATATCTTCGTTGTTTTTTGTTGAAGGATCCTTGAAGATATGCGGGTTTATTGTTGTGCTTCTCATACCATTTACGACCTTTATATAGTCATCAGGATCGATATCGCTTCCGAATTCCCGGTTAACCGCTCTTATCAATTGCTTGTCTGACTGATCTTCTTCAAAGCATCCGACGAGTCTTTTTACGAAGTCTTTTTCATCGGCGTAATCATATAAACCAAGCAAGTATAAAGCTTGTGCTTCCTCATATCTGTCTTCCATATCAGCTTCTTCCATGGCTTCCTCAATGGCATCCAGGTTCTCCTGAATCTTAGTGAGCTTGGCGAGCTCCTCGACATCCAGGTTATCTGAAACCTGCTTCAACTGGTCCGGAGTGAACTCGACTTTACCTGAAAAGATGGCAAGTGCAGCAGCCATTGGCATAAATATTGCTACCGTGCTGACAATGATGAAGGTGAACACTTTGTTTCTCCACTTTTTGTTTGAGAGAATAGCGACCGCGATTTTCTTGAGCGCGGCCGCTATAGTAGCCCACATTATCTGCCTCCGGCTGAACCGAAGAGCTCAGCTTTATAACTCGGTGCCTTGACCTGTAAAAGATATCTTTCGTTACCGCAACGGTATAAGCAGGAGCCTCTTTCCGGATACTTGATGAGGTCATATTCTGACGGTTCGATCTGAAGAGCATCCATGAAATCCTTCGGATTGATCTGTCCGGGATTGAAGAGAAACTGGTGTGTTGGTATGCTGAACAGCGGTTTTGTCATCTCCTTAATGCCCGGGATAAGGAAATCCTCAATGTTCTGAGATGCCAGTATCATGGTGGATTCCTTCTTGCGGACTCGCTTCATTGCATTGCGGATATATTCAATAGCCGTCCTGTTTGTAAGGAAGAGGTAGAGCTCATCGATTGATGCAGCCGTATATCCTTCGCCCAAAAGCTTGTTGCTCATATAGGAAAGGATATTAAAGAGCATTGCATCCTTGAGTCTCTTGTTCGTATCCATAAGACCTTTTACACCAAATACGATGAACTTATCGTCAGTTATGTTGCTGTGACCGTTGAAATACTTGCTCTCTGCGCCTTTACACATTGACTCGATATTGAGGCAGACCTTCTGGATCATGTCCTCGGTGTAGAGGTATTTGCGCTTGGGATCGTATGTGTAGAATTCTTCCTCACAGATGTTGTAGAAGTCCTGCATGGTTGGATAATCGGTAGGCTTCAGTAAAGAGAAGTCTGTCATATCTGTGATGCCGAACCTCGCATAGAGCTTAGTGAGCATAATCTCTATCGTATTTATATGATCTTGCTCGAACTCATCGTTATATGTCTTGAAAAAGTCTTTAAGGAAGGCGATATGCTGGCTGAGTTTTGTCTTCCTTCTAAATGCTTCCGGGCCGTCATCATCTTCACCATCAGACCAAGTCTTGGGCTCAAGAGGATTGATGATATAGTCTCCTGAAAGGAAATCTATATAGCATCCGCCAAGATTATCACAGAGTTCTTTGTATTCCGATTCCGGATCGAGAACGATAATGCTTTTGCCTGATTCACGGATGTTCGTAAGTATCAGTTTCATGAGATATGACTTGCCCTGTCCTGAGTTACCAAGAATAAGAATATTGCTTGTCGTTTTATCCTCAGCGCGCCTGTCGAAATCAACAAGAATGTTGGTTCCGTATTTATCTCTGCCAATATAGAAACCTTTAGGATCAGTCTTGCCGCTGAAGTTAAGTGGGTAGAGGTTAGCAACTGAGCTGGCAGGGAGTACTCTTTCAAACTGCTCTCCGAATTGGTTGCTCCCCATAGGAACAACAGAGAGGAATCCTTCTTTCTGTCTCAAAGTGAGCTTCTCTACCTCGATTTTTGATCTGGATAACTCCATGTTGATATCAGATTGCAGTTCTTTCAGTGCATCCAGACTATTCGCTTTCAACTCAATGAAAACAGCGCAATGTAGAAGTGGTTCTCTATTCTTTCTGAGATTAGACAGAAGTTCAACTACATCTTGAATGTTTTCTTCGGCCTGCACGGTGTCGTTGACATCATTGCTTGTTGTCTTCATTGTGTTTTTACGCATTGCATTCTGTAGGATCTTGCGCTGTTCCATAGGATCCACGAGCCTATTAAAAATCCGGAGCGTAACTCCGGATTTGTCTGACAATAACGAAAGAATAGCGAGTTCGTCAGTTGATGGAGGGTATTCCTTTATAACCCAGCAGCACCTATATGAGTCGCCGATTATGTAGTAGTCAGTATAAAACTTGATTGTTGCCGGAGCGATACAATCGAAGTAATCCTTTGTTCGGATTTCTTCCAACTGTTCCGGCGTAATTACTTTTGGTTTAATCATTGTATGCCTCCTGGAGAAAAAAGCCTCAGGCTATGCTGAGGCTTAGGGTTCCGGCTGTTTTTCATCGTGTTTTTCTTGAAACTGAACAGGAACATATGGTGGAATCGGACTTTTTAAATATCTTTTTATACGTTTTATGATTTCCTCGATTTCCTGTTCGGTATAACCTAAACCCCTTAAGTAATCTCTAAGTTTATTAGGGTCATCCTTATATTTCTTAACGAGTTTATTCCATTCTTCATCAGTAATTTTCTTCATGTGAGTTTGTCTCCTTGCTTTTTTCTTAATGATAATCCCGAAAAAGAACATGAAACAGAAGACAGATTGATGAAGATGAATTAATGTGAGAAATATATATATTTAGATATACTAATCATATAAATATATATATTTTTTGATTTTTGCCCGCTTTGTGCATTATGCCCTAATGAACTTTGTAGGTTGTAATTAATCAGCAAAGTATTGCAATCCATCAATGTCTGGCATTTGATCACCAGTAAAGGAAGCGTCGAAGTATATTGCGAGAAACCTCTTAATATCTTCCTTTTTCATGCGTCGAACATCGAATCCCTGATCAGATATGGCTTTCTCAACGCGATTCATCTCAGCAAATACCTGTTCCGGTTTCATGCTTTTGCATCGGATTATGAATGCAAACTGCCTCGCGGTTGCCATCTCAAGCTGGATGTTGTCAAGGAATTCATGGTCCTTAGCAAGCAATGACTTGATCAGAGGATTGGGTTCCTCGTCTATTCTTTCAGCCAAATAAACTTTGTTGTTATCGAAGCATTCCGATGCGTCTGTACATACAAACTCAAGGCTAGGCTTAGTATTGAGCACCAACATTAACTGCCGGATTTTGGTGGTAATCGCATCTTTGGACAGTACCGAAATGTTTGTCGGGCTTACCATATAGAAGAGAAGTTCATCCTTATTAGTAGCAAGCCCGTATTTTGTGAATGTTTTAATACCAATGAGATCCTGCACGGATCTTTTCTTCCCGAAAAACTGTTCCAGCAAATCTCATCACCTCCATTCGAAGTACTGCTGTGTTGTTATGAAATATCTGAAAGCATATCTGATGTAGTCCATAACCGTTGTCTCATCTAATCTGATAGTCATGAAAGCATAAACTGCAACTATTCCGACCAGAAGGAGCTTGTGAAGATAGATGAGGAACACTGCACTGAGCAAAGCTCCAATACCTATAATCGCGAAATCTTTCAAACTCCACAGCCACATATTTGCTTTTGCTTTCATGTTTTGTGGATATATAAAATTCATTTATTTAACCGCCTTTCCGACAGCTCTTACGAGACTTGCCGCAGTTGTTGCCGTGTGTACGACACTCATCATGTTCACCTTAACGGAAGAATCCAGACCGAATTGCTGTGCTATTCTTGGAACTTCATTAGCGGCAAACATAATGCCTAACCCGAGGACCATATGGTCTGACATCGTAAGCAGACCGAGATAGAAGAGGGTTGTCTGCAGAAATGCCGTAAGGCATATTGCTATGACCTGTTTCATCCACTGGTTGAATCCGTCTGTATAGCCTCTTGGTACTGAAAACATATATAAGGTTCCGACCGCTATCTGTATCATGAGAATGCCGCCACGCTTAAGATTTGAAAAGAAAAGCTTCACGCAGCAGTAAGCAAATGCAAAGATGAATATAGTGTCGATAACAGCCTGATTTCCGGTATTAAGATTGAATACTTTTGTAAAGACATTACTTACCAATCTTGGGAAATCCGTGCTTCGAGAAATGTTGAATGCATCCAAAATACCCTGAGAGAATGTGAACTGAAGGGTTATGCAGAACTTGTAGAGTTCAATAGGTACTGTTCCAATCAGGCTGCATGCAAAGAATCCTTTGAGTATGTTGATAGAACATGAACGGATATTAGCTCGACCATGTTGGTATTCAATCGCGACATCAAAAATAGCAACTACAACTCCGACTACATATAAGCCCCATCCGAATTTCACGAAAAGCATTATTGCTGCCTGAACCCAGCCAAGTTCAAATATTTCTGCTCCGAGCCCGTTTATCATTTCAAGGAAAGCGGCCAAAGCTGTATATATGACTTCATAGAACCATTTGATCATGGTATCCCAGATGGCTTTTGAGACAGCTTCTCCAATCTGTTGATAAGCGTCACCGAAGAGATCACCGAGGGCTCTTAATAAATCTTCAAGCCAGTCAAACATTTACGCTTCACCTCCTATAAGAAGGAAGCAGCCCGATTATTTCATCAGGCTGCCCCTTTGTTAACCGATAATGTTCCAGATATAAAGAGGTGCTGTAAGAGTAAACAAGAGACAGGCAAAGAGAATGCATGGTGCAGTCAATTCAAGCTGGCCATGCTTTTTGTACTCAAAATAAGAGCTGCCCACTTTCACGAAAAAGAGGATAGCAAGGATCATATCAAGGGCAGGGAAGATAACGTTGTTAGTTACCTGCTTGATCTGTCCCTTTGCAGCATTCCAGGTAGATTCTATTGCACCTGCGACATCACCGGCGGCGAAGCACGGGACTGCGAAAAGTGCGACAATAAGTGTTACTATCAGGCAGCTGCAGATTACTTTGTATACTCTGTCTGTTTTCATCATTTTGTTCATTATTACCTCCAATCTCAGGCACACAGATCACGATAAATTCCGTATTCCTTGGCCTGTATATGTTTTTGTTGTTGGGATCTTGGCCGTAGCCGCATGTTGCTAAACATAAGTGCTTAGTGCTGAACGAGTCGGCTTTCATATACGGGTCGAGTCCTGCATCTTTAACATAAGTGGTAGATTCGATTGTGTATTTATGCTGAATGCCGTCTGTGGTTGTGACGATTACTTCTTCACCGATATAGTTTTCAAGTGCCTGAAGGTTCCAAAAGATCGTGTGGCTCTCCATTCGATGTCCGAAAAGAGTGCAGGTTCCTTTTTCTCCAATCTGGCATGTCTGAGGAAATCGCCCGACACCAAATCGCAGGGCAGTGGAAGAACAAGAATCCCAAACGGGTTCTTTAAGATCGATGCACGGAATCTCCAGTATTCCGAGCAGACGTATATCCTCATGCTCTGAAGATATTGCGTCCATCT
>Ga0256404_1003531_pt1 | contig 31629 bp, 22 predicted proteins | sample RumenRJG_01DNA_FD_185990 | JGI IMG/M metagenome (GOLD analysis project Ga0256404, IMG submission 185990) | Bovine rumen microbial communities from Lethbridge, Alberta, Canada - RJG_01 | ecosystem: Host-associated > Mammals > Digestive system > Stomach > Rumen | place: Canada: Alberta | collected...
TACGGGGTAAGGGGAAGGTGTCTGCATACAAGTAATGTCAAGCGTTTCTAAGCCCAGAGTCAGACAGAATCGTCACAAGCAAGGGCTAAATCAGACACTCGAAAAAATATCTGCGGATTTTAGGCTTATCAAGATCATGAGCTACAATGAGCACAAGACCCACTTCCAGGGATTCGATATTACCCTCGGCCTGAATTTCTAATTGAATATATTCAAACTGTCACAAAACGACTAACAATTTTCGCATTGTTAGTCGTTTTTCTTAAATTGTAAGTCTACCGATTTTTGTTTTTGCTATTTTTGCAACACCTAGTCTAACAGCCGAAAATTAATTATCAAAAACAAAATATCAAAGACTATGAGATGTAATAATTGTGGTTGGGACAATGCCCCTGGTGCTACTACCTGTATCAAGTGTGGTCATCCGCTGAATGTAGAGAACGGTTACGGTGGGAATGCCTACTATAACCCTGCGCCACAACAGAGTTATGGTGGACAGCAGCAGATGCCTCGTCCTACGGTCATTGGAGCTATGGGAACACAAGAGCCTGCGCCCAGACCAACCGTCATTGGTGCTACAGGCATGCAGGCACCGCCCCCACGCCCCACAAGAATTGGAAATACGCCTCAAGGTGCTGGTCCAGCCCCATCAGTTGGCGGTACACGTGAGTGTCCAAACTGTGGCTATCCAGTAGTCGGCAATTTCAATAGTTGCCCTAACTGTGGTACCCCTGTAGCCTCAGCTCCTGCTGCTAAGCCCAAGCCTCAGTCTGTGAACTTAGCAGATCTTGGCATCCCCGATCGTGTGAAATGCGACAAATGTGGAGAGGAGGTTTCCGTCGAGTTCTCCTTCTGTCCAAAATGTGGTGAGAAGATTCATCTGCCAACTGTCAGAGCTATCCGTCATAAGCCAACCCCCAAGCCAAAGCACTGCTCGCTGACCCTGATACCAGAGGAAGACGAGAATATCCCTGAACAGAAAAAAGATTACGAAGGCAGCAGTGTGATACTGAGACGTGAGAATACAGAGCCCGACAACCGTACTATCACCTCCAAGGAGCAGGCCGAACTTTGCTTCGAGGATGACAAATGGTTTATAATCAATAAGAGCGAATACGGCTCAACCTACATTGAGGCCAACCGAAAGTTCGAGATCCAGCCTGGCGACATCATTGTACTGGGTGACCGCAGGTTCAGGTTCGAGGCAGAATAAATAAAGCAAGGTCGCGCATGGGTAACTATCAGGTCGTAGACAGATGCGATTTTCAGTCTGGAAGTGTAGTTAACAACCAGTATAATGTCAAGAAGACGCTAGGTGAAGGCTCTTTCGGAGTGGTTTATCTGGTTGAAGACCATGGTGGCCAAAAGTACGCCCTAAAGCTGTTGCGCCTATGGGAGGTACCTGCCGATATCCGACAGCCACTGATGGAGCGCTTCGAGATGGAGTTCAAGACAGGTCAGATCAACTGCGACAACCTCGTGCAATCACTCGACTATGGTGTGGTAGGTGGTAATCCCTATATCGTGATGGAGTTCTGTCCTGGAGGCGACCTCGAACCTCTGCTCGGCAAAAGCGAATCGCAAGCACCACGTATCTGTCAGGATATCCTCGTGGGGCTAAATGCCCTTCACACACAAGGGAAAGTGCATCGCGACCTAAAGCCTGAGAATGTGCTCTTCAAGCAAAATGGCAAGGCAGCTCTCACTGACTTTGGTATCGCTGGTGACAGAACCCACCGCATGACCCAACGGAATATCTTTGGTAGACCAAACCAGATTTTTGGCACCTATGCGTATATGCCGCCAGAGCAGGTGAACAGAGCTCGTGGAGGAGCCACCGTACTGCCTACGACGGATATCTTCTCCTTTGGCGTGCTGGTCTATCAACTACTGACGGGTGTTCTTCCCTTCGGACAGTTAGAAAGTCATGCAGATTTGGGAGACTATCAACAACGTGGGAAGGATGGCTACTGGAACAGGGACCGTCTACGCAACCTGCAGAACGCCCAGCAATGGACACAGATCATCGATGGTTGTCTGCGGCCCGACTTTAAACATCGGCTCCAAAGTGTACACGATGTGATACGGCTCTTGCCACAAGGAGGTGGTGGATCGAGCTATACCCCCCCAGTACAGCTACAGAGTTACCAGTCACCCCAGCAGACTCGTGGCTATCAACTGAAGGTGATGCAGGGCGAGGAATATGGACGGACCTACAATCTGAGTCAGCTATCAAGTTCTGGCGGCCGCATCATGACGATAGGTCGTCAACAGGGAAATGCCGTGCTGATCAAGTCGGACTTCAGCGACTATGTGTCGAGATTCCACTGCACCATTGAGGTTTCAGCAGACATGAGCCAATGGACTATCCGCGACGGGCAGTGGCGCAAAGAGCTCCGACAATGGGCTGACTCGAGCAACGGCACCTACGTCAACTCTTTCCCAGTGACCCGCAATGGGTACTTTCTTAAACCAGGGGATATCATCACCATAGGCGATGTAACCCTCAGATTTGAATACTTTTAATTCACTAAAATTATAGATTTATGGAAACTCAAAACAGTTACAAGCGCACAGTAGCCGGTTCGGTAGGAGCAGGTGTAGGTGCTATCTTCAACGGCTCTGGACGTTCCTATTACATCCTGGAGCACAAGACCAGTTCCAAGTATCACACAGCAGGTGAGTCTCAGAAAATCATTATCGACCAGATTGAACTTGGACGCGACGCTTCCTGTCAGGTGAGGTTCGATGAGTCGTTCGAGACTGTCAGCCGCAAACATGCTGCTATCGTCCGCGATGGCAACAACTGGCAGTTGATTCATCTGTCGAACTCCAATCCCACATTGGTAAACGGGCGTCCCATCCAGGGTTCCTATTATCTGCAGTCAGGTGACGAGATCCAACTCTCAGTAGGAGGTCCCCGTCTCGGATTCATTCAGCCACAAGGCAAACAGGGACTTACCTCAAGCATCAAGTTGACTGAACGTATGAACCTCTTCCGCCAGCAGGCTCTCCGTCCATATCGTCGCGCCATCTGGGCTCTTTCAGCCCTTCTCATCGCAGCTATCATCGGCTTTGGTGGATGGAATTACAAACTCAGTCTCGACAATCAAGCTCTTCGCCAGGAGATGGCTCTCTATCAGGCACAGGTTGACTCACTCGGTCTGAAGAAGGCAGAACTCGACAATCTGGAGCAGCAACTGACCCAGAAGCTGGCTGAAGATCCTAACAATCAACAGATCAAGTCACAGCTTGGACAAGTTCAGCAAGAACGTGTCAGAGTGGTCTATGCCTATAATACCGCTTCACAGAAACTGGCCAACACCCGTTCGAAGGCTGCAGAATACGGCTTCGACGATGAAGACGATGAGGTAGCAGCTCCTGCAGGCAAGACAGCCAATTCAGGTGGTGGCGGTGGCCAGGCCGATCGTTGGGACAACTCTGAGCAAGACGTCGTAGCATCACAAGGAACAGCTGTCAACCCTGGCAACCCCAACGACTTTGTCGACAGGTCCAATCCGACGATGACTGAGTCAGCCAGCAAGAACGCTGGTTCATCCGATAATATCGTAAACTACTACAATGATATCTATACCTTGAAGGTGAAGAAGATCACTTTGGAGCGTGATGGCAGATCGTTCGATCCTGGTATCGCAGCCAGCCAGCTCGTCGTTGGTACAGGATTCGTTGTTGGAGGCAAGTTCATCACAGCCCGTTCCAACCTGCAGCCATGGGTATACCGTAATGTCTACAGAGAAGACTGGCGCCGTCTGCTCGCTGAGTTCAAGGCTGCAGGATTCAATATCATCATCGACTTCGAGGCCTACTCTACCCGTGGCTCTGGTCACCCGCTCCGTTTCAGCAATACCCAGTTCGACCTTGCATCGCTTGAGGCATACGACGGTAAGGAGATTGTTGAGATCCGTAAGGATGTTATCAAAACCATCAAACAATGGGGTGTCGATATTCAATATAAGAAGAGTACACGCGAGAGATTTGTTGTGACCTACTATACCGATGAGTCTCACAATGCAGCCTCCCTGGCCCTTGGCGCTCCTGGCGGTCTGCCTCTCGATATGGCAACAGCCCAGAGTCTGAAGGGTAGTGAAGAGGTGGTCATCGCAGGTTTCTCTGGCAATACTAATATCCAGAGCCTGTCGAGCTTCATCAAGTACTTTACCAGCCGCACTTCACGCGTGGCCAATCGCTTTATCACCCTGCAAGATGCCTCTAACAACTGGGGCTTTACAGGTTCACCAGCCTTCTATAAGGGCAGCGATGGCAGCTATCGTGTAGTAGGCGTGAACGTAGGTAACTTCGGTGGAGAGGTACGTGTCGTTCCTATCCACAGAGTTAGATAGTATACAATATGCCAGAAGTCAAAATCCAATTAGCTGCAGGCACGAACGTCGGACTGATCCGTCAGAACAACGAAGATAACTTCGTGGTTTCCAGTGATCTCGGCACTTCTGAATGGCTCATCCCCCAGACTGGTGATTACATCGATCTGGGGGAATACGGAGCCCTTCTCACTGTTGCCGATGGTATGGGAGGTGCCAACGCTGGCGAGGTAGCCTCTGCCACGGCCATTGAGACCATCCAAGCTTATTTCGTCCCAGAAAAGCTCGCAAAGGCTTTATCTGATGATGACAGCATTCAGGATTTCATGAAGTCAGTAGTGAAAGAAGCCGACCTGAACATCCTGAAAGTCAGCAAGGATGATCCCACCAAGGAAGGCATGGGCACCACTATCGTCATAGCCTGGATTTTAGGCGACAAGGCATATATCTGCTGGTGTGGCGATAGCCGTTGTTATGTGTTCAACAAACGCATTGGTCTCATCCGCCTGTCGAAAGATCATTCCTATGTGCAGGAACTCATCGACAAGGGCGAGCTCGATCCAGAATATGCCAGCGACCATCCACTATCCAACATTGTTACCCGTTGCCTGGGCGACGTTGAGAGCCGTTCCAATCCTGAGAGTCGCGTCTATCAGTTACATCATGGCGACATCATCATGCTCTGTAGCGACGGCCTTTGCGGTCTGTGTCATGACGAGCAGATCATGGACACGATGGCGACATTCCATGACAACCCTACGGAGTGTAAAAACGAGCTGATATCCATCGCTCTTGCCAATGGCGGATACGACAACGTCACCGTTGCCCTTTGTCTGATCCAGAAAGAGGGCGAGGAAGAAGAAGAACAGGAAGAGGACAATATCGCCTCGACAGTACGCACAGGCGTTATTACCCGCAGATTACGCTTTGGATTGAAAGTTTTATCTATCCTACTGCTATTTCTGGCCATAGCAGCATGTGTCTATTACCTTAAATTCTACCAGAGAGCATATTAACCCATACAATTAAACGAACATGGAAGAAGAATTATTCGACGGAAGATACGAAAAAGAAAAATTGCTCGGACAGGGTGCCTTCTCTGAAGTGTGGAAGGTGAAAGATAGTCAGACTGGCGTGGCCCTTGCTCTGAAGATATACAACCCCAGCATGGGCATGGACGAGGACGGCATCGAGATGCTGACCCACGAGTTTGCCCTGATGGTCAATGCCAGTCATAAGAATCTGCTGCGCCCCCTATTCTACGCCAGCTGCGACAACCATCCGTATCTCATCCTGCCTTTCTGTCAACGAGGCAATATAGGCAATATGGTAGGAAACATGTCAGAAGAAGAGGCCTGGAAGCTTATCCGCGATGCATCCAGTGCACTGTCCTATCTGCATGCGATGAATCCACCCATTTTGCATCAGGACATCAAACCAGCCAATATTCTGTTAAGTGATAATGGCGACTATATGCTTACCGACTTTGGTGTGAGCACCCAGGCCCGTCAGTCACTCAGTCGTGTGTCTAACCAAGACATGACACTCCTCTCTGCAGGCACCATCTCCTATATGGCACCTGAGCGATTCTCGCGCAACAATCTGCCCATCATGGCCAACGACATCTATTCCTTAGGCTCTACCGTCTTCGAGATGCTCTCAGGCGACCTGCCTTTTGGCAACGACGGAGGACTGCTACAGAAGAAAGGAGCTGAAATTCCTGAGGTGCCAGGCGACTTTTCGCCCATGCTGAAGAAGGTGCTCGACCTCTGTCTGCAGGAAGAGCCCTGGAAGCGTCCAACAGCTGCACAACTCGAGGAGATCGCCAACAATGCCATCCATTTCCCGGAAGTGCGCAACAATATCCCAGACGAAGGATTTATCCAGGAACAGTCTGCCCCACAACCCTCTGCTGTCAATGTCGGAGGAACCATTATCGGCTCAACAATTAACAACAATGTTAACAGCAGCCTCAACAACAGTGTCAACAATCATGTCAACGACAACATCAATGGCAGTGTTGGCACCCCCAAGTCGAAAACTCCCATATATATTATAATAGGTGTTGTCGTCGTATTGGCCATCGCAGCAGCCGTCTTCTTCCTCACAGGAAGCGGAGGGTCATCAGAACCCCAGCAGCAACCTGAAGCCCTGAACACCGACTCACTCCTGAAGGTGCAGGAGCAGGCAGACTACGATGAAGCCATGATGCTCTTCAACAAGGACGACGATGAGAGTATCAAGAAAGCCTTCACTAAGATGCAGACACTGGCCCTCAACGGACATAAGGATGCTATCTTCCAGATGGCCTACACCTACGCATGGATTCCTAACGACACAGAGTCGGATCGCAGAAAGCGGCTCTTAGGTTGGGAAATTGTAGAATCAGGCGACCTACAAGGTCAACCTGTATCCAAGGAGCACAACAAGGAGGCTGTCGACTGGCTCGAAAGATCCATCAGTGCCACCGACTCTGCTGACTATAAGAGCCTTTATTGGCTGTCGTTCTACTACTTGAATGGCTTGGTGGTCAAGCAAGACCTGCAGAAAGCCAATGAGCTGTTGGAACGTGCCCAGATAGAGGCTGGTCGCGAAAACGACTATGTCTTTAAGAACAAGGTAGACAATACGCTCAATCAACTTAAACAACTGATATCAAAATGAGAAAATTCATCATCGCAGGACTACTGTTGGTCGCTTTAGGCCTCCAGGCGCAAGTCCCACAGTGGAGAATCCATCCCAAGTATGCCAGCATAGAGATTCTTGGCAACGGTTTGTACATGGTATCCAACAATGGCAAATACGGACTGCTCAACGCTCAGGAGCAGGAGATTCTTCCCCTTGAGTACGACCGTATCGAACCGTTTGAGGCTCATTATGCCCTATTGTATAACAACAACAAGCCTGTAGCTTACGTCAGCGATAAAGGTGTGTTGAAAGACATCTCCGATCAGGGCTTTGAGGTCATTGGCGAACCCCGTTTCTTTAATGGCTACCTGCTCGTTAAGAACGATATTGGCTACTTCTATCTTCGTGCTGAAGACTGCAAGGCCTTTGGTCCTTATAATGGTGGTACGCCCTTCTCTGAGGGATTCGCTGCAGTCAGGATACCCAAGAATCCCAAGAAGATTCTCGATGGCGACTTCATCCCTGCCATGCTCTCTGCTGCCACTGCTGCAGAGGAGAAACTCAACCTTGATAAATTCGATGCCGACGATGTCGACTTCATCTCGTCTGTCAGCAATGGCAAGTCAGTCATATCGCTGAAGAAGCACCTGTATGAGTACGACTTCAGGAAGGGCAGTCTGACACCCATGCATACTGATGGCAATACAGCCAACAAGAAGTCGAGGGTGACAGCTAACGAGCGTCCCTGCAAGGTACTGCCTGAGCAAGACGGTTTTAGCATCCTGACCAAACAGGGTAAACTGACCTTCGACCCTCGTATGCGCCTTTCAGGTATTCTGTACACAGGTATGGATCCCAAGACTGTCGAAGTGCCTCAAGAGATCGTCGAGGAGAAGACGAGTGCCATCCACGCAGCAGCTGAGAGTGGTGGGCTCTTCGGACTCGCCTTTAACGACACAGATATCCTGACGCCTCAATTCAACGAGGTATCGCAGGCCTGGAACGAAGAGGTCATCGTGAAGCAGAAAGGCAAGTATGGTATCATCTATGTCGATCCTCGCTACTCCTGTCGCTTCTCACTCAACGATAATCGCGCCATTGGTTTTGCCCACAGAGCCATCAACACCACCATCAAGGCAGTCTGTCCTCCTTATATGAAGATGGCGCTGATGAAACTCTCAAGTCTCGACGATGACAATTGTCACATCAATACCGATACGCGTCGCGAGAATGTCAATGTCGAGTCGGCAGTGCTTAGCTATGACTGTTCCATCAATATCCCAGAGGAAATCGGACTGGAGAGAAAGCCCTCGTTTGCCACCTTCGCACTGACCTACGACGGACTGACGATGACCCCCAGAAAGATCTCCTACGACACTTGGTATATCAACAACTACGCTGTGCAGATCCTGAAACACCAGACAGAAGGCAAAGAACTGACAGCTGAGATCCTGGTGAGCAATCGCTCTACTGATGGCAACTACTTCAAGGATGTGGTCATAGAGGCAGAAGACTCCATACCCGCTACCCTTACGAAGATCACAGAGGAACAGTACACAGCCAAGTTCTTCAATCTGAAGACCAGCAATGTGCGCTTCAGTATCGATGTAACGGAGGATGGCTGCCCCACCATCACCTACGACTTCAGTCTCCCCACTGGCATTGTCACAGCCCAGCAGTCTCAAGAGGCCGTACAGGAAAAGACTGTGTCGCAGGGAAAGATCAAGAAGAAAGCCTACAAGAGACGCGAAGAGAAGAAACAGCCCGTCATTTTCAGGCCTAACTAAACTTTTATGAAGATAAAGACTATCTATATTTCTCTCTTAGGCTGTCTACTGACGACTCTCCCTATGACAGCGCAGACGACTGTTCCACCAGAGAACAGTCAGAGTACAGCTTGTCCGATGGTGGAGATCAATGCAGAACAACTGGCTAACTTAACAACCCCTCGCTCAGGCCACTGCGCCTTCCGTATAGGTCAGGAGATTGTCTTGGTGGGAGGTCACACCTTAGGTTTCATCCCCACAAAGACAGCAGAATACTAGGATGACGATGAGTGGCATCAGCTGGAGACAGTTTATGACCATGATGGAGGATTTGGACTCCAGATGAAGTCAGGCAAGGTGCTGCTGGCTGGAGGTTTTGAGACCCATCTGGGTATCGGACAAACCTATGTAGCTGAGATGTACGACCCACAAACCCGTACCTTCGAGGGCTTTGGCTGTCTCGACAAGAAACGCGCCTTAGCCTCAGCTATCGAACTCGACAGCAACAAGGTCTACATCACAGGCAACTGGTATGGAGAAGACGAGATTGAGTGCTTCGATGGCGAATGCACATTCTCGTTTGTCAAGGAAGTGACGAATGAGCGCTCCATGCCCTTTATCTTTAAGATTGCCCCTGATGATGCTATCATCTTCAGTGGAAGAAACTGCCATGGTAAGGAACTTGATAGTATTATTGTCGATCGTCTGAAGGGCGAATCGTTCTCCATCCCCCTGCTTGACATCTGGCGCCCTATGCTTTTCGAGCAGACCTACAGAAACGAAGAGTTTTTCATAGGCGACGAGGCAAAGGACATCTATGCCTATCTGTTGCCTGTCAAGGACAAGAATGGGCGCATTGCCATCATCAAGGTGCAGGGACTCGACTTCTCTTTGCTGCCAACCTCCAGTCCCATCCCCACAGAGACCAACTGGGGTACGATCGAATACATCACACCAATTCTCATCGATCAGCAGGCACAACGAGGTTACATGGTTGGTCGTGATAAGGATCGTCGATGCTATGTGCTCTGCATCGAATATGCAAAGGCTAAGGATAATACGAGTGCTCCTCTGACACTTTATTATACACCACCCATTCCTGAGGCAGGAAACGGTCGAGTAATCCTCACTGCTGGGGGCGATCTGATGCTCACAGGTGGTATCTCAGGTTCCAACTTCACGCCTTTCTCCACTGTCTTCCTCTTCCGCTTTGTCACTAAGGAAGCCGCTTCGAAGGGGCTTGGTTGGCTCTGGGCTGTTCTCTTGCTGGTCGTATTGCTGGCTCTTGCCTTGTTAGCTTTCCTGTATTTCAGGCGTCGTCGCCCAAAGCCACAGCCATTGCCCATAGAGAAACCAGCACAGGCACCTGTTCGCGAAAACGCCAAAGGTCTCAGATTACCAACTGATACAGATGAGGTATTGATACAGAGCATCTGCAAACTGTTGGAACAGGAGCGACTCTATCTGAACTGCGAGCTGAAGGTAGCTGATATCGCTGACAGGTTGGGCACCAACAAGCGATATATCTCCGACTGTATCAACACCCAGAAGGGCATCACCTTCATCCAGTTGGTCAACAAGTATCGCATCGAATACGCCAAGCGGTTGCTCAAGGATAATCCTGATATAAAGATTACTGAGGTTTACATCAAGTCAGGCTTCGCCAATGAGACGTCGTTCTTCCGTGTCTTCAAGGCCCATACAGGCCTGACCCCAAGCCAATATAAAATCTAAATTGCTCAAGGCTACATTCATTTACTAACAAATAAAGATCTCTCACATTTTTTCGCACAAGTTATTATTTTTTAGCAGGAGCCGGCAGTAATGCCCGCTCCTGCTCATTGTTCTTATAGGTTACTAATATTTATCATCAGATCCTAACTCACGATTTTCCATAGGTACATCCCACTTGATTTGAAGCGTTATCACTTCTGGTGTATTGCTTGACGTGGTTCTGTCAGTATCTACCCAGTCATAGACGGGTATGTGGTTCCCATCCTCGTCAACTGTCTCATCAACCTTTTCATATCTTGTACTATGGTAAACAGTTTCTACAGATGTGGATAAGTTCGTCGCATTGATATTGTTATAGATGAATCCAAGCATATATTCCATCCAAAGATCATCTATACGATCAGACTCTGGATCATCGAGGGGGCGACGCGAAATGACATCATGATTAACCAGATTGATGGATTCATATTCATCAAAACCATGAAGTACTGTAACGTATTTCTTGTTCTCATCATCCCAATAATCATGAGAATTGTAGCTCTTATGCCTTATATAACCATTAGCCTTAAAGTCGGTAATGCTAACACAGTCTTGAACAGGTATTACATCAGATGGCGTGATAGTCATTTGGAAGGAGACCTTCCAATATGTTCCATAGGGTAAATTCTCACGATATGGTCTCTCCATCGGCGCATTTCTAATATTCTCAATTGTCTCATCAAGAAGATCCTCGTAGTACATATAGTCATTCTTATATTCCTTTTCAACAAGGTAGACATTATTATCTAATTTCTTGATTGTGATACTACCATCCCTTGATAGAATTTTATCCCACCCCCAATAATCGTCGTTCTCTTCAATGGAGTATGGTAAGCGCAATTTAAATGAGAGCGTATTGAAGTCAATGGTAGTTTGTGGAATAAAGTCACCTTCTACATCCGCTTTCTGAGTGACAGGTACTGTGACTGTGGCAAGAGTAGTCTGTTTGTCTTGCGAGAAGGCAATGGTAATGCTACCCTTACGCTCTTGGCCTGTTTCATTCTGCACTACTTCAACAATAACAGTCCTTGCGGTCTTTGTTACTGTAATCCAGTCTTCATTGCTCTTTACGCCATAGTATTTGATATCACTATATATATCAATAGTCTCTTTGCCACTGTTAGCGCTGAAGGTCAGTGCTTTTGGATCTATCTCATAGCTAAGATCTGACGGAGCAGGGTCTGCGCTGATGGTTTCTTTGCCTGGTTTGGGCTTAACCTTCTGAGTGGCACGATCACCCTTGTCTGTGACGGAAGTGACTGTCTGATCCGTGTTGGCTGAGGTTACCATTGTGACGTTGCCATCCTTATTGGGCAAACCTACGTTAACCTTGCCATCTGAGCCAACAGAAAGAGAACCATACATTTGGGCACCCGCAATATTGTTGATCGTCTGCATGATACTCTTGTTGGTTCCCTTGGCTGCATCTTCCTCAGCTGCCTCCAATTCTTTCTCATAAACATAGTCCGTCATTTCGCTCTGAACCTGTTTGAGCATCTCATCGCTGATGGTCTTGTACTCCTCAGGCAGCAGATATTTCTCTAATACCTTATCTAACAGGTTCTTGCCAACAACCGTCTGAAGTTTAGCAAAGTCGTTACTTGTCAGTGTACCCTCCTTATATTTCTTACGGATCTTGGCGGTTTCCTCCATAACGATTTCTACATCCTGCATCTTACTGATGCTTCCTCCTGAAAGCTGGTCGAGTGTTGCAAGCTGAACGTTCATACCCTTATCTGCTAAGGTCATAGTCGTCTTTGCTGCAGTATTCCATACGGCATTACCATTCTTGGTGCCAGTCACAGCGTCAAGATTATCCCTAAACTGCATGGTGGCATCATTCACACCAGAGGTCTGGAAATACCAGCATTTCTTGATTTCGTGAGCCTTGGTGGTCAGTTCGCGATTATTGAACTTCTTAAACCAGGTAGATGCATCAGTGCAGCCTGCCCTCAGATTATTGGGAAGCACATCGAACAACTGCTGCTGAGCCTGTTTGTCGCCCATCATCTTGGTTTTCTCAAGGGCATCCTTGATAAGATTCTCGTCATCACTGGTCACTTCCGACAAACCGTTAATAAAGTCAAGTGTCGCCGTTACAGGACCTCGCGTAGTGACTTGGCTCAATACGCCAGCCTGTTCAAGTTGTAAGGCAGCTTTCTCATAGCGTACCCTATTCTCGAGGATTTCTGTAATCAGCGCATTCATCTTGTCAGGATCAGCGTTGGTCATATCTCCACAGAAGAGTTCACCTTCCCAATTGTTACTGAACAGCTTGATGGTCTGCAGTTTCAGGTTCTCAACCTTGGCCACATACTCGATGAAGGTTTCCAGATCACTCATGGGCACATCCTTTTTCAAGGAAGTTGCCTCACTGCCAGTTTCGCCCCAGAGGTACTCGCTGTCGCCTCCACCTCCTCCTTCACCACTGTCTTCTTTTGTACAAGCTGACAAACTGATAATCGCCATCAGCAGGAAGAGCATCTTGAATAGTTGTCTTACCTTAATCACAATAATATTGCTTTAGTTCCCAATAATATTTTCGCAAAGATAGTAAATAATCTGACAGGACTACTTACAAATTTTGAAAAACGACTTACATTGCACGAATTGTAAGTCGTTATTGCTTCATAAGTGGCACTCCTTGAAAATTAAGCGGCGCTTATCGCTGACGAGGTAGGCTACGGCTGGCGATCCGCTTCCCAACGATTGCCCATCAGGTCGGCTACGGCTGATTGTTCCCTTACTGGGAATAAAACGTTCCCAGCCTGGAAACATCGAGAGAGATTACTGCAACAATGGAGCGAGCAGTATTCTCGCTGGCATCGAGATTACTGCTCGTCAATTAGCTCTAAGTGCCAAAGAAATTCCCATTAATGGGAATAATTTCTACATTTAAATCTGCAAAGATACGAATTCAAATCGTCGCACTCTCAAAAGTGCATGTAAAAGACTGAATTTCAATTATTTCAAAGACCGATTAGTCCACTTTAACGGGACAGTAGTGTATCAAAATATTAAACTATATCCCTCAAAATTTGGTGGATTTACTTTTTATTCGTAACTTTGCAGTCGACTAAATAGACGTGATATGGCAACAACACGACCGAACTTCTGGCTGGCTATCCTGCTGTTCCTGCTTCCGACTGCGGCAATAGGGGGAACGGCCGATACCATCCCTTCAGGCTGTCCGATAGTCAAAGTGGAAGTAGAGCAGTTGCCAGACCTGAACATTTCGCGAGCCGGTCACCAGGTATTCTGCATCAATGGCGAATATGTCGTGGCTGGCGGCCATACCAACGGCTTCGTACCGACCTCCACGGCAGAGTATTTCAAGGATGGCCAGTGGCACGTGATACAGATGACCTACTGTCACGACGTTGCCCTTTCAGCCAAACTGAAATCAGGCAAGATACTCATAGCTGGTGGCTGCGAACAGCCTTCAGGCATCGGGCAGACCTTTAATGCAGAACTTTACGACCCTGAGACGCATAGTTTCAGAGGGTTCGGCATCTTGCAGCGTAAACGAGTCTGGGCATCAGCCCTCGAACTCGACAGCGGCGAAGTAGTCATCACTGGCAACTGGTATCACGACGACGGCATCGAGATGTTCCATGAAGCACAGAGCGCCAAGGGCGACCATCAGTATCGACAGAGTTTTACCTATATCAGAGATGTAGCCACACAACGTACGACCCCTTCCATCATCCGCATCGCCAAAGACGATGCCCTGATCTTCGGTCCTTATGGCATCAGGGGCGATTCGCTGAGAACGGCCTATGCCTACCGGTTGAAAGGCGACTCCGTGCATATCCCCCTCTTTGATACCTGGCAGCCAATCAGTCTCGGTTCCCGCCAGGCGGATGCCAGCTTTATCGGCGACGAGGCCAAGGGCGACTTCACTTCCTTGGTGCCCGTCAAGGATAGTACAGGACAAGTGGCGATTGCCCGTTTCAGCGGCACTGAGGCCAGTCTGCTGCCGACAACCTGCCCTGTCCCGATGGTGTGCAAGGGCGACAGCATCGTCTATTTCAATATCACAGCCGATCGTCAGCGAGGACGGGCTTACCTCTTCGGCCTCAGCAAGCATTACCAGACATTGCAGGAGGATACCTATAACTACATTCTCATCATCGACTATGCGCACGCCTCAGCAGACGGAGTCCCATTGGCGCTCTGCTATACCGAGCCGCTGGAGATGATGCCCGACTTCAGCCCGATTCTGACACCAGAAGGCGATCTGCTGATAGCCGGCGGACTGGACAACGGCAGTAACTTCACACCAAGCAACAAGGTCTACCTGCTTCCGTTTGGAGGTCATCCTGCAGCCATAGGGAAGACAGATAACAGCCTGTGGCTCATCGTGTGGCTGACGAGTGGAGCCTTTCTGTTGTCTGGAGCCCTCATATTCCTGTATCTTTACATGAGGAAACGGCGCGCTGCTTCGCAAAAAGAACCCGAGCTGCCCCAGAAAGAACCCTCCGACGAGGAACTCATGCTGCGCATCCGTGAAACGATGCAATCGAACAAACTCTTCCTCAACAGCAATCTGAAAGTGGCCGACCTTGCCACTCTGTTGGGCACTAACAGCCGATACATCTCACGCTGCATCAACGTCTGTGAGAACCGTTCGTTCTCCGACTTCGTCAACGACTATCGCATCGAGTATGCCAAGCAACTGATGGTCAAGAATCCAGAGATGAAGGTAGGCAATGCGGGCACAGCCTCAGGCTTCTCGAGTGAGCAGACCTTCTTCCGCATCTTCAAGCAGGCAACAGGTCAGACGCCTAGAGACTGGCGAGACAACCTATAAAAAGCGCCCGAAATCACTCAATCGACTCACAAATGCAGAAATTGTGAGTCGATTTTCTTAATTTGCGAGTTCTGCAAAGGGGCTTTTTCGTAATTTTGCGCCATCATTATTCACGAAAGGCTACTAAATGCAAAAAGAAGAAAAAGAAATGAATCGCGTGACGCTCTATCCCGATGGGAAATATCGTTGGGTGTATGAAGTGTCGATGATGAAGAATCCCAGCATCCTGATCGACATCTTTAAGGTGCTGGGCATCAGCCTGGGCATCGTGTGGCTTTTCACTGTGCTGCTGGATATCTTTGACGACGACCTTTCACTTGAGAAGCTCTGGAATCTCACGTTGGTCTTCTTAGGGCTCATGTTGGTATTCGTCGTCATCGGCCTCATCGCCTACACCATCCTCGCATGGAGCTATGGATGGAAATACGTGGTCATCTTCACGATGGACAAGAAGGAACTTGTACACCAACAGATGCCCCATCAGGTGAAGAAAGCCCAGGTGTTGGGAGCATTGGCCGCAATAGTAGGTGGAGCCACCGCTAACCCAGGAATGGTAGGCACAGGCGTGCTTGCCGCCTCGCGCACCACCTCGAGGTCCACTCTTGTCAATGTCAAGAAGCTCACTCCCGTTCGTTGGATGAATCTCATCAAGGTCAGCCAGCTGCTACAGAAGAATCGCGTTTACGTGCCCGATGAAGATTTCGACTTCGTCTATGACTTCCTCTGTCAGAATAGCCCCAACGCCGCCTATCGCCCTAAAGCGCGTCCGAAACAATAGTGCGCCTAATGTGACCCGTTTTAATAAATCACCCCGCTGTAAGCGCTGTCATCGTCATCGAAGGCTGCGGTGAGGTGGAAACGTAACATTTGAGGGGTGTATCCGTATTGTTTGGACCTTGAATCCGTATCATTTGTGGGTGTTTGTCAGCGTTCATGGGGGTGTCATCGGCATCGTTGTCTGCGGATGCGCCTTGATGAATGTAAAGATATTTGATTGTTTGCCACACAACAGACCAGACTATGGATGGTGTATTTGCGGAAATTGCTCTGTATCAAGCGGTTTAGAGGATGCCTAGGAAAAACGGGCGCGTTGGGCAGGAAAAATTTGCTGAATAACTAGGGCGCAAATTTGCTACTATTAATCGCAGCAATTGCTAGTATTAATCGTAGCAATCGCCATCATTAATACTTTCTAGCATAGTTACGAGAATTGTAAATAAAATTACATTCAACAGGAAGAGTGATGGCAACCGATGACAGCAAATCGATGACAATCGATGACGATGACAGCGATGACAATGGGGGTATTTATATTTTTATCGTCGTGATGCGATTTACAGAGCTACTTATATATATTTATATATATAAATATATATAAGTAGAAGTCTATTCAACCACTCCGTCTAGAAAACAAATAGGGGTAGCGGTGTCATCGTCAGCGGTGTCATCGGTGACATCGTGTCTTTTCCTGAATAATTATACACAAAGACAGCGTATCGGCAGAAAATGAGAGAAGATTTATGCAAAAAGATGGGATAATATGACGATTTGTCGGATATTTGCCGTAACTTTGCAACCGATTTTATAATAAGGAACACATCTATGAAGTTATTCGACGTATATCCGCTCTTCGACGTGAATATCGTGAAGGGCCAAGGTTGTAAGGTATGGGATGACAAAGGACAGGAGTATCTGGACCTCTACGGGGGGCACGCCGTGATCAGCATCGGGCATGCCCATCCGCACTATATCGAGAAGATCACAGAACAGGTCAGCAGACTGGGGTTCTACTCTAACTCCGTCGTGAACAAGCTGCAGGTGGAGCTCGCAGAGCGCCTGGGCAGGATCTCGGGCTACGACGACTACCAGCTGTTTCTCATCAACAGCGGTGCCGAGGCCAACGAGAACGCACTGAAGCTGGCCTCGTTTACCAACGGCCGCACGCGGGTGCTCTCTGCCGAGAAGGCTTTTCACGGACGTACCTCACTGGCTGTCGAGGTGACCAACAATCCGAAGATCATCGCGCCTATCAACGACAACGGGCACGTGACCTATCTGCCGATGAACGACCTGCCCGCCTGGGAGGCTGAACTGCAGAAGGGCGACGTCTGTGCCGTCATCCTGGAGTGCATTCAGGGCGTGGGCGGCATCAAGCTCGCCACCAAGGAGTTTGCCCAAGGTCTGGCAGCTGCCTGCAAGAAGTATGGCACGATCCTGATCTGCGACGAGATCCAGTGCGGCTACGGGCGCAGCGGTAAGTTCTTCGCCCACCAATGGCTCGATATCCGTCCTGACATCATCACCGTCGCCAAGGGCATCGCCAACGGTTTCCCGATGGGCGGTGTGCTGATTTCGCCTGAGTTCAAGCCCGTCTATGGACAGCTGGGCACTACGTTTGGTGGCAATCACCTCGCCTGTGCTGCTGCATTGGCCGTGCTCGACGTGTTCGAAGAGGAAAATCTCGTGGAGAATGCTCACGAGGTGGGTGAATATCTCATCGAAGCATTGACGAATCTCAGAAACGAAGAATTGAAGGAGAAAGAGAGGAGTCATATCCTCGACGTTCGCGGACGAGGCCTGATGATCGGCATCGACCTGGACATCCCCCACAAGGACGTGCGCCAGCCACTCATCTATCAGGAGCACTGCTTCACGGGTTGTGCAGGCACGAACATCCTTCGTCTGTTGCCGCCACTCTGCTTGACAAAGGCCGACGCCGACGACTTCATCAACCGACTAAAGAAAACACTATGAGCAAGATAGCAATGATAGGCGCTGGCGCTATGGGCGGCGCCACCGTAGAAGGCCTCATCAAAGGCCAGTATTTCAAGAACGAGGACATCACCGTAGCCGACCCCAGCGAGGCCGTGATCGAAAAGTTTGCCCAGAAGGGTGTATCGGTGACCACCGACAATCAACTGGCCGCCGAGGGTGCAGACATCGTCTGTGTCGTCGTGAAGCCTTGGCTGGTTGAGAAGGTGCTCAAGGGTATCAAGGACGTGCTGAATCCGCAGAAGCAACTGCTGATCGTGATTGCAGCGGGTGTACCCTCGCAGAATATCAAGGAGTGGCTGGGCGAACAGTGCCCCCCACTGTTCCTGATCATCCCCAACATCGCCATTGCCGAACTGTCATCGATGACCTTCATCGTACCCGTCGGCACCACAGAGGCCCAGACCAAGACCGTCGTCAGCATCTTCGACGAGATGGGCGACACGCTGATTACCGACGAACAGCATCTGGCAGCAGGCACAACCCTCGCCTCTTGCGGCATCGCCTACGCCATGCGTTATATCCGCGCGGCTTCTGAGGGCGGTGTAGAACTCGGTTTCAAGGCCGACGACGCCAAAAAGATCGTGATGCAGACGATGAAGGGAGCCGTCGATCTGTTGCAGGCCAGCGGCATGCATCCTGAGCAGGCTATCGACTTGGTGACCACGCCTGGTGGTGTCACCATCAAGGGGCTCAACGAGATGGAGCATGCAGGCTTCACCTCAGCCGTCATCCGCGGCCTCAAAGCAGGAATGAAATAAGGGAAGAGTGAATAGTGAATAGTGAAGAATTGAAGTAATATTAAGATATGGACGAACAATTGAAGCAAATCGGCGAGCGTCTGCGCGGACTGCGCGACGTGCTCGACATCCCAGTGAGCGAGATGGCAGAGACCATCGGTATCTCTTCGGAGAAGTATGAGGATATAGAAAAGGGCGAGGCTGACATCACCATCTCGAACCTGATGAAGATCGCCAAGAAGTACGGTATCTCGACAGAGGAGCTGATCTTCGCCGAGACCCCCCACATGAAGAGCTACTTCGTGGTGCGCGACGGACAAGGTGTGAGCATCGAGCGCACCAAGGCGTATAAGTACCAGTCGCTGGTGTCTGGCTTCGTAGGCCACAAGGCCGACGTGTTCATCGTGACCGTCGAGCCGAAGCCCGAGGCACATGTGGTCTATAAGAATACACACCCTGGACAGGAGTTCAATATGGTACTGGAGGGTAAGATGGAACTCTACATCGGTGGTAAGACCATCGTGCTGGAAGAGGGCGACTCCATCTACTTCGACTCCACCAAGCCCCACGGCATGCTGGCGGTAGGCAACAAACCCGTCAAATTCCTTGCATTTACAGTAGAATAAACACAAACACTATGATAGAAAGATTTTTAAAACAGACGAAGTTCACGTCTGTTGAAGACTACAACAAGAACCTGGAGTTCATCATCCCCGAGAACTTCAATTTCGCCTACGACGTGATGGACGCGTGGGCAGAGGAGGCCCCTGAGAAGCTGGCCATCCTGTGGACAAACGATCAGGGCGAAGAGATTCGCACGACCTACGGTGAGCTGAAGGAACAGTCGGACCAGGCCGCCAGTTACCTGATGTCGCTGGGCATCGGCAAGAACGACCCCGTGATGCTCATCCTGAAGCGCCGCTATGAGTGGTGGGTGGTGATGCTGGCCCTGCACAAGATCGGCGCCATCGTCATCCCAGCTACCCACATGCTGACGAAGAAGGATATCATCTATAGAAATACGCGTGCCTCAGTAAAGGCCATCATCTGTGTGGATGATCCCTACGTGGTAAGTCAGATTCAGGCCGCTATGTCGGAGAGTCCGACAGTGAAGCAGTATATTACGATTACCGATCACGGCAAGCCCATCCCTGAGGGTTTCCACGACTGGCAGACGGAATGGAAGCAGGCCCCGAAGTTTGAGAAACCCGCCTTCGTCAACTCCAACGACGACACGATGCTGATGTACTTCACCAGCGGCACCAGCGGAGAGCCCAAGATGGTGGCTCACGACTATCTCTATGCGATGGGCCATCTCTCGACAGGCGTATTCTGGCACAACCTCCACGAAGGCTCACTCCACCTCACCGTAGCCGACACCGGCTGGGGCAAGGCCGTCTGGGGCAAGTTCTACGGACAGTGGTTTGCCGGCGCAACGGTCTTCGTGTTCGACCACGAGAAGTTCAATGCCGACACGCTGCTGCGCCAGATCGAGAAATACAAGGTGACCTCGTTCTGTGCACCTCCCACCATCTATCGTTTCATGATTCGCGAGGACCTCTCGAAGTACGACCTCTCGAGTCTCGAATACTGTTGTACAGCTGGTGAAGCCCTGAACCCTGCCGTCTTCGAAAAGTTCTACGAGAAGACAGGCATCAAGATGATGGAAGGCTTCGGACAGACAGAGACCACGATGACCCTCGGCACCTTCCCCTGGATGGAGCCGAAACCCGGTTCGATGGGTATCCCCAACGCCCAGTACGACATCGACTTGATTCGTGCTGACGGTACACCTTGTGAAGATGGTGAGAAGGGCGAGATTGTGGTGCGTGTAGGCGACCGCAAGCCCATCGGCCTCTTCAAGGAGTACTACCGCGACCCAGAGCTCACCCGCGAGGCTTGGCACGACGGACTCTATCACACTGGTGATATGGCCTGGCGCGACGAAGACGGCTACTACTGGTTTGAGGGTCGTATCGACGACGTCATCAAATCGAGTGGCTACCGCATTGGTCCGTTCGAGGTAGAGAGTGCGCTGATGACCCACCCCGCTGTCGTAGAGTGCGCCATCACAGGTGTTCCCGACGACATCCGAGGCATGGTGGTGAAGGCTACCGTCGTGCTGGGTAAGGAGTGGAAGGACAAAGCTGGCGACGACCTCGTCAAGGAACTGCAGCAGCACGTGAAGAAGGTGACTGCCCCCTATAAGTATCCTCGTATCGTCGAGTTCGTCGATGAACTGCCCAAGACCATCAGTGGCAAGATCCGTCGTGTGGAGATTCGCCAAAAGGACGCGAAATAAGGTAATAGTGAAAAGTGAAGAGTGAATAATTTGCTACCGCAATGAGTAGGAGAATTGTAATCAAGGTAGGTTCGAACGTACTGACGAGACAGGACGGGAAGCTCGACGTCACCCGTATGTCGGCACTCGTCGATCAGATTGCCTGGCTCAAGAAACAGGGGTACGAGGTGATTCTCGTTTCCTCTGGAGCTGTGGCCTGCGGACGACGTGAGTTGAAAGTTGACCACTCGCTCGACTCAGTGGAGCAGCGACAACTGTACTCTGCCTTAGGACAAGTGAAGCTCATCGGTCTTTACTACGACCTGTTCCGTGAGTTCGGCATCCATGTAGGTCAGGTGCTGACGATGAAGGAGAATTTTCAGCCTGGCGAACAGTATGAGAACCAGCGTGCCTGCATGAAGGTGATGTTAGAAAACGACGTGCTGCCCATCGTCAATGAGAACGATACGGTAAGCGTCACAGAGCTGATGTTCACGGATAACGATGAGCTCAGTGGTCTGATCGCCCAGATGATGGATGCCGACACCCTCATATTGCTCTCCAATATCGACGGTATCTACAATGGACATCCCGACGACCCGCAGTCGGAGATTATCCGCTGTGTGGCACCAGGTACTGATCTGAGTCAGTATATCAAGGTCGAGAAGAGCGCTTTCGGACGTGGTGGCATGCACTCGAAATACACCACCGCCAGCAAGGTATCGCAGGCAGGTATCCGTGTAATTATCGCCAACGGCGAACGTGAGAACATCCTGATCGACCTCATGGAGCATAAAGACGAAACACCACATACTGTATTTGAGATATGCAACTAAAAGAGACATTTGAACGCGTGAAGAAAGCCAGCAAGCGTCTGGCACTGCTGAGCGACGCCCAGCGCAATGACATCCTGAATGCCGTTGCCGACGCCATCATCGCCCAGCAAGACCGCATCTTGAAGGCAAACAGTGAGGATCTGGCCAAGATGGAACAGACAAATCCGCTTTATGACCGTCTGCAACTGACCCCAGAGCGTCTGAAAGGAATCGCTGAGGATATGCGCAACGTGGCAACACTCCCCACACCACTGGGTCACATCACCAAGCAGAAGACCCTGCCCAACGGTCTGCGTCTCTGCCGAGTCAGCGTACCCTTTGGCGTCATCGGCATGATCTACGAAGCCCGCCCGAATGTCACGTTCGATGTCTTCTCCCTCTGTTTTAAGAGTGGTAATGCCTGTGTGCTGAAAGGAGGCAAGGACGCCGACTGTTCGAATCGCGAGGAGGTGGCCTTGATTCACGAGGTGCTCCAGCAATTCGGCGTATCGGAAGATGTCGTTGCCCTGCTGCCTGCCACCCATGAGGCTACAGGCGAGATGCTGAATGCTGTCGGTTATATCGACCTCTGCATTCCACGTGGCGGCAGAAAGCTCATTGATTTTGTGCGTGATACAGCCCGTGTGCCAGTAATCGAGACGGGAGCAGGTGTGGTGAACACCTATTTCGACAAAGACGGTGACTTGGAGATGGGCAAAGCGATCATCAATAATGCCAAGACCCGTCGTGTGAGCGTCTGCAACGCTCTCGACTGTCTGCTCATCCATGAGCGTCGTCTCAGTGACCTGCCCGCCCTCTGCCAGCAGATGGCCGAGAAACAGGTCATCATCTACGCAGACGACCAGGCCTACGCCGCCCTCAACGGCCAATACCCCCATCTGGAGCACGCCACAGAGGAAAGCTTCGGCACAGAGTTCATGGATTACAAACTGGCCATCAAGACCGTCGCCTCACTCGATGAGGCACTGATGCATATCGACGAGAACGGCAGTGGACACAGTGAAGCTATCATCACCCAAGACGAGCAGGCAGCGCGCCAATTCCAGACGCACGTCGATGCAGCCTGCGTCTATTGGAACGCACCAACCTCCTTCACCGATGGTGCCCAATTTGGACTCGGAGCCGAAATCGGCATCTCAACTCAGAAACTGGGTCCTCGCGGTCCAATGGCCCTTGAAGAGATCTGCACCTATAAGTGGCTCATCGAGGGCGAAGGACAAATAAGGGAATAAGTAATAGTGAATAGTGAATAGGGAAAAGTTATAAGATATGAGAACATTTATTAATGTAGAGGATATCGGCCCATTGGAGAAAGCAATGGCCGAAGCCATGGAGATCAAGAACGACCGTTACAAATATCAGCATCTGGGCAAGAACAAGACCCTGATGATGATCTTCTTCAACAACTCGCTGCGCACCCGTCTGTCCACCCAGAAGGCAGCCATGAACTTGGGCATGAATGTCATCGTGCTTGACGTAAATGCAGGCGCTTGGAAACTGGAGACAGAGCGTGGCGTCATCATGGACGGAGACAAGTCGGAGCACTTGCTGGAGGCTATTCCCGTGATGGGCTGCTACTGCGACCTAATCGGTGTACGCAGCTTCGCAGGACTGACAGACCGCGAGTACGATTACGCAGAGACTGTACTGCAGCAGTTCATCAAATACAGCGGGCGCCCTGTGTTCGCGATGGAAACGGCAACCGTACACCCCCTTCAGGCTTTTGCCGACCTCATCACTATCGAGGAGTATAAGACGGTGAAACGCCCGAAGGTCGTGCTGACTTGGGCTCCTCACTGTCGGGCTCTTCCACAGGCCGTTCCCAATAGCTTTGCCCAGTGGATGAATGCGGCTGATGTCGATTTCGTCATCACCCACCCCGAGGGCTATGAGCTCGATCCGAAGTTTGTAGGCAATGCCCGTGTGGAATACGACCAGAAGAAAGCCTTCGAAGGCGCAGACTTCATCTATGCCAAGAACTGGAGTAACCCAGGCGTGACCAACCCAGCAGACTACGGTAAGATTACCTCAAAGGATATGTCGTGGACTGTTGACACAGAACACATGTCATGGACCAACAACGGTAAGTTCATGCACTGTCTCCCCGTTCGTCGTAACCTCATCGTTACAGACGACGTCATTGAGTCGCCCAACTCCATCGTCATCCCTGAGGCAGCCAACCGCGAAATCAGCTGTTCGGTAGTCATCAAACGAATGCTTGAAGCACTTTAAGATAAGGAGTTACGGCCATTACCTTTTCTCGGCAGCCGCCTTGCGCAGCTGTTCATAGTCGTCGATTTTTTTCAGGTAATGCGTGCGGAAGTCCTTCCAATGATAATAAGGGGCTACGTCTGTCGGAATAGGCAACGTAGCCTCTTTCTCGTTCAGCAGCACCTTGAAAAGCACATCCTCATCATGGATATCCTTACGGTAGAAGATAAACTGCAAGTTGGAGCCCATTGGGAACACCTTAGACGCCCACCAACCATTCTTCTCCACCTCCTCCAGATTGCTGGTTTCGAAGTCGAAGCCGTTGATACCTATCAGACAAGTGAGTGGCAGCAATACCGTCTCATGTCCAAAACGCAACTGCACCCCAGGCCGTTCCATCTTGAAGTGATCATCTGCATCACTGATGATCTGTCGCAGCAGATAGCGCTGGGTATAGGGCTGATGACCGCCATTCAGCGGACAAGGCCCATGCATTAGATACCACCACACATTCTCCCATTGCCAAAGACGGTAGATCTCCTTGGCTGTGAAGATGTCTGTCAGATAGGTCTCCTTGTAGAGATGCGTATTCATCTGGAACAATCCCATCTTGATGAGATAGTAGTTCAGCCAGATATCACTAATCACCCCTTTGACAGAATCAGGATGGACGAACAAGAGAGCCATCAGGCGTTCATTATGCTTTCGCGAGCTTATATACTCATCATAGGGAGTCTTTGCATTACCCCCCATACCATTCTTCCGCAAAACCGGATCCTGATGGTTCATATACCACATATCCTCCTGAGAAGCCTTCATCGAGATACGCAACTCGGGATTGGTCATCGTCATCACATTAAGGGCGGCGCCCATTGACAGGATACAACGAGGAACAATCGTACTGCGGGCGTCCACGATGGCTGGTCCCTCAAACACCTCAGGGAAATTCTCCATCATGCGTCGAGCGATGCCACGATGCTGCTTCTGCCCAAAACTGGTCAAGTCGCCCCAATGCTTCTCCGTATCAGCAAAGATGACCCGCATCACTTTCAGTGCCTTCTTGCCCACCTCTGTCAGTTCGTTCATACTGTCAGCCTTACAGAGCATATTATAGGGGATATCAAAACCCTTACGATTTTCAATATAGCGAGAGCCGTGACGCCCATAATGCGAGATATAGAACGGCACTTTTCCTTCAGGAGCTGGCGTCAGAACAGGCAGTGCAGTATCAGGATAGATACTGTAGTTACTGGCCGCAAAGCTATGATTAGCCTTGATGATCTCAAGAGCCTGCTGAGCATGACCAGCGGCAATCGACAGCCACAGTAAGCAAAGGGTCAATAGTCTATTTCTCATAGGGCTCCAGTATTTTCTGATAATATGAATAGAAATCGCTCAGGCGATAATAGGGGGCGGCGTCTGCCGGCAGCGGCAGCGTGGCTTCCTCATCATTAAGCAAGACCCGCATCAGCACGTCTTTGTCCTTAGGATCCCTGCGATAGAGAACAAGCTGAAGATTAGCACCCATGGGACATATCCGATAGTCAGCCCAGCCCTTGTCCTCGAGTGATTTCAGATTGTCGGTAGCCAACCCATAGCCATTCACGCCCAGCATACAGACAAACGGAATAAAACTTGTCTCATCAGCAAAATGAAATCTGGCCGCCGGTCTTGTTTGGAGGACAGTGTCAACCAAAGCGAATATATGGCGCAACAGCCTATGCTGCAGTGCCTGTTTCTTCTCCGCATGATGCACGTAGCCACCGTAGTTGAAATACAGCCAGGCATTCCGTTTCTTCCAATGATGATAGATTTCATCGCTGGTGAACAGGTCATACAGGGTCACTCTCCCTGCGAGGTTCGTGTTCTGAATATTACCAGCTATCTTGAAGAGTTGGTCGCCAAGCGTCGCAGCATTGACATGGGCACGTACATAGCCCGCATCGCTGAAGAGCGACTGTACAAGTCTGTCATCATCACTATACTTGTCTGCAAAGGCTTTATAGGCGGCTTGCGCTGCAGAATCCCCCCTGACCGCAAGACGACTCTCTTCCTGACGGTCCAGGAAATCGGAAAACGCCTGACTGGCATTACGATAGACACGGATGCGAGTGGTCTTTGCCACATGATTCATCGTATATTCCATCGACAGCATTGAGCATGTATTCCTCAGACTAAGCGCCCCGAGGCGCTGGGCATCCTTATTGAATATCTCAGGGAAGCGTTCTTCCATCCTCCTCACAATCTCCCGCATCTGGCGGACGCCTGTATCAGTCAGTTCTCCCCAATGATTATGTGCATCGTCACGGATCAGTTTCAGCCGATGGAGGACATCCCGTCCAAGCGGTGTCAACTTGCCGAGGCTATCGGCACTGGCCAGCACTTTATACGGCGCATCATAGTCGCTCGGCTTGCCGAGATAGCAGGAGCCGTGACGCCCATAATGGATGACGGCAAACGGTTTCTTATTGAGTGGTGCGGGTGCCAGTCGCTTGCCTGGAAGACAGGGACAAGTTGCACCACAGCCTGCCGAACGGGTGACATCCTGAATCAACTCTTCCTCCACAGGCTGAGGGCCCTTAACATCCCGAAAATAGGAAGCCACACGGTCGGCAATGTTCTTCTGGATATAGGGATGATAGAAGCGCAGTTCAAAATTATGGTAGTTCCCCGGCACCCCAATGACTGGCAGGACCTCGCCCGTCTCAAATCCATTTACAATCAACAGACGGCTGTCTGGGTCACATTTGACGGTGAGCGTGGTGCTCTTTTCGTGAGAATGGTACACGAAGGAGGCCTCTTTCGAATCCATCCGCCAGTTGACAGGGTTAATGCACAGTTGATTACCATCCGTTATAAGCGGAATGGCTTTTTCCGGCGATGCCACAGAATTGAAGCCGACGGTTACGCCCCAGTCCGTCGCTCCCCGTGCAGGCCGGATGAGCGGTATGTCAGCCAGATCCTCCTTTGTTACCTTATAGCCAATCACATAGGCAGCAACCATCCTGCAGGCGATGCTGTCAGGCATCTCCCGCATCAGTTCCACGACCGCAGCAGCACCCTGACTATAGCCTGCCAGCACAAAGGGCCTGCCCTGATTGAAATGCGTCAGGTAATACTGCCAACTGCGCTTCACGTCCTCAATGGCTCTTGATGTACGTGCCGCCGCAAGTTCCGGTGAAACAAAACTGTTCATGGAAGCCTGCCGATAGAAGGGAGAATAATAGTTCAGCTTACCCGTATAGAAAGAATCGACAGCCGCCATTTCCACAAGCATCTGACTACGCTGCAGAGGATCGTATGTGTTGGCATAGTGGCAGGTATCCTTTGCTTCCAGATGGTCGCCCGTCTCAGTAGAGATAATATAGAAGATGTCTGCCGTTCCCTTCTGATCATGGATATACCATTGAGACGGCTCCTCATAACGAGGGGTCGGCGGCATCAACTCTGAATTCACTGATTGCACATCCCAAGAGGAAATCGTAAGTGCCAGTGCAGTACAAATCAATGGTATTAAAATGGTCCGAAACCTACTCATACGCCTAAAAGGAAAAGTTTTTGACTGCAAATATACAATTTTCATCCGTAATCTGCAAGCAAATCGGGAAACTTTATGTAATTTTGCAGGCAAAATATAGAATCTCAGACATGATTTCATTCGAATGCGACTACAACAACGGAGCTTGTCAGCAAGTCATTGACAACCTCGTGAAGTACAACAGCGCCAAGCCAACACCCTATGGCTTCGACGAATTCAGTGATCGTGCGAAGGCACGCATCCGCGAAGCCTGCGGCTTGCCCGATGCTCAAATTTTCTTCCTGACAGGCGGTACTCAGACCAATGCAACGACCATCGACTCGATGCTCTACCAGTATGAAGGCGTCATCTGCGTCGGTTCGGGACATATCAACGTGCATGAGGCCGGAGCCGTGGAGTTCACGGAACACAAGATCATCGCCTTGCCCGAAAAAGACGGCAAACTGGAGGCCATGGCCCTCGACAAGTATCTCGACGACTACATGCACGACGGGAACAAGGACCACGCCGTACACCCAGGACTGGTCTATATCACCTTCCCTACGGAGTTCGGTACGCTCTATACAGCGAAGGAGCTGGATGATATCTATCAGGTATGTCAGCGCTACGAGATACCACTATACATCGATGGTGCGCGTCTGGGCTATGGTCTGAAAGCTGTAGGCAACGATATCTCACTGCCCTATCTGGCACGCCACTGTGACGTCTTCTACATTGGTGGTACGAAGATTGGTGCCCTTTGTGGCGAAGCCGTCGTCTTCACCAACCGTAAGGCGCATAAACATTTCTTCTCCATCCAGAAGCAGCACGGAGCCGTCATCGCCAAGGGGGCACTGATTGGCTTACAGTTTGACGCGCTGTTCACTGACGAGCTGTACATGAAGCTCTCAGAGCATGCTATCAAGATGGCCATGCGGATGAAAGAGATATTCACTCGCAAGGGCTTTGAGTTCTATGTCGATTCTCCCACCAACCAGCAGTTTGTCATTATAGAGAATGAACGCGTGGAGAAACTGGGTAAGTTGATAGCATTCAGTCATTTCGGTCAGACAGATCGCCATCACACCATCTGCCGCTTTGTGACGAGTTGGGCCACGACTGAAGAAGAGATAGACGAGTTAGAGCGCATACTGGGATGAAGGATGCCATAAGAAGATACTATGCACCTGCTGTGATAGTCCTCTGGGCTATTGCCAGTTGGGCATTCTTCCAGTTTTGGTATCCCTACCATTTCTTCTTCCAGGAGCAAAACCAACTGTTTCTCTGGTCCCCAGACTACATTGCCAGCTATTTCGAGACAGGAGGGCTGGCACTGCTCATCGGTGACTTCCTGACCCAGTTCTACTATTATCTCTACGTCGGTGCCATTATCCAAACGCTCTGTATTGCCGCCATCGGGCTGATGACCTATCGGACTTTACGGAATTTCCATGCTGCCCGTCCTCTCGCCCTCGTCATAGCCATATCATTGATGACCTTTGTAGCCGTCTGCCACTTCAGCACGAGCTATCGGCTAAGTAGCACGATTTCCATCATGGCTTGGATGCTGACACTATGGCTACTGTCATGGGTAAACAGCAGTAAGCCGCGACTGACGCTCGCAGCCTGCAACCTCCTGATTCCTACCTATCTGCTCTTCGGCCTTCCACAGATCAAGTCCATTAAAATGCCGGACTTCATCCTGGAGAAGGACTTTGCCGTCGATTGCGAGTATTACTTCGGCAACCACGACAAGGTCATCAACATCGTGGAATCATCTAAGGAACACAGTTCACAGATGCTATTCTTCTACAATCTGGTGCAGGCTCAGCGTGGCCAACTGCCTGACAAACTGATGAAGTTCACGCCCACAGATCTAGGCACCTTCTATAAGATCGGTCCTGAGACACCGATGCTCACCATCCGCAACATGAATGAGCTTTACTGGGTGCTGGGCGACATGACCTTCACAGAGCGGGCTGCCATGATGACCAACGTCTTCTCCATGAACAACCGCAACGTCCGCATGATGCGCCGTCTGGCAGAATGCAACATCGTCAGTGGCGACTCGCTGGCTGCCGAGAAGTATCTCCGCATCCTTGACAAGACGCTGGTCTATCACAGATGGGCAGAAAACCTCCGTCAGCACGGCAAGGATATCTACCGTGAGAAGATGAAGATGGTGCCCCAGCGCGACACGATAACCGTCAGCGACAATGCACACTTCCTGATGATGCAGCTGCTCGACACCAACGCAGACAATCTGGTAGCCCTCGACTACATTCTCTGCAGCACCTTGCTCCTGAAGGATATCACCAATTTCAAGCGTGACTACGACCGCTACTGCACGGAACGAGGGAAACCCCGTCTGAAGACGCTCTATCAGGAAGCCCTCTGCATCTGGCTCGCAGGCACCAACGCCTCACCAGAGGAATGGCAGAAGTATATCCAGCGACAGGACGTGCTGCAACGGTTCCAGCAATACAACAGCCAGCGTGGCAACCCTGCCTTCAAGGATACCTACTGGTACTATTTCGACAAGATTAAAGCACCGGAAGTATGAAGAAACTAGTCTATCTCCTGACGATACTGACCCTTTGCGTCGCCTGTGCCCATACACCGAAGGATGTGCAGCAGAGCGACCAACTGCCACCTATCTACCCAGACTACTGCGAGGTGACCATCCCAGAGAACATCGCCCCGCTGAACTTCCTGCTGCGCGCCAACTGTGAGGCCATCGAGGTTAAGGCAGGGAGTCTCACCATCCATGCCCGTGGCAACGAAGCCGTCTTTGACGTCGACGACTGGGAGGCGCTGATGGAACAATCGGCAGGAAAGGAGATTGACGTCACGATAACGGCCCTCATCGACGGGCGGTGGATACAATACAAGACCTTCCATTGGCAGGTCGTTACAGACCAAGTAGATCCCTATCTCACCTATCGTCTCATCGAACCCGACTATGAGATCTGGAACAACGTGCAGATACAACAGCGATGTGTGGAGAATTTCGAGACGAATGCACTCGGACATTACGAGCAGCTGGACAACCGATGCATGAACTGTCACACCTTTGCCAATCAGGATCCGAACCTCTCGATGATGTACGTTCGCGGTGAGAACGGTGGTGCCATTCTCAATCAAAATGGCAAGCTCAGCAAACTCAACATCCCAGGCAGCGTCTATTTCGGTTTCAGTCCTAGTGGGCGCTATATCACCTACTCCACCCAGCAGATTATTCCCGCCTTCCACAGTCTTGCCAGCAAACGACTGGAGGTCTTCGACGCGAAGTCTAATGTCTTTGTGGCAGATATGGAACAGCACCGCATCATTTCCTCGCCCCTGCTAAGCGACAGCCTGAAGTTTGAGACCTTCCCGACTTTCTCGCCCGACGGCAAATACATCTACTACTGTGCTGCCGACAGCGTCTCGTTGCCCAAGGAAATCAAACGACTGCAATATAGTTTGGTGCGCATTCCCTTTGACGAGCAGACAGGCACCATCGGTAATCAAGTGGATACCCTGCTGCGGGCCACTGCTTCGCCTCAATCCAAGACCAGTGTCTGCCATCCTCGCATCTCGCCCGACGGTCGCTACCTGCTCTACACCGTAGCCGACTACGGCACCTTCCCCATCTGGCACCCGGAGGCAGACCTACAGATGATGGACCTGAAGACTGGACGTATCGATACCCTCGCCATCGTCAACAGCGAGAAGAGCGACACCTACCACTCATGGAGCAGCAACAGCCGTTGGTTTGTCTTTGCCTCCAAGCGCGATGACGGACTGTATGGCAAACCCTATTTCTGCTATGTTGATAAGGAGGGGAAGGCACACAAGCCTTTCTGTCTGCCTCAGGAGCATCCTACATTCTACGACAATAACCTGAAATCCTTCAATGCCCCAGAGCTGGGTAAGGGCAAAGTGCCTTTCGATGTCGATGACGTCGCGG
>Ga0256404_1003533_pt1 | contig 31611 bp, 32 predicted proteins | sample RumenRJG_01DNA_FD_185990 | JGI IMG/M metagenome (GOLD analysis project Ga0256404, IMG submission 185990) | Bovine rumen microbial communities from Lethbridge, Alberta, Canada - RJG_01 | ecosystem: Host-associated > Mammals > Digestive system > Stomach > Rumen | place: Canada: Alberta | collected...
ATAAGACTCAATGTAGCCTGAGTTAGATCGGGTAGAGGTATCAGGCTAATACCATTAAAAGACCGGGGCAAAAAAGCTTCGGGAATTTATAAATATCAACCACAAGTTGGTAAATAGCCAATGGAAATTAAGGGCAGAATGATCTACACTCTGCGATCGTCCATTTAAGGGCGATCAGCCTTTTTAAAAATCTTTATTTTGTCCACTTATAAAGCTGTGCGTAAACTCCTCCCAACTTCATAAGTTCGTCATGCGTACCACTTTCTTCTATACCATTTTCCGTAAGGACGAGTATCCTTTCGGCATTTTTTATCGTTGAAAGTCTGTGGGCTATAACAAATGTTGTTCTGTTCTTTGCAAGCTTTTCAAGCGATTCCTTAACTATATTCTCACTCTCATTATCGAGTGCACTTGTTGCCTCGTCAAATATAAGTATAGGCGGATTCTTAAGGAACACTCTGGCGATTGAAAGCCTCTGCTTCTGTCCGCCGGAAAGCTTGATGCCGCGCTGTCCGATATCAGTATCATAACCATTCGGAAGCCCCATGATAAAATCATGTGCATTTGCAAGCTTTGCAGCCTCTATAATCTCTTCTCTTGAGGCACCTGGTTTACCGTATCTTATATTTTCATAAACGGTTCCTGCAAAAAGATATACATCCTGCTGCACTATTCCGATATTCTCCCTGAGACTTTTCAGCGTTACATCCCTGACATCCTTACCGTCTATACGGATGCTGCCTTTAGTAACATCATAGAATCTTGGTATCAGGCTGCAGAGAGTTGTCTTTCCGCCTCCCGAAGAACCGACAAGAGCAACGTAGGATCCGGCCTTTACATCCAGGCTGATGTGCTTAAGCACCCTGTGTGCAGTGTCTTTATATTTAAATGAAACATCATCAAAAACTATATCTCCCCTGACCTTTTCAAGAGGCACCGCATCCGGGCTGTCCTTTACATCAGGCTCGATCGACATGATCTGCACAAATCTCTCAAAGCCGGAATATCCATTCTGGAACTGCTCTGTAAACTCGATGAGCGTTCTTATCGGATCTGTAAATATATTGATATATAAGAGAAAAGCAACAAAATCCGATACATCCACCTTATTCTTTGCTATCAGTATTCCGCCGCTCATGATGACCACTACATTTATCAGCATCGTAAAGGCCTTCATGCCCGACTGGAAAAGTCCCATGTAATAATAGCTCTGCTTTTTGGCTCTGAGGAATCCGTCATTTCCGACCTTGAATTTCTCCCTCTCGATGTCTTCATTTGCAAATGATTTTACCACACGAATGCCCGACAGATTGTCTTCTATCTGGGTATTGATCTCTGCTATCTGTACTCTGTTTTCTTTAAAAGCTTTCTTCATCCTGCGGTTAAGATAGAAGGAGAAGATGAACATTATCGGAACGAGTATAAATGCTGCTATCGTAAGATAAACGCTGATATTTATGAGAATTATGAACGCACCGGCTATCTTGATAAGTGATATTGCAATATTTTCCGGTCCGTGATGAAGCAGCTCGGAGATATCAAAAAGATCTGACGTGATCCTGCTCATAAGCTGTCCGACCTTCTGCTCATCAAAAAAAGAAAATGAAAGCTTCTGATAATGTGCAAAGATTTCCGCACGCATATCATACTCCATTTTAGCGCCCATAACATGGCCGATATTCGTAATATAATAATTTGCTCCAAACTGTATTATGGTCAGTACTATCAGCACTGCGCCGATTATAACGATCCGCTTTACGGCCTCTCCCGACCCCATATTTATAATGTCGGATGTAATATATCTGACCACAAGCGGTATGACAAGACTTATTATAGAAGCCAGAAATGCAAAAACCATATCCGTGAGAAATGTACCCATGTATGGTTTATAGTATCCGGCCATTTTTCTGAGATTATCCTTCATATATACCTCCAATCCGCAGAAAAACCCTCCCCCGGTTAAAAAGCTCATAAACCAGAAAACACTTATCTATAAGGATAAGCGCCTTCTGGTTTATGTTAAACCAATGCTCCGGTTAATGACTCTTTACTTCGTATTTCTGAGCGAGAACAGGATTTTCATCCACATGTATATATACACACGAAAGTATGATCGCTGCAAACCATGCAATGTCCATCCAGATATTCGACATCGGAAGGGAATCGGTAAGACTGAAGCCCGAACCGTAAACTCCGCTCAGTTCATTTGATGCCTTTGCAATTATGATAAATACCATTACCCACGACAGTGCGAAGAGGATGATCGGTCTGTACCAGTTGGAATTAACCTTCTCCATATTGGTATTCTTCTTGAAAAGACCTGCAAGGCTTATAAGCGATGCAAGATTTAAGATAAGCACCATTGTCATCAGCAGGAAATACGAATCCTGTAAAAGATATGAGAAGAGGCTTCCAAGCCCGATCATCAGTATCAGGTAGTAGCTTATCACGATTCCGGTGAAACCGCCTGCTATCATCTGAATACCAAGATAGATATTTCTCTTTCTGTATGAGAAAAGTGAAATTGGGAAAAGTACCATTCCACCCGCCGTCATAAGATACATGATAAAAAGCGCTACCGTTATCAGACCTATGCTGAAATCCCGAAAGATATTCGCTCCGCCAAACGCTGAAATCGTTTTGAAGAAATTTACCAGAAAAACAACTGCAATAATAGACCACACGGCCGCCGCACCAAATCCAAATGCATTTAATCCGGTAAGACTGCTCTCTATACGGTTGGAAGGATTTCCCGGACCACCCTGGCCGCCGTTAAATGCAGCACCTCCCGGTCCAACCGGCCTGCCATTATATGCAGCACCTGCCGCTCCCGGCCCAACCGGTCTTCCATTATATGCTGCTCCCGCTGCACCGTTAAATGCTCCTGCTGCGCCTTGATTATATGCACCTGCCTGAGCTGCGCCCGGCTGTCCTCCGTATTGCATCGCACCGGCACCGCTTCCATTTGTATAGCCGCCCGGCATCGCTCCACCCTGCAATCCGCTTACCTTCGGCTGTCCCGGAACAACCGGAATGCCATCCGTTTTAACAGTGATATCTATACAGAGAGTATCCGGATCCGGAAATGCAGCAAGCGCTATGGTCGAGCCGTTAAACACCTTAACCCACTCAATCTTTGCTCCGTTCATGGAGCTTCCAACCCCACTTCCGGCATCTCTGTAGATCCAGTTACCATCCTCCAGAGAAAATGTTGCATGTGTATCTGCAACCCTGGCGTTACGGATCATTATGTCACAGTCCGCACTTCTTCCTATGGTAACAGTGTTCTTTCCCTCTGAAAGATAATCCTCCAGCGTATAAGAATATGTATTAAGACCATATCTTATATTAAGTATTGTTTCGCGTTTCATTTGATTCTCCCTGCTAACTTTAAAACCAATTAACCCTTTATCACAACTGTTCCTTTAAGCGAGCCCCTTCAACCACTAATTGAACAGTGCTTTTCATCCGCTATTTGAACAGCTCTTTTTACCAACCATTTACAGCAAGCTCTTAACGCTCTCCCATTTTCTCCGGAAACTTTAACTCTGAAACACAATACCGCCATCATCAGACATACTTTCGATAATGGCAAGTGAAGTTACTGAATATCCCATTTCACGCAGCTGTTTTCCTCCGTTCTGGAAGCCCTTCTCGATACATATACCGATGCCCTCAACTGCGGCTCCTGCCATCTTACAGATCTCCGTAAGACCGAACATTGCATTTCCGGTAGCCAGAAAATCATCCACTATCACTACATGATCATCCGGGCCAAGATATTTCTTAGAAATGACGACCTGATAATCCTTCTTATAAGTAAAGGAGCTTACAGTCGCTGCATATACATCATTTCCGATATTAAGGCTCTGAGTCTTCTTGGCAAACAGCAGCGGTACTCCGAATGCTCTTGCCGTGGCATAGGCGATCGCAATGCCTGATGCCTCAATGGTAAGGATCTTGGTTATGTCTCTGTCCTTGTATTTCTCATAAAACGCCTCACCGACCTGGTCCATGAGTGAAACATCAATCTGATGGTTAAGAAAACTGTCTACCTTCAGGATGTTTCCCGGATACACATGGCCGTCTTTTTTAATTCTTTCTTCAAGAAAATCCATAGTAAGTTTCACCCCATTTTGCGAATAATCAGTGGATCAAAATCCCCCCCACGATTAACTGATCTTTTAAATAAATACAAGTACGTACATTATACCAAAAAACCTAATGTAATAAAACATTTTTAGTTGCCATTTTTTCTCTGAATCTCACATCATGCTCTACGATGATCATCGTCGGTCTGTATCTTTGGATCAGCTTCTCTATCTGCATTCTTGAGAAGACGTCGATATAGTTAAGCGGCTCGTCCCAGATATAAATATGAGCCTGAGTAAGAAGGCTCGCTGCGATCAGTACCTTCTTCTTCTGACCTTCCGAGTAATCCTCCATATTCTTCTCAAACTGCACCCTGCTCATATCAAGCTTTCTGAGAAGAGTCAGAAAGAGACTGTAATCCAGCGAATTTGTCTCGGCGTAAGCTTTGAGGCTGCCCCTTAAATGCGCTGTATTCTGGTCAATATATGAGATAACAAGACCGCTTGCGGTTTCAAGCTTTCCCGAAGTGACCGCGCCCGGATTCTGTCCGAGTATCATCTTGATCAGGCTGCTCTTGCCGCTTCCGTTCTCTCCTTCAAGGAAGAGTATATCTCCCTGCATAAGCTGGAAGCTGAGGTTTCTGAAAACCGCATGCTTTATGATATCTTCACTTGCATGAGCGTTGTCTGCATTCGCCGCACTGTCTCTCTTTTTGCCAGAAAATGCCGCACTGTCTGCATCACCACTTTTATCTTCATATCCAAGCGTAAAATTCCTGCAGTCGATTAGGCATTTTTTGTGATGCTGCAGCGGCATCAGCTTAAGGTCATCTACCTTTTCGATATCCCTAAGAAGCCCTTCCTTCTCCTCTATCTCACGTTCTATCCTTTTCTCAAAGTTTTTTACTCTCGACTGCATTTTCTTGGTTTTTGCACCGATATAGCTTCTTGTGGAGATACATCTGTCATTTTCCTTTACCGGATCAAAGCCGATCTTAGTGTTCTCATTTTTTTCCGCCCATCTGCCGGCTCTGTCCGCCGAAGCCTTAAGCTTTCCTATCTCCTTCATGTGCTTTTCGTTCTCCGAGATTGCAAATGCATCCGCCTTCTCTTTGTTCTCCCACCATGAAGTAAAATTACCGGAAACCACTTCTATGGACTCGCGGTTTAATACGAGCATATGATCCGCAACCGCATCCAGAAGATCTCTGTCATGGGAAACAAGTATAAAGCCCTTCTTCGAAGCAAGATAATTCCTGATGCTCTCTCTTCCGCCTTTATCAAGATGATTTGTCGGTTCATCGATCAGAAGGAACTCATTTTCTCCTGAGAAAAGCACGGCCAGCATGACCTTTGTCCTCTCACCAAAGCTGAGGGTTTTTATCGGACGATAAAGTATCTCCGCATCAACCCCGAGCGCTCCGAGCTCACAGATGACCTTCCAGCCTTCCACCCCCGGCTTCCACTCCTCACACAGCTCATCTGCTGTCTTATCAAGTTCCTTCTCGCTTATCCGGTAAGGAAAATAGTCAAAAGCCTTATCCGTTTTAATCACTCCCGAATATTCATATCTTCCGAGAAGAAGGTTCAGAAATGTAGTCTTGCCCTTTCCATTTCTTCCTATAAATCCAAGCTTCCAGTCTGTATCGACCGAAAATGAAACATTTTCAAATATATTATCAAAGCTGCCTTCATAGCAGAAGGTCAGATCCGAAACCTGCAGTAATGACATATAACCGCCTCCTTTTTATGAAAAAAACACCGCAAGACAATAATCCTGCGGTGTAAAAAATCAAAGCATAATATATCTGCAGCCATATGCAGACCCTGCCGTATATATAGAGAAACCACTATGAATTATTTCTTGCATCAAAAGAGACTCCGCCCCTAAAGGACATTTCTCTTACTCTTAAATTCTTATCTGCAAGAAATACTTCTCATTGGTCTCCTCCCGTTTTCTGTAGAATCCGTCATTTCTTTCTGACGTTAGTCTCAGAATATCAGTAAACTATTATTTTTTCAAGAGAAAATTTAAATCCATTTTCTGAAGCTTACCCAAAGGCATTTACTCTATGGTGTCTTTAGTTAAAGAAGCTCATGACATTTACTCCATAGTATTCTGAACTCCCAGAAAGATCGGAACTCTGGATTTCATATCAATGATGCCATAAACAAAAGGTCTGTCCAGACAGATCTTTATGATCTCCGGTTCATCTATAACCATAGCTGCTTCAGTGGCTGTAATAGCTGTCGCAGCAGCGGCCTTTGTACCGCTCTGATCTACTTCTATCATCGCCCTGTGCTCTATCTGATCTACTGCTATCCTTTCGCTGTCGGCAGTTATCATTTTTCCATATTCAGCTTGTGCTCCGAAGGATTTCTCAACTCCAAGAGCCCTTACTGTCTCTACCATATCTGCACCGTATTCTGCCTTAAACTCCGGAAATTCCACCTGCAGTTCCGGTGCCATATCCATATTGCGGACCGCATCATAAAGTGTTTTTTTATCCGAAAGTATCTTCTGTAAATACTCCTCTGTTGAGACACCCTCCGGCGGAAGAAGTCCCATAAAGCAATATGCTCCGCCCTTATAAGTCTTAAGGAAGCCCTTGCCGCCTGCTATCTCAATATATCCACGTTCTTCTGTTCTCAGCATTTTTACCTTTGATACAGTCCCGTCGGAATTAGTAAAGTCCGCCTGTTCCTTTACCATAGTGTCATCTATCGGACTTGCCCACTCTCCGTCAAAGCTCAATGCATTCAGAAGAACATAAGCCGTCTGCGGATCCAGATAATCTAAGATCGATGGTATACGTTCTTTTGTATTTTCCTTCACCCATCCATTTATCTCATCAAGAGTTGCATCATCAAATGGCGCCTCAAAAAGCTCTGCCTGATAAAAGCTCACCACATCAGATAAATATTCATCAGAAAACTTTACATTTCCGTCCTTCTTCACCCAGACAGAGTTAACAACATTCCACTCAACTCCCTGCTCCTTACGCATTCCCTCTGCCAGGGCTGCCATTTCAAGATTCATATCTTCAGCTGAAGCATTTATCCCCGGCATCAAGAGCTCCATCAGCTCTTTCTCTGTCTCGCTGCCTTCATCGGCTCCGGCAGCCAGCATGCCAAATGCCATCTGCAGAGACGCCGGACTGATCAGATAGTTTGAATCCTTTGATTCTCCCAGCTCCATAACCTTCGAAAGAAGTCTTACAGCTCCTACAGACAGCGCCTTTCCGTGGTCAGGTGTTATATTTTTTACAGCTACTTTCTCCTGTACCACTCCGTCTGTCAGGCTTCTTACCTGCTTTACTGCTTCAACCTTTGTTGGCTCTTCATCCTTCTCTGTCTTCTTTCCACAGGCTGTCATCATAAGAGCCAAAGCCAGAAGCAATGATATTAATGCTTTCTTTTTAAATTTTTGCTTATTCATAAAACTACCTCCTCTCTCTGCCTCTACTGATACTTTTTAAGTGCCTCGTCCCATATATCCTTTAGTACGCTGATATCTGCATTTTCCGCACTTTCCAGATATGCTAAGCGGATTTCACGTTCATTTTCCGTAAGTGCTATGGTTCCATAATTTACGCCGCATGAAACGAAACAGTTTTCATTATTCTGTAATGCTCCTTTCTTTAAGAAAAGTAAGTATTCTTCACCAGGTGTCATCATATTGTATCCGGCTATATGATAAATGATATTTTCATCAGCATCATAAACTTCATTTTCCAGAATAGTGACCGCCTGCTCCTCAGCTAGTCCAAAAGAGTTATCCTTATAAATTCTGCTGATCCAGACTCTTGACAAGGTATATCCTGATCTGAAGCTGCTGCCATCTTTATCTATTACCGTTCTCTCGCTGTCCAGCCTTTTCACCCGGAGTATCACATCTGCATCCTTTTCCATTTCTGAAAAGCTTTCATAACTTACTGCTTTACTATCAATATTCTTATGCTCTGCATCCTCTATCGCAGATGCCTCTGTCGGTTTTATCTCCGCTGATCCGGCCTCTGTTACCAGTGCCTCCGTCGGTCCCGCCTCTGTTACTAACTCCTCCGTTGCCTTTGCATCTGTCGGTCCGCCCTCTGTTATGGTCATTGATTCCTCAGATATTTTTTCAGTTTGAGGCATTCCGGTAGGCTGCTCTCTATCATTTCCACGTTTAATCAGACTGTTAAATGCCACTATACACACCAGTATGACCATCGCAAATGAAATGCCTGTTACCGTCCATCTCTTAATACGATTTTTTGAGGTTACAGCTTCCTGCCCTGCTTCTTTAACACTTTTATCCCGGTTTCCTTCATCTGCACCAAGTACAGTTTCGTCACTCAGATCAGTTATAGCGTCCATAAGGCGGTTGACAGCTTCCGATTTTCTTTCATCTTTCATACAGACACCCCCTCTCTCTGAAGATAATCCTTAAGGCGTCTCCTCATTCTGTAGAGTCTGTCTGCTGCCTTTCTCTCAGATATATGAAATCGCCCCGAAAGCTCTCCAAGAGATTCTCCGTACCAGTACCGCAGTATGAAAAGCTTCTTATTCTCTTCCTTCTCCTCTTTCAGCCACCTTTCGATATACTGTACCAGCTGCTTATGCTCTAAAGCCTGCTCAACATTATTATCCGCAGGGATACAGTCCTCGAGTTCTGAGAGGAGCACACTGGCGTCATCTCTTTTCTGAGCCTTTTTCTTTCTGAAAAGCGACAAGGATATGTTTCGGACAATCCTTCCGAGATAAGCCTTAAGACTCTCGGGAACCACCGGCGGGATCGTATCCCAGAGCTTCATGTAGGAATCATTTACGCATTCCTCCGCATCCTCATGAGAGCTTAAGATCCTGAATGACAGATTTCTTGAAAAGCTTCCGTAATGATCATCCGTCATCTCGATAGCATACTCATCTCTCGCCTGATATAACTCTATGATCTTTTTTTCGACTGTTTTATCTTCCATATTCGCATATCCTTTATCCCTTTTATTATTAAGACGCATTTTCTAAGGGAATATCGGTTTTTTAATGTATTTTTTAGAAATGCTTGTGAAATGTGTCACATGAATATCCTGCGGCACATTTCCCCGACTGATTTTTTGTAAATTATATAGCTGTTGATGACAGGTGTTTCAAAGTCCAGAAGCGGAATCTCACGGAGCTTTCCCTGAGAGATGTAATGCTCCGCCATATCCTTAGGAAGGAAGGTATAATTATCCTGCCCCAGAAGAAACGGTACGATCTTCATACAATCATCGATCTCAAGCTCAAACTGATAAAACTTCGGAAAAAGCTTTCTGATATACTGTCCTACCTCCTGAAGCGCAAAGTTGCACATCAGATAATTAACGCCCATAAGCTGCTGCTCGGTGATGCCGTTTTTATGCTTTTCATTATTGATATCTGTAACCAGTATCAGCTTGTCCTGCTTATAAAGCTCGGAATGATATGCCGATTTTTTCAGCGGAAGATAGGTAAATACAACGTCCAGAAGATCCGCCTGAAGCTGTTCAAGGAGATTGCCTGTCAAACCTATCGATATCTTTAGGGAATCTCTCGGATTTTCCCTCTGATACTTTAAAATGATCGGCGCCAGATGACCTTCATATATCGAATCGGCGCTGCCTATCCGAAGGTGATTGTCAAATCTCGTTGAGGAGGATATCTCAGCAAGCGACGCCTCTGTAAGTTCTATCACTTTTCTGGCGTATATCCTGAATTTCTCACCTTCTCTGGTCAGCTCAACCTTTCTGTTCGTCCTGCGAAAAAGGCTTATTCCCAGCTCCTTTTCTATCTCTATGATCCTGTTCGTTACAGTTGACTGAGCCACGAAAAGCTGGCTTGCCGCCCTCGTATAATTTTTGGTATTTGCAAGTACCATAAATGTTTTAAGCGCCTCTATATCCATAGTGTTTTTCCTTTATTAATTCGATATTCAAATAATTACTATTTAATTTATTCATTTTACAAATAGTATACAGCGTGCTTATACTAAATGCAATTCTTTTGTGAGCGTGATCCGGCAAAGGACCGGTATAGATAAACAAACACAGCGCCGGCATTTTAAAGCCTGCCCTGAAGGAAGTGAGGAAAGATATGAGAGAAATAACGCTAAGCAACAAAACCTACAAACTTGAACAGGATCCGTACTTTTACAGACTTCAGGACGTAGATGAGCCTGAGCTTTTCAGGGAGATCTATCCTTATACAGAGACTCCGAAGATAGCATTTAACTATCGCCGCGTTCCTGAAAATATGCCGAAGGATATCTATATAACAGATACCTCCTTCCGTGACGGTCAGCAGTCAAGAGCACCGTACACCACAGAGCAGATGGTTGAAATATATAAAATGCTTCACAGGCTCGGTGGTCCGAATGGTATGATCCGCCAGACAGAATTCTTCGTATATTCCGAGAAGGACAGACGCGCCATCGAAAAATGTCTCGAGCTCGGTTATGATTTTCCGGAGATCACCACATGGATCAGAGCATCAAAAAAGGACTTTGAGCTTGCAAAGTCCATGGGCATCAAGGAAACCGGTATCTTAGTCAGCTGTTCGGACTATCATATCTTCCAGAAAATGGGTCTTACCAGACAGCAGGCAATGGATAAATATCTGGGCATCGTTTCAGAATGCATCGACGCAGGTCTTAAGCCAAGATGCCATTTTGAAGATATAACAAGAGCTGATTTCTACGGCTTTGTTGTTCCTTTTGCAGCCAGACTGATGGAGCTTTCAAGAGGCAGCGGAATCCCTGTAAAGATCCGTGCATGCGATACGATGGGTTACGGCGTTCCTTATCCGGGAGCAGCCTTACCAAGAAGCGTATCAGGCATCATTTACGGACTTCAACATCATGCAGATGTTCCTTCGGAAATGCTTGAGTGGCACGGACATAACGACTTCTACAAGGGCGTAGTCAACGCTACGACTGCATGGATGTACGGAGCAAGCGCTGTAAACTGCTCTCTTCTGGGAATCGGCGAACGTACAGGAAATATCCCTCTTGAAGCCATGGTATTCGAATACGCTTCTCTTCGCGGAACCCTGAACGGGATGGATACAAAGGTTATCACTGAGATTGCCGAGTATCTTGAAAATGAGACCGATTATGAGATCCCTCCGATGACTCCTTTCGTAGGCAGCAGCTTTAATCTCACAAGAGCAGGCATACACGCTGACGGAATCATGAAGAATCCTGAGATCTACAACATTTTTGATACGGAAGCCCTGCTCGGCCGTGCTCCGAAGGTATCTATATCCAACACTTCCGGTGTTGCCGGAGTTGCCTTCTGGGTAAATGACTATAGAGAGCATCACGGAGAGGAAGCCCTCCCGAAGACCGATCCTGTGATCCAGGAAATCTACAGCTGGGTATGCGAGCAGTATGACGCCGGCCGTGTAACTGTAATGACCGACAAGGAGCTTAAACAGAAGTACGAAGAGATCATAAAAAAATAATTACTAAAAATAAGGGTAAATAATCTACATCCAGACGCATTGACCGTTATTGATATATATGTTACAATCCGGAAAGTCTGACAAAAATAAGAAATTGTCAAAAAATGATCGGACACTATAAAATAAAAAGGACCCCCACACCTTATTATGCTTTATTACGAAAAAATCATTAACGAAAACACCGATGAATGGGTACTCTTCATTCACGGACTTGGCGGAAGTCTTAAGACCTGGAAATACCAGATAGACCAGTTCACGCCTTACTACAATGTACTTCTTGTAGACCTTGACGGACACGGAAGATCAAGCAGACTGAAGCTTTTCTCCCGTTACAAACCTACATCAACCGCTAAGGAGATCCATGAGATTCTCCTCACAGAGTGCATCTCCCATGTGAAGATCGTATCTCTGTCTCTCGGAACACTTGTAGCCCTTGAGTTCTCATATCTTTACCCTGATATGGTTGAATCAATGGTGCTTGCTGGCGGTATCATCAATCTGGACCATGCAAGACGATTTGTTTTCGGAGTTGCAAACTTTGTAACAAAACATTTTCCGAAAACCTTCGCTTACAACATGTTTGCACATATCATCATGCCTGCTAAAAAGCATAAGCTTTCACGCGATATCTTTATCCGCGAAGCGAAGAAGGTTGATGATAATGTATTTAAACGCTGGGTAGAATGCATTGGAAAAGCTGACAGAAAGCTTAAGGATTACATCCATACACTGACAAAAAGAGGTATTCCTACTCTCTTCATATCAGGCCGTGAGGATTTTATGTTCCTCAGCGGTATCAAGGATGTCTGCAAGAGAGTTCATAACTTTAATATGCAGATACTCAGAAACTGCGGTCATGTATGCAGTATAGAAAAATCAGAGCTGTTCAATAAGCTTACCTTAAACTTCTTCCGCTCTGAAGAACTAAGCAGTCAATAGAACATATAGTAAAAAGCGGCAGAGATGAAGCTACAGACTTAAGCTGTCAAAGAAATCATTTTCCTTTGGTTTATGGTTTTCTTTCCACCTTAAAAAGTACGCCTTCATCTCTGTTTGTTTATCGCCCAGATCCAGTAAGGTGTCAACAAAATTATCTTCGTTCAGACATCCTGAGTTTACATAATATTCATAATACTCTTTCAAATGTCCAACATCATCTCTAAGGAACTGCCATGCCTCGTTATGTTCACAGCCGAAGGCATGCTCCCGGATATAGCTTATATATCTTTCACCGGACACATCCGAAAGTCCGGCCGGGTGAAGCAGCCTCATAAATGCAGTCGCAGCTTTCTTCTTTCGCTTCATAGACGCAAATTCATCCTGAGTGCAGTTAAGGAACTCCTCGCCGCAGAGTATCAGCTCCGCATGGCCTTCCTCATCCGGCTCATCTATATATTCCAGAAGCCTTCTGTCCAGGCCCTTGAACCATTCCGGAGTACCTGCAGCAGCAAGATCGATCAGATGGTCTGTATTCTTCATGCTGTGAAGCGCTGCAAGAAGGACTCCGATATCACTTCTGTCCTTTTCAGGCATTGAAGCGTATACCGTATCACCACTGCCTTTTACATTTCTTAAATATATGCTCTGAAGCCTTTCATCACCGAAAAATGGTAAATGCCCTATCCTGATATCCTTCTTCGGGAGTTCGAGCCTTACAAGGCTCTTGCAGTATGCAAAGCACCAGTCGGCAAGGTCTTCGATAGTATCCGGAAGGATGATCGTCCTAAGTCCTCTTACGTTCATAAACGCTTTCTTACCGATGCTTTTCACGAAAAGTCCTTCTACTGTCTCCGGTATCACGACCTCTTCATCATTTCCGCTGTATGAAGCGATACTGACTGCATCATCTTTTATCTCATATTTTATCTCACCATCAGGCGTTTTAAGAATAGCCTCTGACATATTCTCCTCCATTTGTTCCGACGATTTCCGGCATACTTTAAAGGCTCAGCCGCAAAGAATTATATAAGATTATAACATATTATCAGTTTTTTATCTTTTCTTCATATCTTCCACAGTTTAAAATACTGTATCTGATGTTTCTAATTTTCAGATATATTTTGTTCTTTATTCTTTACATTCGTAATATGAATTCCGATCACTACCAAAAGTACCGACAGCATATACTGCCATTTCAGCGGTTCCTTCAGGAAGAGAGCCGCAAAAAGGACTCCGAGCACAGGTATCAGTGCATTATAGATTGCGATCTCACTGATCGGGTGGAATGTAAGCAATGCATTATAAATCGCGAAGCAGACTGCCGAGATGAGTATAAGCGCTATAAGCACTATGATCCCTCCAAGCTTAAGGTTCCACACGCCCTTCGGTCCGGCTATGATCCCTGTAAGTATGAGCAGCGCACCGCCTGCAGTCATGCTCAACCCTGTCGCCGCTATGATATTCATTTTTCTTGATACGATCCTTGTAATGATCCCGCCAAAACCCGCACAAAGTGCATTCAGAAGTATCATTCCGTCTCCAAGAAATGTTATATTGTCGAAGAAGCCGCCGTTCGGATCAACATTTATAAGTACGATTCCTGCAACGCCGAAGACACAGCCCAGCGCTTTTCTTACTGTCATCTTATCATCTGCAAAGAAAAGTGTTGAGAGTAATATCAGGAAGAAACCGCCCATTGAGTCCAGGATCGTTGATCTTCCGCTCAGATTATTACTTAGTCCGATGTAGGCAAACATATAATGAAGCGTTGTATTTACAAGTGCCAGAAGCAGCAGCCAGGAATAGTCTTTTTTCTTCTTGATCTGAAGCGGTATCTTTCTGGCTGCACATAGTAAAGAAACCAGTACGCCTGCAAAGAAGAATCTTACGCCGGCGAAGAGAAGCTTACCGCCTATATCATCAGATGCTATTCCAAATACGCGGTAGCCTACCTTGATGAGCGGATAAGCCATCGACCACCCTGTTGCACATAAAACCGCAAAAAACACTTTATAACGTTTATCTTTAAGAATTCTGCTCACTTAATTCTGTTCCCTTAATCTTCTAGTCTATCCTGCAATATGTTCAGAATCATAATTAATATCACGCTTTATAATACACCATAATCCGACATTTGCAACCACAGAATCCGTAAGAAAAAATACGACCAGAATGATTCATTGCTCTTCATAATCCGGATTGAACTGCATCAATACTTTTCTGACTTCAGGCATTGATTCGATGAATACTTCAACGCATTTCGGATCAAACTGTACTCCCTTTCCTTCCTCAAGCATTGTGATCACCTTAGACAGAGGAAAACCGGGTTTGTATATTCTCGGGGATATCAAAGCATCGAAAACATCTGCCACACCCATAATCCTGGCTGACAGCGGTATTTCTTCTCCATGAAGTCCTTCCGGATAACCTTTTCCATCCCAGCGTTCATGATGATAAGCTGCCATGTTACGTGCTTCCTTAAGAAAGCTTTCTCCCTCAACATTACTTATCGCTCTGTTGAGTATCGCCTTACCTTCGGTAGTATGTGTTTTCATAAACTCAAATTCTTCCTCACTGAGTTTTTCCGTTTTATGAAGTATTGCATCAGGAACGTGTATCTTGCCGACATCATGAAGCGGTGCGGATTTTACTACATCCTCCATATATTGTGAGGTCAATATTTCACTGTAATATCCTTTACGCTTTAAACCATTTAAAATTATCTGAACATAAGCCGCTGTCTTCTGAATATGAGCACCGGTATCTGAATCACGGGCATTTACCAGATCCGCCATCAGAGTCATAAGTCCGTTTTGAAGCTTTAACGTATTATCGGCGTATTGTCTGATATCCTTATACTGCTTTGCCATATCCGTTTCCATCCTGCAGATGGAATTGTAGAGATCTCCTATCTCATTTTTTGATTGGATATTCATGGCATCAATCTTCTGTACGCTCTCGTCAATCTTTTCCTGATCACCGATATTTTCTATAAAATCATTTGCAGCTTCCGTCATTCCGGTAATCGGGTATAACAAAGATCTCTCGATAGAAATGATGTGGATTGTCAGAATAACAACTATAAATAATGCAACAAAAATAATTATATCACGTACATACCTTTTAAGTTCATGGTTGATATTATTGATATCAATCTCAATGCACATAAGTCCGACCGGATCTCCGTTACTGTCAAAGATAACTTTGTATCCGTTCAGCATATGTCCGTATTCTTCTGAATATCCGTCAAGAACTGAACTCTCAGTCTTTCCGCTTCGCACGGTTTTCCAAGATATGTAAATGTACCACCATTTGCAATATCCTCCGGACTTTTAGCATTGATGGCATACGTCAGGCTGTGAATATCATTAATATCGTCAAAATAAATAGCATAAAGATACTCAATATCAGAATTTGCCTTTATTCTGTTTAAGCCTTCTCGCATTTTCTCATAGCCTTCCGGCATTTCACGCGCAGCTATCATATCACCGAAAGCATAATCCTTTGAAACACTGTCGGCATATTCAAGAACTGTCTTAACATACTTCTTGTAGTTTGCCATTACATTTTTCTGATAAAATAAGTAACCAATAATTACGATAGCGGCTGTAAGTACTATAATCGTAAAAACAGAATTCAGTGCAGCCACAAGCTTAATACTTATACCCTTTTTGCGTTTTTTCATACGTCTGATTTCCCCTTCCCCTTTAGAATTAACTCTACTCTAACTTTTGATGGCCGGCCTTATTCTTACTTATCCCTGATAATAGATGCAATCACAAACACCAGTAATATGAATGGGTAGAACAGAAATGGTATCAGTGATACGCTGGTTATGCCTGCTATATTTGCGGCTACCAAAAGCTGGGCGCCGTATGGGATGATTCCCTGCATTATGCATGAACTGGTATCAAGAAGAGAAGCGGTCTTCTTAGGCTCGACATTATATTCATCGCTTATGTTCTTTGCAATAGGTGCTGCTATGACGATGGCAACCGTATTATTCGCCGTTGCAATGTCCATGAAAGCAGTAAGAAGAAAAATGCCGAAACTGCCGCCCCTTTTTCCGTTTGCTTTCTTTCTTATCATGGACAGGATCGTTTCGAAGCCTCCATTTTCTTTCATAAGAGCTGCAATAGATGCAACAAGTATCGTTACGATCATGGTTTCAAACATTCCTGACATTCCGCTTCCCATGGAAGAAAGTCCGGTTGCATATGTAAGTGAACCCGTCAATATTCCGACACATATAAAAAGCAAAATTCCTGTGATCAGAACAATAAATACGTTAATTCCTATGATAGACATGGCAAGCACTATGAAATAAGGGATTGCCTGAAGGACACTGAAATCAAAGTTTCCCACATTTACGCCTTTATTCATGAACGCATATATAATGAGTATGATAAATGTAATGATTGCAGAAGGAAGTGCAATCTTAATATTTGTTCTGAACTTATCTTTCATCTCAACGCCCTGAGTTTTTGTTGCAGCGATCGTTGTATCGGAAATGAAAGACAGATTGTCGCCGAACATGGCGCTGCCTACAACTACTCCTACACAAAGCTGGAGCGACATGTCTCCATTTTTAGATACTGCACAGGCTATCGGGGCAAGGACCGAAATGGTTCCGACGCTTGTTCCCATGGCCATGGATATAAGGCACGCGATCAGGAAGAGACCGGGCACGGCAAATTTTCCGGGAATTACACTCAGCAGCATATTCGCCGTGCTTGATGCACCGCCCGCCTCGCTTGCAATTCCGCTGAATGCTCCGGCCATAAGAAAAATGAAAAGCATTATTACTATGTTATCATCGCCTATACCTTTGGCGCAAATATGAATCTTTTCATCAAATGAAAGCTTTCTGTTCTGAAGAAATGCAATAATGAGTGATATCGAGAATGCCAAAACCACCGATACCACATAAAACCCCATACGTCCTTCTTCAGGGCTGATATATTCAAAAAAGATTCCATTTCCAAGATATAACACAAGAAATATACCGATAGGTAAAAGCGCTATAGGATTAGATGTTATTTTTTTGTCCATATCATTTCCTCTTCTTTTTATTTATAAAATCCGGGAGTTCCCTTCCACTTTTTCTCCATTCGTAATATTCTGCCGTCGCAGCAAACAGGACATCTCCTGAGGAATTAAGAGCAGTCTCGACACTGTCCTGAATTACACCGATTATGAAGCCGACACCAACTACCTGCATGGCCACATCATTTGATATTCCGAAAAGCGAACATGCCATTGGAATAAGAAGCAGCGAACCTCCGGCAACCCCGGAAGCGCCACAGGCAGCAACAGCCGCAAGAACTGACATGATAAATGCGGTAGGGATGTCAACATTCACTCCCATGGTATTTGCGGCAGCAAGCGTCATGATTGTGATCGTGATGGCTGCCCCGTCCATATTGATGGTTGCACCCAAAGGTATTGATACAGAATAGACATCCTTATCAAGCCCGAGCTTTTCGCAGAGTTCCATATTTACAGGAATATTTGCAGCGGAGCTTCTTGTGAAGAAAGCAGTGAATCCGCTTTCTTTAATACATCTCCAGATAAGAGGATATGGATTGCACCTAAGGAAAAAGGCAACTATGATTGGATTGATAATAAGAGATACAGTCAGCATACATCCTACAAGAAGTGCTACTATTTTTCCGTAGTCCAAGAATATGTTAACGCCATTGCCGGATACCGAGTCGAATACAAGACCGCAGATTCCGAAAGGTGAAGGTTAATGATCCATTTTACACCTTGGGATACTGCATCCGAAAAATCCTGAAGCATCTGCTTTGTAGTATCAGCAGCAATCCTTTTAATGGCCATTCCAAATACTACAGACCAGAAGAGAATGCCCATATAATTTGCGTTGGAAATGGCATTTATAGGATTTACGATTATGTTCATCAGGAGATTACTCAGGACTTCACCGAGACCTCCGGGAGGACTCTGTTCCGCAACACTCTCTGCAAGCACCATGGTCTGCGGAAATGCAAAGCTTGCAATGACTGCAACAAAAGCGGCAATCAGTGTTGTGATCAAATATAGGAAAATTACCAAACCAAATCTTTTATCGAGCTTTGCCGAGCCCTGACAGAGCGCACTTGTTACAAGTACGGCAACAAGCACCGGTGCGATAGCTTTCAGGGCGCCTACAAAAAGCTTTCCGAAAATTGCTATCCATGATGCCCCGGGGACAGTCAGAGCCAGAATTACACCGATGATAATTCCGACAAAAATACGTGAAATAAGACTGAAGCCGTTATACTTTTCAACTATTTTTTTAAACACACTCATTTACCACCCTCCCTTTATACATTAATATGCTTTAATTTTATCATATTTGAGAGGTATGGTCTACGTCTAATGAATCAAAGGCTTCATTAAAAATCCCGCAAACCTTTTATTTACAAGGGTTTGCGGGATATTGTATTTATTCGTACTCTACCGTAGCTGGCGTATCCTTTATTCAGCGTATATGAATTCAATATTGTAGAACTGATTAAGCAGATCTTTTCTGGCATCATCATCGCCGTAAGGATAAAGGACCGCAGCTGAATAATTTCTGCCGTTTATATTGAAATAGTAAGTCTCAGCAGTAAATGTATTATCTTTGATAACGATAGTAATCTTATACAACTTGAGGCTTTTAACAGTGCTGTCTGTCAGCTCCGGCCATACTTCACCGAATGTTGTCTCAGTGAGCTCCTTGGTAAGATTATCGTTTTCGGCGTCTACCGGATTTGCTTTTTCTTTAGCAATCTCGTCAATATCTTTTGTCTGGTCCTTCATAGGAGTGATCTTAAAATAGGCATCACCGCGTTCATAGGAATCGGCAGCCTTGTAATAAACGGCAATCACATCGGAACCGGTAATGATCGTGTCTGTGGAAAGATCAACGGACGATGCATCCTGAAGCTGAGGACTGTCAAAATTACTGCTGATTTTGATACGGAAATCCGTATTTGCGATAGTGTAATTATCTTTAACTGTAAGTTTTTTCCCGGTAAATACAGCGTTCTCGGCTATATTTGCGAGTTCTTTGCGAATCTCCTCCGTACCGGCTGATTCGTCCACATAATAGGCGGTGAGCTGGGAATCTTCTTCAAATCTGACATAAGCCGCGCAGTTAAGCAGCTTTCCGCTTTTATCACCGTTCCAGAATAAGTAATACTCGTTGTCATTCGTTTTTTCTTTTTTAATATCTGTTTTCGAAACCTTATAGCCTTGTGCGATATTACTACAGAGAAAATCGATGGCGGCATCAGTACTTGCGTGGTTTCTGTACTCCGTTTGAATTATGAGAGATGTATTTCCTCCGTTTTTCCCAAAATAATGTGTGAATTCATCTTGATTCTTGCCGCTTGTTTGCGAGAAACTTCCGTCCAATGTCAGCTTGAAAGAGCCGGAAATAAGCTCAGTGGATTTTGGCTCATTTTCCTTATTTTCTTTTTTATCGCATGCTGCAAGGACAGGCAGAAGCATAAGGCAAACAAATACACATAATCTGCGCATTTTTACGGATAAGATTTTCATTGTATTTACTCCTCTCAAAGGTATTTTATATAACATTGTTACGAACTCTGAAATGGTTCATTTTAATTATATCCGCAGGCTGCGGAGTTTTCACACGAATAATTTATCACAGGGAATGTGTGTTTTCAAGTATCGGCAGTAGGCACCCCTCCAAAAATTTCATCTGAGCGTTTCATCCGGAGTCTTTACTCCTTCTAATCTGTAAATAAAACATCTCGGCTATTTATAATCATCCTTTATAAGTGAGAGTGCCATTAGACTGGTAGCAATATTTATTACAAATATCGATACAGCAGTTATGATAAATACCGCCCAGTCCATACCAAATCTTATCTTCATAAAATCACTGTGATAAAGTCCGGTCATACCGTTTCCTGCGTAAAGAAGCCATGAAAGCCCATAGGCAACAAATATTCCAAGAAGTGCACCAAAAATTACTGATTCCACGCTTACCAGTATGCCCTCCGCGAGTACAGCTCTGCGAATCTCCCTTTTACTGAAACCGATATTGCGAAGCAGCCTTATCTCATTCCTTCTCTGCAGAATATCTGAAGACTTTACATTTGCAAGATTAAGCATGATAACAAAAAGAATTATAATTACAATTGTGTAAACTATCTTTTTAACCATCCTCACGCCATTATAATCAAAGTGTCCTTCCGTATCGATATAATATCCGTTCTCTTCAAGGTACCGCTGTATAGAGCCGTCTTCCTCCTCAACATCGGTATAGATATAGAACTCTAATATAGAAAAGTAATCATTACCATCTCTTACTACTCTATCCTCATCGATCACCGATCCGTCAAAGTCCCTCAGGTATATAAATGTGAAATCTACTCCGCTGCCCATAGTTTCAGGCAGCTTTTTTTTGAGAAGATCCTCGTAAAGTGCATTCGGGATAATTCCTGCTATATGAAGTCTTGTTCCATATAACTCTATATCGTCTCCCGTTCCTATCTTAGGAAGATAATCTTTCTCCCTGAGATCGCCTTTCAAAAGGATAACATTGATCACGCCTTCTTTATCAGTATAATCAAGTTCGGTAGCCTCGCCTTCTATCAGCTTATAGTATTTTTCTCTTATACCCATAAAACACACCGATTCAAGGTTTTCTGCAAGTTTTTCTTTTGAAAGATCGTCAGGTGCATTGTAATAATCTCTTATTGAATATTCAATATCCACTAAACCGCTTTTAGAAGATAGTCCCTTTTCTAAATTATCCACCTTTTCAAGACTAAACGGATCATCTACATAATCCTGATAACCGTCAACTGTATATGTCGGTTTCAACTGATTATTAAACTCAGTATTAAGTATCGTCTGTATGACACATCCTACCACAAGCACTATGGCAAAGCATACTCCAAGGCTGATGACCAAAAGGTAAAAACGACCCTTTCTGATCTTTATATTCTTAAATCCATACCACTCCGGATATTTTAAAAATCCCATTCTGGCATCACTTTTCTTTTTCCTCTTCAAAAGCTTCTTCAATGTCTTATTATCAACCCCGTCCTTACTTCTGAGAGAGTTGATCGGTGACATCTTATAAAGCTTTTCTATTGGGGAAATCATTGAGTATCCCACAATGACCGCCATATAAAGTACAGCCATACCGAAAGCTTTACCTATAAAATAAAATCTGAGTGAACCTGTTTCAATAAGTATCGACTGCAAAATCCTATTATTTCCATCATAATCATTCAATATACTGAACAGCCCTCTGCAGGCGACCGATCCAAAAAGAATTCCCAGAGCCGTACCAATAACTCCCACGATAAGAGCCTCCAACAGGATCATCCTGATGATCTGACGCCTCGTAAGGCCAACACATCTGTACATTCCGTAATCTCTTTCTCTTTCATTTACTGAAATATTAAAAGAGTTTCTGATTATGACCATTACAACCAGTCCGAACACAGCACATATCAGCATAAAAAAAGCTATTATGAAGAGTTCGTCACCATCTTTATTAGCGTTTTCTTCATCAAAAAGATTTACCGCAGCCTCATTTACCTCTCCTTCATAACCAATTCTCTCCCCCAATAATTCAGTCTTTTTTTCAAGATTTGTTTTATCTTTGAATCTAACGAGCACCGCAAAACTATCCTTGTCAACTAAGTCAATGTTAAGCCTGCTCAAAAATACCCCATAGTCCCTTATAATACGATTATTTGAATGGCTGTAATATTCTTCATCAGAATTAGCATAAGTGCGTAGATTGTCCATTTTGAATAATATTTCAGGCATATCATATTTCAAATTTGTTTCAGAATCGTAAACCCCGGTCAACAGTTTCTCTTCACCTATATCTTCGTGATGTTCATTATAAAATTCTGTCAGCCTCTCTCTTTCTTCTTTCGTAAGTGACATACACTTGGTTACAGGCACACCCAATTTTTCAGAGTCCTCCATAATTGAATCGTACACTTGTTTATCATTTTTTTTGTATTCTTCAAGTCTTGCGGTAAGAAGTTCTGCTTCGTATTCCCTTTCCAGTGATACATATTCCTTTTCTGTAATACCACTCGGAACCATCAGCTTCGTTTTCAACATCTTTCCGACCTTTGGATTCGGGGTGGTGATAAAATCTGGATTATTTAACAGGTATGCCGGCGCTACAATTTCGTTCTCATTTTGAGGAAATCTTCCATATTTCAGATCTATCTTGTCAAAAAAAGACATATCATCAACAAATATATAATTCCCACTAACAGTCGATACAAAAAGAGTATCTATCCTGCATCCCTTATCATCAATTGCCGAGCCTTCTTTATTCTTAAGCTTCAGAAATTCCCTTGCTGTATCTTTATCAACGTAGTAACGTGCATCCCATTTGCCTTCCAGCTCATATGCATTAGCATATATGTTATAATTTATGTTATATCCAAATGAAAAAAGTCCAAAAATGATAAATGAAGCGATAGTAATGGCTACTATCGTCATCGTAGTCCTAAGTTTATTCTTCCAAATATATCTAAATACCAGTCCTTTTAAGCTTTTCATTTCCTTCTCCATTCCTCACTGCATTCTGTTATACCGGCACTTGATCATATTATATAAGAATAAGCAAATGCCATAAACCTTTTCATCATACATCCCGATATTAAAATAACTATCTAACAGTTCTCTAACAGATTTAAAAAAATACAAAACTATTAGTACTAAACGTTTTTTCTATTATCTGTTTATGGATGATCTGTTAAAGAAAAATACTAAAAGGAGCCTTGAAGGAAGACTCTATCCGGAAGAATAGAAATGTGATATAGTTGTGGATGATATAGTGTATTGATAAAAATAGTGAAAACAGGATGTATGAAGTATGTTAAAACACCGGAAATGATCATACAGTATTCCAATGATATGGAGAAACTGAATGAGACAGAATTAGGTTATATTTATGGTTTAAAGGATGAAAAAACAAAGAAGATTCGAACGATATTTACACAGTAATCTACACCCTTACAGATCGTGATGATGTGAGATTCAGATATAAAACCGCAAAAGCTTCGGAGTAGTATCGTATCTGTTGCCGGTATTGCTGCAGTCTTGCTATTTAGTGAGATCTGCAATACCGGCAACACTCAATTTCAGAGATCTGCAATACTATTACCACTCAATCTCGGAGATCGGTACTGCATTTTCATTCATCTTCACAGAATCTCTTTCACCATATATCCGCACGTAAATGGGAAGAAATCAAATTTTTTAGTTCCGGTATGCACAGCTCCACTTTGTTCATACCATTTTCTAAGCTGTATATTCTCTTCAACAATTCCTATGTTTACGCGCTTGCATCCTTGATTTCTTGCTGTTTCATATGCATGTTCCAATAATGTCTTACCAATTCCACAGTGTCTATATTCAGGAAGGACTGCAAGATTATTGAGTTCACATTCATTATTATCCTGCATCAGCAAAGAGTAGTATCCACATATAACACCATTTTGTTCATATACAAACATCAGACGTGGCTCATTATCCATTTGCCAATACAAACGCTCTTCTGTAGTTGCAAATGCCGTGAATCTTGGAGCGTTATCTATCGTAAATCCAAATTCATCAGCTACGGTTTTGAAGCTTTTTCTTATAATATCTACACATACGGGAATATCGTCCCTTGTGACTTCTCTAATCATTTTTCTTATCGTTCTCTGCATTAGTACCATTTGTTTCTATCTGTACCCGTGATAAATTCCGAGATAACGTTCTGTTAATTATTTCAATTTCAAGTAATTCTTATAATCTCCGACAAATTGATTTCCACAACGTGCCAATTCTCCCAAAACACGATTCACCCCATCCTCTGTGGAATACCAATTGTCCTTGGTAATATTGTAACACTGAACCGGTCTCACTATAAATGAAACATCCGGGAAAGCCATTTGGTAAAGCATCAAACAGCGGCGTGCGTGAAAAGCCTTGCATACAATCATCGCGGTCTTGATTTCTATGCGTTTTTCATCAAGGACTTTTCGAGAGAGAAAGGCATTATCACGTGTATGTCCGGATTCATTCTCGCCAATGATAGCCGAGTCAGGCACTCCATTTTTGAGTAATACATCGGTGAAGAACTCACAATCAGAATGGTAATCTCCATCATATATTTCCGCTTTAGATCGAACTCCGGGCCATGCCTCTTTCTTAACACTTACTCCACCGGAAGGTATTATCCACTTAGCATATCCTTCATGATAAAGCTGTGCGGCATATTCCGGTTGTTCAGGATTTGATCCGCCAGGGAGAAATATTGCATCGACTTTTTGCAATTCATCAGCAACAAATATGTAGTTTGAAATATCCAATATTATTCGATTCTGCATGGATTACCTTTCAATAAATTCCGATATTATGTTCTATCGCTCATCTCGACAAACTGGGAGTTGTTTAACTCCCCGATTCTATCTTTTTCATAGTGTCTTCTAAAATTACCTCTCGCAATTCTGTAAGCCAAGAGGAAAACGCTACTGTATCGAATGCGTAGGTCTTGTTGAGTTCAAACTCATTTTCAGACCAAGTATCAAGTGGCGATTCATTATGCTGAATCAAGGCTTCTAGTTTATCAAGTGATTTATAAAGCTTAGCTTCCTTAGTTTCTTGTGCATCCATTTCTTTATAAAGTGCCGCTATGTCTTCAGATAATTCTGCAGGAAGCGTTTTTACCCACTGATTTAATAATGAATCTTCAACTTCTCTATCAGAGTCAGTCTTAACAAAAGTTGGAATATCGCCTGTAAAGCACTCGCCAAGATCATGTATAAGACACATATCAACTACCTTATTTATATCTATATCTTTAAATTCGTGTCTTAACAAAAAAGCCATAAGCGAAATACGCCAACTATGTTCAGCTACGCTTTCTGTCCTGCGTTTTGTTGTTGTGCAATGTCTTGGGGTATCTTTTAGCCTTTCCGCAACATGCAATATTTCCAAATACTCTCTAGCATCCATAGTTATCCTCCCATTCGTTGCGCCTGTCCTACAAACGTCGATTCTGCTTATTTCATTATCCTGAAATATATTCCAGTTATCACGTCCAGATATCATTGGCCGTGTATCATAATTATATCATCGTTGTTCAAGAGCTCTTATTATTTCCGAACTCTACTTTATTCTTATCGATATTTCTCAAGCTTGAACGCATACTTTTGGAGCCAGTAGCCATTATATACCGGTTTATATTTACTCCACATGGGCTCAGTCTGTGTAAACTTCTTCACCAAAAGCCACAGTTCATAGGCCGCACCTTCGCGGTCGGAATAGATCTTTGTTGCTTCATCTGTCATGAATAACGTAATGAACAGCGCCCTCTTTTTCTTAAGGTAAAGTGCTGATCCCACAACGGCTCCCCAAAGAACAAGCCCCATCATTATGAAGAAACCCGATACAACGATCACACTTGCAACATTATTATCCGGGTTCTGGAGTAAATTGATCATCATCTTGCAACCCATGAACACGAAAAAAGCACCAACCAGTGTCCCCATGACCTGCTTCTGTTATGTTTTTAATCCTGTAAAGTGCCATTTTTTTCTCCAATGTTTTTTAATTAGTATTATTTATTCCTTATCAGAACTCTATTACAAGACCGACTCGCAGCTGTTCGAGTTTATCTCCCAGCTCTTCTTTCATAATACTGTATGCCCTATCCTTTGTACAGTGACCTGTACATACATAGTCTATGCCCGTATCAAGGATATTCCTCGACACTTTTCTGATCTCTCCCTCGGTCTTATTGAAAAGATGGAATCCGCCGACCAGTCCGTAAATATGCTTATCAGGAAAAGTTTTCTTTACTTCATTTATGATATTCACCGCTCCACCGTGTGAACAGCTATTGATAATCACAAGTCCTTTATCGGTCTCAAAAACCAGACTCTGTTCATGGGAGAAGTTATCCGGTTTCCAGCCTTCTTTTGTCTTTTGATACATCATCTCACGTTTCCCTATTTTCTCAAGGCCTTTTATCTTGTGAGGTATAAGATATACACCCTCGCAAAGTGTATAGTCGCCGGATACATATTCAAGCCTGTACGCATAATTCTTTGTCATATTCTTCGGAATTCCGATATATTTCCTGAATATTAATTTCTTCGCATAACAGTTCTCGGCTGTAGTTTCTCTAAGGTAAAACTTTGCCTTCTTATTCTCCATGAAAAATCTGGGTATGCCATTTGCATGATCGTAATGCGCATGACTCAAAACCCCGTAATCCACATCAGTGATCCTTTTCCCGAGCGCTTTCATATTCTCGACAAAAAGATCTGATGCGCCTGCATCTACCAGAATATTCCTCCCGTCATGCTCAACCAAAATGGATAATCCCCATTCTCCTTTTATACCATTATTCGGCGTATTATCTACTATTACCGTCATCTTATTATTCATTATCCCCTATACCCTTCTTTCGTTTCAGTTTCTTCATATTCCTTTCCATAGAAAGCTGTTAGACTATTAATGACATTATTCCGGCCAGTATAGCCGCAATCACCGGATATCCAACAAGTGTAGTAGCCCATTTAATAGTAAGAGTTTTTCCGTATATATACGGTCTTAGGTCATCTGTTCCTTCTATGTTCCATGCCTTTGTTTTTCCAACCCAATACCAGTCAATGAACAAACGGTCAAATAATCCTTCAATAACGAGAACTATCGTCATCTGAATAAGTCCTTCCCAAAAAGTTCTCGCACCATTTATTCCATAGACAGAGAGCAGGACAACAACGAGCATTAGCGGAATACTGACAAGCTTAAAGTTACTGGCACTCTTCTTGATCTTTGCTTCGGTGGTCAGACCATTTTCTATACATCTGTCCCAGACCTCTCTCTCATAAAGACAAACCAGACCCACAGGACCATTGGCTATTCCAACCACACAGGCAACAAGTACTATAAAGCTTAACACAATACCTTCAAATAAAATCATAGGTATAATCATTATTATCGTCCCTCCTTTAAATATCTGTATAAGGCATCAAAGATCAGATCCACATTTGTCTGAAGCGATCCCTCGAATAATGTATCCCTGTTCTGATACAGGGCATAAATTGATTTAATGAAATTAACAACTACGCCCGGTTCAGCATCCTTCCTGATTCCTCTGATCTTTGCAAACATGAATTCATATTTCTTAAGATCATTTGCTGTATTTAGATATGCGCTGTCTGAAATATGCGACTTAAGCCATACCCAGTCATCCAGCTTTATTCGTAGAAGAAAATTATTCTCGGGTTTGAAGTTCTCGCGGAATACGCCCAAAAATTTTTTTAGAGCAATAGTACCATCCTTGGAGAAATGCGATGCCATTTCCTTTTCATATTTCACCTCAGTATCTCTGATCATCGCAACTACATATTCTTCCTTTGAAGCGAAGAAGTTGTAAAATGTACCGACTGCTACTCCGGTATTCTTCGCTATCATCGCAATAGTCATTTTCTTAATTCCGATTTCGGCACTGAGTTGATAGCCCGAATCCAGAAGTCTTTGCCGTATTTCCACACGCTCTTTCTCAGTAAAACCGCCAGCCATAATATACACCCCTTTCTTTTGAAAGCTGATACTATATTTTTATCAAATCAATCACCGTGAATATTTACATCGAAATATTCATAACGAATATTAACATTTAAATATTCACTAGTCAAGAATGAAAGCGGAAATGCTGTGTGATTTCAAAAAGAACCTGTCCGAAGACAGGTTCTACAACTTAAATATTCGTATTAAACATCTTTAGCTAAATAAAGTAAAAGATCATCATCATTGATGCAGGGGGCATACTGTTCTAATTGTTTCCCTTTATACCAAACTCCGCTGCCATCAAAATTGTAACCTCTTTTTACATACATCCTCTGGGCTGGTCCATATCCAGAATGAACCCCAACTGCCAAGTAAACTTTATCGGAAACTTTTGACGCCTCTTTTTCAACAGCATCCAAAAGCCTATTTCCAATACCTTTATTATGAACATCAAAGAAAACTGTCAGATCTTCAATTTCAGGATAGCCTTGATTTCCCCAAGGACCTTCTGTAGGATTCAGAACCAGAGTACATTGCCCGGAGACTCTGCCATCATACTCTGCGATAAAAACAAATCTTTTACCATCCTCCTGTTCTTTATAATACTTTTCATATGTATCTACGGAAGGATGCCAGCCATACGAAAAATATGTATCATAAAGGATTTTTGCATCTTCAGGATTCATGCTCCTAATTCTTATAGTTCCATCATCATAATACGTAACCATCTTTAACCACCTTTATCATAATCCTGGTCATACCATCTCCATTAAAGCCGTGTTCTTATATCTTTCAGTTCCTCGATACTGAATTCTATAGGCGATGCATTATCAACCTCTATCGTATGCGACTCCTCAAATGGTATTTTTCTTTTCATAGCAAGAAGCGTCATGATTACAGCTCCGTGTGATATCTGTTTGTCCATGCCTCGCAAAATATATCTTCACAATACGTCCTCACCCTTAGTACACTTATTGTCTATCACACAGAATGGAGTTTGATGTCCACACAATTTCCAAGCTCATCAAAACTAAATTCCACAATCCATGGCATCAGAAATCTTATTCTTTCAAAATCATCATAGCCAAAAGAATTATCATAAAAATTTATGATGGTGCTTAATGATGTACCATGGCTTCCAACTACTATATTTTTTCCTGAATACTGCTTCAGGACATTATTAAGCGCAGAAATATTTCTATCCTGAACTTCTTTAAGGCACTCGCCATCCGATAACTTGAAAGAAAAATCGCTCCATTGCTTTTTGGAAAAAGAGGCAAAGTCTTCTATCCAACCACTATCTACCTTTCTTTCTCTAAAGTCCTCAACTATCTCAACAGGCAGTCCATTTTTATCTGCAAAATCTTGGACAGTATCAACAGCCCTCTTAAATGGGCTTGAAATAACTATATCTATATTTTTATCAGCCAGAAATGATGTGACTTTTTTCCTGTCTTCCATTCCTCGCGGACTTAACTCACGAGATCTGTCATCATGATTGTCATAATTTGGTTCTGCATGCCTTACAAAAAAAACTTTTGTCATAATCCCTCTTATTCATCCAAACTCCTTCGAATGAAAAACTGAAGCATAATCAAATCAACAAACTCGAATTTGTCACTTAGAAATTATAGTAGGGATGATTCTTATACTCTTCAGGCAAGTTTTCACCCAAATCTGTCCACCCCAGATTTTTTAACATCGTTGATTCGTAATCGGGGAAAGCATACTCATTTAGGTAATCAATGAAATCTCTCTCCGTATAGCATAGAATGCCATGTTTTCTGTATTTTTCAGCATCTGGACTATTGCGGAGCCAGTTTGAACAGAATTCTAAGCAATACTCTTCAAGGTTGTTTGCAACAGCATCTGGGACCAGATAAATAATACTTTCCCCATCTGCACTCAATATTACTTCCTTCATTCTTTATCCTCCACAAACTGGAAATTTGTTATTATCTATCATCCCAATTACTAACTTTTTTCTGCAAATACTTTGGAAGCGATTTGATATCTATTCCAGTATTAATAAGAAAAATTCTTTGCAAATTTTTATGTTCCCTCAAATCAGGAATGCTAGTAACATGATTTAGATCCATCAACTTAATTACTTCCAGATTAATCAGATCCTTAATGAACGATATATCACTCAGCTTGTTGATTCTCCAAAGTTCAATTTCCTTTAAACTCTTCATTTTTGAAAGTTCATGTAAGTCAGCATTTGAATTCCACAAAAGAGCCAGTTTGTCTAAATTCATCTGAAGTAAAAATGAAAAATCCGAGATTTTAATTCCTCTTAAAGACAACGATTTAATATTTGGCAACTCACTAATACTCTCGAGATTTTTCTTTGCTTTTTTTCCAAGCCATAATGAATTCAAGTATTTGTATTTCAAAAGCCACGAACAGTCAAATTTAACTCCTGATCCCATTGTATCGGCCATAATACTTATTTCCTCCAGCTCATCTGAAAGATTCTTGATGAATTCATAGTTTTTCAAATCAAAACACTCTAAATGCAGTGATTTGAGATTTAATTTGGTCAATACATCAAAGTCGATTCGTTCAGGATTTGATTTAAAATCAATACAATCTATTTGCAATCTTTCTAAATGCGGCATCTCTAATAGAAAGGATATGTCCACTGTATCATTATCCATAAAATGGAATAACCTAAACGTTAAATCTTTACGTACAGAAAGAACGTTATCTATGACTTGATAAGCTTCATCTGGCAAATAGTTCGATATTTGAATCCATTTTATTCTTTTATTATTTAATATTTCATTTATCACTTTGTCATTTATGTCTTTATAACCAATCTGGCTTATAAAACCATTTGAAGACTTATTCGCTATCGTAATATGATTAGCAAAATCTATATATGCACCCACTATTATGCTCCTCAAACACCCGGATAATCTATGTGTTCATCCGGATAAACTCCGATTTTATGGACGTTTATGTTTCCAAAAATCATCCCATGATTTTGTTACTTCTTCTGGATCTCGAATCTCATATAATTCACCATTTTCATCATAGCTATATATATTTTTAAAAACATCAGGCATAAGTCTTTGCAAAAAGTATCAAAATCAAATTTACCATAGTTTTTATACCACGCTAAATCGCATATAAAAAGATACATTTAGCGCATTATACCATTTTAACAAATAAATCTTCCGCTTTTATCACCGCCTGAATCAGACCGGTATTAACACCTTCAGTTAAGCCGTATGGTGTCACCAAAACTGGATGTATTGAACATTTGGTTTCAGAAGCATTTTTTATTGCTGCTATTTTATTAAGAAGCGAATCAACTGCTCACGGTCATCAGCCGTAAGCGGTACAAGCTTTACATCCATATAACTATTGTTAATTGCTCCATCTGATTATAGGCTGATTGTATTCCATATTTTCATTAAGTCCCGAACCCTCACGTTTTTTCCAAAAACGAAGTGTAAAAGACATATTTCTTTCGCATTCTTCGACCAAGGCATTGCCATCATCGAAAGAAGCAAATACTACAAAGCTGTCATCCGGATAACTC
>Ga0256404_1003534_pt1 | contig 31608 bp, 23 predicted proteins | sample RumenRJG_01DNA_FD_185990 | JGI IMG/M metagenome (GOLD analysis project Ga0256404, IMG submission 185990) | Bovine rumen microbial communities from Lethbridge, Alberta, Canada - RJG_01 | ecosystem: Host-associated > Mammals > Digestive system > Stomach > Rumen | place: Canada: Alberta | collected...
ATGCAGCCCGAATGGTAGGAAGCGATGTGGAGACGGGCAAAGTGCGCCGTCAGACGCTGGAACTGCTGCGCCAGATTCAGCAAAGCGAAACGGAGGCAGCCACGGCCTACGCGCTTGTCCGCGCGGGAAATACACGGTTTAATCCAGCCAGGCTGGCGGAAAGCACGGCGAAGGAGCTGTACGGGCAGGAGAGCGAAAGCAGCGTGACAAGGCTGGAGACCTTCGCAGGATGTGCATACGAGCATTTTGCCGCCTACGGACTGCGGCTGAACCAAAGAGAAATTTTTAAAATTACGCCGGCGGATACGGGGAATCTATATCATGAGGTGCTGAGAAAATTTGGAAACGGGCTGAAAAAGAATGGATATACCTGGCATAATGTGCCGGAGGAGGAAGCGCGGAAGCTGATCGACCGGTCGGTGGCGGAGGAGACCGCCCGCTATGCGAACGGACTGTTCACAGACAGCGCCCGCAGCCGTCACACGGCACAGGCGGTTCTGGAAACGCTCCGCCGGTCGGTATGGGCGTTTCTCCGCCAGATCCGTGCCGGATTGTTTGAACCGGCCATGTTTGAGTGGGTTTTCGGCGGACGAAATCAGATGAGTGAAACTCAGCTGATCCTGCCGGGAAATGTCCGGATGAACCTGCGCGGACGGGTTGACCGGATCGATCTGTATGAAGAGAAGGACAAAGTGTTTGTCAAGGTTGTGGACTATAAATCCGGGAATCGAAAATTTGATCCGGCTTTGTTTTACTGCGGGGTACAGCTGCAGCTGAGTGTGTACCTGAATGCCGTTATGGAAAGAGAAAAGAAATTACATCCGGATAAGACGATCCTTCCGGCCGGTATTCTTTATGAACATCTGTCCAATCCCCTGATCAGTATTGCTGCGGAGGAAACGGAGGAGGAGCTGGACAGGAAGCTTCTCCTGGAAATGCGCCCGGAGGGTCTGATCAGCTCGGACAGCCAGGTCCTTTACGCTCTGGACAGACAGATGAGCGCCGGCTCCGGTTCTTCTCTGGCGGTCAGGGCAGCCGTGAATAAGAGCGGAAGCCTTTCCGCCGGCAGTCACGCGGCGTCCTTCCAGATGTTCAGCGCGATGGGAAAATACACCAGAAAGGAGCTTCATGAACTGGGCGGACAAATTATGACCGGTCATATTGAAGTGATGCCGGCTGTTCTGAACAGCCAGAGGACACAGTGCGATTACTGCCCGTACCGGAATCTGTGCGGCTTTGACCTGCATATTCCGGGAAATGTCTACCGGGATCTGACACAGATCAACGATGAGGAAGCATGGAAAAAGATCATTGCAGAAACGGAAGAGGCGGAGGAGACAGAGGAAGCCAGGGGAACAGAAGAAGCGGAAGAAACAGAGGAAGCCAGGGGAACAGAAGAAGCGGAAGAAACAGAGAAAGCGAAGGAAGCAGAGAAAGCCGGGAGGACAGAAGAAGCGGACGGAAAGGAGGAGAAGTGATATGGCAGTAACATGGTCTTCCGAGCAGCAGGAGGTAATTGAGTCGTCCGGCAGCGATCTGCTTGTTTCAGCAGCTGCCGGTTCCGGAAAGACAGCGGTGCTGGTTGAACACGTCATCCGGAAAATCACGGATAAAGACCATCCGGTGGACATCGATCATCTTCTTGTTGTGACCTTTACGAATGCGGCAGCGGCCGAGATGCGGGAAAGGATCCGCACAGCCCTGGAGAATGAGCTGGAGAAGGAGCCCGGAAATGAACATCTGCAGCAGCAGCTCACACTGGTTCACCGCGCCCGGATTACAACCATCCATAGCTTTTGTCTGGATATTATCCGAAACCATTTTCATGAAATCGGAATTGACCCCGGTTTTCGCATTGCCGACGACGGGGAAGAAAAACTTCTTCGCTATGACGTCGCGGATAAGCTGATGGAACAGGAGTATGCGAAGGGGAGTCCGGAGTTTACTTATTTTACAGAGTGTTTTTCGGGAGGAACGGATGACAGCGGTGCCGAAGAAGCCATTCTGACCTTCTATAATTATTCGATGGCTTATCCGTGGCCGGAGGAATGGAGACATGAATGCCTTCAAAATTATGCGGCAGACGAATCCGGTCAGGATCCGGACTGGATGGATAAAATTGTTTCTGTCTGCTGCCTGAGACTTCGCGAGTCCATTCCGGAACTTCAAAAAGCCAGGGCTCTGTGCCTTCAGCCGGACGGACCGGATCTTTATCTGGAAAATGTTGAAAATGCCATACGGATTCTGGAGGATCTTTCACAGGCGCCCACGTACCTGGAGATGGCAGAACGGGTAAGCGGGGTCTCTTTCCCGCCTCTCACCAGGAAAAAGATGAAAAATGTATCGGAAGACAAGAAAGCTGCCGTGGCGGCATCTGTCAGCGGAGTAAAGGACAGGGTAAAGAAGATCCGGGAAGATTACTTCAGCGAGGATCCGGCTGCGGTACGCAGGCATATGAAAAAGGCCGGCCATCTGGCAGCGGAACTTGTCCGGGTGACCGATCTTTTTGATGACATGTTTACGAAAGCCAAAAGGAAAAGACAGATTGTTGATTTTGCAGACCTCGAACATCTGGCACTTCGTGCCCTTGTCAAAAAGGAGAACGGGGAAACCGTGCGCACGAAAACAGCCCTTGAGTATGCCGGTATGTTTGAGGAGGTTATGGTTGATGAATATCAGGACAGCAATCTGATCCAGGAATATATTGTCCAGAGCGTTTCGGGCGGCAGGGATGGCCGGAGGCACAATCGCTTTATGGTCGGGGATGTCAAGCAGAGTATCTATCGTTTCCGCCAGGCACGGCCTGAACTATTCATGGAGAAATATGAGAACTACAGCATCCGTAAGGATGCACTGCAGCGCCGGATCGATCTGCACCGGAATTTCCGCAGCCGGGCACAGGTTCTGGACAGCGTCAATGATATCTTCCGCCGCATCATGATGAAAGCGGTCGGCGGCGTGGAATATACCAGGGATGCAGAGCTGGTGCCTGGTGCCTCGTTTGTTTCAATGCCGGACACGCACGGACCGGAGAAGCCGGAAGGTGGAAATATGTCTCGGGAGGAAGCCGTGTCCGGGACTCAGGAGGGGGAGGATACGTATAAAACAGAAATACTGCTGATCCATCCGGAGAAAGACAAAGACAGTGATTCCGCTTCTCTTGCCGCTTTAGAAGCGCATGCCGTGGCGCAGAAGATCCGGAGCATCGTCGGAAAAACACCGGTGTGGGATAAACAAACAGGGACGTACCGCCCCGCCCGGTATCGTGACGTGGTCGTTCTCCTTCGCGCGGTAAGCTCGCTTGCATCCGTCTATACAGAAGCTTTTTCCGAGGAGAGAGTGCCGGCCTATACGGGTACCGGAACAGGTTATTTTTCAACGCTGGAGGTAAGGACGGTTCTCTCCTGCCTTTCGGTGCTGGACAACCCGCGGCAGGACATAGAACTGGCTTCCTGCCTGCGCTCGCCGGTCGGGAACATGAGCGACGAGGAACTGGCGGCGGTGCGGATTTTTGCCCGGGATGATGATTTTTACACAGCCTGCCGGAAGTACGCGCTGCAAAAGGAGGATGACACAGCCGGAAAACTGAGACGCTTTTTTAAGACGATGGATTTTCTGAGGAGCAGGGTACCCTGCACGCCAATGCATGAACTGCTGCATCTGGTCCTGGATGAAACGGGGTACGGAAATTATATTGCGGCCATGCCGGCCGGCACCCAGCGAAAAGCGAATATAGACATGCTTGTGCAGAAAGCTGCCGATTACGAAAAAGGGAGCTACCGCGGTCTTTTTAATTTTATCCGCTACATCGACAATCTTCGAAATTACGAGGTGGATTACGGAGAAGCTCCGACGGTGGGTGAGGAAGCGGACACGGTCCGCATTATGACGATTCACAAGAGTAAAGGCCTGGAGTTTCCCATTGTATTTCTGTGCGGTACCGGCCGCGCCATGAGCCGGCAGGACGAGAAATATCCGATTCTTCTGCATCCGGTTTACGGAATAGGCTGCGATTACGTGGACACAGAAAGAAGAATCCGTATCCCGACACTGATGAAAAAAGCGATGAAAAATTTCGTGCGCGAGGAGAGCATGGGAGAAGAACTGAGAGTTCTTTATGTAGCGATGACCCGGGCCCGGGAAAAACTCTATATAAGCGGTGCGGTCAGAGATTTGGAAAAGTGTAACGGAAAGTGGAAGAAAAGCGAAGGGGCGGACAGGCTTTCCTACCCGCAGCTGTGCGACGCCGGATGCTATCTGGATCTGATCATGCCGGCCATTTATCTGTGCGGCGAAAACAGCCACTTTACGGTGCGGACCATGGCGGCGGATACGGTCGGGGAGGCAAACACGGCATCTGCTGAAAGCATGGGGGTTACGATTCCATATCCAAATCAGGCTGTGGTATACGATCCGGTGATTGCGGAGAACATAAGAAAGATCCGTACACTTCGCTATCCGTATGAAGGCAGCCTGGAACTCCCGGGAAAGCTGTCGGTGTCGGAGCTGAAGCATGCCGGTGATGAGGAAACGATGGCAGAGAGTGAACCATTGCTGCCATCTCCGGCAGATAACGCAGAAAGACGCAGGAGTACTGCGGATGTTTCTGCTCTGTCCGGTGCGGACCGCGGCACTCTTTACCATACGGTTATGCAGTATTTCGACTACCGGGTTCCTTTCGAGGGAGCCTTTGTGGAAACACAGTTGGAAAGAATGGCCGGGTGTGGTAAAATCCATAAAGAATTTCTAAAATATGTCAGGGCAAAGGATATCCGTGCTTTCATGGAGCAACCCCTGGCCGGGGAGATGAAGAAAGCGGCGCTGTCCGGCAGACTTCACCGGGAAACTCCATTTGTGATCGCTGTTCCATCCTCCCACATCCGTGAGGAATGGGCGGATACGGATGAGCTGGTTCTTGTTCAGGGAATTATCGATGCCTGGTTTGAGAAGGAAGACGGGAGCCTTACCCTTCTGGACTATAAAACAGACCGGGTATCGCAGCCGGAAACTCTCTCTGGGCGCTATCATCTTCAGCTTGATTACTACCAGAAGGCGCTGGAGATGCTGACGGAAAAGAAAGTGACGGAGAAACTGATATATTCGTTTGCATTAAATAAAGTGATCAGGCTTGATACTTAAATGAAAGAACCTGGCTGCTTCAGAAAAGGAGCATAAACATCAATGCGGCAGTATAACGTTATGGCTATGAAGAATGGAAAGGCGGGAACAGGGACCGGGCTGAAAAAGGACCGGAAGGGTTTCAGATACTTCGGCCTCGGCTTCCTGATCCCGTTTATCGTCACATTTGTCGGATTTGCGCTGATTAAGGTGTGGCCGTTCGGAGACGGAACGGTGCTGATTATTGATTCCATTCATCAGTACCTTCCTTTCTACACGGTGTTCCACGACAAGCTGGTATCCGGGCAGTCCCTGTTTTATTCTTTTCAGGGCGGATTTGGGTTTGATTTCTGGGCGACGGCAGCCTATTACCTGGCCAGCCCGATCAACCTTTTGATGGTTTTTATTCCGACCCCGAATGTCGCCGATTTTATGGACTTTGCGATTGTACTGAAAATCGGACTTTGCGGAGGAACCTTCAGCTGGTATCTGCACAAGCGGGACCCGGAACGAAAATTCATGCCGGTGGTTTTCGGAACGATGTTCGCCCTGAGCAATTTTATGATCGGATATTATTTCAATCTGATGTGGCTGGAAAGTGTCGCCATGCTGCCGGTCATGATGTATGGCATTGAAAAAATCGTGAAGGGCGGTGAAGGCCGCACATACGCTCTGTCATTGTTCTATGGGATATGGTGCAATTATTATATCGGCTTCATGCTCTGCATTTTCTCCGTGCTGTACATGATCTCTCAGCTTTTCGCGGACAAATGGACCGGGATAAAGAGTTTTCTGCGCCGGGTCCTGGTGTATGCATGGTATTCGGTGCTGGCCGGCGGAATGGCTTCCATGGTGCTGATGCCAGCCTATGCATCGCTGAAATCATCGGAAGCTATGCAGAACAATACGTTTCCGCAGCAGATCAAATTTTACACGAATTTCATCGATATTATGCTGCAGCATTTTGCCGCCGCACATCCGATCAACATTTCAGATACCCAGGTGGGGCTGAATGCCTACTGCGGCGTGGCTGTCATGATTTTCGCCCTGATGTACGTGCTGGATACAAAAATTGCCTGGAAAGAAAAACTGACCAAAGTATGCCTGACGGCATTTCTTATGCTGAGTTTTTCGCTGAATATTCTTAATTACATCTGGCATGGATTTCACCTGCAGAACGGGCTGCCGAACCGCTTTGCATTCATCTACATCGCGCTGCTGCTGATCATGTCCTATGATACAACGGCGCATATCCGGCAGATGAGGCCGGAGACGATTCTGCTCAGCAGTCTGGTGCCGATTGTGTTCTGCTTTACGGTTGTCGCCACCGGGTATGCGGACCAGACGTACGATCAGAAGTATGGTGCATGGAACTACGCCACCCCGATCCTGCTGTGCGGGTACATGCTTCTTCTGCTTCTGTCACGGTATCTTAAGGTGCTGAAAAAAACGTTCCCTTATGTGCTGGGGGCGGCGCTCCTTTTCGAAGCCTGTGTTCATGCCATCTACGGGATTGAGTATAATGAGAACGTAACGAGGTCTATTTACCTGGCCGATCAGGCATCCTATAAAAAACTGACAGCGGACACAGACAAGTCCGAATTTTTCAGGAGCGAGATCGACAGCCAGCGGATGCGTAATGTTACCATGTACGCGGGCGGCAACTCCGTGATCATGTTCAATTCGACCATGCTTCAGTCAGTCACCAACTTCTGCGATAAAATCGGCATGGAGAGCCGGACGAATAAAAACGGATATAACGGCGTCACAAAATTGATGAACGATGTTTTCGGCATCCGCTATGTCCTGTCCTCGAATGCAAAAGCAGGCAGTGACTCCCTGTACCAGTTTACGTATGTTGATGGTGACGGCAATCTGAGGATGTTCGAAAATAAAGATGCGCTGGCGGCCGGCTTCATGGTAAATCCGGATATCCGGGAGTGGGATATCGATAACGGAGATAACCCGATCGAGGTGCAGAATGCCTTTGTCCGCCTGGCAACCGGCATCGACGGTCTTTACACACTGGACCGTACGATCGAAGCCGAAAACGGCCAGACGTACGATATCAAGGTTCCGGATGACAAGCAGGTTTACGTATACTGTCCGAATCGTGTCGCCAGCATAGAACTGGACACGCCGGAATATACCAGGACCTACACAACTTTTACGGATCATCTGTATGTCATTAACTCAAGTGCAGGCAATGATATTGCCCATCTGACCGTAACCCTGAATGCGGGGCAGACCAGCGAAACGCTGTATGTCTATACGTGCCCGAACAGTACATGCACCCGGATCGCCGAAACACTGGCGAAGAACCAGATGACGGATGTGAGGGTGACCGGGAGCAGTCTGACCGGCAGTATTCATGTGGATGAGGCCGGTACGCTGATGATGACCGTGCCCTGCGAGGAGGGATGGACTATCACCGTGGACGGCCATACGGTTACCCCTTATAAGATTGCCGGCACGATGACAGGCTTCGATCTGGATGAGGGGGACCACAAAATCGAGATGCATTATATGCCGGGCGGATTCAGGTCCGGAGTTTCACTCACCGTACTTTGTGCGGTACTGTTTATTCTGACGCAGATATGGGTACGCCGGGAAAGGAAACAGTGTCCGGAAAAGCGGAGGCACGATGAGAATGATACCATGATTACAGTGAACAGGGGCGGGGACAGCCTGATCACGGATGGACGGGATGCAGACAGAACTGTCGGACAGACAGATTCCCCGGAACAGGGAGGCAGCATGAAACTGACATTTTCAAAGAAAGCGGAAGAATTTAAGCCGGGAATCTTTACACAGCTGAACGAAAAAAAGGAAGAACTTCTGGCTCAGGGCAGAAAAATTTATAACCTTTCCGTGGGAACCCCGGATTTCAGGCCGCAGGAGAACATTATAAGAGCGGTGGAGAAGTCAGCCCTGGAACCGGAGAACTACCGGTACTCTCTGCGCGACATGCCGGAGCTTCTGGAAGCTATGCAGTCCTTTTATAAAAAAAGGTTCGGCGTTGATCTTAAAACCGATGAGATTATGACCGTGAACGGATCTCAGGAGGGAATGGCGCATATTGCATGGGCACTGTGTGATCCGGGGGATCTGGTGCTGGTTCCGAATCCCGGATATCCTATTTTTAAGATCGGACCGGAACTTTGCGGATGTGAAACCTGGGAATATCCGCTGTATGAAAGCAGAGGATATCTGCCGGACCTGGATGCCATTCCGGAGGATATTTGCCGGAGAGCCAGAATGATGATTGTCAGCTATCCGGGGAATCCGTTCTGCCGCACGGCACCGGACGAATTCTACGATGAGCTGATTGCGTTTGCGCAAAAGTACAACATTATCATTCTTCACGATAATGCGTATGCGGATATCGTATTCGGTGATAAGGAGGGAGGCTCCTTCCTTCAGCATGAGGGAGCCAGAGAGGTCGGCGTTGAATTTTATTCTCTGTCCAAGACCTTTGATTATACAGGAGCCCGCCTGTCCTTTGTTCTGGGCAACGCTCAGATTATTGAAAAGTTTAAGGTGATCCGTTCACAGATTGATTACGGAGTCTTTTACCCGGTTCAGTACGGAGCCATTGCTGCTTTGACAGGCCCGCTGGAGCCTGCGAGGGAGCAGTGCCGGGAATATGAGCGAAGAAGCCGTACGCTGACGCAGGGACTTCGCTCCATCGGATGGAACTGCCCGGATACGGATGGAACCATGTTCGTGTGGGCACCGCTTCCGGATGGGTACACGGATTCGGAAAAATTTGTGATGAAACTGATGGAAGCGTCCGGTGTGATCTGCACACCGGGCAGCAGCTTCGGATCCCTGGGCGAGGGATATGTCCGCTTCGCTCTTGTTCTTGAGGAGAGGGAGCTGGAAGAGGCAGTACAGGCCATACAAGACAGCGGCATCCTGAAGCGGGAATAAAGGCAGAAAAGGCAGCGGAGTTGGGAAAGAATGAGTGAGAATAAAGCAGCAAAGGAACTGATAAAGATATGCGGGACGGCACAGGTGCTGGAAAATGAACCGATGAGCAGGCACACGTCCTTTCGCATCGGAGGGCCGGCGGATATTTTCATAATGCCGGACTCGGCCGGCGCGGTATCCGCTTCCATCAGGTATCTGAAGAAAGAAAGTATTCCGTTTACGATTATCGGCAACGGAACCAATCTGCTGGTCGGTGATCTTGGAATTCGCGGAGCCGTTATCCAGCTGTATAAGAACTTTAACCGGATTCGTATAGAAGGTGACAGAATAACCGCTCAGGCGGGCGTCATGCTTTCCTCCGCCGCCCGCAGCGCACTGGAGCACAGTCTGACCGGTCTTGAATTTGCCTCCGGAATCCCGGGAACCATCGGCGGCGGTATGATTATGAATGCCGGTGCCTATGGCAGGGAGCTGAAGGATGTAATGGAATTTACAGAAATTCTTGACGAGGATGGAAATGTGGTCCGAATCCGCGCAGACCGGATGGAGTTTGGTTACCGCACGAGCCTTGCCCAGAAAAATGGCTGGATTGTGCTTGGAGCCGGCCTGAAGCTGGAACATGGAAAACAGGATGAAATCCGGGCCAGAATGGAGGAGCTTCGGCAGAAACGTGTGAGCAAACAGCCGCTGGAACTGCCCAGCGCAGGCAGCACCTTCAAACGGCCGGAGGGAAATTTCGCCGGAAAACTGATCATGGATGCCGGTCTTCGCGGATATCATGTCGGCGGGGCCCGGGTTTCGGAAAAACACTGCGGGTTCGTTGTAAATACCGGCGGGGCGACAGCGGAGGATGTACTTGCGCTCATTCATGACGTTCAGCGTATCGTAGAGGAAAAAACCGGTATCCGCCTGGAACCGGAGGTTAAAATGCTGGGAGAGTTCAAGTGAGATTTGTAATTGTGACCGGCATGTCCGGGGCAGGGAAATCGACGGCTCTGAAAATGCTGGAGGATTTTGGCTATTTCTGCGCGGATAACCTGCCGCTTCCGCTGGTAGACAAACTGGCATCTTTCGGCACAGCTGCCTCCGGGGAATACAGCAAGGTCGCACTGGGAATTGATGTGCGAAGCATTCATACCCCGGAGGAAGCATCCGGACTTTTGGACCGGCTGGATTCTACCGGTATACGGTACGAGATTCTTTATCTGGAAGCCGATGATGATTCTTTAATCCGGCGCTACAAGGAAACCAGGAGGAGTCATCCGCTGTCCCGGGACGGCCGGATCGATGAAGGAATTAGAAAAGAGCGTGTGATTCTGGCGGAAGTTCGCAGGCGGGCTGACTATATTATTGATACCAGTCAGATGCTGACGCGGGATCTTCGTACAGAGATGAATAAAATATTTGTGGAGCAGGTGAAGTATTCGAATCTGTTCATTACGGTTCTTTCCTTCGGATTCAAATATGGAATTCCGGTGGATGCGGACCTTGTTTTTGATGTCCGATTCCTGCCGAATCCCTACTATGCCGATGAACTGAAACGGAAGACCGGGCTGGATAAGGATGTGCGTGACTATGTCTATAACGGCGGCCTGGCGGCCAGCTTTGAAAAAAAGTGGTTCGACCTGATTGATTTTCTGCTTCCCAATTACGTGAACGAGGGAAAGACGCAGCTGGTAATCGCGGTCGGCTGTACCGGCGGCCGCCACCGCTCCGTGGCCATGGCTGCCAGTCTGTATGAACACATCCGCGGCAGGATGACCTACGGGGTTCGCCTGGACCACAGAGATATATACCGTTAAAGGAGGTGCCGGCGTGTCCTTTGCAGGTGATGTCAAAAAGGAACTTTCTGAGGACCTGGAGAGCGCCAGACACTGCAGGATAGCAGAACTGGCAGCCATCCTTTCTTTTTCGGGAACAGTCATGATTTCAGCCGGAAACAGAATCTCTTTTAAGGTACAGACGGAAAACCTCAGTGTCGCCCGGAAATCCCAGGCTCTGCTGGAACAGGCCTTCGATCTGCATCCTCAGTGCTGCACACGGATTCACGGGAAAAAGTCACGGCGCCGTCTTACCACAACGTATTATATTGTCGTGCCGCAGCAGGAAGACGCCGTACGTGTTCTTCGAAGCACCCACATCCTGGATGAGAAGCTTGAATTATCCGAAAAAAGTCCGGTTGCGGATGAACTGATTGTTCAGCGTTCCTGCTGCAAACGTGCGTTCCTCCGGGGAGCGTTTCTTTGCGGCGGGTCGATCAGCGACCCGCATAAGTCCTATCATTTTGAGATTACCTGCCCGGATGAGCCGATGGCGCATCAGCTGCAGGACATGATTGCCGTTTTTGGCCCGTCTGCCAAAATTGTTACCCGCAAATCAAAACCGGTTCTTTATATCAAGGAAAGCGGTCAGGTTGCCGATATGCTCCGCATTATCGGAGCAGACCGGTCGCTGCTGGATCTTGAGAATATCCGGATTGAACATGAGCTTGTTAATTCGGTAAACCGCAAACTGAACTGTGATACCGCAAATATCAATAAAATCGTGCAGACGTCGCAGAAGCAGGCGGAGGATATTGAATATATTGAGCGGAAAATAGGGCTGACGGCGCTTCCTGACAATCTGCGCGAGATGGCACTTGTCCGTGTGAGAAACCGCGAACTGTCGCTGGAGGATCTGGGAAAGATGATGAACCCGCCGCTCGGAAAGTCCGGCGTCCATCACCGGCTTCAGAAAATCAGTGCGGTTGCTCAGAAGATACGCGAGAAAGAAAAGAGGGGAGACGCATCATGAACATTCTGACGGCGCAGCATATCTCAAAATCTTACCTGGATAATGAACTGCTCCGGGATGTGGATTTTTCTGTTTCCGAGGGAGATAAAACGGGGATCATCGGACTAAACGGCGCCGGAAAATCAACGCTGCTTCGCATTCTTGCCGGATGCGGGGAACCGGACAGGGGGGAAGTGGTCAGATCTTCCCGTGCGCTCACCCGCTATCTGCCGCAGACGCCTCAGATCAGTCCGGAGGATACGGTACTGGAAAATGTTATGAATGATATGCTCCTGGAGAACAAGGACTGGGACCGGGAGGGCGAGGTACGGAACATGCTTTCCGTTCTTGGCTTTACCGATTTCGGAGCAAAGGCCGGGATACTGTCGGGAGGTCAGAAAAAGAGACTGGCGCTCGCCCGGGTGCTTCTTTCCGGTGCGGACATTTTGATTTTGGACGAGCCCACCAACCATCTGGACAACGAAATGTGCGAGTGGCTGGAAGCGTATCTGAAGTCGTGGCGGGGAACGCTGATCATGGTGACGCATGACCGCTATTTTCTGGATAATGTATGTAACTGTATCGTAGAAATTGACTTCGGGAGGGCGTACCGGTATGAGACAAACTATGAAGGATATCTGAGCCTGAAGGCAGAGCGCGAACAGATGGCTTCGGCCTCGGAGCGCAAACGGCAGTCCATTCTTCGTAACGAGCTTGCCTGGGTACAGCGCGGAGCGCGTGCCAGGAGCACGAAGCAGAAGGGAAGGCTGCAGCGATATGAGCAGCTGAAAAACCAGGAAGGGCCCCGCAGCCATGACAGGATGGAGCTTTCTTCATCCGCCAGCCGCATGGGGAAGACAACCATTGAATTAGAGCATCTGACCAAAGGGTTTGACGGCCGGATACTTTTTGAGGATTTTTCTTATATCTTTCTGAAAAATGACCGCATCGGATTCATCGGACCCAACGGATGCGGCAAGACAACCCTTATGAAAATCATTGCGGGTCTGGAAAAGCCGGACAGCGGCAGCGTTCAGACCGGGCAGACCATCCGCATCGGCTATTATGCGCAGGAAATAGAATTTACGAACAAAAACGGGGAGAAAACCGATCCGGACATGCGTGTGATTGACTATATCCGGGACACGGCTGAGTACGTGCACACGGCGGACGGGCTGCTTTCCGCATCAAAAATGCTGGAGCGTTTTTTATTTACACCCCCGATGCAGTACAGCCCGGTCAGCCGTCTGTCCGGCGGAGAAAAGAGGAGGCTGAACCTTTTGAAGGTCCTGATGGGAAGCCCGAATGTCCTGATCCTGGATGAGCCGACCAATGATCTGGACATCGTTACGATGACCATTCTGGAAGATTTTCTGGACCGGTTTGACGGGATTATGATCGCTGTGTCACACGACCGGTATTTTCTTGACCGTACCGTCAGACGAATGTTTGTCTTTGAAAATGCGCATCTTGTTCAGTACGAGGGCGGTTATACGGATTATTACCTGAAGAAAAGGGAAGAAGCGGATGTGGTACAGCCGAAGGCGGATGCCGGCAGCCGGACGGGAAAAGAGGCGAAGGAAACCTCCCGGAAACCGCGCTCCGGAAGAAAGCTTAAGTTTACCTGGCAGGAGCAGAAGGATTATGATGGTATTGAAGAGGAGATCAGCCGTCTGGAAGAAAAAATCCGGATAATTGATCAGGATCTTGGCGGGACAGCCAGTGATTATATGAGGGCAGCGGAACTGACAGCTCAGAAAGATGAGACGGAAAGACTGCTGAATGAAAAAATGGAACGCTGGATGTATCTGGAGGAGAAAGCCGGGAAGATAGCACGCGGCGAAGAGGAGTAGACAGGAACTGGCAGAAAATTTTTCCGGGAAATCCCGGAAACACAGGTCGCACGGACCGGAAGGGAGAGCAAATGGCATCATATAAGTCCGATATTGAAATTGCCCAGGAAACACCGATGGCTCCGATTACACAGATTGCAAAAAAGCTTGGTATTGATGACAAATATCTGGAGCAGTACGGGAAGTACAAGGCAAAAATCGATTATAATCTGCTGCGGGAACAGCCTGGAAAAGACGGAAAGCTCGTCCTGGTTACAGCTATGAACCCGACCCCGGCAGGCGAAGGCAAAACGACGACAACCATTGGTCTGGCGGACGGTTTGTCCAGACTGGGCAAAAAGGTTTGTGCGGCTCTGCGGGAACCGTCTCTCGGACCGGTATTCGGGGTCAAAGGTGGGGCCGCCGGCGGCGGATATGCCCAGGTTGTTCCCATGGAGGATATCAACCTGCATTTTACCGGTGATTTTCATGCCATCGGTGCTGCCAACAATCTTCTGGCAGCCATGATCGACAATTCGATCTATCAGGGAAATCCCCTGGATCTCGATCCGCGGAAGATAACCTGGAAACGGTGTGTGGATATGAATGACCGGCAGCTTCGTTACGTTATCGACGGACTTGGCGGGCGTACGAACGGGGTGCCCCGGGAGGACGGATATGATATTACCGTGGCTTCCGAGGTGATGGCCGTTCTGTGCCTTTCGTCCGACATCCATGATCTGAAGGAACGGCTTTCCCGGATTATCGTTGGTTATACGTACGGAAAACCATCGGAGCAGAAGGCGGTGACTGCCGGCGATCTGCACGCGCAGGGAGCTATGGCTGCGTTATTAAAGGATGCCCTGAAGCCGAACCTTGTTCAGACGCTGGAACACACGCCCGCCATCGTACACGGAGGTCCCTTCGCGAACATCGCGCACGGCTGCAACTCGGTGACCGCCACCCGCATGGCCATGCGCCTGGCCGATTATGCAGTGACGGAGGCAGGTTTCGGCGCTGACCTCGGCGCGGAAAAGTTCCTTGACATCAAGTGCCGGATGGCCGGAATCAGGCCGAACGCGGTTGTTCTTGTGGCTACGGTGCGCAGCCTTAAGTATAACGGGGGCATTGCGAAGGAGAACCTGAACACTCCGGATGTGGAGGCTGTGCGAAGAGGTCTTCCCAATCTTCTGAAACATGTCAGCAATATTATTCACGTATATAAACTTCCGTGTGTGGTTGCCATCAATGAATTCCCGACGGATACGAAGGAAGAAGTGGCGGCTATCGGGGAAAAGTGCCATGAACTCGGGGTTAATGTCGTTCTGTCCCGGGTGTGGGCCAGGGGCGGAGAAGGAGGCATCGCGCTGGCACAGGAAGTCATGCGGCTGTGCGAACTTCCGAATGATGCATTCTCATTTGCTTATGATACAGACGAGACAATCGGGCAGAAACTAAATGATATTACGACACGGATTTATGGCGGACGCGCCGCGCTGTTAACAGCATCCGCCCAGAAGCAGGCACAGCAGCTGACCGCGCAGGGCTTTGGAAATCTGCCGGTGTGCGTAGCAAAGACGCAGTATTCGCTCACGGATGACCCGAAAAAGCTGGGGGCTCCGACGGATTTTGACATTACGGTCCGCAGCCTGAAAGTATCCGCCGGCGCCGGCTTTATCGTAGCCCTGACCGGCGATATCATGACAATGCCGGGACTTCCGAAGGTTCCGGCAGCCGAAAAAATTGATGTGGATGATAATGGCAGGATTACCGGACTGTTCTGAGGCAGAACAGTCCGGAGAGCATAAGAAGAAGACCGTTTTATCCGGAAAAGGCCGGCAGATGCGGTGAAGCAGGTACATACAGATGAGATTCAGACCTTGTATTGACATTCATAATGGGAAAGTAAAGCAGATCGTTGGTTCAACACTCAGGGATGAGGGAAATGAAGCTGCGGAAAATTTTGTTTCCGATAGAGACGCGGCTTATTTCGCACACCTGTACCATGAAGATTCGCTGAAGGGAGGCCATGTCATTCTGCTGAACCCCGCATCCTCGGAGTACTACGAAAAAACCAGAGCGCAGGCACTTCAGGCGCTCTCACAGTATCCGGGTGAGCTGATGGCGGGCGGCGGAATCCGCCCGGAAAATGCGGAACTGTTCCTGAACGCCGGCGCGAGCCATGTCATTGTCACATCCTACGTGTTTAAGGATGGAAGCGTTGACCTTGCAAACCTGGAGCGGATGAAAGCGGCCGCCGGCCGGGAGCATCTGGTGCTGGATCTGAGCTGCCGGAAAAAGAACGGCGATTACTATATTGTTACGGATCGCTGGCAGAAGTTTACCGATACGAAACTGGACCGGGAACTGCTTCATTTTCTGTCGTTCTCGTGCAGTGAATATCTGATCCATGCGGTAGACGCAGAGGGAAAGTCCGCCGGGATCGATGAGAATATTATTTCGCTGCTCGGTCAGGAAAGCCCGATTCCGGTAACTTATGCCGGCGGCGTCAGTGCGTATGAGGACCTGGAGCGAATCCGCCGTGCAGGATGGGGGCGTGTGGATTTTACCATCGGAAGCGCCCTCGATATCTTCGGAGGAAAATTATCCTATCACAAAATTGTACAGATGAGCCGCCAGAGAGCATAAAAAAGGGCCTGCATCAGAGGATGCAGGCCCTGCCTGGTTACATCAGCGGATCAGTAATCCGGCTCAATCAGTCCGTAGGTACCGCCTTTGCGTTTGTATACAACATTGATTTCTTCCGTCTGGGCGTTTGTAAACACATAGAAATTATGTCCGAGCAGTTCCATCTGAACGCAGGCATCTTCCGGATACATCGGCTTGACGTCAAAATGTTTGGTTCTGACAATTTTGATTTCATTCATGGGCTCCGATTCATCTTCAATGAATTCCTTCTTGAAGTTAGAAGCCACAGCCTGGTGCTTATCAATCAGTTTTTCCTTATAGCGCCGAAGCTGGCGTTCGATGACCTCCTCCACCAGGTCGATGGAGATGTACATATCGTTGGAAACCTGCTCGGAGCGGATGATGCTGCCCTTGACCGGAATGGTTACCTCGATTTTCTGGCGGTCTTTTTCGACGCTCATGGTCACGATCACTTCTGTTTCAGGTGTAAAATAACGCTCCAGTTTCCCAAGTTTTTCAGTTACAGTAGAACGGAGAGCATCGGTAACGTCCATATTTTTTCCGCTGATGATAAATTTCATAAAAAAGCCCCCTTTATTTATTTTTTGCCGGCACCTGTCTTCCCGCCAGGGCGGTAAATAATCTTTTTTCAGATTAATTATGATTATAACACATGATTTATCCTGTCTCAATTACAAGATGTTCTGAAGATGAGGCCGGATAAGCCGGCACATTCAGCCGGGAGGCTGTTTTCAAAACCTCAGGAAATCATTGTGCTGGATGTGTTTAGGTGTTAAAATAAAACGGAATACGTGTGCCCTGGAATGCGTATCAGTAAATGATAGTAGGAGATCGAAGTACAGATGAGTGTTGTAGAGAAAATATTTGGTACTCACAGTGACCGTGAGGTGAAACGCGTCATGCCGATCATCAGTAAGATTGAAGCACTCCGTCCGGCCATGACAGAGCTGACCGATGATCAGCTGCGTGCCAAAACAGATGAATATAAACAAAGATATAAGAACGGAGAATCACTGGACAGCCTGCTCCCGGAAGCATTTGCGACCGTTCGGGAAGCTTCCCGCCGCGTGCTTGGAATGGAGCATTTCCCGGTTCAGCTGATCGGAGGTATTATTCTTCATCAGGGGCGTATTGCCGAGATGAAGACCGGTGAAGGGAAAACCCTGGTTTCCACCTGCCCGGCTTATCTGAATGCACTGACAGGAGAAGGGGTTCACATCGTTACTGTGAACGACTATCTGGCAAAACGTGACTCTGAGTGGATGGGCGCTGTGCACAGATTCCTCGGGCTGACGGTGGGCGTTGTTCTGAACTCCATGAACGGAGATGAGCGCCGCGCCGCCTATAACTGCGATATCACATACATTACCAATAATGAAGACGGTTTCGATTACCTTCGCGATAACATGGTCATCTACAAAAAAGATGAGGTACAGCGCGGACTGAACTATGCGATCATCGATGAGGTCGACTCTGTTCTGATTGATGAAGCCCGCACACCGCTGATTATTTCCGGGCAGTCCGGAAAATCCACCAAGCTTTACGAAATCTGCGATGTACTGGCCAAACAGCTGGAAAAAGGAGAGGCCAGCGGCGAGGTTACCAAAATGACCGCCCTCATGGGGGAGGAGGTCACCGAGACCGGGGACTTTATTGTCAATGAAAAGGATAAGGTTGTCACTCTGACAGCACAGGGTATCAAAAAAGTGGAGGATTATTTCCACATTGCCAATCTGTCGGATCCGGAGAACATTGAAATACAGAACAATACCATTCTGGCGCTGCGTGCCAACTATCTGATGAAGAAGGATGTTGATTATGTCGTTAAGGATGATCAGGTTCTGATTGTCGATGAGTTTACCGGGCGTATCCTTCCCGGCCGCCGTTATTCCGACGGTCTGCATCAGGCGATTGAGGCGAAGGAGCATGTAAAGATCAAACGCGAGAGCAAGACCCTGGCAACCATCACATTCCAGAACTTCTTTAACAAATATAAAAAGAAAGCCGGCATGACCGGTACCGCCCTCACCGAGGAGCAGGAATTCCGGGACATCTACGGAATGGATGTAATTGCCATCCCGACAAATAAGCCGGTGATTCGTAAGGATATGGAAGATGCCGTCTACATGACCAAGAAGGAAAAATATCGTGCCGTCATCGAACAGGTGAAGGAGGCTCACGAGCGTCAGCAGCCGGTGCTGGTCGGTACCATCTCCATCGATGTATCCGAGCTCCTTTCCCGCATGCTGACCCGGGAGGGTATTCAGCACAATGTTCTGAATGCCAAATATCATGAGCTCGAGGCTCAGATTATTTCCGAAGCCGGTAAGCACGGTGCCGTTACCATTGCCACCAACATGGCCGGCCGCGGTACCGATATCAAGCTGGATGAGGAGGCAAAGGCGGCAGGCGGTCTGTATGTCATCGGTACGGAGCGCCATGAATCGAGACGTATCGATAATCAGCTGCGCGGCCGTTCCGGCCGTCAGGGCGACCCGGGAAGATCCCGCTTTTATATTTCCCTGGAAGATGATCTGATGCGCCTGTTCGGTTCGGAAAAGATGATGAGCATATTTAAGAGCCTGGGGGTTCAGGAGGGTGAGCAGATCGAGCACAAGATGCTTTCCTCTGCGATCGAGAAGGCTCAGCAGAAGATTGAGAGCAATAACTTTGCAACCCGCAAGAATCTGCTGGAGTACGATCAGGTCAACAATGAACAGCGCGAAATTATTTACGCGGAGCGCCGCAAGGTACTGGACGGCGTCAATATGCGAAACCAGATCATGAGCATGATTAAGGACACGGTAAGCAACGCCGTGGATACGGTCATCGGGGAGGATCAGGAAAAGAGCGAGTGGAATTTCCGCGAGATGCATGACGTTCTGTGCCAGATTATTCCGCTGGAGCATGTAACTCCGGAAGAGGACGCAAAGATTGGCAGCAAAAAGGCGTATAAGGAATATCTGACGGACAAGGCCATTAAGCTTTACGAGAAGAAAGAATCCGAGTTTGAGAATCCGGAGCAGATCCGTGAGGTTGAGCGTGTGATCCTTCTGCGCACGACGGACCGGAAATGGATGGATCACATCGATGATATGGACCAGCTGCGTCAGGGTATCGGCCTGCAGGCGTACGGACAGAGAGATCCGCTGGTGGAATACAAGATGGAAGGCTATGACATGTTCAATGCCATGACGGCATCCATCCAGGAGGAAACACTCCGTATCCTGTACCATATCCAGGTTCAGCAGAAGGTTGAACGTGAGCAGGTGGCGAAGGTTACCGGAACGAACCGTGACGATACGGCTCTGAAGGCTCCGAAGAAACGCGAGGTTAAAAAGATTTATCCGAACGATCCGTGCCCGTGCGGCAGCGGGAAAAAGTACAAGCAGTGCCACGGGCGCCCGGGCGCACCGAAGCTTGATCTGTGACTGTCCGAAGTCTCCGGCGGCGGAAGGGACGGCCCGTAGTGCAGTCTGATCTGTCAGAAATAAGGCGGCTTCGAAGAAAATGGAGATCAACCGTTTTCCTGCCGCGCAGTGAAACCAAGAGACAAATGAAACAGGAGAAAGGACAGTTATATGATAGAGCTTGATCAGTTTAAGCAGGACCTGGCATCCTGCGGGCAGCCGCTGAAGGAAGTGCGCGACTCGCTGGATCTGGAAAATAAGAAATTAAGAATTGAGGAAATCAGCCGTGAAATGGAAGCCCCGGGCTTCTGGGAGGACACGGAGAAATCTCAGGAAAAGACAAAGCAGCTTGCATCCTTGAAGGGGGACATGGAGCAGTATAAGAATCTCCAGAACGCGTATGACGATGTCTCTTTGCTCATTGAGATGGCGGCTGAGGAGGATACCGATGACCCGGAGATGGCGCAGGAGATACAGGATGCGCTGGACAAGCTGCATGAGGATCTGGACGACGTGCGGATCCGCACGCTTCTGTCCGGGCCGTATGACAGCGATAATGCGGTAGTAACGCTGCATGCCGGAGCCGGCGGAACCGAGTCCTGCGACTGGGCATCCATGCTGTACCGCATGTACTGCCGCTGGGCGGACAAGAAGGGATTTAAGGTTGAAGTTCTGGATTATCTGGACGGTGACGAGGCCGGAATCAAGTCCGTAACCTTCCAGGTAGACGGAGATATGGCCTACGGCCTTTTGAAATCGGAGATGGGCGTACACCGTCTGGTAAGAATATCTCCGTTTAACGCAGCCGGGAACAGGCAGACCTCCTTTGTAAGCTGCGAAGTCATGCCGGACATCGAGGAAGACCTGAACATTGAAGTCCGTGATGAGGATATTCGTATCGACACGTATCGTTCCAGCGGTGCCGGCGGCCAGCACATTAACAAAACTTCATCTGCGGTCCGTATTACGCATTATCCGACCGGAATTGTAGTACAGTGCCAGAATGAGCGTTCTCAGTTTGAAAATAAGGACAAAGCCATGCAGATGCTGAAGGCAAAGCTCCTTATGCTGAAGATGCAGGAAAATAAGGAAAAGGAGAATGCGATTCGCGGCGAGACAAAGGATATTGCCTGGGGCAGCCAGATCCGTTCGTATGTTTTCCAGCCGTATACCATGGTGAAGGATCATCGGACCGGCTGCGAAACCGGAAATATTGACAGTGTGATGGATGGAAATATCGATATGTTTATCAATGCGTACCTGAAGTGGTCGGCACTGGGGGCTTCCGATCAGGATCAGGCAGGCTGATTATAATCAAAAGGAAAGCGGAAAAGAACCGAAGACAGCAGCCGGACACGGCGGCAGGGAGAAGTAAACCAAGGAGGATTGGGTATGGGATTAATCAGAACAGCAATCAGTACCATTCATGGCGAAATACGGGACCAGTTTCTGGCTTCCATTGAGCCGGATATGGATGACCAGACTGTGTTTGCGCGGGGGATTGTCCGCAACAAAAAGGGACTGGATTCCGGCAGCCGGGTGGTGCCGGACGGGTCCATGATTCATGTATATGATAATCAGTTCATGATGCTGGTAGACGGCGGAAAGATCATCGATTATTCCGCCGAGCCGGGCTATTTTCAGGTAGATAATTCCTCACAGCCGTCCCTTTTTAACGGGCAGTTTAAGGAGACATTGAAGGATACCTGGGAGCGGTTTAAATTTAATGGGACAACTCCGAAGCATCAGGAAGTTTTCTATATAAACCTTCAGGAAATCCGCGGTATTCGTTTTGGAACCAGAAATCCGATCAATTATTTTGATCAGTTTTATAATGCGGAGCTTTTCCTGAGAGCACACGGCACCTATTCGGTTAAAATATCCAACCCGCTGCTGTTTTACCAGCAGGTTGTCGCAAAGAATGCGGACCGTGTAGCAATAAATGACATCAACGAACAGCTGCTGGATGAATTTCTGGAAGCCTTGCAGACCTCCATTAACCAGATGTCTGCGGACGGAATCCGTATTTCCTATGTTGCTTCGAAAGGGAGAGAACTTGCCGGATATATGGCCGATACGCTGGATGACAGCTGGAAAGCGCTGCGCGGCGTCGAGATTGTCAGTGTCGCGATTGCAAGCATTTCCTATGATGAGGAATCGCAGAAACTGATAAATATGCGCAACCAGGGCGCCATGATGAGCGACGCTTCCATCCGTGAGGGGTATGTTCAGAGCGCGGTGGCAAAGGGAATCCAGGACGCCGGATCCAATGCAAACGGCGCTGCCGCCGGCTTTATGGGCGTCGGTATGGGTATGAATACTGCAGGCGGTTTCATGAGTGCCGCGTCTGCCTCCAACACGCAGCAGATGCAGATGCAGCAGCAGGCCAGGGCGGAGGGAAAATCTGCGGACAGCTGGACCTGCTCCTGCGGTGCGGTCAATACGGGCAAATTCTGTGCCAACTGCGGAAAACCGAAGCCGGAGGATAACCGCTGGACCTGTTCCTGCGGCACCGTAAACACAGGCAAATTCTGTACCAGCTGCGGAAAAGCGAAACCACAGAGCGGGGAATGGACCTGCTCCTGCGGCACTGTGAATACCGGGAGGTTCTGTTCCAACTGTGGGAAACCGCGCCCATAACAAGACAAGGAGATAGATGAATGGCAGCCATTACCTATAAATGCCCGAACTGTGGAGGTGAGCTGGTATTCGATCCGGATTTGGCAAAGTATAAGTGTCCCTTCTGCAATTCTATATTTACACAGGAAGAACTGGACCGCCTGAAACCTTCTTCTGCGAAGGAGCAGAAGGCGGAAGAAGACACGCAGGAGAATTCCCGGGAGGAAACCGGGCCTAAGACACAGGAGAGCGGAGCGCAGCAGAGCACAGATGCTGTGATTTATACCTGTCCCAGCTGCGGTGCCCAGATTGTCACGGACGATACAACAGCGGCTACTTTTTGCTACTACTGCCATAATCCGGTTGTCCTGACAGGAAAATTATCCGGCAGGTATCTGCCGGATAAGGTGATACCATTTAAAATCGGAAAGAAAAAAGCGCAGCAGCAGTTCGGAGATTTTATAAAATCAAAGAAATTTGTACCGAAGGAATTCTGGAATGACCGGCAAATTCAAATGCTCAGCGGTGTCTATTACCCCTACTGGGAATACGACGGAGAATATCAGTCACAGATGTCGGCGAGCTGTAAGAACGTCCGTGTGTGGGTAGCCGGAGATACGGAATATACGGAGACATCTGTCTTTGATGTGGAACGAAGCGGACAGGTTCAGCTGAAAGACATGCTGAACAATGCTTTGAAAAAATCGAATAAGGAGCTTGTGGAGAACGTTCAGCCATTTGTCATGAAGGAAGCCGAAAGTTTCAATATGAGCTATCTTTCAGGATTTGTAGCTGAAAAAAGGGACATGGAAAAAGATGAGTTCGAATCATCTGTTCAAACCGAGGCGAAGGAATGCTGCGAGCGGATGCTGCGGGATACGATCAGCGGCTATGAAATTGTGGATATCAGGCAAAGCTCCAGTGTACCGGTGAGTGGAAAATGGAGTTATGTTCTGCTGCCGGTGTGGGTGCTTACCTACCGCGGAAGAAATAATACCATGTATTATTTTGCGATGAACGGACAGACAGGAAAAGTATGCGGGAAACTGCCGGTGGATAATAAGAAACTGTTCCTGGTCAGTCTGCTCCTGGGACTTATCATTTTTGTCATTGCGTTTTTGGGAGGATATCTTCTGCTTTGAAAAAGCAAATAATCAGGAATAGAGCCGGCCTGTCTGCGGCTGTATTTTTCAGCCTGCTGCTTTTCTTAAATCCGACCAGAACATGGGCGGCGGGCAGAGCGCGGGTGACGGATCAGGCGCAGCTCTTAGACAGCGGCGAGGAAGCTGAAATCCAGGAGAAAGCACAGTCCATGGCCAATGAATGGGGATACGATTTCCTCGTTTATACGACGGAGGATGCCGGCGGCAAAAGCTCCGGAACCTGTGCGGAGGATTATTATCTGGACAATGCTTCGCAGGATAACGGTATTGTTTATATCATCGACATGGATAACCGGGAAGTTAATCTGAGAACCAGCGGAGCTATGATCGATGTTTTATCAGATGCGCGGATCGACCGGATACTGGATGATGCCTATGAGTATGTGTCTGACGGAGAGTACGCGGATACGTTTCTGGTGATGCTGGACGATACGCAGACGTATCTGGAAAAGCCCGGGGACGGAAGTCACGGACCGGGTTTGCTGAGCATAGCGCTTATAGCCGCAGTTCTTGGAATGGCGGGCGGAATTATATTCTTTTTTTCCGTCATGGCCCGCTACAGGATGAAAACCGGTACCTACCAGTACGACTACCGCGAAAATGGAGCACTTAAGCTGAACGTACAAAAGGACCGGATGATCAACCGTTTTGTGACACACAGGCATATCGAGAGAAAACCGCCGGAAGGTCATTCCGGAGGCGGAGGCTCAACTCATGTGGGCAGCGGCGGACATACCTTCGGCGGCGGAAAAGGACGGAGTTTTTAGTCTTCATCGATACGTTTCAATCGATTCATTCTGTAATTTAAAATCCAAAAGTTCAAAGACAGGCGACTGCGCATAAAAAAGTGTCCGCCTGTGTGCAAAAGGAGCATCCCGTGCTGCGGGATGCTCCTTTTGGATAAACGGACCGCTGTTTCGGACGGCGGGAAAAGCATCTATTGTCAGGTGTGTCCGGCACTGCCGAAGGAATGCTCAGGTATCGTTTTCCGCAGCTTTCGGAAGATTGAGGTAATACTCGGCGCTGGTGGTAATGATGTAGGGCAGTACCCACAGGAAGCCGATTCCGAAGGATAGGATCGACAGGAAGTACATACCGGCAAAGGAAAGCATCAGCCGGAAAAATTCAAGGCAGTGGCCTTTCATCATTTTACGGCTGTCCTCAAGGAAACTCCTTGTGTTTCGTTCCGGGTGATCCAGATACAAAAAAACAGAAACAGCATAACGTGTATTCACGGCGATCAGCCAGACCATCCAGAGAATGGAGACACCATACCCGATGATAATGTACCGGTAGGGATGAGCTGTAAAATAGGCAATGACGGCTGTATTCCGCTTCAGAAGGAGAAGCACGATGATCATCGGTGCAGATGATACAGCATCAATACCCAGAATAGCCAGATAAATCAGGATCATCTTGTCCGGGTGACCTGAAAAGCAGGAAAAAAGATCATTCAGGCGGGGTGTCTGGCGGCGGCTCGCCATCAGGCACATCCGGAATAATCCTGCAAACAGAAGGCTCATCAGCGTTGAAAAAATAACATAGGAAAGTACGGTGAGCCATTCAGCATTTGAAAGTTCAAAAAAGAGCAGATAGACAAGAATGTCGATTGCAGCGATGGTCAGTGTACCGCCGGCTGTGGCGCCGTAATTTCCATTCAGCGATTCCCGGGCTCTGCTTTTTAGTTCAGAACGTGAAACCATCATACGAAAGCACCTCCGCTTTGAAATGTATCGCTTCTGCCGTCGGATTTATCAGAATCGGATTCATCAGAATAAGAAGTGTCGGACTCTTCCGATTCCTTCGAAGAGCCCCGGTCTGTTTCGGATGAATCACCGGTTCCGGGAAGTCCGGACAGTTCCGGGTCATCTGGGCCGCCTTCTCCGTACAGCTGGTTTGAGTAGTATTCAATGATTTCATTAAACTGAGAACGGAGAATAGGGCTGGAAAATATGGTATGGAAGGCGGCAATTGTAATGGCGGCGGAAAGTGCGATCGCCATAACGTCCATAATAATGGCGGCCGTCATCGCAGAATTTTTCCTGCTTCTGCCCCTGGAAAGAAGGGCAAGAATAATGGAAAGGCAGGCCAGCGGAACGGCCGTGTAGATGAAAGAACAGAAAAGGAGCGCCGCAATTCCAAGTCCCAGGGCAGCGGAAGAAAGAGCCCGGGAGCTTCCCTGGCGGCTGCCGGAGCCGTCATAATCCGAATGATTGCAGCTGCCGTAATCGCTGCCCGGATCATTATTATAATTGTTATAATCCTTGTGATAACCGTTGTTATAATCGTTATTAAAATCAGATGCCATCGGGGTCCTCCTTTATGATAGACGTATGATAGCACAATTTCCTTGTACAGGCAAAAAGAATCGGGTATACTTGCTGGTAGACTGCCGCACAAATATGCGGGAAAACAGCCGGCTGCGGCCGGCGGCAGGTTGAGGTACAAAATTATGAGCGCCGTTAAAAAAATAAAACAGGATACACACAACGCTTTTCTGAATTTTTATGAGCTGGAGGCGGAAGGACGCACCGGAAATGATTTCCCGTATTATATGGTGTCCCGCATGACGAAACCGGAGAATCTGGAAATTAATCAGCCGAAGCGCCGTGCCGACGGGGTGATCGTCTTTGCTTTGTATGGCAGCGACCGGATTGTTCTTGTCCGGCAGTACCGGTATCCTCTGGGAAGAAGGATCTATGAACTTCCGGCGGGGCTTATTGATGATGGCGAAAACCCGCGCGAAGCTGCTATCCGGGAGATGAAGGAAGAAACAGGTTTAACATTCCGCCCGGTACACACAGATCCTCTTTTTGAAAATCCTGCCTACACGACAGCGGGAATGACGGATGAAAAGTGTGTGCTGGTGTGCGGATATGCGGAGGGAGAACCTGACGAAGCCGGACTGGAGTTAACGGAGGATATTGAAGTGGTGATTGCGGACCGCCCGCAGGCCCGCCGGATTCTCCGGGAGGAGAGCTGTGCTCTTCCATGCGCATACATGCTGATACATTTTATTAGCGGCGGTGATCCGTTTGCATTTTTGTCGGCGGACAGCAGTAATGGAAATTTATGAAATCAGGCTGTGTTCTTCCAACACAGTGCCTCTGGAACAAAGGAAGCAAAGCACTTATGGAAAAAGAATATGAAAGTTTTTCTCAGGAAGATACCTGTGCGCTCGGAGAAAAGCTGGGGCGTGAAGCTGCCGCCGGGCAGGTATATACGCTGACAGGGGATCTCGGAGTCGGAAAGACGGTATTTGCGCAGGGATTTGCCGCCGGTCTGGGCGTTACAGAATATGTCAGCAGTCCGACATTTACCATCCTTCAGATCTACGAAACCGGACGCATTCCTCTGTATCATTTCGATGTATACCGGATTGCAGATGTATCGGAAATGGAGGAGGTCGGCTGCGATGAATATTTTTATGGCGAGGGCGTCTGCCTGATTGAATGGGCTGACCTGATCAGGGAGATTCTTCCGGAGAACTGTGTCCATATAACCATAACAAAGGATCCCGAAAAGGGGTTCGATTATCGAAAAATCAGGATTACCGAATGAACGGGGGGAAAAGGTTTGAAAATATTGGCGCTTGATTCGTCGGGCATGACGGCAGCCGTAGCAGTTGCAGAGAATGAAAAGATAATTGCCAGCTATTCGGTAAATTATAAAAAGACACATTCCCAGACGCTTCTCCCCATGCTGGAGGAAGTGACAAAAATGATTTCCCTGGACCTTGCTTCCATTGACGCTATCGCTCTGGCGGCAGGACCCGGATCATTTACCGGCTTGAGAATCGGTGGTGCAACGGCCAAAGGGCTGGGGCTTGCTTTGGATAAACCAATCATAGCGGTGCCTACGCTGGAAGGGCTGGCCTGGAATGGCTGGGGCTTTGACGGCGTTATCTGCCCGCTTCTTGATGCACGTGCAAATCGTGTATATGCAGGCTTTTACGCTTACAGGGATGAGGATATTAAGGTTGAAATGAACCAGAAGATTCTCGGACTGGACGAGCTGATCGGATTATTGAATGAAAAGGGAGAAAAGGTGCTTCTTCTGGGAGACGGAAGTGAGGTATACCGAAAAAAACTGGCTTCCGGTCTGACGGTTCCTTTTGTATTTCAGGTGCCGCAGATGAGGGCGCAGAGTGCTGCCGCAGTAGCTGTCTGTGCACTGAAATACCTCAGGGAAGGGAAGGCCTGCACGGCGGACAGTTTCGTCCCGGATTATATGAGCCTTTCCCAGGCGGAGCGGGAGAGAAATGCCCGGTTAAAAGGAGCTGCGAATGAATCCGTCTCCGACTGAAAGAGAGTATACGATAAACAAAGCCGGAATATCCCCGAAAGATGCGGACAGCCATCCGGCGCTGATCCGGATCCGGCCGATGACACGGGAGGATCTTTCCGAGGTTGCCCGGCTGGAACAGCAGATTTTTCCGGATCCCTGGACCCGGGAGGAGTTCGAGACGATGCTCTTGTCACCGTATACCATCTATCTGGTTGTGACACAGGAAGAAAAGATCGAAGCCTACTGCGGTCTGTTCCGCTCGTTTGAGGATGCGGATATACAGAATGTTGCCGTGGCCGGGTCCTGCCGCAACAGGGGAATTGCGTACCGGATGCTGAAGGTCCTGATGGACGAGGGAAGAAAACAGGGAATCGAAAACTTCACTCTGGAGGTTCGCGTCACAAATGCTCCGGCCATCCGTGTATACGAAAAACTGGGATTTAAGACGGAGGGCAGAAGATACAATTTTTATGAACAGCCCAGGGAGGATGCGCTGATCATGTGGTGCAGAAAGGAGAAAGAAAAATGATAGATCTATGTCTGCTTGGCTGCGGCGGATACCAGCCGCTTCCTTACCGCTATCTTACTTCACTTCTTGTGCGCTGCAACGGAAGTTCCCTGCTGATTGACTGCGGAGAGGGAACCCAGATTGCCATGAAACAGAAGGGCCTGAGCTTTCGTCAGATTGACACGATTTGTTTTACGCATTATCACGGAGATCATATCGCCGGACTGCCGGGAATGCTGCTCACCATCGGAAATTCGGAGCGCACGGAGCCGGTAACTTTGATCGGGCCGAAGGGCCTGGAGCACGTGGTAAGGAGCCTGTGCGTCATTGCGCCGGAACTTCCCTTTGATCTGAAATATGTGGAGATCACCGAAAATGAGCAGACATTTAAGGCGGGAAGTCTTCAGCTGAAGGCCTTTAAGGTAAATCACCGTGTTCTTTGCTACGGGTATTCCGTATCTTTGAATCGAACCGGCCGGTTTGATCCCGAACGCGCAAAAGCGAATAATATTCCGCTCAGGTACTGGAGCGTCCTTCAAAAGGGCGGAACCGTAGAGAGCGGGGGAAGGATACTGACCCCGGATATGGTGCTGGGTCCTGCCCGGAAAGGACTGAAGGTAACCTATACGACCGATACCCGCCCGACCCGTTCCATTGTAGAAAACGCGGCAGGCTCCGACATTTTCATCTGCGAGGGAATGTATGGAGATGACAGCATGAAACAGAAAGCGGTCGAAAAAAAGCATATGCTGTTCAGCGAGGCTGCAAATATGGCAGCCCAGGCCGGCGTGGGTGAGATGTGGCTGACACATTACAGTCCGTCGCTGGTGCGCCCGGAAGAATATCTGAATAATGCGCGCGCGATCTTTTTGCCTACCTATGCCGGGAAGGACGGAAAGTCCAGGGTATTGAATTTTGACGACGAAGAATGAGGTTATATATAAAAGGACGGAAATAAATTGAGCGATACGTTAATTCTGGCAATTGAAAGTTCCTGCGATGAAACGGCCGCAGCCGTTGTAAAGAACGGCCGCGAGGTACTTTCAAATATTATTTCATCTCAGATTGACATTCATACACTGTACGGCGGTGTGGTTCCGGAGATAGCTTCCAGAAAGCATATCGAAAGGATAAATCAGGTTGTCCGCCTGGCACTTTCCAGAGCAGACGTTACACTGGATGATATCGATGCCATCGGGGTTACCTATGGCCCCGGTCTGGTTGGCGCACTGCTGGTCGGCGTGGCGGAGGCCAAGGCGATTGCGTTTGCAAAGAATCTTCCGCTGATAGGAGTGCACCATATAGAAGGCCATATCAGTGCCAATTATATTGAAAATAAGGATCTGGAGCCGCCCTTTGCGTGTCTGGTTGTATCCGGAGGGCACACACATCTGGTAATCGTCCGTGATTACGGAGTTTATGAAATTATCGGCCGCACCAGGGATGACGCAGCCGGTGAAGCGTTCGACAAGGTGGCGCGGGCGATCGGGCTGGGCTATCCGGGCGGACCGAAGATCGACAAGGTATCCAGACAGGGAAATGCACAGGCCATTGCCTTTCCGAGAGCAAAGGTGGAAGGCAATGAATATGATTTCAGCTTCAGCGGACTGAAATCCGCAGTGCTGAACTATCTGAACGGATGTGCCATGAAGGGAATACAGGTAAATCAGGCCGATGTTGCCGCAAGTTTCCAGAAGGCTGTCACGGACGTGCTGGTATCTCATTCGATGGAAGCAGTGGAACGGTATCATTTCACAAAATTCGCGATTGCGGGAGGAGTATCCGCCAACAGTGCGCTGCGTGGGGCCATGGAAGAGGCGTGCGCAAAGAGAGGCGTTGCTTTCTATCGCCCGTCTCCGATTCTGTGTACCGATAATGCAGCAATGATCGGAGCGGCTGCCTACTATGATTATATCCGGGGATACCGCTCGGATTATTCGTTAAATGCAATTCCCAATCTGAAACTGGGCGAGAGATAAGCAGGAGAGTATACGGGATGGAAGAAATAAATTCCGCCATAGTGCTTGCGGCAGGCAGAGGCAGAAGAATGCAGAGCGGCATACCGAAGCAGTATATGGATCTTTGCGGGAAACCGGTGATTTATTACAGCCTGAAGGTGTTTGAAGACTTTGAACCTGTAAGGGAAGTCATTCTGGTGGCAGGCAAAGAGGACCTCGATTACTGCCGGAAGGAAATTGTGGATCGTTATCACTTTACAAAGGTTGGAAAAATCATCGCCGGAGGAAAAGAACGGTACCATTCTGTCTATGAAGGTCTCCGGGAGGTATCACCGGACAGCAGTTATGTATTTATCCACGATGGAGCCAGGCCTTGTGTGGACCGTTCCGTTCTGGAGCGCTGTATGCAGGATGTCCGGAAATACCAGGCGTGCGTGTGCGGTATGCCGTCCAAAGATACCGTAAGAATAGCCGATCGTGAAGGATTTGCACAGGCAACACCGGACCGCACGAGCGTATGGATGATGCAGACGCCGCAGGTATTCAGCTATACACTGATCTTAAAAGCCTATGAAAAGATGCTTGCCGGGTGTACGGATGGCATAACGGATGATGCGATGGCGGTGGAACGTACCATGGGCAGAAGGATAAAACTGACGGAAGGATCCTGGCGGAATATTAAGATAACGACACCGGAAGATCTGGAGCTGGCGGCGCTGTTTGTAAGAAATGCGTAAGAAAATCGTATGCGAACAGAATGTAAGAATTTATTTCGATTTCTGCAAAATTTTTATTGACAGAGAGCAAGTTTGATGATATTGTAATGAATGCGCGCTGGGGAATACATAAGGCAGCTGCGTGATGGAGAGATATCGAAGCGGTCATAACGAGGCGGTCTTGAAAACCGTTTGTCCTAACGGGCGCGTGGGTTCGAATCCCACTCTCTCCGCTGACCGTTTAACGAAACGGCAACTGAATAATGGCTCCGATCCTTGGATCGGGTGAAAATTCGGGCATAATCTGGAGAAGTACCCAAGCTGGCCGAAGGGACACCCCTGGAAAGGGTGCAGGTCGTTAATAGCGGCGCGTGGGTTCAAATCCCACCTTCTCCGCTGACATCCGGAAAAAGTTGAAAATAATGCTTGACATTATGTCGACCGGGTGTTAACATAGATAAGCTGTGTCAAACAGCTGGTGCATAAAACCAAACAGTACATTGATAATTGAACAGTGAAACAAACCTTGAAAGTTTCTTTAATTTTATTTTTGAGAAACACAAACCAGAACTGAGAAATCAGTTCACAGTAAAATCGAGGATAGGAAAACCAGTGTTTTCCG
>Ga0256404_1003535_pt1 | contig 31603 bp, 23 predicted proteins | sample RumenRJG_01DNA_FD_185990 | JGI IMG/M metagenome (GOLD analysis project Ga0256404, IMG submission 185990) | Bovine rumen microbial communities from Lethbridge, Alberta, Canada - RJG_01 | ecosystem: Host-associated > Mammals > Digestive system > Stomach > Rumen | place: Canada: Alberta | collected...
CTTGTTGTGGTTGCGAACCCACATCATTGTAGCACGGGAGGTTTTTCTTTTCTGCTGCTTTAAGCAACGCTACAGCTTCGCCTGTTCCCCCATCTCAGATGGGGGATTAAAAAAATTTCTCATTTATCGAACAGGAGACCCGGTCATTCAATGACCGAATAGCTTATACCCTTATACCACCGAGATCACATCGGCCGGCTCCACGATGCCGAGCGCACCGAGCACATCCGTCACGGCCGAGACCGGCGTGATCGTGAGTGCCTCCCTGACCTCCTCCGCGACATCCTTCAGGTCATCCATATTGTCCTTCGGGATGAAGACATGCTTTACGCCCGCTCTCTGAGCCGCCATCAGCTTCTCCGGCAGTCCGCCGATCGGCGTCACAGCGCCGCGGAGTGAAACCTCGCCGGTCATCGCAACCGTCGGATCAACCGCATGTCCGCTGACAAGCGAAGCAATCGCAGTCGTCAGTGTGATACCGGCGGACGGACCATCCTTCGGGACAGCCCCCTCCGGAACATGGATGTGCAGGTCATGCTTCTCGAAGAGCTCCGCGCGTTCCGGGAACATCGCCTTCACGATGCTGACCGCAATCTGCGCAGATTCCTTCATGACATCGCCGAGCTTTCCGGTAAGAATCAGATGGCCCGTGCCCGGTGTCAGCAGCGTCTCGATATAGAGAATCTCGCCTCCGACCTGCGTCCACGCAAGTCCCGTGACGACGCCCGGCTTCGTTTCGCGAAGCACCGTGTCGTGATGGACCGGTCTCATATCAAGCTCATCCCTGAGCATATCCGGCGTGATCACATACGCGCCGTGACCGGAACTCCTGGCGGCCCGGCCGCCTGCAGCAGCCTCGTTCGCACCAGTCTGGTCAGCACCTGCAGCAGCCTCATTCGCACCAGTCTGGTCAGCGCCTGCAGCAGCCTCGTTCGCACCAGTCCGGGCAATATCCGTGTCAGTCAGATCAGCATCCGCGCCGGCACGTTTCTCCGTGACCACCTCGTCTTCCGCATTCTCTGAAAACGGCTCAGACGCGACCTTCACAGCAGCCGCGCGGCACAGCGTATCAATGCGCTTCCGCAGGCCTCTCACGCCGGCCTCCATCGTGTAATCGGAAATGAGAGCTCTCAGCGTGTCATCGCCGATCGCAAGGCTTCCCTCCGGAAGTCCCGTCGCTTCCATTGCCTTCGGAATGAGATGCTCCTTTGCGATCGTGAGCTTCTCATCCGGTGTGTAGCCCGTGAACGGAATGACCTCCATCCGATTGAGCAGCGGCTCCGGAATCGTGTCTGTCGTGTTCGCCGTGCAGATGAACATGACATCCGAGAGATCATAGGGCACGTTCATGTAGTGGTCGGTAAATGTGCTGTTCTGCTCGGGATCCAGCACCTCAAGCAGTGCCGCCGACGGATCGCCGTTGTAGGACGCGCCGACCTTGTCGACCTCATCGAGCACCATAACCGGGTTCGTCGTGCCGGCCTTCGAGATGCCGTCCATGATTCTGCCTGGCATTGCGCCGATGTACGTCCGTCTGTGGCCGCGGATATCAGCCTCATCGCGGACGCCGCCGAGGCTCACGCGGACATATTTGCGTCCGGGGGCCCTCGCGATGCTGCGGCCGATGCTCGTCTTGCCCGTGCCTGGCGCGCCGACGAAGAGAAGAATCGAGCCCTTCTGCTCCTTCTTCAGGTTCATGACCGCGATCTGCTGAATGATTCTCTGCTTGACCTTCTTTAAGCCGGAGTGGTCCTCATCGAGGATCCGCTGCGCCTCCGCCAGATCGATGTGCTTTGTTTCCTCCTTCTTCCACGGCAGTCCCGTCACGAAGTCGAGGTAATCATAGAGCATGCCGGTCTCCGCAGACTGCTGGCCCTCCTGCTTCAGTCTCGAGAGCACCTTGCCGGCCTCCCGCTCCGCGGCCTCATTCATGCCGGCTTCCTTGATTTTCTTCTCGAATTTCCGCACATCGGAGACGGTCTCCGGGTGCATGTCGTCAAGCTCCTTCTGCAGATACGCCATCTGCTTCTTGATCGCGGACTCGCGGTACGCGTCCTGATACTCCTTCTGCGAGGACGCATTGGCCTCGCCGGTCACCTTCGCGACCTCAAGGAATTCATAGAGGATCTGCTCGAGCATTTCCGTCCGCTTTCTGGAAGAATCCTCCGCGAGCACCGCGTAGCGCTGTTCATTTGACAAATGAAGCCACGGTGAGAGGACGGCTGCGAGTGAGCCGATCGTATCGAGATTGCCGACGAACTGCTTCATCCACTCGCCCCAGGTGTAGTTCTCCGAAGCTTCCACGACGGCCTTCCGGAGCGCGACCAGCTTCTGATAGCTCTCTGTCTCATCGAGGTCCTGGATATCCTGACGTCTCGAGATCGTGAGATCAATCGAGTGGTTCGGATTGACATAGACCATGTCGACATTGACACGGTTCATCGTCTTGACCGCGACATAGCCCTCGCGGCCGATCTCGCTCACAACGCCGGAGACACCGATCGGATAGAAGCTCTCGTCCGTGTGCTCGGCGCGCGTCTCCTGCTTCTTTGAGACAAGCAGCACGACCTTCTCATCCGGCGACGGCTCCCGGCCGGACATATTCTGAAAATCCTCTGTTCTGAAATAAATGTCGGAGTACGGAGTGATCAATTTGTTATATACAGGTACAACTAACATACGTTTTCCTCCTTTGTCCACTGGCCGGCGCCCTTTTATTAGCAGTCTGTTTTATCGAGTGCCAGCACAGAGGTAAAAAATGAAGCCCCTTCGGGCCCTGTCTGCATTTTTGATAATGATTCAGCACAACGAAGAACGCGAAGTGTTCCGAGTCCGGGGTGCTGAATCGTTGCCTTGCTATGACGTGCGCCGGAGCATCTATCGACATTCCTTTCTCCGGCGCACATTTCATACTTTACAAATCCCCTTCATTTGTCTAAGATATAGGATATCTTGTTAGACATCTGTCAAGGTTATATTGAGAATATCACCAGCCTTGACACTTGTCAATGTTTTTTTGTAATGAATGTTTACATTTCTCAAAGGAGATTTTGTGCGCATGTACAACGGAAATAATAAGACGGCCCTCGCGTCACAGCGGCAGATCGCAGCCGCGTTCACAGCCCTGCTCAGAGAGAAGCCCTACAGCCAGATCTCTGTGAGCGCAATATGCAAGGAGGCCGGCGTCTCCCGCCAGACCTTCTACACCCTCTTTTCCTCAAAGGAAAATATCGTGCTCTATGTCCTGCACAAGCGCCACACCTTCCATCCGGGGAGAACGTCCGACTCAGACTCCGCCGCGGGCAGCGGCTCCTCCTGCATGTCCTGCGGTACGGATTCCGCCTCGGATGCCCCGGACTCCGCCGCGGGCGGCTCCTCCTGCATGTCCCACGGTACGGATTCCGCCTCGGATGCCCCGGACTCCGCCGCGGGCAGCAGCTCCTGCCCTGCCTCAGGTTCCTGTCACCAGCTCTCCCTGAAGGAGCTCAGCTTCGAATACGCGCGCTACATCAAGGACCGCACTGAATTTCTCTCACTCCTTGACCGAAACAACCTGCTCTACCTCATGCACGAAAGTCTCTACGGCTGCTTCTTCGGCTGCACCTGCTTCTGTCCCCGCATCAAGGGGACGGACCGGTGCTTCGTGGCAGAATTCGTCGCGGGCAGTCTCTCCGGCATCGCAAAGACCTATGTGAGACAGGGCAGCACCATGACCGTGGATAACCTCGAGGCCATGATCTACTCCCTGTTCAGTGGTGATTTCTTCAGCGACTGATATGTTTAAATTATTCAGCGTCCCTTGGAAAACTTCTGAAACCGTCCGGAAAGCAAGCTCTCCGTCCGGATTTCATTAGTTTTCCAAGGGGTGCTGAATAGTTACATGTTACTTTAAAAAATTGTAACCGATTTGTAACGACCTCCCTTTACAATAAGAAAATGGCAGAGATGCAGGGGACATCTCTGCCGGTCTTATTCACTGAAGGGGCTGCAATGGATACACTTGAAAATTATGTTAACTGGCGCGGCGACATTCCATTTTCAGTCGCCGGCTTTACTGACGCTGACGCAGTTGCGTGCAGCGTCCTTGCTTATCTGAAACTGGACATGGTCTGGGACGACGTCCGCGGAAAGACGCTCCGGGAAGCCTATCAGCTGCTTCACCGCGAGCATCAGGAGCGCGGCGGTGTTCCCGACGAGAAGTCCGTTCTCCATGATCTGACAAATGAAGATCCCGACGGCGCCATCCGTCACATGATGGACCGCGCCGCCGATGAGACGGCTCATGAAAAGACGGAAAATGAAGAGAGCACTTCTCCGTCCGAAGAGCCGGCGATCAGCGATGAGTCCTCCGAAAAGCCTTCATCCGGGCTGGAAATCCATGTGACGGATATGTCCACGCTCGGCGATGTCGACCATCCCGTCTACGACAGTGTCGCGGACGCTGAGAAAGAAGATGACGCGCAAACCGTCAGCATGTCCGAGCGCATCAGCAGCTGGCGCAGAAAGCACGAGGAAAAGAAGAAGGAGCGCATGAAGGCCCGCGATGTCATCTCACAGAGCATGGCCGCCTGCATCCGCGCACTCGCACTCTCCGGCCGCTTCGGAAATGCCGTCATCGAGGATTACCGAAGCGAATACGATCCCGGGGACCACTTCCAGTTTGCGGTCACCATGCTCAGGCTCGACAGCGGAATCCACATCGTCACGTTCCGCGGCTCAGATGACTCGACCGCCGGCTGGAAGGAGGACTTCCTGATCAGCTTCACGAAGACAATGGCTCAGAGGCGCGCGCTCGCCTATCTCATGGATGTGATTCCTGACAGAGGCGCAGCCGGAGCTGCGGATCCGTCGAAGCCGAAAATCTATTTCGGTCCGGGGGCAGAGCCTAAGCCCAGGGCGGACAGCTTCATCATCTGCGGACACTCAAAGGGCGGAAATCTCGCGCTCTACGCGTGCCCGCAGCTCACGGACAACCAGCTGTCCCATGTGCGCCACATCTACATCTGTGACGCCCCGGGACTCAGCCCGGACGAATTCCCGGACATTCATCCGGAGCGGATCGACGCAATCACGACGAACATTCTTCCCGAGTACAGCATTTTCGGACGTCTGTTTGAGCCGGCCTTAAACAACACGGAGATTGTCAGAAGCACAGCGGACGGCGTGCTGCAGCACGCGCCCGAGAGCTGGATCGTCACACCTGGAGGCGGCCTCAGTATCGCCGGAAAATTTGATGTGAGCAGCGGGTGGATCAATGACACGATGGAGCAGTGGCTCGAAAGCGTGTCCTCCGAGGACCGCCTCGCATTTGTCAACCAGCTGTTCGGAACGATCGAGGCAGACGGCTGCTCGAAAATGACTGACTTCATCGGGGAGAGTCCGCTGGCGCTCGAGAACCTGGTCTCCGCCGTCCTCGAATCGGACGACCGGTCGAGGCGCTTTGCGCTGAAGCGCCCGTTCACGAGGCTTAAGTCCGGCATGCAAAGCGGCGTAAAGAAGACTGAGAAGCGCACCGCAGATGATGTCATGTACGAGCCGGACTTTAGGGCCGGTCTTCTGCTTGCCGTCATCGGAGCTGTGCTGCTCCTGATTCCGTCAGCATACGCGGACGCTCTGGTTGTCGTTCTCTTCGCGGTCCTCGTGGCTGCCGAGTATGTCACACTCATTCTCCGTCTCCGCTCACGGAAATGGAACCTCGCGGGCGAGCGGATGCGCGTGATCATCTGTACCGTGCTGACGGTCTTCTTCCTGTTCACGGTCGTAAAGAGCGGCTCACTCTACCTTCCGGGAGACATTCTCTTCTGCTCGTGGTTTCTCATTTCCGCGTATGTGAGCGCGGCGGAGCTGCACACGCACAAGAAAAGCATGCACCCGGCGCGGAAGCTTCTCCGCGCGGCCGAGGCCGTCGTATTCGCAGTGTTCGGCGTCGCTGTGCTCGTCCTTCCGGCCGGTACTGTGGGCCGCTACAGCTTCTGGGCGGGCGTCCTTCTTGCCGGAGACGGACTGCTCCGGATGGTCGAGAGTCTGCTGGTGCAGCGGGCACTTGAGCGGATGCTCAGATAATTGTCAGTCATTTCCCGTGCGGATCGCGTGACCGAGCACCTTCATGATGTTCTCGTAGTTTTCCGGTCTGTGCGGGTACGTGCAGCCCGTGCAGTCCTTGATGCGGACGCCGTCCCGCTCAATCCAGGACGGGCTCCCGGGACATTTTTTCAGGAAATACATCGGACAGTAGCAGAACAGACAGTTGAAGTCCTCAAGGCCCTTGTGGCAGGGAAAATACCGGCACGCCCGGTTTTCAAAAAATTTGTAGGAAGGTTCCATACAAGCTCCTTTCCTGATGTGAATCTTCTGGAGGAAAATTCATGAAAACATATGTTTTTTACGGCGACAGCGTCACCGACTGTGATCATCATTATGATATGGAAGAGCTCGGCGACGGCTATGTCCGCTCAGTCGCCGGCTACCTCGGCTTCGGATACGGAGAGGCCCGCGTACAGAACCTCGGCCAGGATGGTCTCACGTCCTCCGGCCTTCGTGCAAGACTCGCGGGACATGCATCACCCGATGCCGATGTCTACACGGTCCTCATCGGCATCAACGACCTCTACGTGGACGGCGGCATTTCCGAGGATATGTACCGACGGAATATCAGCGGCATCGTCCGCTCCATCCGGTCCGGTCATCCGGACGCGGAGCTGGTCCTCATGGAGCCGTTCGTCTTCAACTCCTACCCCGACTCCGCCGACTGGAAGGACACGCTCGATATGATGACGCATGTCCTCACAGATGCAGCAAATGAAGAGCACGTCCATTTTCTGCCGCTCCGCGAAAGGCTCGCGCGTGAGGCGAACATCCTCGGAGAAGACGCGGTCACAGAGGACGGCATCCATCCGACGGCCGACGGCCACGAGGTCATCGCGAAGACGCTGCTGAAGCTTCTCCGGACGTTCTGAAGTATCCTAAAAATCCTCACCGATCAGTCGCATGTCTCTGCCAAGGTTCTTTCGGACGCTCTGAGACACTTCGTCAGAAGATCACTGCTCTCTATCTGAATTTTACGAGTGTTCTGAGCTGCTCGTATAAAGACGCGCCGGGGCGGACACTGTCCGTCCCGGCGCGTTTTCTGCTCTTCATTTACAGTCCTGAAAAAGAAGCCGGAGGAATCTCACTCATCCTCCAGCACCTCCTTCGCTTCATCCCGCATCCCGTACTTCATGAAGTAATCGTACAGATATTCCGTCTGCGCCCTGGTCAGCCGCTTCCGGGCGCTGTTCGTGATCACAGGGCTCCCCATGGCCGGATTATGAATCAGAACCCAGCCGTCATCAACCAGGATGTCGCCCGGTGTCTCGCCTGCCTCGTGGTAGCGCTCATACCACCTGTTTCCGTACAATTCTTTTATCTTCTTCAGGGCCCAGGACTGGTGCTCACCCCATTCGACAGGAAAAAATTCGCCGGACGGGGACAGCCAGCCGTACTCATACGGCGACCTGTTCTCTTTCTTGTCGTTAATAAGCATACCCTTTCTCTCTTTCCTGTCCGATTATACACCATTTCCGCCGGCAAGTCCCGACCCAAACGATTTCACATAAATGCAGGGCACAAAAAATGTTACGGCTCACACGCCATCAGACCTTGGTAAGCGGTCAGCGATATCAGGAGCGGTGAGGGCGTTATACGGAGGAGTCCGAAGATCACCCTGAGCCGCTGTGTCAGCGGCGAAGGGAAGCTGAGGAGGACGGAGTCTGCCCGATACCGCCCTGATATTCGCGACCGCATACGATTCTGGGATGGCGTGTAAACTGTAACAAAAAATCCCGCGGCGCTGCTTCCGCGGGATCATTTCATTTGTCCGGCCGCGCACTCATGCGGTGCGCTTTTGTCCGCCTCTTACTGTGCGACGGTCTGTGCCGTGTGACGGCGCACCTGCTCGAGCGCCTTCATGCTGATCCAGAGCATCGCCGTATTGATCGGGTACATGATGCACTCGCTCGGAATCCGCGCGATGAGTGTCGGTACAAACGGAAGTCCGTAGCCGATGGACAGGTTGACCGTGTTGAGAAATGTTCCTGTGACCAGTGTGACAATCAGCGACACGACGATAATGCGCTTCAGTGTGACCGGCTTCTTGTAGAGCAGAAGTCCGTAGAGGACACCCGCCACAACCGCCGTGAGCGTAAAGCCCGGCATGAACGGTCCCGTCGGCTTAATGAGGTACCCGATGATATCCGCCGCGCCTCCGACGACACCTCCGATAAACGGTCCGAACAGCGCGCCTGCAAACGCGAGCGCGATAAATTTGAACCGGATTTCGATGATAGAAGTTACCGGAATAGAGAAAAAGCTGAGAACAGCTGCAAGCGCAATCAGCATGCCGGTAAATGTAAGAACCCTGACATTTTTCAGTTGTGACATAAAAACTCCCTCCTTTGCAGTTCTCCGATTAAGAACGGCCTGCATGAAGCCGCTCCGCCCCGGGAAAATCCTTTTCACTACATAGGAGGCAGCGTCTCAGATGTAGCAGCGGGATGCGATTCCGGAACCGCAAGATAGTCTTTTCGTCCCGCCGACAACTCCCTGTCCGGCGGGCACTGGCAAGCGGCGGAAAACCGCGCGCTCAAACGCTCCGAAACCTACTCTGCATTTGACAATATTGAGTAACTACCCGGCACTAGTCCCGGAACGCCTTGCGCCCCTCGCTGTGCTAGATAATTACAGGTTTATAATACTTCAACACGATACCATAAGGAAGCCGCCTTGTAAACAGGAAAAAAGGACCTCCCTGCCGCGTATGATAAGGAAGTGTTACAGTTCACACCGAATGTACAGTTGGATGCCATCGCGAATATCAATACGTTGTCGGGCACGTTCCGTCCCCCTCAACTTCCCTTCGTTGCGTACCGCAACTCAGGGTGATTTTCGGGCTCCTCCACTTAACGCCCTCCAACGTATCTGATATCGCTTATGGCTTCCAAAGTTCCGATTCGGTGTGAACAGTAACAAGGAAGTTCGCGTCACCGCTCCTCTTTCTTCTTCACCCGCAGGTAGCGCACAACCTCCCAGATCATGTATCCCGCGCCGCAGGCGATAAATAAAAGGCCAAAGACAATGTCGACCCAGGCCGGCGCCCCGCCTGTTCCGTCCGCGAAGCTCTTCAGGAGCTTGACGCCGAGATAAAGAATATAGATCGCCGCGACCGCCCCGAGCCCGAGCCGAAGATTATTGTCGCTGCCCTTTTCTGACTGCTCTCTGTTATGATTCTGTTCCATAGAATCTTCTCCTCCTGATATGTGTATTATACTGACTCAGCCTGCCTCGCGTCCAGTCTCGGCCCCGCTTTCTCCTGCAAGTACAAAGCCGCGGACCGCCGGATGCATGATGTTTCGTGTCAGTCTTTTCTTAGAAAAAACGCAGGGATGCCGCACCGTCGGCACGGCATCCCTGCATGTTCTAAAAGGAGAGTGTTAAAATTATGACTTGCCAGTCTTGTGGTTCGAGACGACATCGAAGATGACCGCCGCGAGAAGGACAGCGCCCTTGACGACGTACTGCCACTCATCTGCGAGGCCGTAGATCGACATACCCTGGTTGATGACGCCGAGGAGAATAGCACCGACGACAACGCCCGAAACATTTCCGGATCCGCCGTATGCGGAAGCACCACCGATGAAGCAGGATGCGATCGCGTCCATTTCAAATGAGTTGCCCATCGAGCCATCGACTGAACCGATACGGGCCGCATGCGCGAGGCCTGCGAAGCCTGCCAGGAAGCTCATCAGGAAATATGCCCAGAAATACACGCGTCTCGGATCGATACCGGACAGCTTGGTCGCCTTTTCATTTCCGCCGACTGCGTAGAAATAGCGGCCGAAGGTGGTCTGTGATGTCAGGAACGCGAAAATGAGAACAACCGCGAGGATCCAGATGATCATGACCGGGATGCCCTTGTACTGCATCAGCTTGGAGCCGTACCAGATGATGACTGCGTCAATAATGAGAAGCTTGATCAGCTGTGCCGGCAGCGGCTCGACATCGTAGCCTCTCGAGACACGCGTTTTTCTCTGGATGAGCTGCAGCACTGTGATGCAGAGCGCGACGATGATGCAGATAATGAGGGAGGATGTGACGGCTCTGTTCTGCTCACCCGGGAACTTGATGTAGGATGTAAAGATGTTGAGGAACGACTGGTTGCTGATGTTGATTGTCTGCGAGTTGAGGACGACACGGCCCGCGCCTCTGAACAGGAACATGCCTGCCAGTGTGCAGATGAACGGCGGGATGTGGACATAGCCGATCAGATAGCCCTGGCAGAGGCCGATGACCGCCGCGATGATCAGGGATGCAAGGATTGCCGTTCCGGCAGATCCGCCGTCCGACATGATCTTCGCCGAGACAGCTGCTGCGAAGCAGAGTGTGGAACCGACGGAAAGATCGACGTTGCCGCCGGTCAGGATGCAGAGAAGCATGCCGCACGCCATGATCAGGACGTAGGCGTTCTGCAGAAGCAGGTTGGACACGTTCTGGGCGAGGAGGAGTCTTCCTCCGGTCAGCGCCGAGAACAGGATAATGACAACTACCAGTGCAATCAGCATGGTATATCTTTTCAAAACAGCCGATGCTTTCATTTTCAGGCCTCCACTTTCTTATCGTCAGACTTCAGAATCGCGGCCAGGATCTTCTCCTGCGTCGCCTCTTCTGCGCGGAATTCAGCAACAATTTTTCCTTCATTCATGACATAGATCCGGTCGCACATGCCGAGAAGCTCCGGCATTTCCGAGGAGATCATGACAACCGCCTTGCCCTGGGCGACCATGTCGTTCATGATCTGGTAGATCTCGTACTTTGCGCCGACATCGATGCCTCGCGTCGGCTCGTCGAGGATCAGGACGTCCGGATCAGCGAACATCCACTTCGCGAGAAGGACCTTCTGCTGGTTGCCGCCGGAGAGGTTGCCCGCATGCTGCTGCACGCCCGGCGTCTTTGTATTCATTTTCTTCACATACTCTTCGGCGACCTTGTTCTCCTTCGGCACGTCGATGACGCCAAACTTGTTCGCGACCTTCTCCATTCTCGCCATCGTCGTGTTCCACGCGATGGAATCCTCGAGAACGAGTCCGTCGACCTTCCGGTCCTCCGTGACATAGGCGAGGCCGTGCTCGATCGCGTCGCGCTCATTTTTCAAATGAACTTCCTTGCCGCCGATGAATTCCTGGCCGGAAATATGGCTGCCGTAGGCCTTGCCGAAGAGTGACTTCGCAAGCTCCGTGCGGCCCGCGCCCTGCAGACCGGAGAATCCGACGATTTCGCCCTTGTGGACCTTGAAGTTAACCTTGTCGTCGATGCACTTCTCCGTATAGACCGGATGGTAGACCGTCCAGTTCTTCGCCTCCAGCATGACCTCTTTTCCGATCTTGTGCTCGCGCGCCGGGAAACGATTGGTGAGCTCACGGCCGACCATTCCCTTGATGATCCGCTCCTCATCGATGTTGTGGTTCGGATTTGAGATCGTCTCAATAGTCGCGCCGTCGCGGAGAATCGTGATTTTGTCTGCGCAGTACGCAACCTCGTTCAGCTTGTGCGTGATCAGAATGGAGGTCATGCCCTCCTTCTTGAACTGCAGAAGCATGTCGAGGAGCATCTTTGAATCCTCCTCGTTGAGGGAGGATGTCGGCTCGTCGAGGATCAGAAGCTTGACGTTCTTTGAAAGCGCTTTTGCAATTTCGACCAGCTGTTGCTTGCCGGTTCCGATATCCTTGATCAGCGTGGAGGACTTCTCCTTGAGGCCGACGCGCTTCATCTCTGCCTGCGCCTGCTTGTAGGTCTCGTTCCAGTCAATCACGCCGAGCTTGTTTTTCCGCTCATTTCCGAGGAACATATTTTCCGCGATCGTGAGCTCCGGGATCAGCGCCAGCTCCTGGTGGATGATGACGATGCCGAGCTCCTCCGAGTCATGAATGTTGTGGAACTGACATGTTTTTCCGTTGTACACGATATCGCCCGTGTACTGGCCGAACGGGATCGTCCCCGAGAGGACGTTCATCAGAGTCGATTTGCCGGCGCCGTTCTCGCCGCACAGAGCATGAATTTCACCGCGTTCAACCTGCAGGTTGACATTATCGAGGGCCTTGACGCCCGGATATTCCTTGGTGATGCTCTTCATTTCCAAAATGAAATCTGACACGTTACTACCTCCTCGCCGTCTCCGGACGGAAATGCGGAGCCTGCTTATGAAAAAGCGGGCGGGGCAAGCGTGCCCCGCCCGTTCATCCCTTTCACATCACGATGGATCCGCGGTTCCTCCCGCCGGATATACGTTTCCGATATTTGCCGAAGGATCAGCCGACTGCCTTCGGATATCCGTTCTCCATCTTGTAGTATCCCGTATCAACCAGCTCCTTCTGGATGTTGTCCTTTGTGACAACTGTCGGAGTCAGAAGGTAAGACGGGATCACAGCTGTGCCGTTGTTGTAGGACGATGTATCATACGTGCAGTCGAAATCCCAGCCGCTCGAGGAAATGAGGCTCTCATCCGGCTTCTCGCCGTTCAGGATTGCCGCACCGAGTGCCAGTGTGACGTATGTCTCGTTCTTCACGGCCTTGTAGACTGTCATTGTCTGCTTGCCGTCGATGATGTTTGCGAGGTTCGCCTCATCACCATCCTGGCCTGTGATGATGACCTTGTTGTCGCCCGCGTAATCGGACTCGATTGCCTGTGTAACGCCGAGTGCCGTGGAGTCGTTGGAGCAGAGCGCTACGTCAAGCTGCGTACCATCTGAATAGTAGGAACCGAGGATGTTCTGCATACGGTTCATAGCCTTTGTCGTATCCCAGGATGCTGTGCCGCACTCTGAGAAGGATGTCTGGCCTGACGGAACCTTCAGCGTTCCCTTGTCGATATACGGCTTCAGCGTATCCATCGCGCCGTTGAAGAAGTATGTCGCGTTGTTGTCCGCCGGGTCGCCGGCTGTAAACTCGATGTTGTAGGTCTTGTCGCCTGCGTTGTCGAGATCGAGCTGATCGATGACGAACTGGCCCTGCAGCTGGCCGACCTTGTAGTTATCGAAGGAAACATAGTAGCTGATCGCGTCTGTATTCATAATCAGACGGTCGTAGGAAATGACCGGAATATTCATATCCTTTGCGTCAGCAAGAACGTTGGAGAGCGACTCGCCGTCGATTGCCGCCACGACAAGAAGATCAACGTTGTCAGCGATCAGGTTCTCGATATCCTTGACCTGCTGATCGATCTTGTTGTCGGAGAATGTCAGCTCCGTATCAGCGCCCGCGCTCTTGAACTGCTGCTCAAGGAAGCTGCCGTCACGGTTCCAGCGCTCAAGTGACTTTGTCGGCATCGAAATACCAACCTTCTTGCCGGAAAGATCCGCTGTGATTGCTGTTCCCGAATTGGTTGACGTTGATGTGGTCGCCGCTGTTGACGTGGTATCTGACTTTGATACGACATCTCCCGCCGCTGATGAAGCGGTTGAGGAAGAGCTCGAGGAGCTTCCACATGCTCCCAGTGAAAATACCATGGCGCCAGCCAGTGCGAGTGAGACAAGTTTCTTCGCCTTCATGATGAATCCTCCTTCTTTCTGTGCAGTCTGTGCTGCAAGATCTGGAACTCCCGCTTTCAGAAAAGCAATGGTCAGGACCAGTCTCTGAAATCCGCCTTCCCGGTCTCGTGCCAGGAGATGCCGTTCATTTTCCCCCATATCCGGATCTGCCTGATCCGCATCAAATGAACTGCCTCCGGTTATACGGATTTCATAAGAGACTGCCGTTCGTCCTCTTTTGTAAGACTGCTTTCCTAAAGTGATTTTATAATACTCTCGTTCCCACTCGGAGTCAACGATTCTTGTTTATTTCTATGTCATTTTGGCGACTTGCGAAAGAATCACTTGTCTAATTTGTACAGTTTTCACATAGACATATAGGAATCATATTATGTATCATGCCATATCGCAGCGGGCCTTGCAATTACTATTTGGCTAAAACTCATTGCGACAGAGCGCAAAAAAAGGACCTCCCTACCGCATATGGTAAGGAAGTCCTTCTGTAATTCAGCCCCGCGTCGCGGAGCACTTCGCGTCACCGCTCCTCTTTTTTCTTCTCCCGGATGTACATCACCAACGAGTAGATGTACCACTCACCGACGAAGATCAGAACGACGTATCCGAGCGAAAACAGCGCGAGGCTCCGGTTTTTCTGCACGAGTGCGGTTGTTTCAAATGCAATCAGCATGACCAGACTGATAATATGTCTCAGCAGGAACTTTCGCATTTATTTTTCTTCCTCGTAGTAGTCGATCGCGAACAGCTCCTCGCCGGCCTTCACCGGGCCGTTTGTGAGCAGACGGATCTTCTTCGTGTCGTCCATCTCCGTGTCCATGACCGGAGTTGCGATGGACGGAGCGTTCTTCTCAAGGAAATCAAGGTCGAGCTTCAGCATCGGCTCACCCTTCTTCACTCTCTGGCCCGTCTCGACGAGCGGCGTGAAGCCCTGGCCGTTCAGCTTGACCGTATCGACGCCGACATGAATCAGCAGCTCGACGCCGCTGTCCGTCGTGAGGCCGATCGCGTGCTTCGTGTCGAAGACAAGCGAAACCTCGCCGTCCTCCGGAGCGTAGACGACCGGGTCGTCCTTTGACGGAACGACCATCGCGCCGTCGCCCATCATGCGTCCTGCAAATGCCTCATCCGGTGTCTCGGAGAGATCATGCGCGACGCCTGTCAGCGGGCTCGAGATCTTGACGACCTTGACGAGCTTCATGCGCTTCTTCGGCTTCTCCTCCGCCTTAGCCGCGCCGGCATCGCCGGAAGCTTCCTCAAGCGTATTGATCTCCTCGTTCGGAGCTGTCTCGAGATAGTCCTCGAGCTCGGACTTGATGACAGCGACCTGCGGTCCGTAAATGACCTGCACGCCGGTGCCCTTGTGAACGACGCCCGCTGCGCCCGTGGACTTCAGCAGGGCATCATTGACAAGTTCAGGCTTCTTGACCGTGACACGAAGTCTCGTCGCGCACGCGTCGACATCGGAGATATTGGCCTTGCCGCCGAGTCCGCGGTTGATCTGCGCGCTGAGAGAATTCTGAGCGCCCGCCGGAAGTGCCGCCGCTGCCGCGCCGCCGCCGTTCTTCTTTGCATTGTAGTCAGCCTTTGAGTAGAGCTTCGTCTCCGCGTCGTCCTCCTCACGGCCAGGCGTATGGAAGTTCATTTTCAGGATCAGTGTCCGGAAAATGATGAAATACAGGAAGAAGTAGATGATGCCGAGCGGAATAATCCGGAGCCAGCTCGTCTTTGCATTTCCCTGCAGAATACCGAAGAACAGAAGATCGAGAAGACCTCCCGAGAATGTGACACCGACTGCGATGCCGGCCATCTGCGCGACCATGTAGCAGGATCCTGCGAGAAGCACCTGGACTCCGAAGAGAAGCGGTGCGACGAACAGGAACGAGAACTCGATCGGCTCTGTGATACCTGTGAGCATCGAAGCAAGTGCTGCGGAAAGCAGGAGGCCGCCCGCTGCCTTCTTCTTCTCCGGATATGCTGTCTGGTACATTGCGAGGGCCGCACCCGGAAGACCGAAGATCATGAAAATAAACTCACCGGAGAAATACCGGCACGCGTCCACGCTGAAGTGGCTGATCTCGCTCGAATGAGCCAGCTCCGCGAAGAAGATGTTCTGGCCGCCGAAATACTTGACGCCGTCGATGACCTCCGTGCCGCCGACTGCTGTCTGCCAGAACGGAAGATAGAAGACGTGATGGAGACCGAACGGAATCAGCGCGCGCTTGATGATACCAAATCCGAGCGTTCCGAGATAACCGGAGTGCGACATCGCCGTGCCGAGCGCGTTGATGCCGAGACCGACATACGGCCACACGAAATACATCAGGATACCGACAAATGTGTACGTGATCGTCGTGATGATCGGAACGAAGCGGCTGCCGCCGAAGAATGAGATCGCATTCGGCAGCTTGATCTTGTAGAACTTGTTGTGAAGGGCCGCCGCGCCGAGTCCGACGATGATACCGCCGAACACACCCATCTGCAGGGATGTGATGCCGAGTGTCGTCGTGATGGAGCCCTCAAGGATCGTCGCCGAGTCAAGACGGTTGCCGGAGGCATCGATCTGGCCCATGATCTGCATCATCGCGCTGATGGACGTGTTCATGACGATGTAGCCGATCAGGCCCGCCAGAGCGGCAACCTCCTTCTCTTTCTTGGCCATGCCGATCGCGACACCGACCGCAAAGAGAACCGCCAGGTTGTTGAAGACCGCACTGCCGACTGCGTTGAAGATCTGGTTCAGGCCGTACATGAACGTTCCTTCACCGAAGACAGCCGTCAGGTGGTACGTGCTGAGAGTCGTCTCATTTGTAAAGACGCTCCCGAGTCCGAGCAGGATACCTGCCACGGGCAGCAGAGCGATCGGAAGCATGAAGCTTCGTCCGACACGCTGCAGGACACCGAAAATCTTGTCTTTCATTTTCTTCCTCCTCTGAAAGATGTGATGAAATGAGATATTTTTCATTTCGCGTGCTGTTGTAAAGATATTATCATGTTCAAACATCTTTCTCAATCAATCCCGATAGAAATAATGGATGGAAATTTTATGGAATTTTTATGGAATATTCACAGTCTGTTTTCTATCGCGGGAAAGCCGTTATCTGTGGGGGACGTCCGGATGGCAGAATGTATCCGAAAGGAGTACAATAAACAGACAGAAAACGCGGTTTTATTTAAAGGATGGAATCAATGAAAAGAAATTGGAAGGTTTTCGCGGTCCTGGCCGCCTGCTGCGGGCTTACCGCCCTGCTGACTCCGGTACTGAAGGGAAACGACGCAAATACAACTTATCATAATGCACATGCGACATCTCCGATATCCGTGGATGTTTCATCTGTCGTGCAAAAAACAGCGGATACAGCCGAATCAACCGCTGAACCGACCGCTGCGCCCGAACTGACAACTGCACCGACAGTAACACCGACGATCGAACCAACCGCCGAGCCGTCCGGCACACCCGAACTGACAGCAACACCGACTGCTGAGCCGACAGCGACGCCGGAGCCGACGACAACACCGACAGTCGAGCCGACAGCCACGCCCGAGCTGACGGCTGCACCGACAGCAACACCGACCGCTGAGCCAACCGCCACACCCGAACTGACGGCTACACCGACAGTAACGCCGACGATCGAGCCAACTGCGACACCGGAGCCGACTGCCACGCCTGAACCAACGGCCACACCGGAACCAACGGCCACGCCGACCGCCGTGCCGACAGCTACACCCGAGCTGACGGCTGCACCGACAGCAACACCGACCGCTGAGCCAACCGCTACACCCGAACTGACGATTGCACCGACAGTAACGCCGACGATCGAGCCAACTGCGACACCTGAGCCGACGGCCACTCCAACGCCGACCGCCGAGCCAACTGCGACGCCTGAGCCGACGGCCACTCCGACACCGACACCGGTCCCGGTCGCCACGATCGACATGTACCGGCTCTACAACCCGAACAGCGGCGAGCACTTCTTAACGGGCAGCTCTGCAGAGAAAGACACGCTCATTCATGCAGGCTGGCGGTATGAAGGAATTTCCTGGAAGGCGCCCACAGAGGGTGCGCCCATCTACCGGCTCTACAATCCGAACGCCGGGGACCACCACTACACGGGAAGCACCGTTGAAAGGGACATGCTGGTCTCTGTCGGCTGGCACTACGAGGGTGTCAGCTTCTGCAGCGCAGACAGCACAGGAAAGCCCGTCTACCGTCTCTACAACCCGAACTGTACCGGTGCCGGCGCACATCACTACACAGGCAGTCAGCTCGAGCGCGACTATCTGGTCTCTCTCGGATGGAATTATGAGGGAATCAGCTGGAGCGGCATTGATGTCCCGACAACCGAAGAAAACTATATTGCCTCTGAGCTTGCCGGCACGGATACTGCGTCCAGGACAGACCAGATCATCGTCGTATCCGGCCACACTCTGTCTATGTACAGAAAGAATGCCGGAGGCTCCTGGAATTACATGCTCGGCTCCTACTGCGGCTATGGCAGAAACGGCCTTGCGTACTCGCGGAACGAGGGAGACGGGACGACGCCGATCGGCTCGTTCCGGATGACAGTTGCCTTCGGAACAGGGGCAAACCCCGGCACAGCGATGACATACCGTCAGATCACGCCATATTCATACTGGTCCGCCGCAAAAAACACCTACAACACCTGGGTCGAGAGTATCTCCCGGATCGCCGGAGAGCATCTGGCAGACTACCCGACCGCGTACAAGTACGCGATTGACACCGGCTACAACGCCGGCCGCATTTATCAGAAGGGCTCCGCCATCTTCCTGCACTGCAAGCCGCGAAACGGATGGACGACGGCCGGCTGCGTGTGCGTCCCCGAGAACGTCATGCTCCGGATTCTCCTTGAATCCAAAGATGGTCAGTACATCGTGATCGTCCCGGATGACGCATCGCTTGCCGCGTACTGATAACAAGCAAGGAATATAAGCAATGCTTCATTTTGAACAAATTCAAATGGACCTGCTGGTGGTACTGACAGGCATCTCGCTGATGACCTCTGTCTTTATCGCCCTGTCCGGATCGCTCGCAAAGCGCCGCCGGATCCAGCTGTCCCTGATGGGCTTTATCGTCGCGCTGCTGCTCGCCTCCGAGTGCCTCACGATACTGTTCGGAGGTCTCCACGAAGTCACAGCGATCCGCGTGTGCAATTTCATAAAATACGACGTAATCTACGTCCTTACCTTCCTGGATGCACAGCTGACCGGGGACATTCTGCGCGATGAGGGACATCTGGAAAAGGCCCCGTGGACGCTGCGCGCGGTCCCGTTTGTGACAACCGGCGAGATCATCCTGCTCGTCATCTCCCAATTTACCGGGCTCTATTACACGATCGACAGCTCCGGTTTCTACCACCGCTCGCCGTATTTTCCTCTCAGCTACCTGCTTCCGGGCATTGCATTTGTCCTGATCCTTTCGACGCTGCTCCAATACGGGAAACGCCTGCACAGCGAGCTTCGGATCTCCCTGATGCTGTTTATTCTCGTCCCGATGACCGCGTCCGTCGGACAGTTTTTCCTGCCCAGACTGCCGCTCACAAGCATTGCATTTTCCTTTCCGATTCAGCTCATGTTCATCATCGAGCTCAATTACATGAACAAGAAGGTCGCGCGCGCCAACCAGCTCGAAATCGAAAAGCTCCAGAATGAGCTCCAGAACGAGAAAAATGAGAAGAAGCTCCGCGAGGCGGATTTCCTCGAGGAAGAAAACCGCCGCCTCGAGGAAGTCAATCGTCTGCAGGGGCTCGTCGGCGCACTCGCGGGCGAATATGCTAATGTCTATGAGGTTGATCTCCGGAGCAGAAAGTTCAGCGTCATCAAGGTCAGCAATCGGATCGATCAGATGTTCAACAGCTCCATCAGAGACATGACCTATGAGGATGCGATCAACTATTACCTGGAGAACGGCGTCGCGGAATCGGACAGAGAACGGCTGCGCCGCGCGACCTCCCTCGATCATATCGAGACACAGCTTCGGAGCGTCAAGAGCATTGAGCAGGTCTATCTGAATAACGACGGAAAATACACGGAAATGAAAATCGCCCCGAGCGGGCTCGACCACATCATCGTCGGCTACGGCGTCAAGGACGCGGAGATCCGTCGGGAGAAGGAAATCGAGCTTCAGCTCGAGAAGGCGAAGAACGAGGCCGAAGCCGCCAGCAAATCGAAATCCGCCTTTCTTTTCAATATGAGCCACGACATCCGCACGCCACTCAATGCGATCATCGGATTCACGGAGCTCTCAGACAAATGCGGAAACGACCCGGAGAAGCTTGCTGATTACCGCCGCAAGATCCGCGCCGCCGGCTACGAGCTGATGCACATCCTCGACGATGTGCTTGAGATCGCGCGGATCGAGAACAACCGCGTGTCGGTCGACGAGGAGCTCACGAATTACAGCGATTTCTTTGAGGACTGCTGCTCCATGTTTGAGACAGAGCTTGCAAAGCGTCATCTCAGCTTCCGGTTCCGCTGCGATATTGGTCATCCGTGGGTCTGGATAGACCGGACGCACATGACCGATATCTTTCTCAACCTGATCAGCAACGCCATCAAGTATACGCCTGACGGCGGCACGATCACGGTGACATCCGTCGAGGAACCGCTCTCATCCGCAGGTAACGGAAGCACAGTCACCGCAGCAGCTGTCGAAGAACCAGCTTCCGCAGGACAGTCAGCAGCTCATGACATTTCACCGAATAAAAAATCCGACAGGGATAAGTGTATTGTCATCGTGAGCACGATCGAGGACACGGGCATCGGCATGAGCGAGGACTTCCAGAAGCACGCATTTGAAGAATTCGCCCGGGAGCGCAACACGACGGAGGGCGGCGTCAGCGGCACCGGACTGGGCCTCGCCATCGTCAGCCGCCTCGCAAAGATGATGAACATCCGCATCGATATCAAGAGCCGTCAGGGCGAGGGCACAAAGATCACGCTCAGGCAGACCTGCCGGATCGGAGAGGCACCGAAGGCGGCCGCTGCCCCGAAGCAGGCGGAGATCTCCGGCAGCTTTGCCGGAAAGCGCATCCTCCTCGCGGAGGACAACGACATCAACGCCGAGGTCGCGGAGGAGCTCCTCGGATACGCAGGCTTTCAGGTCGAGCGCGCGGCGGACGGCCTCATCTGCGTCGATATGCTGCGGAAGGCCGCGCCGGGATATTATGACCTCGTCCTCATGGACATCCAGATGCCGAATATGAACGGCTACGAGGCGGCCCGCGCCATCCGCGGCCTCGGGGACCCCGCCAGGGCAGGCATCCCGATCCTCGCGATGACGGCGAACGCATTTAAGGAGGACAGAGACCGCGCGCTCGCGGCCGGCATGAACGGCCACATCGCCAAGCCCCTCGACCTCAGGAAAATGCTCGGGACGATCGCGGATACCCTGAGTGGACAGGGTAAGAAAAATCAGACGGGAGTATAAAGCTGTTCCATGGATATAATTTCTATGCGCCCGTCGCCCTCTGCCTGGTCTTTCACCCACTGCGTCACACCGCTGAGCGCAAAGACCAGGTATCGCTCCACCCGGTACGGTGCAACCAGTCTCGCGCGGTCAAGCAGCGTCTCATATTCCTCTTTTCCAAAATGCTCTGTCTTAAATTTACACTCCCCAATAACAGCGGTTTTCTCATTTTCATTAATGCCGACGACATCAATGTCCGCAGGGCACCGTTTGACCGGATCGTTCCCTCTCCACTTGCCGACTCTTGTCAGCATCACCCCAAAGTGCCCTTCCATTCCAATGCGGAATGTATATTCCTGGCAGATTTTCTCAAAAACAGGCCCCATATATTCGTGCAAATGAGGAAACACCATATTTCGTGCATACTGCGCTCCGTAGCCTCTCTCAATCGCAGCCGTTCCTCCCTGTACAAAACGAAACCAGAACCGGAACATTCCATCGCGCAGGACATACTGCCACAGCTTCTTTTTCTTCTCATTGAGGATCGGAATCTCCCGTTCAATCACGCGGACTGCTTCCAGCTTTCTCAGCGCCTGCGACACCTTGGACGTGTCAAATCCGGTTTTTCCCGAAATCTCTCCGACCTGCGTACTTCCATTTCCAATTGCGTTCAGGATCGCGATATAAAGTGAGATATCCCGGAATTCCTGCCGAAGCAGATTTTTCGGTTCCTCATAAAAATAGCCTGCTGTTGAGAAGAAATTGTCCTCTATATTCTCCTTCAGCGTACGGGCAGGATCAAGGACAGCCAGATATTTGGGAACACCGCCTGTAATCCCGTAGACAACTGCCTTTTCCTCCTCCGTGTAATCCGGAACAAATCTTGCAGAAGTAAGATAATCAAACGGCAGCAGATCCATCTGACCGGTTCTGCGCCCATAGAGCGGCGATTTTTCGCCAAGCACTTCCTCTTCCATAAACGTAATGGACGAACCGCACAGGATCAGCATGATGTTCAGCCTGCTCCATTCATGATCGATCTCCCTCTGTAGAACAGACGCAAGCTCCGGCGCATTTTCAGCCAGGTATGGATACTCATCAAGGATAATCAGATGCCGCTCTGCCTGATCAGATGCCTTTACGCAGGCTGTCATATAAGCCAAAAGATCACTGTACGACCGGAACTGAACAGCTCCTGTCCCATTTGAAAAATGAGAGAACACCGCATTTCCAAGTTCCCTCAGATTCTCATCATCTTTGCTCTCGATGCCAGTATAAAAAATCGGATCCTTGTCTCTTGCAAATTCATTCAGCAGCGTTGTTTTTCCGATTCTTCTGCGGCCGTAGAGAACCAGCATCTGAAAACCATTCGTCCGGTACATTCTGTTCAGAACGGCCAGTTCCCTCTCCCTGCCTATAAATGCCATGCGGCGGCCTCCTTCCCCATCTCGTGATATTCGGTATTTACTGATTTATAAATCACTAATTTATAAATCACTAATCTATAAATCAGTATACGGCAGCTCAGCCGCACAGGCAAGTACGCAGTCTGCTGAAACCGCCTGGCGAGCAAGCTCTCCGTCCGGATTTCATTATTTTTCCAAGTGGTGCTGAATAAACAAAAACAGGGCTGTAAAAAGCGCTCTCACGCCTTTTACAGCCCCGTTCCGTACTCTTCGTTCTCTTTTCAGAGTCTTTATTTTGTGCCGTTTGCAGCAGCCTCAGCCTCTTCCGCTGCGATCTCCGCAAGCTCCTCTGCCTTCATATGGCGATGCTCCGCAATGTGAAGAACAGATGTATCGAGCGGTGTCAGGATCGTGATGTCCTTGTTCTTCGCGACATCCAGATCGCGGACCTTCAGCTCTGTGTTAATCGGATACTTCGTGACATCGATGACGATGCGGTCGAAGATATCCTTCGGATATGCTTCATATTCAAGCTCCGTGCAGTTCGATGTGACGAAGCCTGCGCAGCGGTCTTCATTTTCAAGAATGACTTCTGCTGTGCCCTTGACCTTCTCGTCAGCCTCCAGCTGCTGGAAATCCATGTTGATGTAATGGCTCGTAAGGGAGTCATAATCGACATTCTTAAGCATAACAACGTAGCTCTTGCCATCGACATCAAGCGTCATCTTGCAGCCGACATTGTGGGACTTCATGAACTGAAGCACATCATTTTCCGGAATCTGAATGCTGAGCGATTCCTTCATGTCTCTGCCGCAGATTGATCCGGTAATGAAACCCTCTCTTCTGAGTCTCTTTGCCTTCTTTGTCATGTCTCTGACATTTGCCTTTAATGTTTCCATTCCTTAACCTCATCTTTCTCCGGGAAAACCCGGTGCTGATTTACGAATTACGTCCTCTTCCGAGGGGGCGCTGGACAGAAACATCGTATACATCCCTGCAGACATCCCGCTAAAGATGAATGCGACTATGCTTATAGTGTAGTCCGTTCCGCGGAATACGATTAACCAAAAATGGGCCCCCGGATGGGGCCCATTTTCATTAAAAAATGCACTTTACATTCATATTTTGTTCATATACAAAAATCCAATGTCATAAGCACGTCTCGTCGTTCTGATATATAATAAAGACAGAATGATGGCCGCTTTGCTCTGGCAGGAGAAAATCCGGTGTGAATGGCAGGAGGAATGGGTATGAATTTAGACGAGGTAAGAAAAAGGGGCATCCGCAGCTGCAGATGAGTTTCGCAGGAAAATCATGCCGCATGGTTCGCATTCAAAAAATGAAACCAGCAGCGATAAACCGGAAACAGTCCAGTTTATTCCTCTCAGATGCCCTGTGTGCGGAGCTGATATCAGTCTGAAAAGCGGGGATGACGAGGTAACCTGCGAATACTGCGGGACGCAGTTTCTTGTGACAACAGACAGCGAAACTACGGATGAGCCGCTGATCCGGCTGCAGAGTATGCGTAATCCAGTGGCTGTTTTCGCAGAAAAGAAAAAGCAGCAGAAGCGTAAAGCGAAGAAAACTGCCGCCATTGCAGGGGCCGTATTTGCCGGCCTTATCGTTGTGTCAACAATCACCGCCGACAAGACCGTATCCGTCAAGGTAAATGACACAACTGCGCCTGTCTTTCAGCCATCTGATCCGATCAAGGTTGATTATGGAAAGACTGTTATCCTCTCGCAGAAGAAAGCGGATAATGCAATTGTCGCTGTCGCAGATGACAAGTCAGACGTAAGTTATACAATCACTGACGTCAATATCAATGGGAAAAAAGCTCCTTCCGATGCCTGCGCTCCAGCTGACGATGAGGTCACCTTCTATAAGCCGGGGACCTATGAGGTCCTTGTAAAAGCAAGTGACGCATACGGCAATGCGGATACGCAAAAAGAAACCGTTATTGTGCAGGACCGGGTGAGTCCTGAATTTGCCGGCCTCCCAAAGACAATAGCACTGAAGGATTCAGATGCGAAGCCGGATTATAAGGCAGGGATCAAGGCCAACGATGAGATTGACGGAGATCTGACAGGCAGCATCCAGGTCGATGATTCTGCAGTCGGATATGGGAAACCGGGATCGTACAATGTAGAATTTTCCGTCAAGGACAAATCGGGAAATGAGACCCAGCAGAAGATCCCGGTTACGATCAATGATACAACCGCCCCGCAGCTGACGCTCGCAGTCACTTCATTTTCCGTTGCGCAGGGCGGATCAAAGCCCGATTTTCTGAGTGGAGATACAGCGACCGATGCGAATGACGGAGATCTCAGCGGCAAGATCACTGCTGACGACTCGGCAGTCGACTATAATACGCCCGGTACCTACACGGTTGTCTATACGGTCAGCGATGCGGCCGGAAATAAGACCACCCAGAATGCGTCGCTGACGGTAGTCGCGCCGACACCGGTTCCGCAGGCACCCGCTGTGTCAAATGAAGCCGCCTCCGGAGACACCGTGTATGTCACAGCGACAGGAACTAAATATCACAGGGCCGGCTGCCGCTATCTGAAAGAAAGCAGCATCGCGATGTCCAGAAGCGATGCGATTGCACAGGGGTACACGCCCTGCAAGGTCTGCAATCCGGGATAAGACTGTGTTCATATTTCAGTACCTCAGCTTCAGCTCTGACAGCGCAACCTCCGCCTTGATGTTCATGTGCGCGAGGTACTGGACCATGCCCTTCTTCGCGAGGTCCACATGGTTCTTCGGCGCGACGGTCACGCGCATAACCGGCAGGCAGCCGCTGCCGCTCAGGTCGATCTCGATGTAGGGCAGGAGAAAGCCGTCCTTCTCGCGGAAGCAGATCCGCCGCCTGTCCGGGTTCCGGAAGGCGACGCGGTATTCATTTTCAGGGGCGAATTCCGCCTGCTTGAAGAACATCGCGTAGATGTTGAGCGCCTTCTGAAGCCTCGTGCGGAGGCGGCCGAACTCATCCGTGCCGGGACTCGCCGCCTCGGCCTCCATCAGTTCCTCAAAGGTCTTCCCGGTCCTTGCCGGAAACTCCTCCGTCAGGAGATGGCGGATCATTTTCCGCTGCCTGTCCGTGTCGTAAATGACGCGCCCGTGGCAGTAGATTTCCTGATTGCTTCCGATCCGGCGGATCAGCTCCCGGCCGCCAAAGCCCACGTTGTACCCCGTCTCCTCTCCGAACTCCGCCCAGAGCGTGATGCTGTCTCTGTCCGTCGAAAATGAGAGCACGAACGTGTCGTGACGCTTGACCTCCTCCATCGTGTCGATAATCTGGCGCATGAGGATCTGCCGCCACTCCGGGCGCTCAATCTCCCCGATCACATCCGCCGCCACGCGCGTGATGTAATCGAGCTCATTCGTGTCATTCAGAAAGCTGCTCTTCGTCGCATACAGCTTCTCCGTCCGCAGAATATTCATGAGACTGCTGCCGTGTGTGTAGTGGTACAGACATTCGTCGTCACCGACCGTCTGCAGCCGTAAATATTTCTTCAAATCATTCCTCCCATGAGCGACAGACTAACAATCGCGCACGCCGTCCCGACCCCGGCGCCGACAATCACATCGCTCGGATAATGGACGCCGAGGTACATTCTCGAAAATGAGATCAGCCCCGCAAGGACAAGCGCCATCGTCCCGAACGCTCCCGGCAGCATATAGGCAAACACGACGGCGCAGGCAAATGAAGCCCCCGCGTGTCCCGACGGAAATGAGGTGTCCCTCGGGTGGCGGATGAGCGGCACCAGGCACATGTGGTCGTCATACGGGCGGACGCGGTGAAACGCCGGCTTTAAAATCAGGTTGATGAGGACCGATGACATGATCAGGGACCAGAGCGCCGCGATGGCGGCCCTGCGGCTGACAGGAATCAGAAGCATGTCCGGCTCTGCTCTTCCTGAGAGGAAGCCGAACATGTCCCGCGGAAGGCTGCTCACCGGGCCGCGCCAGAGCGCCGCGATCAGAACAAACCAGATAATTCCTCCGTTCCCGAGAAACGTGCACAGCCGCATAAAGCCCGTCATGCCGCGGTTTCTCCATTTCCGCTGGATCCAGAGCAGCGTGTGGAAATCATACAGTTCTATTTTCCCCATAAAAAACACCTCCTGATCTCAGACGCATATCTGCCGGCGGCGGAACAATACCCCTGCCGCTCTGTACCTATTGTACGCAGATATATGTGAACTCTAAAATCACGAGATGTTAAATGTTTTATAAATCAGCACCCCTAAGAAAACTGATGAAATCCGAACGAGGAGCTTGCTCACCCGAAATCTTTTTCGATTCTCCGAATCTGGGGCGCTGATTAATCTCACTTAGCTGCCGGCGCCTGCCCTGCTCCCGGGAGCGGCTTCTCCTCGCGGCTGTACGCCTCCGCGTAGAAGAGCTCCTGCGAGTTGAGAAGCGGTCCGTCCGTGTTGCGGTCCGCATAGGTCCCGTCATTTCTCAGGATCTTGCCCTTCTCGTCGTCGCGCATCATCGTATCGAACATATCGTCAATGCGGTCTCTGATCGACGGATCAAGAATCGGTGCCGCGACCTCGACACGCTTCAGCGTATTTCTCGTCATGAAGTCAGCCGAGGAAATATAGACCTCCTCGCGGTCCTTCGTGCCAAAGCGGTAGATTCTCGAGTGCTCGAGGAACCGGCCGACAATGCTGATGACCGTGATGTTGTCTGTCTTGCCCGGAATACCCGGCACAAGGCAGCAGATGCCGCGGATAATCATCTCGATCTTGACACCGGCCTCCGATGCCTCGATCAGCTTGTCGATGATGTCCTTGTCTGTCAGGGAATTCATCTTGAAGCCGAGGTAAGCCGGCTCGCCAGCCTTCGCGTGTGCGATCTCGGCGTCCATCTTCTCGAGAACCTTGTTCTGCAGGCAGTTCGGGGAGACAAGCAGAGTCTCCGTCTTCTTGATCGTCTCGCCCTTGAGGAGCGCGTCGAAGACCTGAGATGCCTCGTGGCCGATCGCCTGGTTTGCTGTGATGAGGCAGAGATCCGTGTAGAGCTTCGCCGTCTTCTCGTTGTAGTTGCCCGTGCCGACCTGCGTGATATACTCGATGCCCTTCTCCTTCTTCCGTGTGATCAGGCAGAGCTTCGAGTGAACCTTGTATTTCTCAAGGCCGTAGATGACATGGCAGCCCGCATCCTCGAGCACATGGGACATCTCGATGTTGTGCGCCTCATCGAAGCGCGCGCGGAGCTCGACCATGACCGTGACCTCCTTGCCGTTCTCGGCTGCCTCCACGAGGCTCTCGACGACCTTGCTCCGGTCAGCGAGACGGTAGAGCGTCATCCGGATCGATGTGACAGTCGGATCATCGGCCGCCTCCTGCAGGAGACGCAGGAACGGACGCATGCTCTCAAACGGATAGGACAAAAGCACGTCCTTCTTCTCGACCTGGTCCAGAAGACTCTTCTTGATGTCAAGGCTGCGCGACATGCGCGGCGTGCGCTTCGGATAGAAGAGCCCTTCATTTCCCTCAAGATATTTCTGGATGCCGAAGACAAATGAGAGGTCCAGCGGGACGAGCGACAGGAAGATCTGCTTCTTCTTGATATCAAGGTTCTTCTTCAGGCTGTCGATCGCATCGTCGCTGAGGCGGCGGCTGATCTCAAGACGAACCGTGTCGAGGAACTTTCTCTCCTTGACGAGGTTCTCCATCGCGTCGCGGAAGTCCATGTCCTCATCGTAGATGTCGCTCGCGTCGATATCCGCATTTCTTGTGACGCGGAGCAGAGACTTCTCCTCTACGGTGAAGTCCGGATAGAGCAGTGTGACAAAATGAAGGATCATCTCCTCCGTCAGGATGAAGGTTCCCGGTCTCGTCGGAACCTCGATCAGACGGCTGAAGACCTTGTTTGCGGTCGGGACAATGCCCTCCACCCTGCCGCTCTTTGACTTCAGAACGACAAATGCATAGATATCGCCGTTATTGAGGAACGGGAACTGGTGTCCCTTCATGATCAGCATCGGCGAGAGATACGGCTGGATCTGCGATACGAAGTACTTCTTCAGACCGCTCTTCTCGCTGTTTGACAGGCGGTTGAAATTGATGATGCGGATGCCGTGCGGCTCAAGCTCACCCATGACCTGATCGTAAATCGACTGCTTCTTGATGTCGAGATTTCTCGCATTTTCAAGGATCGCATCGATCTGCTCGCGGGACGTCATGTTCGTCTTGTTGTCGCGGATGACCTTGCCCGACTTGTCCTGACGCATGAGCGTGCCCACGCGGACCCGGAAGAACTCATCCAGGTTCGTCTGGTAAATCGATAAAAATGTAAGGCGCTCAGCGAGCGGGACTCTCTCATTGCCGGCCTCGTTCAGAACGCGCTCGTTAAACTTGAGCCAGGAGAGCTCCCGGTTCATGTAGCATTCCTGATTATTATCTGCTTTCATAATCGTGCACTTTTCCCCTTTGCAGTTTTTCATACACTATTATGTTTCAGCTGCATCATATACCGCTATCGCTTCTGTGTAAAGTCGTGTAAAGCATGCGTAACATGTCGCAATTCACATACCATCTGAAATCGCAATCAGGGTGATATCGCTGACCGTTTTCTGAGGTTTGATCACATGTAAACTGCGACCGTAGCTTACGCCGCCGCGTCGCCAAGCAGCTTCTGGAACGGCTCGGAGCCGATCCGCTTCGCGAAAATCGTGAAGTCCTCGCCGCGCTTTCTTTCTGCAAGATACAGGCTGACGACCGATTTTGTGAATGCCTCAAGGCGCTCCTCCGGCACGCGGCCGTCAAGCTGATAGCCGAAATGCGCGTTTCGTCCGAGCGTGCCTCCGATCCACACGGCGTACCCGTCTGTCACAGCGTCCTTCCAGCGCATTTTCCCGCCGGTAAAGCCGATGTCCGCGAGCTGCGGATGCGCGCACGAGTGGACGCACCCGGTCACATTGACGCGGAACGGCACGTCCATCTCCGGAAATGAAGCCTCCAGCGAAGCGATCAGGCGGCCGAGCACAGCCTTGGAGTCGACCGGCGCGAAGCTGCAGTACCGGTTTCCGGTGCAGGCCGCCGCGTATCCCTCAAAATACCCCGGATCCGGCCGGAATTTCTCAAGCAGCGGCTCTTCCCTCAGCGAAGCAAGATTTCTCTCCGGAATATTTGCGAGAATCACGCACTGCGAGTTCGTCGTCCGCATCGTCCCGTCGCCGTACCGGTCGGCAAGATCCGCGAGCGCCGCGAGGTCCGCCGCCTCCATGTGGCCCATCGGGACATTGAGGCCCGCGTAGTAAAGTCCCTCCTGCTTCTGTCTGTGGAAGCCGTGGAACCGCCCGTAGTTCCAGCGATGCAGGTACTCGCGTCCGCCGCGGAGCAGCGGCCCCGTGTAGGACTCGATCGTCTTCTCGAGCTTCTCCTTTCCCCAGTCCTGGACCAGGAATTTGAGGCGGCAGTGGGTCCGGCTCTCGCGGTACCCGTAGTCGCGAAAAATGAGCGCAACGGCCCGGATCACGGAGAGTGTCTCCTCCGGTCTTATGAAAAATGAAAGCTTCTCCGCGAGCATCGGATTGCTCGAAAGTCCCCCGCCGACGTAGACGTGGAAGCCATTCTGCACCTCACCCTGTCTTCTTCTCACCGCCGGGACAAATGCAATGTCATTAATCCTCGCAAAGCCTGTGTCTCTCGGATTTGCCGAGATCGAGATCTTGTACTTTCGCGGGAGATTCGAGAACTCCGGATTTCCAATCAGCGCCTCGGCCGCCTCCTTCACAATGTCCGTCGTGTCGAAGAGCTCCTCCGGATCGATGCCCATCAGCGGATTGCCGAGAATATTTCTCGGCACGTCCCCGCAGCCCTCGACAGAGGTGAGTCCCGCCGCGTCAAGTCTCCGGAGGACCTCCGGGAAATCCCTCTGCGTGAGGTTGTGGACCTGGATGCACTGACGGATTGTGATCTGGATGCTGTCCGCCCCGAAATCCTTTGATATGCCGGCGATCACGCGGGCCTGCGCCGCTGTCATGGCGCCTGATGAGAGCTTCACACGCACAAGGAAGCGGCCGTTCTTCGGGCGCTGCGCGTAGATGCCGGCCCACTTGAGACGCTCGATGTCGCTCTTTTCAAGAGACGCGTAGTTCATGCCCGCGATCTCCGGGATCTCCTTCAGGATCTCGAGGCCATCCTTCTCCAGCTTCCATAGTTCATTTGTATTCAGATTTTCGCGGGTACTCCATACCTTCTCCATGCGCGTGGTTCCTCCATCTCTGTGCCGCAGCTCTGTCTGCGCAGTCTTTACGGTCCGCTCAGCTGTGAGACCTCGGTTATCTCCAGACGATTCGGCACCTGTTTTCATCTCAGTATTATTTCAGCCCCAGACTCATAAGCGCTTCGCATTTCTTGTCTGGCGTTGGACGGTTTATTTTACCTTATTTCATACGGATTATATAGGAATATAAGTCAGAAAAATGTTGCCCCCGCAACACTTCCTACGCGATTCAGGCGATATGCTCTATATTATTATGGTATATCTCCTGTGCAGAGGCAATGGTCACTTACGGATCAGATAAGCGGCCAATCAATCCATACAGAATAGCAGCCCCTGCACGCAGCAGTTCTTACGTATGTACAAAGCCAGATATTTCATCACTCTGGGCTTGACGTGAAAGGCAGAATTATGCAGATCAAACGATTTTCATTAAAGCATATAAAAGAAGAGGCAGCGGCGGATGCCACCACCGAGGAGAAGAAGGACACCCGCTCTCTTCCGCAGATGATTGACGATGTCATCCGAAATTATCACCGGCCGGAGCTCGAGCAGATGGACGAGATCGAGACGCTTCTCCGCCGCGCCCTCTTTACGGATTACGCAAAAAATGAGTACCAGCTTCTCTACATTCACTCGAAATTCGCGGAATTCAAGGCCTCGCTCGAGCAGCATTTCGCAAAGGAGGAGGCCGTCGTATTTCCGCTGATGCTCGATGAGACCCGCCGGAACCGTGCCTCCTGGGTGAAGGTCATGGAGCTTGAAAATGAACACAGCCAGGCTGAGGAGAAGATCTGGGACCTGCGCCAGAACACCAGCTACTTCTCGATTCCCGGCGACTCCTGCGAGGCGATGCAGGACGCCTACCGGAAGCTCGCTGTGCTCTGCGACGGGATCTCAGACCACGTCACGGAGGAGAACGGCGTCATCTTCCCGGCGTACGAGAAGCTGATCGA
>Ga0256404_1003536_pt1 | contig 31595 bp, 18 predicted proteins | sample RumenRJG_01DNA_FD_185990 | JGI IMG/M metagenome (GOLD analysis project Ga0256404, IMG submission 185990) | Bovine rumen microbial communities from Lethbridge, Alberta, Canada - RJG_01 | ecosystem: Host-associated > Mammals > Digestive system > Stomach > Rumen | place: Canada: Alberta | collected...
GTTCGGTCGCGAGCACTTCGTGGTTGTAATCCGACCGCATTTGAGTATAAGGATTTGCAATCCGAAATAAGCGCATTATAAATGCTTATACTCAATCCTGCTGGATTGCAAATCCAGCAGAACTAGTTATAAAGACAACAGAACAAAGGTTTCGCGCCACTCGCGGTTGAAGACACAAGAACAGAAGGACAAAAGTCTTTCGAGAGAAGTTCGCGGTTAGAATCTTTTTATCGCATGCGGTACTCTTGCATGATGCCCTGCACCTTTTGGGTGATTTGGCGGGCCAGTGCGGCATTGGCGGGACTCATTGCGGCGATGGCATTGAGGTGGCCAGTGGCGCTCTCGATGACGCTGGCGTCAAGTTCGCCATCATCAATGAGCTTGTTCAGGTAGGTGAGGACACTGTTGAGCTCGCTGTCGGTGACGGCATAGTTCCATCGCAGTGCCTCATCGATGGTGGCACGGCGCCACCCCTGGTTGTTGGTGCAGTCGACGGGGATGATCTCCAGGTCGGGATAGGCGCGGCGAATCTTATCGAGGCGACCCACATTGTCGCGGAACGAGTTGACCAGGTGGTCGACGGCGGTATATCGCCAGGTGCGCTGCCCGCGATTGATGCTGTTCTTGTAGCAAGTGAGCGGGTCGTTATAGACGGGCACGAGTGTTATCTTCTGCATGCCGGCGCGCTTGGCCTTGTCGATGACGGTCTGCAAGGTGCCCTCGCCCAGCAGATTGGCGTCATAGATGAGTCCAGCCTTCTTGAGGTTGAGCTGTTTGATGGCCGTGCTCTTTCCGCTGGCCGGCGGTCCGGTGACGATGACCAGATCGGTCTTACCGGCCAGCAGCGCCTTGCTGAGCATGCGGTCATAGACGGCGTCGGTCACCAGCTGCTCAGCCTCCTGGAAGTCGAGCGCGTTGGGTCCGGTGTAGCCCAGCGGGCGGAACAGCATGCGCACGTCGTCGGGGTCAAGTGTGTTGCCGGCCGAGCCGACATACTTGTCGACCAGCTGCCCCAGTCGCTCCTGCGCCCAAACGGCTGCCTCGTGGCGGATGTACTGAGGCTGGGGTGCCTCGATCGAGTAGCGCGCCGGGTGGTCGTTGATGCGCGTGTGCCGGCGGATGTCCATCAGTTTCTCGTTGGCAAAGTAGGTGTCACCGGGCATCTGGTAGCGCGCGTTGCCGTTGGGGTCCTGCTTGAACAGCATGAGCGACTCCTCACCCTTGTCGACAAAGGTGACATAGCCTCGCGGCGACATGATGTACTGGTCGTCGCCCAGCACGGCATTGACCAGGCAGTTAGTGTCCCACATGCGTTGGCCGGTGTCACACGTGTAATAGGTGTAGACCGACTTGATAGGGTTGACCTCGGTGTACGACAGGTCGACCAGCACGTCCTTGGGGGGATAGTCCATGAGATCGCCGATGTTGCTGGGCGACATGACGATGTCGACATTGTGGGGCAGCTTGTCGTAGAAGATGGCCGACTGCCGCGATGCGGCACGCATGTTGTAACCGCTGAGGCTGTCGCCCGACTCAAAGCGTCCCGACTGGATGTAGACGGCCTTGACCTTCTTGCCGAAGAGGTCCACGCCGTTAAGCTGCGAATACTCGTCGGCACCCGACTGGAAGAGTTCGGCCAGCGTGGTGACAAACCCGATGGCAACCACCACCACCGAATGGTCTTCGGCCTGACTGAGCAGCTTGCGGTAGAGCTTGTAGCCGTCGACAAAAGGTTTGCCCTGCTGCGTGCGACGGTACAGCGGGTTACCCTGGGCGTCCTTGAGGTCAACTATGCCGCTGTAGGGGATGAAGCAACGCGGATTCTTCACGCCGTTGCGCTCCAGTCCGATGGGGATGTCGGGATGGCCATAATAGGTGTTGAACACATCGACCAGTTGCGCGTTTTTCTCGCCCTCGCGGTCGACCACCACACCCAGCAAGTCCACCTTGCCATCGTCAATATAGTGGTGGAGCATCATCAGGGCAAACAGGTCGTCGGTCGAGCTGCCGAAATCTGAGTCCAGAATCATCGGAATCGCCTGTTTCTGGGCTGGCTGAGCGGGTTGTGGCTGATAGGCAGCCGGCACGTTGGCCACCGACTGGATCTTGCACGAGTTGAGTGTCGCCATTGCGACCACGGCCGCCACCATGACGGCCAGTCTGATAGTTTTCTGTAGCATATTGTTGTTGTGTTGGTGAATAGTCGTTGATTTTGCAAAGATACATAAAATCGCCCAACAATGCAAGCCTACGCCCCCATTTTGCCAAAAATGGCGCATTGGGGACGGTTCTTTTTGCGCCAAACGTTAAATCTGTTAACAGTTTCACACTGTCGCCGTAGCAGTTCAGCGATTGCGCAGCAAGCTGTTTTCACACTAAGTTAGAGGTTTTTTTGGGGGGAATGCGTCAACCATTTAGCATGCCTAATGTGGTTGTCATTCCACCCCAACCGGTTCCTTTCTTAGGAGGGTGGCATCTGTAACGCGATGGCGACCAGCGGCGGGTTAAACCCCACCCCCAACCCCCTCCCCTTTGGGAAAGGGGAGGGGAGCTCGGAGTCGCGCCTGGTGTGGCGCATTGGGGACGGTTCTTTTTGCGCCAAACGTTAAATCTGTTAACATTTTCACACTGTCGACGTTGCAGTTCAGCGATTGTGCAGCAAGCTGTTTTCACACTAAGCTAGAGGTTTTTTTGGGGGGAATGTGTCAGCCATTTAGCATGCCACGGTTGTCATCCCACCCCAACCGACTCCTATCTTAAGAGGGCATCTGTAACGCGATGGCGACCAGCGGCGGGTTAAACCCCACCCCCAACCCCCTACCCTTTGGGAAAGGGGAGGGGAGCTCGGAGCCGCGCCTGATGTGGCGCATTGGGGACGGTTCTTTTTGCGCCAAACGTTAAATCTGTTAACATTTTATACTGTCGCCGTAGCAGTTCACGATTGCGCTGCAAGCTGTTTTCACACTAAGTTAGAGTTTTTTTTGGGGGGAATGTGTCAGCCATTTAGCATGCCACGGTTGTCATCCCACCCCAACCGTCTCCTATCTTAGGAGGGCATCTGTAACGCGATGGCGACCAGCGGCGGGTTAAACCCCACCCCCAACCCCCTCCCCTTTGGGAAAGGGGAGGGGAGTCTCGGAGTCGCGCCTGATGTGTTGAAACCCCAACCCCCTCCACCTTTGGGAAAGGGGAGGGGAGCTCGGAGTCGCGCCTGGTGTGTTGAAACCCCAGCCTCCTCCACCTTTGGGAAAGGGGAGGGGAGCTCGGAGTCGCGCCTGATGTGTTGAAACCCCACCCCCAACCCCCTCCCCTTTGGGAAAGGGGAGGGGAGCTCGGGGTGTGGCTGCTAGTTCGCCACTTTTTGGGCTGTGACAAAACGGTCGTTACCAAAGGCGTCGCGGTGGACGCTCGCCTCGGCCAGGTCCTGGCGGGTGAGCAGTGCGGCGACATCGGCCGCAAAGCGCCGATTAACCTCAAGATAGAGTCGGCCGCCGGGCGCCAATGCAACAGCCGCCTGCCGGGCGATAGCGCGGTAGAAGCGCAGCGGGTCATCGTCAGGGACAAACAGCGCCGTAGCCGGCTCATAGTCAAGGACATTGGCCTGCATCTGTGCCCGCTCGCTCTGGCAGACGTAGGGCGGGTTGCTCACCACGATGTCGAGCGACTGCGGTTGCCATGGTGCCATAGTCAGAACATCGGCCTGCACAAAATCGACACGCGCCTTCAGCGCCCGGGCGTTTTCCTGTGCCACACGCAGCGCGCCGTCGCTGACGTCGATAGCGGTGACATGCGCAAACTTCAGAGCTCGTGCCAGCGAGATGGCAATGCAGCCACTGCCGGTGCCCACATCCAGCACCCGCAGGTCGTCGCGGTCGCCGTTCTGGTCGACAATCATGTCGACCAGCTGTTCTGTCTCCGGCCTCGGGATGAGCGTGTCGGGCGTGACGGCGAATCGGTGTCCGTGGAAGGTTGCCACTCCCAGGATGTACTGTATGGGCTCATCTCGCTCAAGCCTGGTGATAATGCTCTCTAATTTGTCGTCAAAAAAACCGGGCGCATCATTCTGTGCCCGCAAGACCGTGTCGACGGTCGAGTAGTTCAGCACCTCTTGCATGACCATCCGTGCAATGGCCTCGACCTCTCCCCTACCGTAACGGGCATCCAGCCTTTGGTGCATCAATTGTGATATTTGATAGATTTTCATGGCTCAAAATTAGGTCATTTTTGCGTTGTGGGCAACTTTTTGGGTTGTTTTCACGTTAAAAAGGTGTAAAAAACGGCCATTTTGCCCTTTATTATCTTAAATGATTGTTTCTGTTAAGGGGCATTATATTAATTTTACACCCCAATTTGCAAAGCAAAGAGATGAAACGTACGCATTACCTGATAGCGATGATAGCGCTGCTCGCCGTGGCCTTGTGCTCGTGCGACAAGAAGAACAATGACGAAGAGGTCGTCGAGGTGTACTCGACCAGCACGACCAATGCCCTGCTGAAGTCTTTCAGTCTTCAGAACAGCCCGAATGTGTCGGCCAAGCTCGACTCGGTGCACTTCACCATCGACCCGGTGCGCGGCGAGGTGTACAACGTCGACTCGCTGCCAGTGGGCACCAACGTGTCGGCCCTGCTCACCCGCGCCACATTCGCGTCGTCGGTGGGCCAGGCACGTTACTTCCTGACCTACAGCAAGGGCGGCACCGTGCATCGCGACACAATCACCTACCGAAGCACGTCGACCGACAGCTTGAACTTCACCGGCACTGCCCGTCTCGAGTTGTCGTCGTTCGACGGCACGGTCACGCGCACCTACAACATCCACGTCAACGTGCACAAGAGCCAGCCCGACACGCTCACCTGGCCGCAGACCAGCCGTCGCGACCTTCCGGGGTCGGGCGACCAGGTGGTGGCCCAGCGCACGGTCAAGTGGAACAACTTGGTCGTGTGCCTGGTGCAGAGTGGCAACGGCTGCAAGGTCTCGCTAAGCGATGAGCTGATTGGCAACTGGGACACCAAGAGCCTGGTGACCGACTTCACACCCGACGTCAACTCGTTGGCCGCATGTGGCGAGCTGCTGTGCCTGCTCGACACCGAGGGCCTGCTGCACACCACGACCGACATGCAGACGTGGACCAACACTGGCGTGCGCTGGCGCACGATCATCGGCGGCTATGACACCCGCTTGCTGGGCATCAGCGACGCCGACGTGCCCATGCTTGACGAGTATCCCCGTCGCGCCGATTTCCAGCCCCAGCCCATTCCTGCCGGTTTCCCGATGAGCGGTCTGTCGCAGCTGGTGACGACCGACAACAAATGGACTGTCGCCCAGCAGGCCCTGATGGTGGGCGGCACACTGGCCGACGGCAGTGTGACCAACAAGACGTGGGGCTATGACGGTAGCACCTGGGCCGTGGTGAGCAACAACTACAATGCGCTGCCTGCACTGCGCGACGCCATCTTGGTGTCGTACTACACCCACCGCGTCAACACAATCAACTACAAGACCACGCTCCAGGAGACGTGGCTGGTGATGGGCGGTTTCAAAGCCGACGGCACGCCCAACCGCACGACCTACACGTCGGTCAACCAGGGCATCACCTGGAGTGCCGGCGAGGCCTGCATGCAGTGGCCGGGGCACCTGCCGTCGATGGGCGGTGCGCAAGCCCTGGTCATCAACCGCACCTTCACCGCCAACGGTGCTCCGCGCCGCGTGTCGAAGCCCGTCACCGAGTGGGAAGTGCCCTACATCTACCTGTTCGGCGGGTGGAATGAGACGGGACAAGTGTTCAACAACATCTGGTGCGGCGTGATCAACCGCTTGACCTATCAACCCGTGTATTGACGATGAGACGCGTTCTGGCCTTAGTTGCCTTGTTGTTTGCCGCCTTGAGCAGCCTTCACGCCCAGGAGTACCGCTATGAGTTCGGTCCGTCGCTGGGTGTGAGCGGCTATCTTGGCGACCTGAACAAGAGCAACATGTACAAGCACCCCGGCCTGGTCGCTGGCGGCATATTCCGCTACATCGCCAACAGCCGTTGGGCCATTAAGGGCGACCTGCTGTATACCGGGCTGAAGGGCAACAGCGACGACGTGCAGAGCAAGTTTCCGCACGACCAGCACTACTCGTTCTCGTCGAGTGTCATTGACCTGGGCGGCCAGGTGGAATTCAATTTCCTGCACTTCGGCTCAGGACCACGCTACAAAAACTACAAGCGCATCTCGCCCTATCTGACATTGGGCCTGGGGATGAGCCTGGCCTTCACCGACGGCAAGACCGGCGTGGCAATGAACCTGCCGATGGGCGTCGGTCTGAAATACAAGCTCAAAGAGCGCCTCAACCTGGGCTTTGAGTTCACCATGCGCAAGTGCTTTGGCGACAACCTGGACGGGATGAGCGACCTCTATGGCGTAAAGCACTCGTTTGCCAAGAACACCGACTGGTACTCGGTGGCGATGTTCACCGTGACCTACGAGTTCAGCAAGCGCTGTGTCAAGTGCCACTATGTTGAATAGAATTGGAATTAAGACTGAAGAACAATAACAGCTTGCAGCTCGTTTCTAGCTTCTTGAAAAAAGATGAACGGACAGATAGATATGACAAGGATTCCGCGCCATGTGGCCATCATCATGGACGGCAACGGGCGCTGGGCCAAGGCTCACGGCCATGAGCGCAGCTTTGGGCACGAGAACGGTGTTGTCACCGTGCGCCAGATCACCGAGATAGCCAGTGAGCTGGGTGTGCAATACCTGACACTGTACACCTTCTCGACCGAGAACTGGCATCGTCCCCAGGCCGAGGTCGACCTGCTGATGCACCTGGTGGTGACCAGCATCGAGCAGCAGACTCCCGACCTGATCAAGAACAATGTGCGCCTGACGGCCATCGGCGACCTGCAGCGCATGCCGCAGTTTGCCCGCGAGCGTCTGGAGCGGTGCTTTGCCGACACCTCGCACTGCACCGGCCTGGTGCTGTGCCTGGCGCTGAGCTACTCGTCGCGCTGGGAGCTGGTCGAGGCTTGCCGCAGCCTTGCCCGCGAGGTGCAACAGGGGCATCTGCAGCCCGAGCAGATCGATGACACAGTGCTGTCACGCCATCTTGCCACCCGCGACATGCCCGACCCCGACCTGCTCATCCGCACTGGCGGTGACCTGCGCATCAGCAACTACCTGCTGTGGCAGATTGCCTACAGCGAGCTCCGTTTTGTCGACAAATACTGGCCCGAGTTCACCAAGCAAGACTTCATCGATGCCATCATCGACTTCCAGCAGCGCGAGCGGCGCTACGGCAAGACCAGTGAGCAAATACAGTCAGAGAACTGAACGAAAACCGAATGCAAACCAACGAACGTTATGCGATATAAGTCATTACTGCTGCTGACCGCGATGCTGACAGGCACCCTGGCAATGGGTGCCCAGGAGACCCACACGGTCAATGACACCATCTACAACCCTAAAATCGTGTTCACCAACTCGCCCTCAACCTACGAGTTGGCCGGCATATCGGTCAAAGGGGTGGACAACTATGACAACAACATCATACTGGGATACTCCGGCCTGGCCATCGGTCAGCGTATCGAGATTCCAGGCGACGACCTCAAGACAGTGGCCAAGCGCTTTTGGCGCCAGGGACTGTTCAGCAAGGTGCAGATTGTGGTGGACAAAATCTATCACGACAAGGTGTGGCTGACGTTCAACCTGCGGCAGCAGCCCCGCGTGTCGGCCGTCAACTACATCGGCATGAAGGGCAGCGAGAAGAAGGACATCCAGGAGCGCCTGGGCCTGGTGCAGGGCAGCCAGATGACCCCCAACATCGCCAACCGCATCAAGCTGCTGGTCGAGAAATACTTTGCCGACAAGGGGTTTGAGAAAGCCGAGTGCAACGTTGTCCAGCGCGAGGACCTGAGCAACAAGAACGAGGTGCTGGTCGACATCGTGGTCGACAAGCATGACAAAATCAAGGTGCACAAGATCTATATCACCGGCAACCAAGTGCTGAGCGACCGCAAGATCAAGCGCACGATGAAGAAGACCAACGAGAAGGGCGACCTGCTCAAGATCTTCAGCCAGAAGAAGTTTGTGCGCACCGACTATGAGGATGACAAGCAGCGCATCATCGACAAGTATAACGAGAAGGGCTACCGCGACGCGGTCATCGTCGCCGACAGTGTGGTCAACTACAACGACAAGACGGTCGATGTCTACATCACCATCGACGAGGGCAAGAAATACTATATCAACAGTGTGTCGTGGGTGGGCAACACGGTCTATCCGTCGACAGTGCTGAACGAGGTGCTGGGCATCCGCAAGGGTGATGTGTACAACCAGAAGCTGCTCAACAAGCGCACGCAGGAGGATGACGATGCCGTGGCCAACCTGTATATGAACAACGGCTATCTGTTCTACCAGCTCATCCCGGTCGAGGCCCGCGTCGAGGGCGACTCGATCGACCTGGAGATGCGCATGTATGAGGGCAAGCAAGCCCGCATCAACAAGGTGGTGATCAACGGCAACGACCGCCTGTATGAGAAGGTGGTGCGGCGCGAGCTGCGTGTGCGTCCCGGCGACTTGTTCAGCAAGGAGGACCTGATGCGCTCGGCCCGCGAGATTGCGCAGACCGGCCATTTCGACCCCGAGAAGATGGACATCCGCCCCGAGCCCAACGAGGACAACGGCACGGTCGACATCATCCTGAACCTGGAGTCGAAGGCCAACGACCAGATTGAGTTCTCGGCCGGCTGGGGCCAGACGGGCATCCTGGGCAAGCTGAGCCTGAAGTTCACCAACTTCTCGATCAAGAACCTGTTCCACCCGTCGAGCTACAAGGGCATCATCCCGCAGGGCGACGGACAGACGTTCACCATCAGCGCCCAGACCAACGCCAAATATTATCAGGCCTACAGCATCTCGTTCCTCGACCCGTGGTTTGGCGGCAAGCGCCCCAACTCGCTGTCGGTGTCGGGCTTCTACAGCCGCCAGACGGGCATCAACTCGTCGTACTACAATCGTCAGTACACCAACTACATGAACAATTACTACAGTAATTACTACCTGAACAACATGTATGGCAATAATTACTATGGCAGCAACTATTATGAGAACGCCTACGACCCCAACAAGTATCTGCAGATGGCCGGCATCACGGTAGGCTTCGGCAAGCGCCTGAAGTGGCCGGATGACTACTTCACGCTCACAGCCGACATCAGCTATCAGTGGTACAGCCTGAAGAACTGGGAATACCTATATTATATGAACAACGGTGTGTCTAACTCGATTGTGCTGGGCTTCACACTGGCGCGCAACAGCATCGACAACCCGCTGTACACCCGTCGAGGCAGCTCGTTCTCGCTCAGCTTCCACGCCACTCCGCCGGCCAGCATGTTTGGCAAGAAAGACTGGAAGCGACTGTCAGAGAGCACTCTGGAGAAGGACAAGAAAGAACTGTACCGCTGGATTGAGTACTGGAAACTCAAGTTCCAGGCCCGCACCTACACGCCGCTCACCGACCCCGACGGTCGCTGGACGCTGGTGCTGATGACGCGTGCCGACTTCGGTCTGCTGGGCAGCTGGAACAAGCACTTGAAGTCGCCGTTCGAGACATTCTATGTCGGCGGCGACGGCATGAGCGGCAGCTACACCTACGCCACCGAGACCATCGCACTGCGTGGCTATGAGAACGGCGCGTTCACTCCGTGGGGCTCGGAGGGCTATGCCTACGACCGCTTTGTGGTCGAGCTTCACTTCCCGCTGATGCTCTCGACCAGTGCCACGATTTATCCGCTGGTGTTCCTCGAGGCCGGCAATGCCTGGACCTCGGTCAAGCAGTTCAACCCGTTCGACATGAAGCGTTCGGCGGGTGTGGGTGCTCGCATCTTCCTGCCCATGATCGGCATGATGGGCATCGACTGGGGCTATGGTTTCGACACGGTGTTCGGCAAGAAGGGCGGCAGCAATTTCCACTTTGTGCTGGGCCAGGAGTTCTAATTAATTCATAATTCACAATTTATAATTCATAATTTATAATTTATAGCTTCTGATACATTAATTTATAATTCTTGCAGTTTAATTATTAATTCCCGATATTAAACTCTTAACTCGATATTAGGTCTAAAAGTCAAGTTTTCAAAAAACATCATGACTATGAAAAAAATTGCATTAGTGTTAGTCGCTGTCTTGGCCGGCATGTTCACGGCCAGCGCGCAGAAGTTTGCCCTTGTGGATATGGAGTATATCCTGAAGAATATCCCGTCGTATGAGATGGCCAATGAGCAGCTCAACCAGGTGTCACAGCGTTGGCAACGAGAGGTGGACGATCTGAAGAAGGAGGCCGACACCATGTACAAGAACTTCCAGAGCGACATGGTCTTTCTCACCGATGAGCAGAAAAAGAAAAAAGAGGCCGAGATAGTCGCCAAAGAGAAGGAAGCCTCGCAGCTGCAGTACAAGTACTTCGGGCCGCAGGGCGAACTGTTCAAGAAGCGCGAGTCGCTCATCAAGCCCATCCAGGACGAGATCTACAACGCGATGAAGAAGGTGAGTGAGGAGCGCGGTTTCCAGGTAATTTTTGACCGCGCGTCGTCGCAGAGCATCCTGTTTGCCTCGCCTCGCATCGACGTCAGCAACGAGGTGCTGTCAAAGCTGGGCTACGGAAAGTAGTTACTGAGAAATCTGAGAAAGCTGGGAAAGCTGAGAATACTGAGAGAGCTGAGAGTTCCCAGAAATCCCAGAGTTCCCAGAAATCCCAGAGCTCCCAGAATCTTTAGAAAAATTTAAAAACCAAAATAACAATTACACGAAATGCTTAAGAAATTATTGCTCGCAGCCTTTGTGGTTGCACCCATGTGCCTGATGGCACAAGTCAAGTTGGGCTATGTCAACACCCAGGAAATCTTCAATGTGATGCCCGAGAAGGCTACTGCCGAGAGCACACTCAAGACTGCCAGCGAAAAATACGAGACCGAGTACAAGAACCTGCAGGCAGCCTTCCAGAAGAAGGCCGAGGAGTATGACAAGACCGACAAGGATGCCAGCACGCCGCAAGCCATCAAGGACCGCCACATGCAGGAGCTGCAGGACGAGTATCAGAAGATCCAGAACTTCCAGCAGACAGCCTCGCAGGACCTTCAGCGCCAGCAGGATCAGCTGCTCGCCCCCATCACGCAGAAGCTGCAGAATGCCATCCAGGCCGTTGGAGCCGAGGGCGGATACACTTTCATCTATGACATGTCGATTCCGGCCATCCTCTACACCGGCAACGGCGCCGAGGATGTCAGCGCCAAGGTAAAGGCCAAGCTGGGCATCAAGTAAATTCCTCATATCAGGAGTTAAGGAGTTAAAGGAAGTTAAGTGGTTAAGACATCACCGTGCAGTCGCCTGCAGGAGTCTTAACTTCCCATAACTCCTTAACTCCTTAACTTCTTTTTTTTACACCATCATGAGACGAATATTAGCACTCATCAGCTTGCTGCTGCCCCTGCTGGTCGTGGCACAGAGCAAGATTGCCGTCTATAACTCGCAGGCCGTGCTCAATGCCCTGCCCGACAAGGCGCAGGCCGAGGCGAAACTCAAGGCCACCAGCGACAAGCTGCAGGAAGAATATAAGATGCTGCAGGACGACTTCGACAAGAAGTATGCCGAGTATCAGGCCATCGCCACCGACCCTGCCACACCGGCAGCCATCCGCGACCGCCGCATGCAGGAGGTGCAGCAGAGCGACAAGCTCATACAGGCCTATCAGCAGCAGGCTGCCGCCGAGTTGCGCACACGCGAGGCCGAACTGATGACCCCCATCAACGCAGCCATACAGGCCGCCGTCAACGAGGTTGGCGACCAGATGGGCTATGACCTCATCCTCGACGTGGCGAAGACACCCGTCAGCTATCGCAGCGCGGCCGTCACCGACATCACCGACCAGGTCAAGAAGAAACTGGGGCTATAAAAATAACAGGTGCTAACACTGTGGCAACCAGATGAAAGAACTACACATTATCACACCGGTCAAAGACTCGATTGACACCACTGTCGAGACGATTGACTCAATCATGGCCTCGCAACTCAATTGGCCATTCAGCTATACCATCTACAACGACTATTCGACGGCCGAGAACACGGCGCGGCTGGCCGAGCTGTCGCAAGACAAGGGATTCACGCTTGTCAACCTCAGCGATGTGACCGACCACCCATCGCCCAACTACCGGCTGGTGCTGATAGATGCCCAGCGCAAGGCGCTGGCTGCCGAGGCTGGCTTGCTGGTTGTCGAGAGCGACGTCATCGTGCGACCCGACACCCTGCAACGCCTTGCCGACGGGGCACAGGAGCGCGACAATTGTGGTATTGCCGCCGCGGTCACCGTCGATGATGACGGCGAGATCAACTACCCCTACCAGCAGGCCAAAGGACGTGCCAACCAAGTGATCGACAGCCACAAGCACCTGAGTTTCTGCTGTTCGCTGCTCACACCGCAGCTGATCAGGGCCATGGACTTCAATGAGCTGGACGAGCGCAAGAATTGGTATGATGTCACCATCTCGCACAAGTCGCGCGAACTGGGTTTCAGCAACTACCTGTTCACGACGTTGCCGGTAATCCACCATCCGCACGCCAGCCGACCGTGGAAACTGCTCAAATACAAAAATCCAATCAAGTATTACTTCAGGAAACTGGTGCTCGGCCTCGACAAGATATAAAGCCAAGCTCCTGCGCCACTGAATGTCGGCGTTCGCATCCCGCGAAGACAACGCAGCTCCCCTACCCTTTTGTGAAAAGGCAGGGGAGCTGCTACCTCATTCCTCCCCTTTCCCAAGAGGCTGCTGAAAAAGTAATAAACCGCGAATTACGCGAATAAACCGCGAACCATTAGCTCGCAACCGAACGGGCGCAATTCTTCTTGAATATAATTTGAAATATCGCAAAATTTGCAGATAATTTATTCAAATCTAGGTTTGAATATAACCATCGTGAAGCCAATCAATTATCTGCCTGTACTTTTTCAGCGGCCTCCCCAAAGGGGATGAGGTGGGGATTTCAAGACCACAAGGCGATGGTGCCCTACTCAACTTAGAGCGTGAACCAATTGCTTTTACAGCGGCCTGAGGACAGGCGATCACCAGGCGTATGTCTCGATGTTGTTGTGGAAGTTCTTGCGGTGAAACTCAAACTCATTGAGCAGCTGCGCGACACTGGCATGGCCATCATTGTCGACCTCGATGCCGGGCCACACCTCGTCGTCACCGACAGGCTCAATCTTGTCGGGTGTCTGACGGATGAGCTTGCCCTTGTCGAAGTAGAAACGATACTCCAGGCGCTTGCCGTCATCACCCCTTTGTGTGGTCACGAGCATAAACATCGGCTCTTCGGTCTCAGGATCATAGAGGAACTCGCGATAAGAGTGATAAATGCCCGAGTTCATGGTGCTGCGCTGCACGGCAAAGTAGATGACCGGCTTGAGCATATACTCCTCATTGTTGTCGTCGGTCCAGTAATAGGTGTTGTTGAAACACGCCAGCCCTGTGCCGGGAAACATACGGTTGTAGGCAATGGTCATCTGCCCGACCTTCTCGGTGTCGCCGTCATATGGCTGGTTCTGCATCAGGTTCTGCCGGTTGGCATAGGCTTGACGAATCACATTGATGCGCTGCTCGACGCTCTGTTGCGCCGTCATGCCCAGTGTCATCATGCCCAGGCACAGCAGCAGGAATAGTTTTCGTGTCATAGTCGTTTCAGTATTTTGATTGCATTTTCTCTGCAAAGTTAAGCAAAAATTGTGCAAGCCGAACGCAAAAAGCTTGCTTTTTTGCTGAGGTACCGCCAAATTTATCTAAAACTTTGTATACACAAAAAAAAAGGTCGGCAATATTGCCGACCTCACTGTTGGGTGAAATATGGGATTCGAACCCACGACCTTCGGAACCACAATCCGACGCTCTAACCAGCTGAGCTAATTTCACCATGTTTCGCATTTGCGACTGCAAAGGTAATACGTTTTTCTGAACTGGCCAAATGTTTTGCGTGTTTTTTGCAAAAATTCGTGTCATTCGACGAGTTTTCCCATAGCATAGACCGCCTTGAGGTTGCATTGGTCATCAATGATGAGGATGTCGGCATCCTTGCCTCGCTGCAGGCTGCCCTTGCGGTCATAGATGCCCATGATGCGCGCGGGTGTCTCGCTGGCCATGCGCACGACATCGTTCATGGGAATCTCGGCTTGCATCACCATGGTGCGAATCAGGCGGTCCATCGTGGCGATGCTGCCTGCCAGCGCCGAGCGGTCAGAGAGTTTGCACACCCCGTCCTCGATGATGACACGCGGGTCAAACGCCTTGTCGCTGTCGCTGTCGGTCACTGCCAGCGCGTCGGTGACCAGTGCGGTGCGCTCAACCCCCTTCATGCGATGCACCAGGCGCAGGATGGGCAGCGGCACATGGATGCCATCAGCGATGACCTCGACACTCATGCCGTCGAGCAGATAGACACTCTCGACCGTGCCGGCATGCTTGAACTCACGCACATTGTGGAAACCGGGCATGCCATTGTAGAAGTGTGTGGCATGAGTATATCCTGCATCGTAGGCCGCCTTGACATCGGGATACTCAGCATCGGTGTGCCCGATGGCCGCCACCACGCCCTTGTGCGTGATATAGTCGGCAAACTCGAGCGCTCCGGGCAGTTCGGGCGCTGCGTCCCAGCGGCGCACGCACTCAAAGTCCTCGACGATGTGCCTATACTCGGCGCTGTCGGGCAGGCGGATGATGTCGGGCATCTGCGCTCCAGCCCTGCGAGGGTTGAAATAGGGTCCCTCGAGATGCAGCCCCATGATGGGCGTGCCCGGCTCTCGCATCAGATTGTCGCACGTGTCACATGCCGCCTCGATCATGGGCAATGTCGCCGACGACAGGGTCGGGAAGATGGCAGTGGTGCCGTGCCGCATGTGTGTGCGCACGGCCGTGCGGAAGGCCTCCTCGGTGCCCTCCATAAAGTCGCTGCCTCCACCGCCATGGCAGTGCAACTCGATGCCCCCCGGCACCACGTTCTGCCCCAGGGCATCAATTGTCTGGTCGACGTGCTCGGCAATGTTGCTGCTGCGTGAGACCTCGACAATGCGTCCCTCGGAAAATAGCACCGAGCCCTGGTTAATCCAGCCCTCGGGCGTGAGAATATGTCCGTTATAGATTTGTGTCAACATCTCCTGTCACTCGTCCAAATTTCTTTTCCAGTGCAAATATAAGGCTAAATTTGATAGGTTGCACCAGTTGTAAACATCTTTTTTGCTTTATTGACATTTTTTCAATATTTCACCAAAGCTCGTCACCACTTTTGTTTATAGCACTACGCCAGCTCCAATGCACAACATTTTTTAAGCAAGCGCTTGCACAATCTAAAAGTTTTCGCTACTTTAGCGGCAAAATTTTAACATCTCATCCTAAAACATCAACATTATGAAGAAATCATTACTACTATTGGCCCTTGTGATGACTGCCATGAGCAGTGCCTGGGCCGTGACCGACAACCAGCAGTATGCCACCATCAACGGCATCAGCATCGCCAACCAGTGGATTTTTGACCGCGTGCACACCCCGGCGGCCTACACCGCCGACGCCATCTGCAGCCAGCGCGCGCGCACCGCCACGATGATCGACGGCGTGATCTATGTGGGCCGCAGCGAGGAGAAGGTCTACATCGTGGGCAGCGACACCATCGGGTCGCAGTCGGTGCTGCACCGCTTCAGCGTCGAGGACGGCTCGCCGCTGCCCGACCTCGAGCTCACACTCGACGGCGAGCCCTACTGCCGATTTCTGGGTGTGGCCAGCGTTGGCCGCGACCACTTCGGCCACCTGTGGGTGGCGCCGATGACGAGCAACTTGCAGGTGACCATCCCGGTCTATCTGGTTGACACCGAGACGGGCGAGATGACCCTCGTCGTCGAGATGGACAAGGGCGAGGCACCGCAGCGCACCGACTACCTCGATGTGATGGGCGACCTGACCCTTGAGCAAGCCGAGTGCAACATCATGACCGTGGCCGGCTCGACAGCCGACCCGGGTTTCCCCACCGTCTATCGCATGCACGCCGACCAGGGCGGCGACTGGGAGGGTGGCTTTGACGGCGATCCCTACCTCGACTTTATCGACTTCTATCCCGAGAAGAAGACCGGCTTCAGCCTGGCGCCGGTCATCAAGATGGTGCAGCAAGACGAGGATGACTACTCGGGCGAGCTGTTCTACATTGACTGCTTTGACGCCGCACCAGTGCTCTACAGCATCGACGGCAGCATCATCGACACCTTTGAGGGAGTCGACCCGGCGCTCGTGCCGCAAGTCGCACCCAACGGCTGCGCCGAGTTTAAGCTCGACGGCCGCGACTTCTTTGTCTATGCCCGCGCCGACATGAACGGCACCGGCCATGGCTGCCAGGCCAACATCTGCGAGCTGGGCGAGGGACAGTCGTTTGCCGGCATGCAGAAGTATTGGGACATCCCGGCCGACTCGCTGGGCAAGGTCAACGACTCGGGCCTGCGTGTGCACTGCTTTGCCATCGACAAGGGGGTGGACGACAATGGCGACGAGGTGGTGACACTGTTCACCTTCAAGGCCTATAACGGCATGGCCGTCTACAAGATTGGCAAGGGCGTGACTCCCGCCGAGCCGCAGCCGGGTGTGCCGGGTGACCTCAATGGCGACGGCCAGGTGGGCATCGATGATGTCAACGCCATCATCAACATCATGCTCGGCAAGGCCGCCATGGTGCCTGCAGCCGACCTCAACGGCGATGGCTCGGTTGGCATCGACGATGTCAATGCCGTCATCAACCTCATGCTCGGCAAATAGAAACCAGAAACACTAGAGGCACTAGATTATCTAGAATGTCTAGAGAGTCTAGAATATCTAGAGAGTCTAGAATGTCTAGAGAGTCTAGTGCCTTGAGCAAAAAAAACACAAGACAATGAGACGATACTTAACCCTTGTGTCGCTAGTCGTCATGCTGGCACTCGCGGCCGGCGCGCGCGACCAGTGGACACTGGACGGCAAGACATACGACGTCGACACGCTCATTTATCCCCATCCCGTAGGACCCGGTGTCGAGTTTGCCAAGTTTGACCTGGCCCGGATGCCCCTCAAGGTGAGCGTGATGACACTGGACCTGACCAACCCCTACCTGGCCATCGAGTCATGGATGGGTGCCAGCCGTTCGGTGGGCTGTGAGACCCCGACCAATGTGGCGGCGCGCCTGCGTGCAGCCGGCCGCGAGGTCACCGGTGTCATCAATGGCGACTTCTACCGCACGTCGCCCAGCGACCAGGTGGGCGTGCCCACGTCCGGACAGATTGCCGACGGCCAGGTGCTGGTCACGCCGGCAGGCCGTGCCAGCCTGGCACTGGACCAGAGCGGCAAGCCTTATATCGACCGCATCGACTTCCGCGGCACCTATACCCACAACAGCAGCACGACCACCATCGGCAAGGTCAACGACCCCGAGAATTCGGGTGCCAACCGCACCATTCTCTACACCAACGCCTACGGGCCCAACACCTATACCTGCGCCAGTGGCAAACTGGTGCTGCTGGCCCCGCAGGATGCCCCCTTTGCATGGCGGCACTGTGGCACCGAGCACTGTGTGGTCGAGCAGGTGATTGACGCCACCGGAGCGGCCGTCGCCATCCCCGAAGGCAAGGCCTACCTGTGGATGCAGGGCAACCATGTGGCCAAGGCCGAGGCCATGCAGCCCGGCGACGCGGTCGACATCGCCTTCAAGGTGTCGCTGCGCCAGTTTCCCGACCGCACCATCGACTTCAAGGAGATGGTGGGCGGTAGCGATCACCTGATCATGCGTGGTGGTGTCATCATGGAGGACTGGGCCGAGCGCCATCCGCGCACGTGCGTGGGCATGAGCGCCGACAGCACGCGCCTGTTCTTTGTTGTCATCGACGGCCGTTGGGCCGAGAGCCAGGGTGTCACGCTCAAGGAGGCCGCCGGCATCTTCCAGGCCCTGGGTGCGGCCCATGCGGTCAACCTGGACGGCGGCGGCTCGAGCTGCATGGTGGTGGGCGACCAAGTGGCCAACCATCCCAGCGACGGCTCGGTGCGCGCTGTGGGCAACGGTCTGGCGGTCCTTGCCACGTCGCCCGCCGACGACGGCATCGGCATGCTGCACTTCGAGCCGCGGTGCTACAACGTGTCCATCTCGGCCCGGCTGCGCTTTGCCGTGTGGGGCTACAACCGCTATGGTGTGCTCAAGAGCCACAACGTCGAGGGCTGCACATTTGCCTGCGACCCGCAGGTGGGACAGTTCGACGACGACGGCCAGTTCATCGCGTCGGCCACCCCGGCTATCGGCAAGATCTATGCCATGCTGGGCGACTCGCTGGTCACCGAACAGCAGGTGTGCATCTTCAACGCCGACAAGACACTGCGCAGCGACAGTGTGGTCATCGACCGCCAGCACCCCTACCCCATCGAGGTGCTGGGCCTCAGCGGGTACAATAGCGACCAGGTCGACCCGCACATCATGCAATGGACGGTGACCGACCCCGCCGTGTGCACCCTGGACGACGACTGCATGATTCATGCCGTGGCCGACGGACGCACCACCATCATCGGCAAGGGCGAGAACTTTGCCGACACACTGGTAGTGCGCGTCGAGAATCCCAAGGCTCCCGTAACCACCGTCGAGAACGGGCCACTGGACGTGAGCACCTGGACGGTGGCGCAGAACGGCGGCAAGAACCGTGTGGTCACCGCGTTGGACAATGGCATGCGCATCACTTTCACCGGCGCGTCGTCGCGCAACCCCTACATCAAGCTGAGCAAACGTGTGCAGCTGTGGGGACTGCCCAAGGCCTTGCGGCTGCGGGTGCGCCCGGGCGAGTTGCAGCTGGGGCGCGTCACCGTGTCGATGGTGCAGAACGTGGGTGCACAGGTGCTGTCCTACATCGACCAGCCCAGTGCCGAGGGCGATGAGTTGACCTATCTCCTGCCCACCCAGCAATGGTGTGACGCGGCCGACCAGGGCATCTATCCGCTAGGCCTGGTCTATATCAACATGGCCATGACCGCCCCCACTTCGGGCCAAGAATACACGCTCGACATCCCGGGCATCGAACTGCTCTATGACATGGGTCTGGCGGGTGACGTCGACGGCAACGGCAAGGTCGACATCGCCGACGTCAACATCGTCATCAACATCATGCTGGGCAAGGCTGCCAGCACCGCCGGTGCCGATGTCACCGGCGACGGAGCGGTCGACATCGCCGACGTCAACCGCATCATCAACCTCATGCTCGCCACCTAGTCGCCAGCGAGCCTGAAAAAGCTAGAGGCACTAGACGGTCTAGATGATCTAGACAGCCTAGTGCCTCGTTTCGTTGTGTGCTGCTGCGGTTATTTGCCCAGCATCACGTTGACCACGCCATTGACATCGGCGATGTCGATGGCACCGTCGCCCGACACATCAGCCCGGCCGCCGTAGTTGTCGGCGTTGTCCTTGCCCAGCATGATGTTAATGACGATGTTGACATCAGCGATGTCGACAGTGCCGTTGCCGTCGACATCGCCTCGCAGACCCTGCGCCTGCTGCACAAAGCGCACCTCGATCGACGACGCGTTGATGCGGTCGAAGAAGGTGACTGTGGCCTCGCGGCGGCTGATGCCGGCCGGCAGCGGGTCGCACGCCACACGCAGCGTGTCGAGCGTGATGTCGCTCGGACGACCCTCAAAGCGCATCCAGTCGACACCCGTCTCGGGCAGGTCGTAGCCATAGAGCGAGAAGATGGGTTGCTCGACCACGCCACCCTGTGCGGGCAGCTGCACCTCGTCGGTGCCCACGGGCAGCAGTGTGATGACCGAGTGTGCCACCAGCGGCATGATGTAGAACGAGGTCTGGCTGCGCTCGCGGTCAAAAAATCCGGTCACCGGCCGCCACTGGTCGCGCAGCTGCATATAGGCGGTGTTGTCGTGGTCGCGCAGTGCAGCCATGGCAAACGACACGTCGCACGAGTCGTTCCACTCGGGGATGCCGTCGACAGTGATAAAGAACTCGTCGTCGACCACCAGCGGGTCAAACTCAAAGAGCGTGCCACGCAACGTGGTGCTGGTGCTGGTCGACAAGTCGACAACACGCCACCACGCCGACTCAAGGCGCTGGTCGGGCAGACCGTCCTTGCTCGAATAGAGGTGTACCCCCACGTTGGCAATCTGGTCCATCAACGCCTCGGCGCTGGCCGTCTCAAAGAACACCACCGCGCCATAGACCATGACGGGGCGCGACGGTTTGCCGAAACGCTCGCCGTAGGCATTGATCTTCATGCGGTTGCAGCCAGGGAAAGTGCCCTCGCCATCCAGGCTGTAGGTCACGGGATAGTCGCTGGCAAGCAGGTTGCTCACATAGCCCTCATACTCGGCCGACACACCGATGCTGTCGTGCGACGTACCGTGCTCGTTGGCCACATCGAGCGTGACGCTCTGCTCGTGCATCTGCTCGTAGGACACCCACGGGTTCTGCTCGGTCGACGTGGCGGGGTCGGTGGCAGTAAAGCGCCACTGCCACTGGGTGGGGAAGCCCGTCGACGCGTCGGCATACTGCACTGGCACCAGCGGACATACCATGGGCAGGTGGGTCTCGTCGTAGCGGAACGTGGCAGGCGGCAGGATGCGGGCCACGGGAGCGTCGCCAGTCACCCGGACAAAGGCCTCGCGAGTGACAGTGCTGGTGTTGCCCTGCGTGTCGGTGACAGTGAGGGTCACGTCATAGTTGCCGTCACGCGTGTAGTAGACTTCGGGGGCGGGATCGGTCGACGTACCAGGGATGGCGCCATCCAGCGTCCACTGCCATGCGGCGACATCGCCGCTCGAGAGGTCGACAAAGCGCACCGTCTCGCCAGTCTTGACCGACACATGGTCGACCTGGGCCACACCGGTCACCCGCAGGCCGTCGATATAGAAGTCGGCCATATAGCCACCGGTGCCGAACATATCGTCAGTGCCGGGGCCGTAGGTGAAGCGCAGCTGCACCGTCTGCCCGGCAAACTGCTCAAGGCTGACCGCAATGTCGTGCCAGCGCCAGTTGCCGGCGCCGGTCTCGTCGGTGCTGCTCCACAGGCGGGTGGAGGTCTCAAAGCCGTTGGTCGACGCGTCGATGGTCATCACGGCATAGTTGTTCATGTTCTGGCTGTAGCCGATGCTGCCATGCAGGGTGCCATTGCTGGGCACGTCGATGGCCATGCTGGTGGCGTGTGCGATGCCACGGCGATAGATTTGGTAGGGTCCTTCGACAAAGAGCGACTGCACGTCGCTGGGGTCGATGGCGCTGTAGGCATAGTTACCCGTCGATTGCTTCAGTGCCCAGGTGATGTAGCCGTCGGCATCGCCTTGCAGCGTCCAGCCGTCGGAGCCTGCGTCAAAATTCTCGCTCCAGGCCGTCTGCTGCGATGTGGCGCCCTGGATGCTGAAGGCGGCCTGCAGCTGTCCGGCTGTGGCACGCGGTGCCAGTGCCGGGCGCACCGGGCGGTCGTGGCGCTCGATGACGGGTTGACTGACTTGTGGGGCACGCGCAGTGGTGCGCACCACCTGAGGGAGACCGGCGACAGCGGCGGCGGTGACGGCCACTGCGCCCATCGTGATGACAAATTTTCTCATATCCCTAAATTCCGCAGCACTTTAGTTTAACTTTATTTACAAGTTCTTGAGCAACAAAAAGTTGCCCAGGATTTTGCCATGTCAGATTTTTCACTTACTTTAGTGCTGCATTCAATGACAAGCAAAAATCATCAATGACATGGCAAAGATAAGCATAAAATCTGAGAAAATCACTCCTTTTGGAGGAATTTTTCACATGAGAGAGCTTTTTTCGCGTTTCGCAGGTCCGGTTATCGACAAAGTACTGGGTTTGCGGTGCACGTCATACGGCTATCAGTACAGTGAGATTGTAGCTTCATTGTCAAGCGTTTACTTCTGTGGCGGCGACTGTGTGGAGGACGTGACAAGCCACCTGATGCCACATCTCTCGCTTCATCCAACCCTGCGCACATGCAGCTCTGACACCATTCTCAGGGGAATCTCTGAGCTGAGCTGCGCCAACACGACCTATACCTCTGACACGGGAAAGAGCTATGACTTCAATCCAGCCTCGAAACTGAACACCCTGCTTGTCAAGACACTGCTGCACACAGGCCAGCTTGTGGCCGGTGAATCATACGACTTGGACTTCGACCACCAGTTCATTGAGACGGAGAAGTATGACGCAAAGATGACCTACAAGAAGTTCAGAGGCTACAGCCCCGGCATTGCCGTCATTGGCGACCTCATCGTCGGCATAGAGAACCGCGACGGTAACACCAACGTGCGCTTCCACCAGGCCGACACGCTGGAGCGCATCTTCTCGAACCTTGAGCAGAACGACATCCGCATCAAGCGCGCACGGATGGACTGCGGCTCATGCTCACGCGAGATAGTGGAAACCGTCGAGAAGCACTCCGAGCACTTCTACATCCGTGCCAACCGCTGCAGCTCACTTTATGACAGTCTGCTGACACTGCGCGGATGGCAGCGCGAAGAAATCAACGGCATTGAGTATGAACTGAATTCCATCATCGTCGAGAAGTGGGAGGGCAAGGCTTACCGCCTCGTCGTACAGCGGGAGCGCCGCAACAGCGGCGAGCTGGACTTGTGGGAGGGAGAATACTCGTACCGCTGCATTCTGACCAACGACCACACCTCAACCAATCGTGAGATTGTGGAGTTCTATAATCTCAGGGGCGGCAAGGAGCGCATCTTCGACGATATGAACAACGGATTCGGATGGGCCAGGCTGCCAAAGTCCTTCATGGCTGAGAACACCGTGTTCCTGCTGCTGACGGCTCTCATACGAAACTTCTACAGGTTCCTCATGGGCAGGCTTGACTCAAAAGCCTTCGGACTGAAGAACACGAGCCGGATCAAAGCCTTCGTGTTCAAGTTCATCAGCGTGCCAGCCAAGTGGATAAGGACGGCTAGGCACTATGAGCTGAACATCTACACGGACAATCAGGCATATCTAACACCTTTTGAAATCACTGACGGATGAGTATTCGACTTCGAGGATTAAGAACAGCATAAAACCCCTGTACTGCTTGACGGGGTAAGGGGAAACTGTGTGCGAATCACACGTAATCGTTGCTGTAGGGGCGGGAGATTACTCTGAAGGAGGGCCAGACGGCAAAATTAGTCCGAATGACTATTAGTTGCGGATTTTAGGATATCCGATTGTTTGTTAAAAAACTAGAGGCACTAGACAGTCTAGATGTTCTAGATGGTCTAGTGCCTCTAGGGTTAAGTTCAAGCCGTTGGCATCAATTACTTGACAACCTTGCTGGTAACGGTGGTGCCGTCGTTGAGCTCGGTGACAACGATGTTCACGCCATCGAAGGGCACGTTGCTCTGCATGCCGGCCATGTTGTAGTAGCGCACACCCTTGACCGAAACGGTCTGGACATCGCTGATGCCGGTCACGACCGAGGCGGCCTCAACCATCACATCGTCGATAAAGATGCCCCAAGGGTCGTTCGAGTTGTCATGGAAACCGATGTAGTAGACACCAGCCTCCTCGATGTCATACTCTGCCGTATGCTCATCAAACAGTGCGGTCAGGCCATTCTGGGGGACAGTCTCAAGCACCTGCTTGAAGTTGGCGGCGTCGGATGCGGCATCGGTCAGCAGCACCTCATAGCTGTCGCTGTAACGGCCGCTGTAACCCTTAACCTGATAGGTTACCGTCATCTTGCCCTTGCCAAGGTTGAGCGCAGGCGTGAAGGCATAGTCATCGTTTGACGCAGGGTATATATTGCCCCAGTTCAACGATTCGTCATAGAATCCCCATGTGCGCGGAGCACCTGTTCCAGCTATGTCGCCATTGGCGTTGATGATTGTCCACTGTGCGTTGTCGTCAGCGTTAGAGAAGTCGGTCTGATAGATCACTTCGGTTTGAGCCATTGCTGCACCGCCCATCATGGCGAGCACTGCGATTGAGAGTAATTTTTTCATCATAAATTTAATTTATAAGGTTAGTTAATAAAAAGCACGGCAAAGGTATAGTGTTTCGGTTAGCCCAACAAATTTTTATTGTAAATATAACACAAAATATGTTACAATTTATTTACTTTCTCACACATCCACTTCACTCGCAATCAGGGGCAGCTTCCCGTCTGAGGCAGACGGGATTGAGATGGCATGAACGCAGCAATAAGCGAGCGACCGCCTGACCCACGGGGACAAGCGGTCGCACAGGTTATGCAATGAACGGGGATCAGAACACGGTCTTGCGCGTGGTGGTCGAGCCGTCGCTGTAGCGCGTGACGACGATGTTCACGCCCTCATGCGGCATGCGGCTCATGCGGCCTGCCACATCGCAATAGGTCACGCTCACCACCTCGCGGCCCGCTGTCAGACGGTCGACACCGGTCACCACCTGATCAGTGTTGACGGTCGGAGCCAGGTCGAGCGGAGCCACCAGCCTGTCGGTGCTCTTGACCGTGGCATCCTGGGCCTCGATGCGGCGCGGAGCGCCCGTCTTGCCAGTGCCCTTGAGCATCGTCACACCCGTGAACTTGTAGGCCTCGCCCTCGGCAATGCCATTGACGCCAGGACCACCGGCAGAGTTGTAAGTCCAGTCGGCGTCGAAACCGCCCACCAGGCCAGCCTCGTTCGACCAGTTGCCGTTGCGCAACTCGCGCTTGGGAGCATAGAACGCGTCGCCGGTCCACACCGACCAGGTGTTTGTGGCCACCTCCATCACCTTCGGGGTCATGAACCAGAACTGCTTGTTGGTGTACTCGCTCTCTTGCACGGTCGGGCCATAGTTGCCGGCGCAATAGACGTTGAACTGATAGTTCTCTGACGGCTCGACACGCAGCGGCGCGTCATGGTCGACATGGATGGTGTAGTTCTCGTCATCGACATACACGCCTGTGAGCGTGCCGCCCTTGATGATGACATGATGGTTGCCGTTGGCTGCCGAGGCCTGCCACAGCGCGGTCATGGCCTCGGTCAGGTCGACCTCGGTCAGGTCGAGCATCACCCAGTTGTTCTGCTGCCACTCGCCCGACTGCTGGCCAGCATTGCGCATATAGTCGACAAACGTGTCATTGAACTGCGGAATCTCGACGGCACTGATGTTGTCGACCAGGTCGCGTGCCCATGCCAGCACCCTGGGGGTGCCGGTGTTGGAGTCGGTCGCATCGGTGAGCCACACCACCTGCAGGTCATCGGCCACGGTGTAGCTGCTGCCCTTCTTCCCGCTCTGCTCAATCACGGCCAGCGGGGTCGCAGCGGTGTAGTAGATATAGACTGCGCGGTCGGCATCCTCGGTCTTATAGGTGGTAAAGTAGCGGTCGCGGTTCCAGTACTGGATGTAGCGGTTGCTGCCTCCCGAGTAGTTCATCTGCAGGTGTGCGCGTCCGTCACTGTCGATGGTCACGAGCACCACGTCGTTGCCCAGGTCGTCCTCCTCGGGCTCGGTGAGCAGGGTGTTGTCGCTCTCGCTGCCCACGCAGATATAGCCGTTGGCGGCATCATTGGCACCGTTGCTGGTGTGGAACAAGAAGTGGTTGTCGCCGCTCTGGTCATCACTATGCGTCAGGTGCGAGAGCTGGAACAGGGCCACGTCGTTGTTGCCGTAGACCTTGGCCTTGTTGCTACCCTCGACAAACATCACGCCTGCCGCACCGCGGTTGGCAGTGTTTTGAGTGGCGCTCAGTGCCTCACCATAGTTTTGGCTTACAATCATATAGACACCCTTCTCGGTCAGCTGGCTGATGTCGGTCACCAGGATATAGACCACGCCGTTGCTCTTGACAAAGCTGTAGGTCTGCGGCTCGGCCTCGGCGCTGTAGACACCGGCGACCTCGGCAATGGCACGCACCGTGGTGGTGGTGTTGATGCCCGTCAGATAGGCCGCCACATTGGCCTCGGTGTACTCATAGCGCTGGCTGGTTGCCACCGACGGGTCGCTGCCGTCGACGGTGAACCACACGGTGGCCGTCAGGCCGTCGCTCGCGTCACGCGTGATGGTGGCGTTGACCGGGTCGGCCGTGGTGGCATACACCGCGCTCTCGGGGCTGATGACCGGCGGATTGATGGTGGTGAACGTCACCTGCATGGTCACATGGTTGCTCTCCATCTGGTCGTTGTACTGGGTCATCTTGGTCGTGTAGGCCTCGATGGTGGTGGTTGTGCTCACCTCGAAGGGGCCGGTGTAGATGGCATAGTCGTCCATCTCGCTGGTCTTGTACCAGATGACCGAGTGATGCTCATCGTCGCCGTCGACGGGATTGAGGTTGAGGCTCACGGTCTGCGCGCTGGTGTAGGTCTGCACAGAATCGACACCGCCGATCTGGGGTGCATAGACCCACAGGATGTCGAGCGGCACAATCTGGAACGGCTGCTGTGAGTACGTTGTGCTGGTGATGTCGCGGCCGTAGAACGCCACGATGCCATAGAAGTCGAACGTCGCGCCGCGCTGCTGGCGGGCATCGAAGAAGCTCTGGTCGTAGTGCGGCGCACCGTTGTGTCCCGAGAACTTGTAGAACACGTCATAGTAGGTCAGCGTCGTGCCGGTGGGGTCGGTCATCACGCCCTTGTGCTTGGTGTCGCCGCTTGAGCGGTCGGCCACACCGTCCAGGGTGTTGTTGCGCAGGTGCACATAGTGCCCCCAGAGGTTGCTCTCGGTCACGCCCGACTTGTAAGTTGAACCATTGTAAGCATTGTCGTCCCATCCGGCCTTGACCTGTGCGTTGGTCACCGTCTCGGGAATGATGGGAGTGTTTGCCACAGCGGTGCTGGGCCACTTGGTCACCGTTTCGTTACGGTCGCCCAGCTCGTTGTGGAAACCGTCGCTCCACACCGACACATATCCCTCGACCGAACCGCCAGCCAGCCAGTCGCCCATCTGGAACTTCTTGTAACCATCGTACTTTGTCACGTCCTTGTTTCCGAAGTAGACCAGGCCGTAGCCCGAGTTGTCGCGGATATAAGCGAATTCGGGTTTGGTGCCGTTGTTTTCGTAGGTGCTCATATACACCACCTGAACGGGGTTCTCCATGTAATAATTATGGCTGGTGCTGGTCTCGGCGTTCATCGCGGCGATGTTGGGCCAGTAGCCCGAGCTGTGCGCTTCTTGGATGGTGTAGGTGGCACTGGTGACTTCGCTGCTCTTGGTGCCGATATAGGCCACGGCCTTGAAACGATAGGTCTTGCCGGGCTGCAGGTCGGTGATGGGCGCGCTATAGAGGCTGGTGCCCTGGGCATTCATCACGGGGTCGACAGGCTCGCTGCCGTCGTCGGTCATGGTGTAGTAGATACGGGCGCCGCGGGTGACGCTGAACATCTCAACGCTCTGCTCGCCATAGTAGTAGGTACCGCTCACGGGCGAGAACTGCACCGGCTGGATGTTGCGGTTGTAGGTGGCGCTGACCACGCCGCTGGTTACGCCGTTGACGGTCACGCGGGCCTGCACGGTGGCCTGGCTGCCAAAGGACTCAAGCAGCACGTCAAACTCGCCAGTATAGGTGGTCCACGTTATGCAGCCGTCGGTCGAATACTCGATGACGGTGCCGGGATAGGTGGTGCTGTAGCTGCTGGTGATGCTCACGCTCTGCTTCACGTCGACCACGCTGCACGACTCGGGCGCGATGGCCGGTGCCGCCGGCCGCACAAAGGTGTAGGTCGCGCTGGCCTCGTCAATCTCCTCTTCTTCGCCCGGCTCCAGTTCCTGGTTCGGCTCCTTGGCCTGGGCAGTGACCACCTTGGTGTCGTCAACATTGCCGGTCAGGGTGAAGTTGACGGGTCCGGCGGTCCATGCGCTCCACTCTCCGTTGTCCACCTTGTAGCGCACCACGGCCGTCTCGGTGGTGGCATCGACCACGACCTCTTGCGAGTCAATCACATTACCACTTTGCGGGTCGATAGTGACTTCCGCCGTGGTCGGCACACGCTTGTAGAGCCGCAGCCCAACACCTGATGAATTGGTATAGCAACGGAAATAGTTAGAATTGTTGCGGATTGCGTATGACCCACACTTGATTTCTACCGTATTCTCATTGTTAGCGTTCTCGTATGTTACCGTCCAGTTTCCCGGTGTATCGCCTGCTTCCAGAGTCTTACTTGTGGGCTTTTTCAGGTATAATGCACCATCCTGAATGGTGAATTCGCCCGCCACCGACGAAGCCGCCAACTTAATGACTGACACATCACTGCCTGCAGGCAATGTCACGACTTCGCCTTCAAGCGTGAATTGGTCTGAATAGGTATCATAATCATTATTAGTGCTTCGAGACATAGCCTGCTCGTCATTCGTACTGACAACGACATACTCGCCACCGGCCCTTATGTCGTCTTGCGACTTGACCAGTGTGAATGTGTTACCGGTCGCTTTGCGGGTGCACAGGACGGTGAGGGTGACATCGTCGTCGGGCATATAGAACGTGAACGTGCCGTCGAGATTGTCGGTGATGGGTTTGGTGCGGCCGTTGCCATAGGTCACGGTGTTGGTCGTGATCTCGTATTTGTCGGAACGCGGTGTCACAGTGTAAGTGACCGGCGAGTTGTAGTCGGCGGTCTCGGCGACTGTAACAGTGCAGTGGTCACTCACCACAGTGATGGCATATTGCCGCACAGTGAAGGTTGCTGTAACTGTCACGCTGCTACTGGGCATGGTGAACTTGCCGTCGGTGACAGGGACATCATTACCAGCCGCATCGGTCACCACCAGCGTAGCCAGCTGGTATCCGGTGCCAGGATTGGCCGTAATCGTGACCTCGGTGCCGGGAGTGACATTGGTCTCGCTGACCGTCACGGTGCCGTTGGTGGCAGCGGCGACCGTGACAGTGTACTTGTTCTCGATGGTGTAGGTGCCTTTGCCGGTGACCTCGATGTAGCCGAGTTTTGCTTTGCCGGTGACGGTGATGCCCTGGCCAGCCTGCGACAGAACGGCTGTCGCACCGTTCTGCTCGGCACCGTTGTTAACGTTGCTGATGGTGTGCGAGATGGCCACGCGCGACTCGTTGGGGTTGATGGCTCCAACCAACGAGGTCAGGTTGCTTGTGATGGCCACCTGCTTGCCGATGTTGAACGTGCCACTGGCGGGGTCAAGCGCCACATTGAGCTGCACCGGGGTGACCTTGACATGGTTGGGATAGGTGCTGAAGTCCACCTCGATGTCATAGACACCTGCCGGCAGGCGATAAGACTTCTGGCTGTGCTGATAGAGGGGTACCTCGTCGCCGAAGTGCGACTGATTGGCCTCGCTGGCGCTGATGGGCCAATATTCGCCTGTTGCTCCCGAGCCATAGCGCGAGCCGTCGCCATTGATGCCGTCCCAGCCACCATTGCTGGTCTCGCTCGCCGTGGCCAGACGGCGCGAGAAGGCGAAGAAGCCATAGGTCTTATGGTCGCCATCGCCGCTTTCGTTGCCCAGACCGGTGACATAGACGCGCTTGGAGTATTTGCCATTGTTGTAGTCCATCTGGACACCGTTATGAGGATCCCAAGGACTCACATCGTTGTCGTTGACCTGCCCCAGGATGAACAGTGTGCCGGCGGCGGTGAAGTTGGCCGTCACTGTCACATCGCCGTTGGGCATGGTGAAGTGGTACTTGCCGTCGCTCTCGTTGTAGGTCACCTCCACGTTGTTGCTGCCTGTGGTCACCACTACCGAAGTCAGGTCATAACCAGTGGCAGGTGTCACAGTAAATGCGATATCATCATCCGCATCAGCACTGCTGCGCAAACTCGTAATTACACCCCCCTCAAGCGGTTGCGCTACAGATGTGATAGTGTAGGCACCAGGAGCCTCCTCCTCATAATATACTGTCACGTCCCAAATGCGAACTACTCCACTGGCAGTTATGTAACCAGTGTTCAAGTCAAGTAAGGAACAATCAATGGTAACCTGACTAGCACCTGTTCCCGAAGCAACGCCTGTGCCTGTAGATGACGTTTGATTAGAGGAGCTAAAATATATGGTTGCTGAATTTCCGCCGCTGCCCATAGGTTTAGAGTCACCAGAAACTGTCAGAACCAAGCGCGTTATCTTTGTCCCATATTCTGGCACTTGGAGAAAGTATTGCCCGCTACTTGATGATTTTTTTATCTGCAGATAATGATAATCAGCTGTATTATTGCTGTGTGCTCTCTTAATGCCGTACGCATTCCACTCCTTGTGATTCTCATCTTGGAAAGTCAATGAGGCATAAGAAGCATATGTCGCACCATCGCCAAATATATTTGCATTTGACAAAGTTGCAGTTGCTGTTGTTGAGCCGCCTGACGATGCGATGGTGTAGGCAGCAGTGGCCACCTCGCTGCTCACGCCACCCTTGATGGCGATGGCCTTGAAAGTAGTCGCCGCTGTGATGGGTACAGCGGCGGTATAAAGCGTAGAAGATGCGGTGGGCGTAGTTCCATCGGTGGTATAATAGATAGACGCTCCAGAAGTCGCCGTGGACATGCTCACTGCGGTTCCCGATGTGACCTCACCCGCTGCTGGCGAGAATGTCGGTGCCTCAACTGTCTCGGTCGAAGAGCCATTGAAGTAGACCTCTATGGACACAATGCGTGTACTTGTGGCGCTTTTCGACATAGAAATTGTCAAACTGTTAGCCAGCACATTTGTATATGAGACAGTTAAGGTATTATCTACCCATGAGCTACTTCCCGAAGATGGGGATGATCCACTCTTTAGGTATCCTGCGTAACTAGCTGAAGAGCAAGATATTATAACATGTGAAATTTGGTTTGAGCCCGCATTTATATATAGTTTATTACCTTTATAAAAACGGAGGGCTTTACCATTGTTATAATACGCAGGTGCATCGGTGCCTTCAGACTTATTAAAAGTCACAGTGGCGCCAGACCCCGAGGAAGGTTGTATCTCATCACCATCCACATCTTGACTATTTGTCACACTACTATAGATTGATTTAAAATTAAATGTTACGTCTGCTGCCTGGGCTAGTGGGATGGCTAGCAGGCATAGGGTGAAGAGAGTGAATAGTTTTTTCATTTTTCTATTTTGGTTAAGTTTTGTCGTTCGTCGGGGTGAGCAGGGTGACAACCAGGGGAGCGTCCCCCTGTGGACTTTGTCACACCACCACACACAAAAAGCCTTGAGAACCACATCGTTATATATTTTTCATGGTTCTCAAGGCCTACTAAAAATCGCACAAAATTACTAAAAACCTTCCTAAGAGCAGCAATCGCCAGAAGTAGAATCCCAAAATTTTCAGCAAACGTCACATCACGCATTACACAACCCATTTTTTTATCACCAAAACGACTAAACAAATAAAACAAAACAAATACCAGTGCATTCCGATTTTTAGACAGCAGGAACCGCACCAGTGTCACCCAACCGCAAACCTTTAGCTCGCGACCGAACTGGAGCAATCACACAAAACCATCTTTTTACCACAAACTCAAGTTTCTTACGTCTGAATCACCCACAAAAGCTTATGTCCTTCTGTCCTTCTGTCTGAAAGTCAAGCCCCTGTTCGGGAGGATTTGCAATCCGACCGCATTCGAGTATAAGGATTTGTAATCCGCAAAGCGTTTCTCGGATTACAAATCCTTATACTTATTCGCG
>Ga0256404_1003538_pt1 | contig 31595 bp, 23 predicted proteins | sample RumenRJG_01DNA_FD_185990 | JGI IMG/M metagenome (GOLD analysis project Ga0256404, IMG submission 185990) | Bovine rumen microbial communities from Lethbridge, Alberta, Canada - RJG_01 | ecosystem: Host-associated > Mammals > Digestive system > Stomach > Rumen | place: Canada: Alberta | collected...
ACTATCTCCATGACAAATAAGTATTTCGAAGGAGTTGTAGAGGACAAGGGTGTCAGAGAGCCGGTAGATGAGGATCTCAAGAATGTTATACTCAATGCTGTTAAGATTGCTACAGAGAAGATGGATCAGCTCAGAGTAGCCGATGCTCTTACAGCAGTATTTGATATTTTCCGCAGATCCAACAAGTATATCGATGAGACAGAGCCATGGGTACTTTCAAAGGATCCTGAGAAGTCCGATCGTCTCAAGACAGTTATGTATAATCTCACTGAGGCCATCAATATAGGTGCATCAGTGCTTGAGAGCTTCATGCCTGAGACAGCTGAGTCTATTCTCAAGGAGATCAATGCCGAGAAGCGTGAGCTTTCCGATATGGATAAGTGGGGCCTTTACAAGTCCGGAACAAAGGTAACATCAGAGCCTGCTACACTCTTCGAGCGTAAGAAGGAAGAGGATGTTATGCAGGAGGTCGAGAAGATCGAGGCTGCACAGATTGCCGCTTTTGAAGCCGCACAGGCAAAGGAGAATGGCCCAGAGGCTGCTTCTGAGGAGTCTTCCCTTACAGCTGAAGGTGACGGAATGCCTGAAGATACAGATGAGGACGGCGACTGTCTCCCTGATACAAAGATCGGTGATTTTGAAAAGAAGCCTGAGATAACTTACGATGATTTTGCCAAGATCGAATTCCGCGTAGGAAAGATCCTTCATGCAGAAGAGGTGAAGAAGTCAAAGAAGCTTCTGAAGTTCAAGGTTCAGGTAGGTTCAGAGACACGTACTATCCTCAGTGGTATCAAGAAGGCTTACAATCCGGAAGATCTTGTAGGAAAGCGTGTAATGATCGTTGCAAACCTCGCTCCACGTGCCATAGCCGGAGAGGAATCACAGGGGATGATCATAGCTGCTGAGGATAATGATGGAAATATCGCTCTAATGACACCAATGAGCAAGATGCCATCAGGTTCTGTGATCTGTTAATGAACAGATAGTTGGATTATGACAACTTATCATAGTGTACTCAACAATAAGAAAAAGAATATAGGTATTTCCGGTGGGACACTGAAGTTCATAGCTGCTTTAATGATGACCGCATATTATTTTGCGGTCGTCATTATCCGAAACGGTAAACTGTACGGTTATGTGAACGAGTATTATCAGATGGCGATAGCTACTGAGGAAGGTGCAAGCTGGCTCAAACTATATGATTTTCTCATAACATTTCGTCATTTCAGTTTCCCCTTCTTTGCCTTTCTTTTGGTAGAAGGTTTTATAAACACCTCCAATTTCTGGAGATATTTCCTTAGAGTCTTTATTTTTGCAATTATTTCCGAGGTTCCCTTTGACCTTTGTATGTTCAATCGGACCTACAACTGGGAGCTTCAGAATCCGATGCTCACATTGGCACTTTCGCTTCTGGTGATGCATTTCATGTATAAGTGGCGCAAGAATATAGGTTTAAAATGGCTTTCGGTTATTATCGGAGCCGGAATTGCATATTACGGAAGACTTCAGTTTGGACTTGTAGGCGTTGTATCCATAGCGCTTATGTACAATTTCCACAAGGAAAAGATACTTCAGATAATAAGCGGTGCTCTGGTTACAGCCATCGGTTCGGTGTCATCTTGTTTTTTTCCGGTGCTGTGCTTTATCCCGATATGGTTCTATGACGGGTACAGGGGAAGATTTAATACGAAGTGGCTGTACTATATATATTATCCCCTTCATCTCACAGTGTTTTATATGATGATTTATATCGGAGCGATGATTACTGTATGATAGAAATGACAAAAATATTTGATACTCACGCACATCTCAATGATGAGAGCTTTTCATCTGACAGAGACATTATTATCGGATCCTTACGGGATGCGGGAATTACAGCTTTTACAGAAATCGGTTTTGACATGCCTTCCAGCCGTAAAGCACTGGAACTGGCCGAAAAATATGACAATGTTTATGCGGCGGTCGGGTTCCACCCGGATCATAGTGATGTATTAAAGTATGAAGACCTGGATGATATCAGGGAAATGGTAAAAAAGGACAGGGAAGGCTCCGGTAATAAGTTCCATAAGATCGTTGCCATAGGTGAGATCGGACTGGACTACCATTATACCAGAGAAGGGATCACAGAAACCGCCCACAAAGCAGGAAAGGAACCGGATCCTGAGGCTCTTATGGGAGCTGATCCTGAACCGGAGATACAGAAGGAGACCTTCAGACGTATGCTCAGGCTTGCTTCAGAGCTTAAGCTTCCTATCAATGTTCATTCCCGTGATGCAGCGAAGGATACATACGATATGATAGTTTCAGAGGGGGGATACGAAAACGGCGGAATCATACACTGTTTCGGCTATTCCCTGGAGATGGCAAAGCTGTACGCGAAGCTGGGGATGTGTGTAGGAATCGGCGGAGTTGTTACCTTCAAGAATTCAAAGAAGATAAAAGAAGTGGCTGAAATCTTGCCGATAGAGAACATCGTTCTTGAAACGGATTGTCCGTATATGGCTCCTGTTCCTCTCAGGGGAACAAGGAATAATCCGGGAAACCTCAGATATGTAGCAGAAAAAATCGCAGAGCTTAAAGGCATGAGCACTGAGGATGTTATACGTGTTACCACAGAAAATGCCAAAAGAGTTTATGGGATTTCATAGAAGTAATAAGGCTTTGAATGACCGAAACGAAAAAATAGCGACTGTTACATCAAAAAGAGGTGTAACAGCCGCTTTATATTTTTATAAAAAAATACTCCGGGGTTGAAAAGGTGTATCCACGTCACATGGGAGGATCCTCTTAGTGCTGCTACGTTCCCGTCCTGACACGGTTCGAGGGACCCATTGCGTGGGGCCCAAACAACCCCGAAGCAAGTGAAGTATACATGAAAAAAGGTAAAATGGCAATAGTATAAATGCTGTGGTATAATTAAGCCACTATTTTGAGGTATGTGATGAATTTTACAAGTCTGTTTTTTGTAGCGGCATTCTTCCCTGTATTTATCCTGATTTATTATGTATTGCAGGGGAACAGGATAAGAAATATCTGGCTGCTGGCGGCTTCACTGGTTTTCTATGCTTTCAGCGGGATAAACTGTCTGTTCCTCATCGTTATTATGGCAGCATTTGCATGGATGACCGGAAGGATGATTCAGGCAGCTCTTGACAAGGCTGACAGTGAATCTCCGGATCATCAGGTCGGAGATGAGGAATTTATGAGCCCTGCAGCTCAGGATGCCTACGAAAAAAATCATAGATCTGCCAAAATCTGGCTTACTGTTGGGGGTTTGGTACTTGCGGCTGTCCTTATGGTTTTTAAGTACAGCAATTTTCTGCTGACCAAATTTGATATAGCTTCTTACGGAGGAATCAGGGAAGGTATCCTGAGATTAGGCATGCCTTTGGGTATTTCCTTTTATACATTTAAGCTCATCAGCTATATCTCGGATGTTTACATGAGACGTGTAAAAGCAGGCGGATTTTTTGATGTCATGCTTTATACCGTCATATTTCATCAGGTCACCCAGGGACCGATAGTTCGATATGATGTGATGGTTTCACAGTTTAAAGACAGAAGTCTTTCCTATGCGACTATTTCCGATGGTGTATGGAGATTCAGCATAGGTCTTGCCAAGAAAGCCTTTCTCGCAGATCATTGCGGAAAGCTTGCGGAGTTGTTCCTGCCGCTTTCCGGAAGCGGGGAATACTCGGTTTTCGGAGCATACATGGGATCTCTGTGTTATATGTTGCAGATTTACCTTGATTTTTCCGCTTATTCTGACATGGCGCTGGGGCTGGGCCAGATGATAGGCCTTAAGTATCCGGAGAACTTTGATTATCCCTATGCAGCGGATTCGGTAAGAGATTTCTGGAGGCGCTGGCATATATCTCTCAGCAGTTTTTTCAGAGATTATGTTTATATCCCATTGGGGGGAAGCAGGGTTGGTTTTTTCCGACTGATCCTGAATCTTTCGGTGGTGTGGTTCCTTACAGGGATATGGCATGGAGCAAGTCTCAATTTCATACTTTGGGGAATGTATCATTTCTTCTTTATAGTGGTGGAAAATGCTTTTCGTAAGTATGGACAAAAGACAGGGATAAAGGCAGAGAAGAACATAATCACTGCAGTATTTTTACATTTATACACATTGATAATCGTGTATTTTGGGTGGATACTGTTCCGAATCACTGACTTCCCTAAGCTTTTGGAAGTACTCAGAGTCATGCTTGGAAGAAGCGGAAAGGCACTTTACAGTACTTCGGAGATACTTACCCTGCGTGGAAATATATATTTCATTATCCTGGCTCTGACTGTCTGTACGCCGGTATGGAAGGAACTTGCTGTAAAAATAAGCGAAAGACTCAATCACAGCTTCAGAAAAGAAGTACATGAGATGAAAAATCTTGTTAAGGAAAGCTCCTTGTATGAACAGGAGGTGACCAGAGATCAGGTTCTTATGGAAAAATTCGCAGAGAACAGCAGTGATATTCTTAAGGAAGTGCGCAAGCAGGATACCGAAAACCATGAGCGTATGATCGCCAGATTTGAAAACAGACTCAGAAAAAGAAAAAATGAAAGAACCAGGATTGAATTTGTGTATTACAGTGTTCGTTTTGTACTGATGCTGATCTTTCTCTTTATTTCCGTTTTATCCATGGTCGGAGCAAGTTATACTCCATTTTTATACAATCAGTTCTGAGTCTGTAGGATGAAAATATAAAAGATGATTGACGATAACAGAAACGACGAAAAGAAAATAAACGAATCCGCGGATTTTAATGTGATAAGAAAGCTGGCAGATTCACTGGCAGATGACATTACAGAGATGAAGACGGAAACACCGGCGGAAAGTCCGAAACCTTCTGGACCTTCTGAAGAAACTGATCCAGCCTTACAGAATATCTCTGAAGAAGCAGTGGCTGCTGTGGAAGAACCGATTCCGGTGCCGGAATCTCCGGATGCGGCAGCTGTTGAAAACCCGGAAGTAAAAGCTCCTTCAGAACCGGAGGCTTCAAAGGATGAGGGAAGAGACGCTCCTGCCGGAGAAGCGGCAAAAGTCGGGAATGGTGAAGAGATAGATTTCCATGCAGTGGAAAAAGAACTGAAAAGTAATGGAGCCAGATTTATGGCCGGGGCTTCCATGGTAGTTTTTGCCGGAATTTTTGCGGTGGGGGCATTGGCAGTCAGACCGACCTATTCAGAGTCTGAGAAGCGTGCACTCGCCGAACTTCCCGGGCTCAGCCGGAATGGGGTCATAAACGGGAGCTACTTTACAGATCTGGAAAAATGGTATTCGGACACATTTCCCTTTAAGGAAGATCTTCTCGGCCTGGAATCAAAAATGGAATCATTTTACGGAGAGGGAGGGGAGTCCTACTATGGCAATAAATCTGATGTGGTAGAGGATACCATTCCTGAAACTGCGGAATCCCTTGCACCGCTTGTGACACTGGAAACCGATGCCCAGGAAGAGACACCTGAAGAGACGGTGGACATGTATCAGTCTCTGGTGGAGACCAATGCGGACGGAACCCTTAAGGTGGATACAGAGCCGAAGGAAGAGGTGGAAGTGACCGGTGAGCAGGCGGGAAATATCTATGTCAGCAATAACAAGGCCTATGAGATCTTCTACTACAATCAGGGCGGTTCTGTGAAATATGCGTCAGTTCTGAATACGGTTAAGGCTATGCTTCCCGAGGTCAATGTATATGATATTCTGGTTCCCAATAGCTTCGGTGTAGAACTTGATCCTTCTTTGCAGGAGGAGCTTGGATCGGGAAATATGCAGGATGCCTTTAACTATATTTTCAGTATGATGGATCCGGGTATACACAGGTTATCCGTATTTGATACGCTTTATGCCCACAGAGATGAGTACATTTTCTTTAACACGGATCATCACTGGACGGCCCTCGGTGCTTATTATTCCTACAGGGCATTCTGTGAGGAAAAGGGCATAACACCACATGAGCTGAGTGAGTTTCAGTATGTTGATTACAGTGGGTTCTACGGCACCTTCTATTTTGCCACCAACCGAAACGAAGCCCTTAAGGCAAATCCTGACCATGTTGAAGCCTGGATACCTATGGGAACAAATGATATGGTGGCTACGGATGAAAACGGTCAGACCTATAAGGCAAATATAATCAATGACGTATCCGAGGCCAATGCCGGAAGAAAGTATAATTGCTTTATCAAGGGGGATAATGCTTTTACTGTTATCAACAATCCTAAGATCACCGACGGTTCGAGCTGCGTGGTCGTAAAAGAATCCTATGGCAATGCTTTCGTTCCTTTCCTGGTGGATCATTATCAAAATGTATATGTTGTGGATTATCGCTATTACAGGGACAATCTCACACATTTCATCATTGATAACAGAGTGCAGGATCTGATTTTCGTGAATAACGTTCAGGCCATAACCGAAAAGGTTTCAAATGAAATACTCAGTGTATTTTCGTGAAAGATTTGTTAACCAAAATTTAAGAGACATTATCAAATTGTTGTGTCATAATACATCAGCAATGAGCAATTGCCATCAGGCGGTTGCAAAAATTGCAGCCTTCAATTATAATCTCTTAGATTATGTAAAAAGGTTTAGTGCGCTCTTTTGCAGATTTGCGTGCTGACTCAAGGAGATATATGGAACAGTTTATCATGAAAGGCGGAAAACCGCTGCACGGAGAAGTCGTGATCGGCGGGGCAAAGAATGCCGCATTAGGTATTATTGCCGGAGCGCTTTTAACAGATGACGATGTTACAATAGAAAATCTGCCGGACGTACGTGATATAAACGTTATGCTGGAGGCTCTCAAGGAAGTGGGAGCAACTGTTAAACGCATTGACAGACATACTGCCCTTATAAATGCGTCTAATATTCAGGATGTTTCAATCGATGATGAGTACATCCGAAAGATCAGGGCATCGTACTATTTTATCGGAGCATTGCTTGGAAAATACAATAAGGCTATAGTTCCGCTACCGGGTGGATGCGCTATCGGTTCAAGACCGATAGATCAGCATATCAAGGGATTCAGAGCACTCGGAACCAATGTAGAGATCAAGAACGGATGTGTTCATGCAGAAGCACCTGACGGACTGAAGGCAGCTCATATCTATCTTGATGTGGTCTCGGTAGGAGCCACTATTAATATCATGCTTGCAGCAGCTCTTGCGGAGGGCAGGACTATAGTGGAGAATGTGGCAAAGGAGCCTCATATCGTAGATGTTGCGAACTTCCTGAATTCAATGGGAGCCAATATCAAGGGTGCCGGTACAGATACCATCCGTATCAAGGGTGTGAAAAAACTGCATGGAACCACATATGCGGTAATTCCTGATCAGATAGAGGCGGGAACCTTTATGTGTGCTGCAGCTGCAACAAGGGGAGATGTGCTTATAAAGAATGTCATTCCCAAGCATCTGGAGTCCATATCCGCAAAGCTTCTCGAGATGGGCAATACCATCTATGAGTATGATGAAGCTGTGCGTGTTATAGGTGCGGAGATTCAGCATCCTACAGATGTAAAGACTCTTCCTTATCCTGGTTTCCCTACCGATATGCAGCCACAGATGGCTGTGACCCTGGCTCTTGCCGAAGGGACATCGGTGGTCATAGAGTCTATATTTGAGAACAGATTCAAGTATGTCGATGAGCTTGCGAGAATGGGATCAAATATAAAGGTCGAGGGCAATGTTTCCGTTATTGACGGAGTAAAGGGTTTCACAGGTGCCAGTGTCAATGCACTGGACTTGAGAGCTGGTGCGGCTCTGGTTATTGCGGGACTTTGTGCCGAGGGAATAACAACAGTGAACGAGATAGGTTATATCCAGAGAGGATATGAGCATTTCGACAAAAAGCTGCAGACACTGGGGGCTGATATCGCCATGGTGGATTCTGAACGTGCAGCTCAGAAATTCAGGCTCAGAGTAGGCTGAACAGATTTTTATAAAGAGATTGATGATTGCTTTCATCAGTCTCTTTTTTTTTACATGATAGATTGATAAAAAAATATCAATAATATATTGACAAAAAAATATCAGAGCTATATACTGTCAATATCGATATTGATAAAAAAATAACGATGTTCACGAATGGAACTATTTCATTTTTTGTTGCCACAGAAAAGAGGAAATCACATGAGTAAAGTAAAGAATCCGACAATTGTAAAGGATATGGAAACACTTGAAGCAAAGATTCAGGTGGTTCGTGAAGCACAGGAGAAGTTTGCTACATACAGCCAGGAGCAGGTTGATAAGATATTTAACGCAGCAGCTACAGCTGCAAACCAGATGCGTATCCAGCTTGCACAGATGGCTGTTGAGGAAACAGGCATGGGCGTAGTTGAGGACAAGGTTATCAAGAACAACTACGCAGCTGAGTATATTTATAACAAGTATAAGAATGTTCAGACCTGCGGAGTTATCGATGAGGATCCGGCATTCGGAACAAAGACAGTTGCCGAGCCTCTGGGCCTCATTGCAGCAGTTATACCGACAACAAACCCTACTTCAACAGCAATTTTTAAAACACTTATCTGCTTGAAGACACGTAACGGTATCATCATCAGCCCGCACCCAAGAGCAAAGAAGTGTACAGCTCTTGCAGCCAAGATCGTTCTTGATGCAGCAGTTGCAGCAGGTGCACCTGAGAATATCATCGGATGGATAGATGAGCCTTCACTTGAGATGACATCCGAAATCATGCGTTCAGCAGACTGCATTCTTGCCACAGGCGGTCCGGGAATGGTAAATGCAGCTTATTCATCCGGAACACCGGCTCTCGGTGTTGGTGCCGGAAACAACCCATGTATCATTGATTCTTCAGCAGATATTGAGAATGCTGTATCATCAATTCTTCACTCAAAGACCTTTGATAACGGTATGATCTGTGCTTCAGAGCAGTCAGTAACGGTTGTTGCGGACATTTACGATAAGGTCAAGAAGGAATTTGAATACAGAGGTGCATATTTCCTCAACAAGGAGGAGCGTGAGAAGGTTGGAAAGACCATCATTATCAACGGCTCACTCAATGCAAAGATCGTAGGCCAGCCTGCATGGAAGATAGCAGAGCTTGCAGGTGTTAAGATTCCTCATGACAAGAAGGTTATCATCGGAGAGGTTTCAGACAACACAAAGGCAGAGCCTTTTGCACATGAAAAGCTTTCTCCTGTTCTCGGAATGTATAAAGCAAAGGATTTCGATGCTGCCATTAAGAATGCAGAGCTCCTTCTCATGGATGGAGGTCCCGGACACACAGCATCAATTTTCATCGATCCAAGAGAGACTGAAAAGATACATAAGCACGCAGTTGCAATGCATGCCTGCAGAATACTTCTTAACATGCCGTCTTCACAGGGTGGAATCGGTGATCTCTATAACTTTAAGGTTGCTCCTTCTCTTACACTTGGATGCGGTTCTTATGGCGGAAATTCAGTATCGGAGAACGTTGGTATCAAGCATCTTTTAAATTACAAGACAGTTGCAGAGAGGAGAGAGAATATGCTCTGGTTCAGAACACCTGAGAAGGTTTATTTCAAGAAGGGCTGTATGCCGGTAGCCCTCAGTGAGCTTAAGGAAGTTTACGATAAGAAGAAGGTATTTCTGGTAACAGACTCCTTCCTCGATTCAGCAGGATACATAAAGCCTATTACCGATAAGCTTCATGAGCTGGGAATCGATTACAGAGTATTCTCACATGTGCAGCCGGATCCCACACTTGCAAATGCAACGGAGGGCGCTGAGCAGATGTCACGCTACAATCCCGATACCATCATTGCTTTCGGCGGTGGTTCTGCTATGGACGCAGCGAAGATCATGTGGGTACTTTACGAGCATCCTGAAGTAAAGTTCGCTGACATGGCAATGCGTTACATCGATATCAGAAAGAAGGTATACCAGTTCCCTAAGATGGGTACAAAGGCCCTCTTTGTAGCTATCCCTACATCATCAGGAACAGGTTCTGAGGTAACACCGTTCGCGGTAATTACAGATCAGGAGACAGGAACCAAGTATCCTATCACAGACTATGAGCTTCTTCCGAACATTGCCATCGTGGACACAGACAACATGATGACACAGCCGAGAGGACTCACAGCAGCATCAGGTATCGACGTACTGGTACACGCTCTTGAGGCATATGCAAGTATGATGGCAACACCGTATACAGACGGTCTTGCACTTCAGGCAATGAAGAGAGTATTTGATTATCTTCCAACAGCCTATAACGAGCCGACAAACATCAAGGCACGTGACGAGATGGCTAATGCTTCCTGCATGGCAGGTATGGCTTTTGCCAATGCATTCCTCGGAATCTGTCACTCAATGGCTCATAAGCTGGGAGCATATCATCACATTCCTCACGGACTTGCAAACGCTCTGCTTCTCACCGAAGTAATAAGATATAACTCTTCCGAGCAGCCTCCAAAGATGGGTACATTCCCACAGTATGAGTATCCTCATACACTTAAGAGATACGCTGAATGTGCACGTTTTGTAGGCATTAACGAGTCAGATGACAAGAAGGCTGTAGACAAGCTCTGCGAAAAGATAAATGAGCTCAAGAAGACAGTTGGTGTAAAGGAAAGAATCCAGGACTATAACGTAACAGAGGAGGATTTCCTTAAGACTCTTGATGAAATGAGTGTCAATGCCTTTGACGATCAGTGTACAGGTGCCAACCCACGTTATCCGCTGATTTCAGATCTCAAGGAAATGTATAAGCTTGCATTCTACGGAAAGAAGTATGAGAAGAATGACAAGACACCTGTTGAGATCATGGATTGTGTCAAGGAGTACACAGAGTAATAAGGGCTGTGACAATCAATTGTTAGTATAGGGAGAATAGAATCTGTTGAAAAAACGTGAACCTTGTGGCAGCAAGTTCATATAAAAGAAGAAGTGAGAGTTTAAAAGACTTTCACTTCTTTTTGTACTGTAAAGACAGACTCAGCAGTCCGTGAGCGTGTAAATAAAAGGGTCAGCAGGTCCCCTGTTTCAAGAAGATATATAAAATTGGCATATCTGATATTTTATATTTACTCAAAAGTTATGACGTGATATATTTGCTGTGTTAAACACATAGATTCGGAGCCAATGGGGGCGCCTTTCAGGAAAGAGGGCGTAGTCTGTCCTGGCATCCGGATTTTTTTAATTAAGAAATGTTTCCTGAAGGAGGAAAATCTTATGTCTTATGTTGCAGAAGTATTTGAAAATTTAAAGGCTAAACATCCAAATGAGCCTGAGTTCCTTGAGGCTGCAGAGAGAATTCTCAGCTCTCTTGATCCTATCGTAGAGAAGAACGAGGATGTATACAGAAAGAACGCTCTTCTTGAGAGATTCGTAGAGCCTGAGAGAATCATCACATTCAGAGTACCCTGGACTGATGATAAGGGTGTTAACCATGTAAATCTTGGATACAGAGTACAGTTCAATTCAGCAATCGGACCATACAAGGGCGGTCTCCGTTTCCATCCTTCAGTTACACAGTCTATACTTAAGTTCCTTGGAATGGAGCAGATTCTTAAGAATTCACTTACAGGTCTTCCTATCGGCGGCGGTAAGGGCGGTTCTGATTTTGATCCTCACGGCAAGTCAGATGCAGAGGTTATGCGTTTCTGCCAGAGCTTCATGACTGAGCTTTTCAAGTATATCGGAAAGGATACAGATGTTCCTGCCGGTGATATCGGTGTTGGTGGACGTGAGGTAGGATACCTTTACGGACAGTATAAGAGACTTACCGGACTTTATGAGGGTGTTCTCACAGGTAAGGGACTTTCTTTCGGTGGTTCTCTTGCAAGACCTGAGGCTACAGGATACGGTCTCGTATACATTACAGATGAGATGGTAAAGGCAGCAGGTAAGACTCTTGAGGGAGCAACTATCGCTGTATCGGGTTCAGGTAATGTTGCCCAGTATGCTATCCAGAAGGCAACAGAGCTTGGTGCAAAGGTTGTAACATGCTCTGATTCAAACGGATATGTATACGATCCAAATGGAATCAACTTCGATGTTCTTTGCCAGATCAAACAGGTTGAGAGAGCAAGAATCAAAGAGTATGTAAAGCGCGTACCTGGTTCAGAGTATCATGAGGGTGAGAGACCTTGGGGTGTTAAGTGCGATATCGCTCTTCCTTGCGCAACACAGAATGAGATAAACGGAGAGGATGCAAAGACACTTCTTTCAAACGGATGCTGGGCCGTTGCAGAGGGTGCAAATATGCCATCTGATTCAGATGCTATCGATGCATACCTTGCAGCTAAGATCCTTTACATGCCTGCCAAGGCTTCAAATGCCGGTGGTGTTGCAGTTTCAGCTCTTGAGATGTCTCAGAACTCAGAGAGACTCAGCTGGACCTTTGAAGAGGTTGACGGAAAGCTTAAGGATATCATGACTAATATCTATAAGAATGTTGCTGCAGCAGCAAAGAAGTATGGTCATGAGGGTGATTTCGTAGTAGGTGCCAACATCGCAGGTTTCGAGAAGGTTGCAGAGGCTATGCTCGCACAGGGACTTGTATAAGTGATTGCATTTAATAAGTGGTTATAGTAAGATACGGAAGTCAGGTGGGCATCCACCTGACTTTCGTTGGTTTAACACAGAGGTTTGCATAGACAGTAAAGAGGTATTCATGCATAAATTTCTGAGAACAATCGGATTTTCAAAAATTCAAACAGACATGCAGCTGGAGCCGCTGATAGAACGTGCTGTAAATGAAAAGAATAAGACATTGGTCATAAACGGCACAGACGGTTCGGTTATTGAACAGTATCAGCTTCCTGTTGCTCCGTCCATGGGCATAGCTGTTGTCGGTGAGAGGACCAGTGATGGTGTATTTCACAGGAATTATTATTTCCCATATATGAGATCCTATGACGGAACCCTTACAGAAGCAGGTTCTGTGGAAAGACATCTTGAGAAAGAGACCTATGCAGGAGTTCTTGAGGATTTCAGATCCGGTATAACACTTATTTTCTATCTGACTAATTCTGTTCAGCTCAGAGAGCTCGTAAAGATGCAGATGCATGTAAAAGCCCGTCAGGCGTTCCTTACAGGGCTTGCAAGCGAGGGTAAGATACTTCTTCCTATAGAAAAGAAGGAAGATATGGAAACCCGTAAGAGCAAGAGCAATGAGCGCAGGAGCCTTGTTGAAGCTGCCCGTCAGGGAGATCAGGAGGCTATCAATACCCTGACTGAGACAGATATCAACATGTATAATGAGGCACAGCACAGACTCCTGACTGAGGATCTCTACAGTGTGGTTGAGACAAGTTTCATGCCTACAGGTGTAGAGTGTGATATTTATTCCATACTTGGTGAGATCGTATCGCTGAGAGTAAAGGAAAATGTTTACACTCATGAAAATGTGGTGGACATGAAGATAAGCTGCAATGACTGTATCTTCCATGTTGCTATCAATGAATCAGATCTTGAAGGTGTTCCCGCGGTAGGAAGAAGATTCAAGGGCAAGATATGGATGCAGGGAAATATCGAATTTATCGAGGATGAAAAAGACAGCGAAGAATAGTCCTTCATTTTGGAAATATGAATAAGTAAAGTATATCTTTAAAAGACAGCTTTAAGAGTGATATGCAGATTCTTTATTGGTATAGTAAAGAGAGTGTATGTTACTTTTAAAGCTGTTTTTTTACGGAGCTCAGTTTATCGATTTATCATTGCATCTTGATAAAGCGTTTTGTATAATCAGAAAAAGTTTTTATAATTGGAGGAATCACTGTGTCAATTTCACAGATCATATTTGAATTATTTGAAGGCCTTCTGGTATCGGTCCAGATTTTCGGAATAACACTGCTTTTCAGCCTTCCCTTTGGACTGGTTGTGGCATTGGGCCGTATGTCAAAGAACACTACCATCAGCACTATTACAAAGGTGTATATCTCAATAATGAGAGGAACACCGCTTATGCTCCAGCTTTTTGTGGTATATTACGGACCGTATTATCTTTTTAACATCAAGCTGAATCCAACATACAGAAATATGGCTGTATATATCGGATTTATCATTAATTACGCAGCCTATTTTGCGGAGATATACAGATCGGGAATCCAGTCCATGCCTGTGGGACAGTATGAGGCAGCGGAGATCCTTGGATACAGCAGGGTCCAGACCTTTTTCAGCATTATCATGCCTCAGGTGATCAAGCGTATACTTCCATCTGTGACCAATGAAGTCATAACTCTGGTAAAGGATACATCCCTGGCATTCTCTATTTCCGTAATGGAGATGTTCACAAAAGCGAAGGCACTGTCTTCGAGCCAGACTTCCATGACACCTCTCATAGTGGCAGGCATTTTCTATTATGTATTCAATTTTATAGTTGCGTACATTATGGATAAGGCAGAAAAGAAGCTGGATTACTACAAATAAAAAGTTCAAATCCAGCAGTTTCGTATACATATATTGATTTGTCAGTATCGAAGACTGAGACATCATTATATGTATAAAAATAATCAGACCGGAGATAGTAATGAATCTATTAGAAATGAAAAATGTAAAGAAGAGCTTTGGAGATCTCCAGGTTCTCAGAGATATAAGCCTCGAAGTGGGAAAAGGAGAGATTGTTTCCATAATAGGGCCTTCCGGTTCGGGAAAGTCCACACTTCTTCGCTGTGCAACCCTTCTGGAAAATATGGATGCGGGTATACTTAAATACGAAGATGAGACAGTAGCGAAAAATGATGCTGACGGAAAAGCGGTATATGCGGATAAAAAGACTCTTAAAAAAGTTAAGTCAGTCTACGGTCTTGTGTTCCAGCAGTTCAATCTTTTTCCCCACTGGAACGTTCTCAGAAATGTAACAGATGCTGTAGTTAAGGTTCAGAAAAAATCAAAAGCAGAGGCAGAGAAGATAGGAAAGGATCTGCTGGATAAGATGGGGCTTCTTGATAAGGCAGATTATTATCCTCATCAGTTGTCCGGTGGTCAGCAGCAGAGAGTCGCCATAGCCAGAGCCCTGGCACTTAATCCCAAGGTTCTTTTCTTTGATGAGCCTACCAGTGCGCTGGACCCGGAACTTACAGGTGAGGTCCTCAAGGTCATAAAGTCTCTTAAGGAGCTACGCATAGCCATGGTCATAGTTACACACGAGATGGCATTTGCAAGAGATATTTCAGATAAGGTCATCTTTATGGCGGATGGAGTTATAGTGGAGCAGGGATCAGCGGAAGAAGTATTCAATTCCGAAAATGAGAGAATGAAGCTGTTCCTGGGAAGGTATAAGGATATATTGTGAGTTATCCACTATGATACCTTTTGGAGAGATAACTAAGGTGAATATTTATAGAAATTGTGGATAACTATATTTTTTTCACAGGAAAATCCAATATATAACATGGATTTAATGTTGATAAAAACATTAAAAAATCAAGATAAATAGCCGTTAGGGCCTGATTCTTAATGAATCAGGCCTTCTTTAATTTATACGAGGAAAACTTAATGTGGAAAAGTGTAAAAAGTTGTGGATAAGTTGAAAAAGATCTCGAAATTTAATAATTCAATAAAAAGAGCAGTATTTAAGAATTTGAGGATCCTAAAGGCATAAATATAGCAAATATGCAGGCTCATTGTGTAAGTTTTATAACAGGAGACTATTCCAAACGTAATTTTTTTTTATATAATTTATTTGTAATTACTTGCCACATTTGAAAACCTCGGATATACTTTCTTAGGTTTTTAGATAGACAGCATTATAGCTGTAATTATACGAAGAAGCTTTGGCTTCAATCGAGGAGGAAAACATGAGAAAATCCATATCTGTACTTCTTTCTACTGTTATGGCAGCCGCAGCACTTGTAGGATGCGGATCAGGCTCAACAGCTACAACAACAGCAGCCGCTGCAACAGAGACAAGCGCTGCAGCAGAAACAAGCGCTGCAGCAGGAGCATCTGTTGAGACTACAGCAGCAGATGTAAAGGACGTTGACGTTCTTAATGTTGCATTCGTACCATCACGTGAGCCTGAGGAGATCGTTACTGCCACAGAGCCTCTTAAGGAGATGATCAAGAAGGAGATGCTTACACTTGGTTACAACATCAATGATGTAAACATCACTGTAGGTACAAGCTTTGAAGCTGTTGGTGAGGGTCTTGCCGCAGGAACAATTGACGTTGGATTCATTCCTGGAAATACATATATCCTTTATGATGAGGACGCAGAGGTTCTTCTTACAGCAACAAGAGATGGACTTTCTATCGATAGCGACAGCGCTAAGGACTGGAATGACCAGAAGCCTACTGAACCAACAGAGAATCAGGTAACATTCTATCGTGCACTTATCGTTGCAGGTCCTTCAGATGCAGGAAAGGCTGTAGCTGATAAGGTAAACAATGGTGAAGAGCTTACATGGGAAGATCTTGACGGTCTTAACTGGGGCGTAATGGGACCTACATCACCTGCAGGTTATGTATATCCGGCACTTTGGATTCAGAAGAACTTTGGAAAGAATATCACAGATCTCGCACATGTTGTAGAGTGTGATTCATACGGTACTGCATTTGCCCGTCTTGCTCAGGGTCAGATCGATGTACTCTGCACATACGCAGATGCCCGTCGTGATTATGTTGAGAAGTGGAACAAGGAGTATTCAATGCAGAATTCTATCTGGGATGACACAAATGTTATCGGTGTAACAGAGGGAATCTACAATGATACTATCTCAGGCTCAAAGGTTTCAACTGTAATGATGGATGAGGATTTCAAGGCTGCTTTCAAGCAGGCTATGATCAATATCGGAAATACAGAAGAGGGTAAGGAAGTTATCAACATCTACAGCCACAAGGGTTATGTAGAGGCTCAGGATTCCGATTATGATTCAGCACGTGATGCTCAGAACCTTATCAAGGAACTTCGTCTTGGTCAGAACTGATTAACACGCTGATATAGCGGTACAACATTTCGGGAAGTCCGCTGAATGCCTTGCATTCATGCGGACTTTCTTTTACTCTAATGATAATCTGTTAGGTTTTGCCTTTATATGGCTTTTAACCGTCATTTCTGATTATCTGAAATGAAACAGAGCCGAAATTTATATTGAATTCAATATTATATGCGAATGCTTAAGCCATTAAACATTCACATGAAACATTGAGTTTTACTCATATATCATCAAAACAGAAAAGGAAAAAGTAATGATTAAGTTTGAAGATGCAGGGAAGAAATATCCTAATGGCTACGAAGGTCTGAAGCATATAAATCTTGAAATCGGACAGGGAGAGTTTGTTGCGATAATCGGTCTGTCAGGCGCCGGTAAGTCTACATTGATCAGAACCATAAACCGTATGCATGATATTACCAGCGGAAAGCTTACAGTAGACGGAACAGATGTTATGTCACTTTCCGGCAAGAGTCTCCGTCGTTTCCGAAGAAAGATCGGTATGATCTTCCAGTCATTTAATCTTATTACACGTACCACTGTTATAAGAAATGTTCTTACAGCATTTGTACCGGATATGCCATGGTACCGTTCTCTTTTCGGCATTTACAATGAGGAAGAAAAGATGAAGGCTCTCGAGGCTCTGGATAAGGTAGGTATCCTTGACAAGGCTTTTGTACGTGCCGACCAGTTATCCGGCGGACAGCAGCAGAGAGTTGCTCTTGCAAGAACTCTTGCACAGAGCCCTCAGATCATTCTTGCGGATGAGCCTGTAGCTTCTCTCGATCCTGTTACTGCAAAGCAGGTAATGAACGACTTCAAGCGTATTAATCAGGATATGAATATCAGCATCCTTATCAATATCCATCATGTGGATCTTGCTCTTCAGTACTGTTCAAGAGTTATCGGTATCCGTGCAGGAGAGATCGTTTACGACGGTCCTTCAGACAAGGTGGATAAGGATGTCCTCAATCAGATATATCAGGGAGGACAGGAGGAAGAGGTATGAGTATATACGACAAAATCTTCCCGCCCAAGAAGTACACTCTGGACAACGGAAAAGAGGTTCAGCAGAAGCGTTCAAGGGCACCTATCTATATGATAGTTATCCTGTTAATGAGTATCGTTTCCATCAAGGTAACAGGTTTTGATCCAAAGGTCCTTGCAACAAGAGGAAATCAGTTCTTTGTTATCCTTAACAGGATGGTACCGCCAGAGACTTCCTACTTCAGTTCAATAGTTGAACCTATACTTGATACTATCAAGATGTCACTTCTCGGCTCTGCCATAGGTTCTATACTGTGCATTCCTTTTGCCATGCTTGCATCAACCAACATTTGCAAGAATCGTGTAATCGTGGCTGCAATGAGGCTTATGTTCAGTATAGTGCGTACATTGCCGACACTTGTCAGTGCGTTGATCGCAACATTTGTATTCGGACTGGGAACTATAGCCGGAACGACCGCCATCGCTGTATTCTCATTCTCTTATATAGGAAAGATTCTTTATGAAGAGATCGAGACAGTTGATATGGGAGCATTCGAGGCAATGGAGGCAATGGGATTTACCAGAACAAAGGCATTTATCCATGCTGTAGTTCCTCAGGTAATGCCGGCTTTCATGTCCAACAGCCTTTACAATTTTGAGGGTAATGTCAGATACGCTGCTATTCTCGGATATGTAGGAGCAGGTGGTATCGGTCTTATCCTGAATGAACAGCTGGGATGGAGAGAGTATCCTAATGTCGGAATGATCCTTCTTGTACTGTTCGTTACTGTATTTATAATCGAGTCAATAAGCCGATGGGCTCGTAAGAAGCTTGTTTAAGGAGGAACTCATATGAATGAAAGAATAAAGAAAGCATATGAGAGCCGTCCTAAGGACTGGATATGGCATCTTGCCATCGCAGTTGTTGTGATCGGGCTTCTCATTTGGAGTTTAGGAGCCATGGAGACTTCCGGTTCCACAAAAAATGGCGGCAAGATGGCACTCAGCATACTTAACGGTATCATTCACCCTGATACTGATCTGCTTTTCAATCTCAGTAAGGAAGGTGTACTGTATCTTCTTCTCGAGACTATCTGTATCGCTTTCATGGGTACAGTGGTGGGAGCAATTTTTTCAGTGCCGCTGGCTTTTCTGTCATCAAATAACCTGGCACCGAAGCCAATAGCCTTTATCGGCCGTATACTTATCATGATAATCCGTACAGTGCCGGCATTTGTTTACGGTCTTATGTTTATCAGAGTTACGGGTCCCGGACCTTTCGCAGGTCTTATGACCATGTCTGTTACATCCATAGGAATGGTCTCAAAAATGTATATCGAGGCTATCGAGGATCTGGATACAAAGATTCTTGAGTCTCTTGATGCCATGGGCTGTTCGACATGGCAGAAGATATTGTACGGAATACTTCCTCAGCTTATGCCTAACTTTGCATCTACGGCTATTTATCGTTTCGATATTAATCTCCGTGATGCAACAGTTCTCGGTCTTGTTGGAGCCGGCGGTATCGGTGCACCGCTTATCTTTGCCATGAACGCATATCGCTGGAACGAAGCAGGTTCCATACTTATAGGTCTTGTTGTTCTGGTTCTTATAGTTGAGTGGATCAGTACCAAGATACGTGTAAAGTTAACCAGAGGCTGATGATAAAGGACGGAGAGTTTTCTCCGTCCTTTGCAATATGCGATATAAATATCTGGGAGGCAGACTCAGAGTAATGGTTTTCCTGTTCTGTCGCCTCCGGAAGAGTTTGTATGAAAATATAGAAAAGAGAAGTTTTAGAGATTATGAAAAATTTTGAAATCTACTATACATCGGATACTCATGGAACGGTTATGCCGGTTGATTATTCCACAGGAGAGAAAAAGGCCTGTGGATTATTGAATATTGCAGAAGATCTTAAGAGGTCAGGAGTTGTAAAAGGATCAGAGGGTAACTGTTGTGGAAATGTATCGGAGTCTTCAGGAAATGGAATTGTTCCGGAGTATGAATCCTGTACGGATACACACGGAAATGAAGTCAGGAAGGATTCAGATGTACTTATAATGGACGGTGGAGACAGTCTTCAGGGCACACCTATGATCGCCTACTATCTTGAACACAGGGATGAGTTTTCGGTACATCCTGTTGCTACAGGCTTTAATGCCATGAGACTGGATTTCTATACACTTGGAAATCATGATTTCAACTTTGGTTATGACGTTATAAGAGATTACGTGAGAGCAATGGACGGTACTTTAGTTATTGCCAATGTAGAGGATCTGAAGGGTGAGATTGAACATAAAAAATATGTTATATGTACATTGAAAAATGGATTAAGAGTGGGAATCACAGGAGTTGTTACCGACTATGTTAATATCTGGGAGCAGCCTGAGCATCTTACAGAACTGAGAGTCACAGATCCTGTTAAGGCAGCGGGCGAGGCCTACAGTGAGATGAAGGAAAAGGGCTGTGATATCACGGTTTGTATATATCATGGAGGATATGAAGAGGATCTCATAACTCATGAAAAGCTGACTGACAGCAGAGAGAACATTGCCTGTGAGATGGCAAGGAAGCTTGAGTTTGACATACTGCTTACAGGGCATCAGCATATGGCGGTTGAGGGTATAGAACTGAATGGAACATGGAGTGTTCAGCCGCCTGCAAATGCAGAACAGTATATTCATCTTAAGGGGACATATACTGATGGTAAGCTTGAGTGTTCTTCTGAGCTTTTAAAGACCGGTGATGAAGCAGCTGAAGATAAGGTGCAGCAGATGTTGCCTTTAGAGAACTGTGTCGCCATGTGGCTTGATGAGCCTGTGGGTGAGTTTGATGAGGAAATCAGCCCTGAGAATAAGCTCTATATCGCTCTTCACGGAAGTAAGGTTGCAGCGCTTTTTAATCAGGTTCAGCTGGAATCCGTGGAAGCGGACTTTTCCTGTACAAGTATAGGAAATACTGAAATCGGATTTAAAAAGCAGGTTAGTATAAGAGATATCTACGCTGCCTACCCGTTTTCAAATACCTCACAGGTAAAGGAAGTGACGGCTGAGGTGCTGAAGGAGGCATTGGAAAGATGCGCCCAGTATCTCGATCTGGATGATAATGGAAATCCTTATATTTCCGATGTTTTCATGAAGCCGAAGGTGGAGCATTATAATTATGATTTCTATGCGGGAATAGACTATGCCTTTGATCTCAGAAGACCTGTGGGTGACAGAGTCGTACGCATGAGGATGCTTGACGGAACAGAGCTTGTACCGGGAAAGAAGTACAGACTTGTGACATCGAACTACAGAGCCACAGGAACAGGTGGATATGAGATGATAGGTGAGGCAAAAACAGTATATTCCACTGCGGATAACGTACAGGATCTTTTGGTTGATTATGTGAGAAAGCATCATAATCTCAGTATCCCTGATAACTATAAGTTTGAAGTGATCTGCTAAAGCCCGGGTTTGCGGAAAGCCGGATAAGTGTTACGCAGCTATCGTTCGAAATTTGCTGTTCTGAAATTAAAAAAGATGCGAGTGTCAGATATAGACATCGCATCTTTTTTATATGTATATGTTTTTTCAGATGTATATTTTTTAACTGATTCCTGCTGCTGTCATCCTTGTAAATGCATAGCCTATGAGAGCCTTTCGCCATATTTCGTAAGCTTCCGGTGTGATGTGCATGAACTTATCGCTGCAGTAGGATGGCTCAAGATCACCATTCTCGTTGGCAAGGAGATCTCCGACATTCAGGTATCCCCAGCTGTTGGCCTGGGCATAATTCTGCATTTTCAGATTAAGGTTCTTGATGTTCGCACTGGTATAAGGAGCACCGTTTTTTCCGGGATACATGTAGCTCGCGCCAATTATGGTGTAATCGGAATCCGGAACATACTGTTTAAGGGTCTGAATGAGCTGTACATACATTTCAGGTGTATCGGTCCACTTCTGGTCTTTATATCCAAAGTGAAGATAAACGTGAGTTGTCTCTCCCGGGTGCTCGGCTGCCATAAGCTGAAGTGACTCCCAGACAGGTCGTCTGGCACCTTTATACATAGGGGTTCCGGCTTCTTCAATGGAAGCATCGAAGGCAGAGTGTATGCAGAACCCCGGGTAGGCAAGGCTTTGGAAGTTGCCCATCACAGGATCGGAGCTGTTCTTTAAACATTGTAGTCCCCAGCCGCAACCGATTGAATCTCCTACGATCACGGAGTTTTTGAAATACTGGTATAAAAGCTGGTTCTGCTCCAAAGTAGGTGTATCCGGATAAAAATAAATAGCTGTGGGGTTGGAAGACGCCACTGCGGCAGCAACAGAAACATCACCTGCAGCGGCTGACGGGGTAAGAGCAGAAGAAGCTGCATCTGCATAAGCTGAAAAGCCTGAAAAGACTATGACACCGGTCAAAACAAGAAATGAAGTCAGACAATTTTTGATAAACTTTTTCATAATGATCCCCTTTGTTTTGAATATAAATCAATTGTACCAAAAATCACATCAAATATATCGTCCAATATGACAAAAGTTATAAATAATGACATTAATTTTAATCGCTATGATATAAAAAATAATCATAATTAATGGTATAATCCCGATATAAAAATGTCTGTTTAAAGGGGACTGTGAGAATGAATAAAATAATCAAATTATATGCTGCAGTGGCTCTGATGATCTCAGCCAATATGAGTATGACCGCATTTGCGGGAGTCAGGGCTTCCGGTGTGGAGGCAATAACAGAAGGCGCTGTTGAGTTCGGACCGGGCGCTTCAATTACTGAAAGTACAGGAATTAATGAAAGTACAGAAACAGAATCCGGTACAGCTGAAGTTTCACTGACAGGTAATACTTCAGGGCCGCTGTCCGGAGAGGCTGCGGAATCGGCAGCAGCGGAGGATAACTTTGACTACTACAGGAATCTGGATGTTTCCCAGCTGGATGCAGAGCATCTTGCCATATTGGGGGAATTTTTTAGCAATTCAGTGATTATTGGTGATTCTGTGGCTGAGAATTTTCAGAGATATAATCTGGCTTCAGGCGCAGGTGATGTGGTGAGTGATAATTTCACTTCTCTTGCAGTGGCCGGCTACAGCATACAGAAGGCATTGCTTCCTAATGACGGTAAAAACATTCATCCGATGATACAGGGCAAAAGATATCGTCTTCCTGAGGCCATCAGCCTTATAGGTGCCAAGCATGTGTACAGCTTTTTCGGATATAAGGATCTTAATGATGTATGGGCTGCAGATAACTATGAGAAGCTCCTTCAGGAGATACAGGCTGTAAATCCGGAGGCGGATATCACTGTCATCAGTACGACTTACATGACAAAGGGATATCAGAATGCAGAATATAATAATGATAAAGTTCGTGCTCTTAACGAGGCCATGAAACTGAAGTGTGCAGCCAACGGATGGGGATTTATAGATGTCCAGGATATAATGAGTGACGGTGCGGGCAACCTTCCGGATGATTGGAGCATTGATAAGCAGATACATTACAACTATCAGTATTATATCTACTGGGTGAATGAAATGAAGAGATTTGCTCTTGAAAAGCTTGGAGTTAAATAGTTAAGAGAGCAGAATAGATTTCCCCCGATAAAACAGGCTGCATTTATACGGAGCATGGATGATTCAGAACAGCTCCTATAGAGGGAAAACTTAACAGGGGAAATGATCATATAAATAAAATCTCCGTCCCGGGGAGGAAGGAGTCTGCATGAGGCTGACTCTGTTCCTCCAGGTGACGGAGATTTTTTATACCGTTAAATAAAAATCAGTTATCGCTTGCGTCATCCTCTGAAAGAGTGAAGGTGAATCTCTTCTTGATATCTTCGTCGGATGCAAGGTACTCATCATAGGTTGTCATCTTATCAATAAGGTGACCGTCGATGATCTCGAAAATACGGTTAGCTGTGGTCTCAACTACCTGATGGTCACGGGATGAGAAAATGATGACACCGGGGAAGTTCTTGAGTCCATCGTTAAGTGCGGAAATGGATTCCATGTCAAGGTGGTCTGTAGGCTCGTCAAGGATGATTACATTGGAGCCTGAGATCATCATCTTACTGAGCATACATCTTACGCGCTCTCCTCCGGAAAGTACATTGACCTTCTTGAGACCGTCGTCACCCTTGAATAGCATTCTGCCGAGGTAACCGCGGACAAACTGTGTATCCTTATCAGGGCTGTACTGTGTGAGCCACTCAACAATGGTATCCTCAGACTTGAACTCGGATGTGTTATCCTTAGGGAAGTAGGACTGGCTTGTTGTTACGCCCCACTTGTAATCTCCGCTGTCAGGCTCCATCTCACCCGAAAGGATCTGCATGAGAGTTGTCTTTGCCAGCTCGTTAGGACCAACAAGAGCGATCTTATCAGTACGGTTAACGATGAAGGAGATGTTATCAAGAACCTTAATGCCGTTTATGGTCTTTGAAAGGTTCTTTACTTCGAGAACGTCGTTTCCGATTTCTCTGTTAGGCTTAAATACGATGTAAGGATACTGTCTTGATGAAGGCTTGATGGTATCAAGCTCGATCTTTTCAAGAGCACGCTTACGAGAGGTTGCCTGCTTGGACTTTGAAGCATTGGCAGAGAATCTCTGAATGAATTCCTGCAGCTCCTTGATCTTCTCTTCCTTTTTACGGTTGGCTTCCTTCTGCTGACGAACGATAAGCTGTGAAGACTCAAACCAGAAGTCATAGTTACCTGCGAAGACTGTGATCTTGCCATAGTCGATATCCGCGATGTTTGTACATACCTTATTAAGGAAGTAACGGTCATGGGATACGACGATGACCGTATTCTCGAAGTTGATGAGGAACTCCTCAAGCCACTCGATGGAATTAAGATCCAGATGGTTGGTAGGCTCGTCGAGAAGGAGGATATCAGGGTTTCCGAAAAGTGCCTTGGCAAGAAGAACCTTTACCTTCTCTGAACCCTTGAGCTCACTCATAAGCTTATAGTGGAGGTCTGTTTCGATTCCAAGACCGTTAAGCATGGTCTCTGCATCAGCCTCTGCATTCCAGCCGTCCATCTGAGCAAATTCTGCCTCGAGCTCGGCTGCTCTCATTCCGTCCTCATCTGAAAAATCAGGCTTTGCATAGATGGCATCCTTCTCTTTCATGATGTCGTAAAGACGCTGGTTTCCGCGGATAACAGTGTCGATTACTGTACAATCGTCATACTTGAACTGATCCTGTTCGAGAACACTGAGACGCTGTCCCGGAGTCTTGGTGATCTCTCCGCTTGTAGGCTCGAGAGCACCGCTGAGAATCTTGAGAAATGTAGACTTACCTGCACCGTTGGCACCGATGATACCGTAGCAGTTTCCTTCGGTAAACTTGATGTTAACATCTTCAAAGAGTGCCTTCTTGCCTACACGAAAGGTTATATTGTTTGCTGCAATCATTCGCTTCTCCTTTTCTTAAATCTTTATCGCGAAAAAAAGAGTGGCTCGTAAGCCGCTCTTAAATGTCATTAACCGATAGAATTATATCCGAGGTGTATAATAAAAGCAAGGAAATTCGGGAAAATGGGCTTTTGAAGGAGACAGAGGACGGAGAAAGTAAAGTTTAAAAATGTAAATTATTTGAATCAGATATAGTAATAAAAGATTCTGTCACCTGAGATATACTGAAAGGGAAATAAACGAAAGTGCCGGTATGAGCCGGACTCACAAGATATCGTAAATTATGTTTTATTAATCGTATTTTTTAGGATTTACGGCTGTTTTATCGGATTATTGTATTATTAATGAAAGGGATCAAATGAAATTAAAGAGGCTTAAAGGTATCATTACTGCAGCGGTTACCGGGGTTCTGACTGTGTCCATGGGATTCAGTGCATCAGCATTCTATAATACTCCGGAAAGTATAAAAGGTATACATTCGTCTCATGTCACTTTAATTGATGACATGGTGGAGCTGGGATGCAAGCAGGTCATATTCCAGTTTAACTCCAGCTTCGTGAAGAATGAGCAGCAGATGAAAGGGTATGACGCACTGATAAATGCTTATAACGCAGCAGACCTTACCGTGACCATGGGAGTCATGAATGATTTTCAGGCGGGAGATGAGATATGTCCTGTAGGATCACCGGTATCAAATTTATATCAGTTCAATACCCTTACAGAGGGGGGAAGAGAAAGAACAAGGCAGGTGGCCGAAGCTCTTGCATACAGATATAAGGATACGGTTTCAAACTGGGTCATCGGAAACGAAGTCAATAATCAGAGAGAATGGAATTATCTGGGAATTTCGGATATGGCTTCCTATACAAAGGCCTATGCCGATGGTTTCAGGATATTCTATGATGCTATAAAGGCCTATAATCCTGATGCACGTGTATTTATTCCGTTTGACTATAACTGGACCATGTCGGGAGGAGATATGTATTACTCTTCTAGAGATATGCTTTCTTTGCTGAATGTCTATCTTTCTGATACAGACTATGGAATAGCATGGCATCCTTATCCGCAGGATCTTACAAATCCTGATTTTATGAATTATTCTCCACTGGCAACAGATGATCCGGAGTCAAAGATAGTGAATCTTAAAAATCTCCATGTACTGACAGATTACATGAGTCAGACAGAGATGCTTAGTCCTTACGGAACAGTACGTCATCTTATACTTTCAGAACAGGGATTCAGTTCTGTGAGGGGTGAGGATGCCCAGGCACTTGCTCTTATGCAGGCATGGGAAAAGGTTAAGGAAAACCCGTATGTTGAGGCTTTTCTCTTAAGCCGTCTTGTGGATGCACCAAGTGAGGTGGCTCAGGGTTATGCCTTCGGACTCTGGAACTCAGACGGAGTCAGTGAGACTCCGACCACGAGGAAACAGACATGGTACTACTATCAGGCACTGAATTAAATTTTCCATATTATCAGGTGTTCACAGTGCCTCTGAAGTAGTTGATACCGGCAGCAGTTAGTTCTATACAGAAATAAAACCATTCATACATATCTCTAAACTGACATGTATGAATGGTTTTTTGTTTGTTAAAGAAGTCCCTGTTTTACCAGTTTTTCCAGTTCCTTCATTTCATCTGTGACCCACTTATCCTTGTGATAGAAGATCTGACGGTACATGGTCATTTCAAAATCCACCGGCTTCACTTCACGAAGTTCCTTGTTTTTGATGGACTCATGGACTGAAAAGGCCGGAAGGAAGGTTACTCCCTTGTTTTCCTTTACGAGCCGAATGAGAACTTCGGTATTTCCCGTCTCAAAGAAAGGTCGAATCTGCATACGGTTTGCGGCCAGATCCTGTTCCAGCGCATACCTGTAGTTGGAATTCTGCTCTGTAAGGAAGAAGGGAAGTTTGATAAGTTCATTCATGTGAACATGTCCGGTCTTATGATCCTCTCCGGGTATTTCGAGCTCAGGGCTTGCAACAAATATGATGGGCTCAGGTTCCTCAAGTATCTTGATCCAGTCTGAATCATAAACACGTCTGTCAAGGAAATAGACCATATCGATAAGATTATGCTCAAGCATATCGATGAGCTCCTTAGGAGATCCGGTCTTTATTTCCAGTGTTATCTCAGGGTGATTGTCGTAAAAGTACTTTACAACATTGGGAATTTTATAGGTAAGCAGAGATTCCAATGAGCCTATGCGGAGCTTGTGCTCCTGCATCTGGGGATTGCCAAGGGCTGTATGGACATCATCCACACGCCTGAGAATCTCGTTGGCATACTGGAGGAATTCACGTCCCGGAGGAGTCAGAACTACATGTCTTCCAACTCTGTCAAAAAACTTTGTATTAAATTCCTGCTCAAGCTGCCTGATCTGTATGGTTACGGCTGCCTGGGTATATCCCAAGGTCTCAGCAGCTTTGCTGAAGCTCTGCATCTCGACTATTTTGACAAATGAATTAAGTTGTCTTATTTCCATATCTTCTCCATTCGTAGTTAGATAAAGCATGAATCAGTATATATAATAATTAAATTGCTATCAATCACTTTTATAAAAAATATTTATTAATTTGAGTTTAACCATAAACTAAATTTCGAGATAAACCATATTATGTTTTCGGTCTTGACGAAGAGAAATTCGATGATAAAATAATAAAAAATCATGTAAGGGATTCAATTTAAGATGAGTATTTTCATTTGGAAAACGATATAGATATGTTAAAAGCACGCAAGGAGGGAATGTTTCCTCCTAAGCGTGCTTTTTCTTTGTGAGAGCAAAAATAAGAGCAATCCGTACTTTCAGAAAGAATGCTTTCTTAATATCTGAATCTTGAAACCAAGGAAGGGGTTTATAATGAGTAACGAAAGACTAAAGATTGGTGAAGAGGGAATCTATGATGCCAGACAGCTTGGAACCGGAAAGGTATTAATTCTTGGATTTCAGCATATGTTTGCTATGTTTGGCTCAACTGTTCTGGTTCCTCTTTTGACAGGACTCAGCGTATCGACAACATTGCTTTGGGCAGGACTCGGTACATTGCTTTTTCACCTTATAAGTAAGAAAAAGGTACCTGCATTTTTGGGATCTTCATTTGCATTCCTTGCAGGCTATGCAGCCATCGCTCCGAACGGTGAGCCGGATCTTCTCAGATATGCATGCTTCGGTGTAGCCTGTGCAGGACTAGTTTACCTGGTGCTTGCGACTGCTTTTAAGGCATTCGGTGAGTCAAGAGTTATGCAGTATTTCCCGCCTGTAGTTACAGGACCTATCATCATTGCCATCGGTCTTAATCTTTCAAAGTCAGCCATAGAGAACTGTGCAAGCAACTGGCCGATCGCTCTTGTGGCTATATTTATTGTTGTGATATGTAATATTTGGGGAAGGGGCATGGTCAAGATCATTCCTATCCTCCTCGGTGTAGTAGGTTCTTATATCGTTGCTGCGGTATGCGGTGTTATCGATTTTTCTGCAGTAGAAACTGCACCATGGTTCGGAGTGCCTGTAAACTACAGCCGTACGGTATTTTCATTGTTTACAGACGGAACACTTGATACTTCGCTTCTTATAACTTCGGTGATAACAATCGTACCTATCGCATTTGCAACAATGATGGAGCATATAGGAGATATATCAGCTATTTCTTCTACAGTAGGCGAGAACTTCATTAAAGAGCCGGGTCTCCACAGAACACTGACCGGTGATGGAATAGCTACAGCCCTGGCTTCACTTTTCGGTGCACCTGCCAACACAACATACGGTGAGAACACAGGTGTACTTACCCTTACAAAGGTTTATGATCCTATGGTCATAAGACTTGCGGCATGCATAGCCATAGTCCTCAGCTTCTGCCCTAAATTCGCAGCTCTTATCGAGGTAATGCCTTCTGCCACGGTAGGTGGTATTTCACTGGTGCTTTACGGAATGATCTCCGCAGTTGGTATTCGTAATGTGGTAGAGACCAATGTTGACTTCTCACAGACAAGAAATGTCATCATTGCCGCACTTATACTGGTTCTTGCAATAGGTGTTAACTATTCATCTGCAGGGGCTATCATCATACCTCTCGGCGCCATGACGATCAATTTCTCTGGAATCGCTACGGGATCTCTTGTGGGTATTATCTTAAACGCTATCCTTCCCGGTAAGGATTATAAGTTCAATGACAGTGAGCCTAACAAAACAGGAGTTGACCTCGAGATCGCACAGGGCGAGTCTCTGGTATGGCAGCTTGCAAAGAAGGCCGGTGCAAAAAACATGGTTGAAGATGGTTCAGAGAAGACAAAGAACTAATCTGACATATTCTTTAAGTATTTATGAGGACGGTCATAGTACCGTCCTATTTTGATATACTAGGATTAGTTTAGTTGACTTGTATATTTGCGAGACAGGAGAAAAACTTGGATAAGGACAATACTCAAAAGAAGGGACAATCCAGAAAAAGAGAAACGCCGGATGATCATTCTCAGGTGGATTGGCATAGTTATAATCCTATCCGGATGAACAGGCGTAACATCAATCAGAACATAGGAGACAAGCATGTAATCATACATAAGCTGTTCAAGGGATCTTTTATAAGACCTGTGTGTTTTTTTCTTGCAGGCATACTGGCACTCATTTTATTTATCTTTGTATGTATTAATATAGGAAAAGAATTCAAAAATCTCAGATCAGCAGAGACTACTGCTTCTAATGAAACTACACAAAACAGTGAAAGTGTTAAAACGGATGATGAATCGGAAGAAACGGTCATTGCAGAAAATGTAGTTCCGGAAAAAAAGATAAAGGAACTTAATGTTACAGGAGGAAACGGTGAGCTGATAGGTTTTTCTTTTCCCGACCAGTACAGTAAGAAGTGGGTACTTCTAAAAAAATATTTTGAAGATACCATGAATACAGCTGGATATAAGACAGAATTCAGATATGCCTCTTCGGAATCATACGACAATCCGGGTGAAGTGACTGAAACAGAACCTGAAGATGAGGTTTCCATACAAATCTCGGATATAAGAGAGCTGGTGGATGATGGTGCTAAGGTTATATTTGTGGCTCCTGTAGATGTTACATCCTATGAGCTTGGAACGGTACTGAATGAAGTAAAGAATAACGGAATATATGTGGTGGCACTGGATCATGTTCCCATGAATACTTTGGGAGTAAACTACCTTTTCGGATATGATGATTATCATATCGGTGAGACTATAGGCAAATACATAGTTGATAAGCTGGAGCTGGATAAGGCAAGTAAAAAGGAGCCTAAAACGGTTGAGATATTCACGGGAGATATAACGGACGAAACATTGCTGTTCCTGTATCCGGGTCTTATGGAGACATTGTTCCCATACATAGACAACGGCTCACTTATAGTGGGATCGGGTCAGCTGGAGCTTGAACAGGTGAGTGTAATGGACAGCAGTGAACAGGCTGCCTATGCACGTATGCAGACAATGATGGATCAGGTATACAGAAACAAAAATCTCGATGCGGTCATCTGCACTGACGATGTGCTGGCAGGGGGAGTCTCCAAAGCTATAGTTGATGCTGTACTTAATAAGGTTTATGGAGGAAGAATGCCGGTGATAACAGGAGACGGATGCAATGATGAGGCTCTCGACAGGATACTTCAGGGAACCCAGTCTATGACCATACTTCATGAACCCAGGGATTATGCCTACAGAGGAACGGAACTCACTGATGCCATAATCCATGGGGGAGCGGTAGACGTGATTGATTCCGAGATGTATCAGAACGGTAAGCTGGTAGTCCCTGCCTGTGAGCTTAAGCCGGTTGTGGTTACTGCTGAGAATTACGAGGAAAAGATAGTCAATAAGGGATATCTTCTTACTTCGGTGCTGCTGGATTAGTATCTATGCTGGAATTCCTATGATGACCACAGCTTCCGATAAAATATGAAAAATAAAAAGAAGAAGGAATATGGGAGTGAGGCCCGTATATCCTTCTTCTTTCTTTATATAGAGATATTATTAAGATAGTCCTGTTAATGTTTGTTTGCGTCATTCATCATAAAAGAAACGACTTTTTTCATATCATCAGGATCTGAAACAAAAAGTTCAAGCTCTTTGATGGTAGCCTGATTAAGAAGCTTAGCCGTCATGATCATCTGACTGAGCTTTGACTTGAGATTAATGCGGTCTCCTTCCGGGGAAACAAGTTCAACTGTACCGCTGCAGCTATTGAGGACTTCAAAAAGACCGTCAACATTGTTTACATTTTCGAGTTTCATCGTATATACCTCCTTTAAAAAAGATACCCTGTAGGTTTATTCATCGGCTGTTATAGAAAGTAATTAAGT
>Ga0256404_1003539_pt1 | contig 31576 bp, 26 predicted proteins | sample RumenRJG_01DNA_FD_185990 | JGI IMG/M metagenome (GOLD analysis project Ga0256404, IMG submission 185990) | Bovine rumen microbial communities from Lethbridge, Alberta, Canada - RJG_01 | ecosystem: Host-associated > Mammals > Digestive system > Stomach > Rumen | place: Canada: Alberta | collected...
TCTGCGCGCTGATTTCCTGCAGCTCTCTGCACTCGTACTGAAAGGTGTAGAGCGAGAGTTTCTCGAGAAAGTTTCTCCATCTTCCCCCGGCACAGATTTCGATTGTATCCGCTTTCCCCGCCGGAACACCCGCAGACAGTTCAATAACCACTTTCGGCGCCAGTTGGGCGATGAATTCGCCATACCCGCGTTCTGCGGATCCATTCCTGTCTCTTCTCTGTATGCGGGAAGCGGGAAATACTCTGCAGCCTGTCTTAGCGGCAAGAAGTCCTGCCATGCCGCGTGCATATTGATCTGAGCGGCCGTTCTTATACATGGCCTTGTCAGAATCAGCGGATGCAGTTTTGCCGGATGCGGCATCCACCGGTGCCAAAGGCACCGTGATAAGAATTTCTGTTTCTTTTTTAAGTCGGGTATTCTCCTCGCTCTGCGCCATAAATACCCCTCCGTTGTTCCCCGATTTTCCGTTCTGCGAAAGCTGCGGCAATTAACAGCTGCATGCTGCCACATGCTGCCGTTACCAGTCACAGAAAGCAAAGTATTCAATAATCTCAGTCAAAGAAGCGACAAGTGCCGAAAATTCCTTTTCGTTCTCCGGATCCCGATAAATGCCGTTAATCTCCAGCTGTATACAGGCCACATCCGTATTTTTTGAGATGAACTTCGTCACCGTGTTCTGATCCCCCGCATCGAACAGCCGGTTTTTCCAGATTTCTCTGCGGTCCGCAGTAAGATCGCGGAAATTCTTCTCAAGGATTTCTTTGATTTGGGGAGCCACGAATGGATGTTCATGCAGCGACGGGTCTTCTTCACGGCAGACTCCGGAAGCCTGATCCCGTTCCGGGGCTGTTCCCATCTCCACGGCATACTCCCGCTCTCTGGCAGCCCCGTGCAGATCGATCAGCAGGCGTACCCTGTTATTGTTCAAATAGCCCCTTAACGCATCCTGATAGGGATTTTTCCCCGGCGGATCGTAGTTCGGGTCCGCCTTGGTAAACATGCAGGAACAGATCAGATGGCAGCCCGTCGCCCTGTGCAGATATCGCGCGATTCCTCCGGTATACCTGTCCGCCCATTTCAGCTTCCCGTCCCGGTACTGGTTTACCGCGTGCGGCGCGGAAATCATGACCGGTATCGTTCCCTTTTCAATAATAAAAGCTTCGCTCCCGGATCCATTGTACTGATTGTCCGAGAAAAGAGTTTCCAGTGCTTTTATTTCGTTAATAGGAATGTTCATACTCTCCCGGCCTCATCTGTATCCTGTACCGGCTGCCGCAGTCCGGGCGGCGCAGTCTTCCTCTTACATTCTCTGAAGGCAGGACAATCCTGCCGCGCGGTCACTCATCCAAAGCCCATTACAGCTGCAGGATCTCCTGCCGCAGGCTGTCCTCCCTGTCTTTGAGGAGCAGCACCTTATTGTACTTGAAATACGCCTCGTTTCCGTTCTCGTTCACAAACCGGAGGCTATAATAATTGCCTGAAAGTTCGGACAGGAACAGAACCATCTCCTGCCCCTCGCCGAACGTCTGCGCAATGTATTCAAACGCATTCGTGAGGTGAGCGTTTGTTTCCCGCACCTTTCCGATGCGGTCTTTCTCACGCCCGGAGAACCATTGTTTTACGGCGTCAAAACCCGCATCGCCGCTGTTTTGTTCTCCGTCCAGTGTGATTTTCTTTACCAGTTCTTTCAGGGCTTCTATCGTGAAATGCCCGATGCGCTCATCCTCGCGGGAGAGAAGTTTTGCGTCCCTGTTCTTCCGGAAATCATCCTCCTGCTCCGCAAGACTCTTAAGAAGAATCGACAGCAGTGTCACCGAACCGTCAGATTCCGTTCCGTCGGCTGTGCTTTCTTCGTCCGCACCGGTGCAGGCATCCTGTGCTTCGCTGCAGGTCTTGGAAATTTCTTTTTTCACTTTTCCAAGGATGCCGAACAGTGCCTTCTGTACGTCGTGCTCTTCTTCCCTTTCCCGGAATTCGCCGCCGAGGCTGTCGATTAAAAGTGAGAGAATCGAAAGCTTCTCGTCAAACGGCGCCTCGGAGAGCGACTCGGATGTCGATTTCATGGCTTCATCCGTCAGGGCCGTGCCGTTCAGAATGTCCGGAATCCGGTAGACCGTCCGGTACTTGTTCCAAAGCTCATAGTACGTCGCAAACCCTTCTGCGACCTCCGGGTCCTCAAGATACTGCTGCACGAGGTCCTTATTCACCGGATGCCCGATTTTCTCGTAAACCTTCAGGATGCGCGACAGATCCTCCCAGCCGCGGGCCGTCACAAAATAACGGTCTTCCGCTTCATTTCGGATGCGGTAGAAATGTTCCTTCCGGATCTGAAGATAGCCGAGGACCGCGCCGTGAATTCCCGCCTTGTAGGCGTACTCCCGGAATGCGTCAAAGTCCACGTCGATGTCGATCTTCCGGACACGGTCAAGGGTGACGATATCAAAATCGCGCACGGATTTGTTGTACTGCGGCGGATTGCCCGCCGTGACAATCACCCATCCCTCCGGAACCCGGTGCGTACCGAAGGTCTTGTACTGCAGGAACTGAAGCATGGTCGGTGCGAGCGTCTCCGAGACACAGTTGATCTCATCGAGAAAGAGGATTCCCTCCCGGATGCCGCTGCGCTCCATCTGCTCATAGACGGAAGCGATGATCTCACTCATCGTGTATTCCGTGACCGAATACGTTTTTCCGCCGTACTCGCGCTGCCGGATGAAGGGAAGTCCGATGGCGCTCTGCCGCGTGTGATGCGTGATCGTGTAGGAAACAAGGTTGATGTGCGCCTCTTCCGCTACCTGCTCCATGATGGCGGTTTTCCCGATCCCGGGCGGCCCCATCAGCAGAATCGGGCGCTGCCGCTCCGTCGGAATCGCGTACTCACCCGTCTCGTCCTTCACAAGATAAGCCTGAATCGTGCTGAGAAGTTCCTCTTTTGCCTGTTTGATATTCATAAAATCCTCGTATCTGCCTCACGATTTATACAGGGTGCAGTGACAACAATCCGCACCTTGTCCGATCTTCGCACGTATTTTTCACTCCGTATAGATCTTTACCGCCCAGTCCGGAACATCCGTATCGGAGCTGTCTGATCCCGGAAAGAAAACAAATGCCGTCTCGTACGGCGTGGGTTTTGACGGGTAGATGCCATAGCCGTCCGTGAAATAGAGGAGCCCCCGCAGATTCTTCAGGTTTCCGGTTCGGATGAGGTCATCAACATACCGGAAAACCGGCCGGAAGTCGGTTCCAAAGCCGCCGCTCACTGTGAAGCCTTCCGCATACCGGCGGAGCTGATCCATGTCCGTGATCACCTCATCGCGCTGAACCTGATCGTCACACTCGATGATGTGAAGATTCACGCGGTGGAAAAAACTCTCCCGGTCCGATAGGACAGAGGCAATTTCATCGAGAAACCGGCGGACAAGCCCAGCCTGCGTCGAGCCGGACGTGTCAATTGCGATCACGAGTTCCTCGATCCTGCGTTCCTCCCGGAATTCGTTCTCCTCGATCAGCGGCATGTTCCCGTAAAATTCCATGCCGAAATTGTAGAGTCCATAGTCAAAAGAATCCGGATCGATTTCCGTCTCCTCGCGGAGCACCGTGAACTTCCGGATATACTCGGAGAGCGATGTCCTGCGGCGCAGTGTGAACTGCAGCACCTGGTCAAAACTCCCCGTCTCGTTCGAGGCAAGCTTACTGTTTTTAAGCTCTGCCTCCACCCGCTTTGCGGTCTTTTCCCACTCGTCTTCCTTATTGCTCCGCCTGACCGCGATGTCGGGCATCTTCGGCTCCGGCATCTCCGGATCTTTTCTCTCTTTCGGAAGTCTGCTCCAGAACGAGTGATCATCCACCCGGAATTCATTTGCCAGCTTTTCAAACAGGTCTCCGAGGGCTTCCGATTTGAACGGGTGCAGTGCAGCAGCCGGCTTGTAATCTTCGTCGGCACCGTCAGGGTCCGCGGCCTGCGCAGATCCCTGCCCGTTTCTATCTGATCCCGCCGGGCCTGCCGCTCCGATTATTCTGCCTGAATCGAAAAATTCTTCGAGAAGGTAACTGTATATTTTCTCGGCCGTCAAAACTCCGACCGCCTTTTTCAGTCTGTCGTACCATTCCTCCCTGAGATCCGAAGTGATCCGCCAGAGGCAGGGGTAATCCATGGAGTCGACGGCTGCTTCTGCCGCGATATCGGATGCAAGATCCCAGACCATCACATTGTCATGCGCCTCCTCCGAGGCGGAAAACATGTGGCGGAAGAGGCAGTGCATCAGCATATGCATGTAAGCCCGGTCCAGTTTTCGCGGGCTGTCAAGATATGTATTGAATGTCCACTGCGGATTAAACCGGATGAATGCCGCGTCCGTCCCGACCGTCTGTGTCGCCAGGTCCATCTTATATCCGAGACTTCCGAGCGCCGCGCCCAGGAAGCGCATTTCAAGGAACATTTCCGTCCGCTGCGCATTCCATATTCGATTTCCAAGATCTTCCAGCCTGCTGCGCTGTTCCATGAAACCGCACCATTCTTCATAAATGAATGACAGATGAACTCAAACGATCCTTCATCGCGATGAAGGAATATGAAAAATCCTGCCATCATCTGCCGCAGGCATATTTCCATGCAGGCAGACATTTCCATTATAAAATGAACTCTTCCGGTCCGCCGTCTCCCGAATCATCCTTATTCCCGCCGTCAGCAGGCCCCGAAGATGCGGCCCCCGAGGCAGTGTCCTCTATCCCGCCGCGCGCTCTTCTGCCGGCCTCGATGAGGGACGCCGAAAGCTCTGCGTCATGCCGCCCGGCCGCGATGCGCAGAGCGGATTCAATCTGCGTTCCGTCAATCAGGCCGCGCTTTGAGAGAAACCCCAGAATATCCGCTGCCGTGAATTCTGCAAGAAACGGCTCTCCGGGTCCCGGCGCCTCCGGATCCGCTTCCGACGCCACCGAGGCTGCGGAAAGGTCCATTGCCTTGTCTTCCGTCCTCGTCAAAACCTTCCCGCCGGCAAGCCAGAGGCAAATATCCCGGGTTCTCGACTTCAGAAATTCTTCATACACAGCTTTGGATTTATCGGAAAGCTCATGGGGAAAAAGAAGACGGCTGACGGCAATTTTGGCTGCAAGAACCGTGTTGTCGACGGCAGCCTTTGAAAAAAGAGAATCATAATCCCGATACTTGATCCCCTTTCTCAATACGGCCTCGCGGTACCCCATGCCCGAGCCCTGGATATCAAAATTAATCTGCCGGGCCATTGTATTTTCTTCCGGAATACTGATATAGGCAGGGAAGACCAGCATCACTTCGATCGTTCTTCTCCTACTCTCCTCGGAGGCCAAATCCGCAGAATTGTCCTCAATATGCAGTCTGAACAGCATTTCCGCGTCCGAATCCGCAAGAAGTTCCTTTACTGCACCGTAATTTCCGTGCCGTATCGTGACCTCTATTTCCCGCAGAGAGCCAGGATCACGGATAACCCCGTCACCGAAGTCTGTGACGGAGTCACTCAATGTGATTTTCCGCAGCCGGCTGCACCGGGAAAAGGCAAAACTCCCGACGCGCTTTACCCGGTCCGTGAGAATTACTTCTTCAATTGTGTCATTCCGGTCGTATTCATGCGGTTTTACCGCTTCCCGGTCAATGATGACAACCCTGGACATATGCTTATTGTCTTCTTCTGCTGCTGCGATTCTGTTTCCTGTCTCCTGCGGCGGTTATCCCAGTGATGCTTCTTTCCGGACAGCCCGGCGAATGACCCGTCTGTCACGCCATATCCACCGCAAGATCCTCGTACTGTCTTGTATACAGGTTATAATAATACCCTTTTTTCATCATGAGCTCGCGGTGTGTGCCCCGCTCAATGATTCTGCCATCATGAACAACGAGGATGACATCTGCATCGACAATCGTGGAAAGACGGTGCGCGATGACAAACGATGTGCGCCCCTTGATGACCGCCGCGATCGCGTTCTGAATCTTCTTCTCGGTCACCGTGTCGATGGACGCCGTCGCCTCGTCGAGCACGAGAATACGCGGATCTGCAAGGATCGCGCGGGCAAACGAAAGCAGCTGCTTTTCTCCCGTAGAGAGCATGTCGCCGCCCTCTCCGACCTCGCTGTCCAGTCCGTTCTCCATGCGCCGCACGACATCTTCTGCCGAAACCAGCCGCAGCGCCTCCATGATCTCCTCATCCGTCGCATCCGGTTTTCCATAGCGTAAGTTTTCGCGCACGGTACCCGAAAACAGATGCGGCGTCTGCAGAACATATCCGATGTTCGAATGGAGCCAGAGCTGCGAGCGCTCCCGGACGTCGCGCCCATCAATCAGGACCTGTCCCTCGGTTGGCTCGTAGAAACGGCAGACCAGATTCACAAGTGTAGACTTACCGGCTCCGGTCTCCCCCACGATCGCGACATTGGTTCCCTGCGGGACCTTCAGATTGAAATGCGACAGCACCATTTCCTGTCCGTCCGGGTAGCGGAACGAAACATCGCGGAACTCCACATCGCCGTACAGGGGCTCAAAGTTTTGACGCTTTGGATGGAACGTGTCTCCGTACTTTTCGATTACTTCCGGCGTATCGGAGACGTCCGACTGCGTCTCGAGAAGATTTGTGAGACGTTCGATGTTGACCTGAATCGCAATGAGCGCCGAGATCGTGTTGATGATATTCGTGATCGGGTCGATCATGCCGATGGCATACGACATGAACGCGGAAAGAGTGCCGACGAGCAGCACGCCGCCCATTGTGAGGATGCCGCCGCGCCACAGCACGATGGCAAGGGCAATCATGGAAAACATCGTGACAAGGGATGTGAGCAGCGCCGAGTAGTGTGTCGCGCGGATGCTCGTACTCTTCATGGTCTTTGTCTCTTCCTGAAAGTCCCGATTGATTTTGTCTTCCACAACGAGGGATTTAATGGATGCAGCTCCGGTGATTCCCTCATTGAATTCGCCGGTGATGCGCGAATTGATCTCGCGGATTTTCCGGTTGAGCGTGATGAGATGCTTCTGGAACCAGACAATGAGAAGAACAGCAGCCGGCAGGAGCAGGGCGACTGCAGCCGCAAGCTTTGCATTGAGAAGAAACATCATCACAAGCACGAAGATGATGTACGAGCTGTTCCAGACAAGGTCCATGATGCGCCAGGCCATCATCTCGCCGATTTTGCCGGTATCGCTCATGACACGGGCATGGATATAGCCCACGTTATTCCGGCTGAAATACGAAAACGACAGCGTCTGCAGATGATTGAATGCCGCATTCCGAAGGTCCCGGTCCACGCTCATTTCTACCTGCCCGCACCAGTATGTCGTGACAAAGTTGTCGGCCGACTGTACCGCGACAATCAAAAGATCGGTAAGCAGGAACCAGGGCAGTGTGTCCAGAGTCTGCCTTACGACATAATGATTCAGAATATAGGAGTTCAGAAGCGGATAGATCGAGTCGATGAGGCTTGCCACAACACCGAAGATGACCATCCAGACGATCTTTTTCAGATACGGACGCACATACGGAATAATCTTCGGAATTCCGAAAAGCCGCAGGTGCAGATTTTTATATTCTTCCTGTTCTTCCATTGATGGTTCCCATATATTTCAGAAATGTCGATGTTTCCGGCCTGCCGCGGTAATCTCTTCCACCGCGGTGATCTCTTCCGCAGCAGCCGTGTTATCCTCTTCTGCCGGTGTAATATCCTCCCGGGGAATACTTCCGGCAGGTGCTATAATCTGCTTCCCGCAAGCTGAAGATCATAGATTCTCCGGTAAATTCCGTTCTTTTCAAGCAGCTGCTCGTGCGTTCCCTCTTCGGCAACTTTTCCCTTGTCAAGAACGATGATGCGGTCTGCCTGCATCAGCGTGGTGATGCGGTGCGCAATGAGAATGACTGTCGCATCGCCGGTTCCCTGCTTCAGCCCATGGCGGATTTTCGCATCGGTCTCGGCATCCACGGCAGAAAGCGAATCATCAAAAATCATGATCGGAGGCTTTCTCACGAGCATCTGTGCGATTGCCGCCCGCTGCTTCTGGCCGCCCGAGAGTGTGACGCCGCGTTCGCCGACCGGTGTGTCATAGCCGTCCCTGAATTTCCCAACGGCCTCGTCAAGGCAGGAGATCCGGGCCGCCTCATCCACATCCGCCTGCGTCACATTGTTTCCCGCAATGCGGATATTGTCTCCGAGTGATCTTGAGAAGAGATAGGGCTCCTGCAGGACGAGTCCGATGTTTTTGCGAAGATACTCCATCCGGAATTTCTGAATATCGACGCCGCCGATACTCACCGTGCCGCTCTCCTTCGGCAGCTGATAAAGCCGGTCAAGAAGATACATCAGCGTGGACTTGCCGGATCCGGTGCCGCCGAGGATGCCGACGGTCTCGCCTCTGCGGACTGTGAAGGAAACATCGGAGAGCACATCCGGAAGTTCCGGGCTGTACCGGAAACTTACATGGTCAAAACAAATGTCTCCGTGAATATCCGGCTCGCCGGCCTTCGGATCATCCTTTTCGACCGGCGCGTTCATGATCTCGCGGATTCGGTCGATGGAAATGCCGGCCTTGGACATGCCGGAGATGACGCGGCCGATGGCGCGGATCGGCCAGGCGATCATGCTGCTGTAGGTGGCAAAAGCGATGAACTGGCCGGCGGTGAGATTCCCGCGGACGCACATGACGGCACCGACAGCCATGAGCGTGATGATCTGCGCGCTCGACATGAGATCACCGATTGCCCAGAATGCAGACATCAGCTTCATCAGCCGGATCCACATTTTTGTGTAATCCCGGTTTTTGGATTCGAACCGTTCTCTCTCGTATTCCTCACGCCCGAACGCGCGCACGACACGCACGCCGGTAAGGTTTTCCTGCGCGATGGCCGAGAGCTTTCCCTCTTCGACATCGGCGTGCTCAAATGCACTGCCGATCTTGCGGAAGAAGATGAACGAATACCCAACGATGACCGGAATGAAGCAAAATGCGATGAGCGTAAGCGTTCCGTTGATTTCCGCCATGAAATACATGGAAAAGCCGATCAGGATAACGATGCGGAACAGCTGCACGAGCTGCTCGGAAATGAAGGAGCGCACGGTCTCCACATCCGAAGTACAGCGCTGAATGATGTCTCCCGTGTGATTTTTGTTGTGCCACGCAAACGGAAGGTGCAGCGTGTGATCGAAAAGAAGGTTCCGCATGCGCAGAACCAGTGACTCGGACCCGATGGAGTTGAAAAGATTCGTGAAGTACCGGCACACACCGCTGACGGCAGCAACGACAATAACAACAACTGCCATCTGACCGACTCTGCCGTGTATATTTTCCGTGCTCCCGAAGAGAAACTGCAGAAGCCATGCCGCGTATGACGGAAGAAGCGCTGCTTCGTTTCCGATGACCGAATCGACGGTATAGCCGATGAGTTTCGGGTTCACAAGGTCAAGGAAAGAGACACACATGGAAAATAAAACGCACAGAACGAAATACCGCTTACTGCCCTTAAGGAAGTAAAACAGCATGGACGTGCGTGTCGGAAAGTCCTGCCTGGATTCCTCAGGCATGCCTTTTCCCTCTTTCTCCAGCATCTCTCTCGTCTGTGCGATTTGTTTTGTCTTCATAACCCACCCTGTAAGTTCTGTCCGGCCCGTCTGCCCCGGAAGGAAAGCGCCTGTCCTGTCCGATCCTTGAGACTCGGAAGGAGTATGCCTGTCCTTGCTGGCCCTTCTCCACAGTAAGAGAGCGTCTGCCCTGTCTGCTCCTTCTGCCATATGAGGAGTACGCCTGTCACTCGTTCCCAACCATTTCCCGCGGCTCGGCATCATTCCGGAATTCCTTCAGGATGGTCCGTTCCACGGTTTTGAGAATGAGATAGGCAACAATCGTATCAAGCGGAAGCTCAACCAGATTCAAAATAATGCGGTTCGGCAGGAGCGCAAGAAATCCCTTGCCGTACAGAATATTGAGCCAGAGCGTATTGAGCCCCACGTTAATAAACGTTTTATCGATAATTTCCGGAATCAGTACCCGACTGAAGGATATTTTTCTCCGATACAGGAATGAGCCGTAGATGACACCTCTCAGGATCGCACTCAGCGTAAAGCCGGGAAAAAATGCACCGTCCGGGTTTAGAAAGTACTTGATTACGTCCATCGACGCATCAAATATAGCGCCGACTCCGGGGCCGAAAGAAAAGTCGACCACAAGACCCGGCACTCCCGATAACCCGATGCGCATATACGGTCCGATCCGGATCGTCCCCGTGTAACTCAGGACGATTGCCAGAGCCCCCATCATTCCGCAGAATACAATTACCCTCAGCTTCCGGAATTCCTGCATGGAAAGCTTCCAGTTTTCCAAAATACGATACTGATTCTCTGCTGAAGTTTCTTTTGCCATATAAAACACCTCCTTCGCAGTTTTCCTTACTGCAGGAGGAGGTTCCTACACACGCTCTTGCAGCAGCGGGATGCGGACAAGACACCGCAAGCCCCCTCGGGGCCTTTCGTCCGGATGACAACTCCCTGTTCATCCGGCACTTGACGCGTCCTGTCCTACTCTGCTTCTTTATTCAGTTCATGAAGAGTATAAGATGTCCGGGAACAGAATTCAATTACTCCGGTCGATCTGCCATGTGATTTACGATTTCTTCGCTGATGCCGGCCGAAAGAAGATCTGCTCTGCGGAAACGGCAGCCGGTGAGTTTTTGCGTCTCACTCTCCGCCCAATCCGGGTCCATGCAGTCCGTTATGACCTTTGCGCTTTCAATTACGCCGTCCTGAATATTAAGCCGGAGCGTCACCATGCCTTCCGAAACACGCATAGAAAACTCTTTGTCAAAACGGCTGCGCTTCCCGATGAGCCACTCATCCGAACCGTAATACCGGGTCTTTTCATCCCAGATTTTCTCCGGGATATCCGCCCAGCTGCCTTCCTGCGGCGTTACATCATAAACTTCCGCAATCGCTCCGGTAAGTGCCGCCCGCATTGTCTTAAGGGTTACACTGTCCGAGAGCTCATGAAGATTGATGACGCGCGACTCAATGCTGCGCACACCCTTCGATGCAAGCTTCTCCTTTGAAGGAGTAAGATACTTCATCATCTTTGATGTGTCGCCCGCGATGAGGATCGTCCCGTGGTGATAGCGCTGCTTTCCGTTGCTGTAGAAAGCGTTGCCTGAGAACTTCTTTCCGTTTGCCGTGAGATCATTGCGGCCGGTAAACTCGGCGTCGATGCCGAAATGCCGGACGGCAGCCTTGATCACTGCGGTCTGTTTTGTAAGATCGTAATCCGGGCTGTTGACGATGAATGTGAAATTCAGGTTTCCCATGTCGTGGTAAACCGCGCCGCCGCCCGAAAGTCTTCTCGACAGATGTCCGCCGTCCGCGCGGAACAGATCTACATTGCATTCCTGGTAGGCGTCCTGGTTGCGCCCGATGACAATTGTGTTGTCATTCTGCCAGAGATAGAGAATGATTTCATCCGGCTGTACGGCGCCGAGCAAAAGCTCCTCCGCCGCCAGATTCCGATATGGGTCGATTACACTTGTCTGAAATATTCTGCATTTTGTGACTGACATATGAGTACCGGATTCCTCCTGCAGTTTCATTTCATCAGAGTTTTGAAAGGGCCGCTTCCGCGGCGTCTGTTCCGGCTTCCTCAAAGGTCGGATGCGGGCGGATCACCGCACACAGATCCTTCAGCGTAAGCCCCTTCACAATGGCCTCTGTATACTCGCTGATGATATCGCTCGCGTTCTCGCACATGAGCTGCGCACCAATGAGTTTCTGCGTCTGTGTATTGTAGACGAGCTTTACGAAGCTTCGCTCACTGTGGGCGATGACCGTGCGGGCATTCCCATGCATAACTCCGCGCGCTGCCGCCGCCGGGATTCCCCTGGCCTTCGCCTCGTCGAGGGAAAGACCCGTCGATGCGATTTCCGGCTTCATATACACACAGGACGGAACAGCCGAAAGATCCACCGGCGCCTCGGTCTCTCCCGCCATATACGCGGCTGCCGCTCTGCCCTGTGCAGCTGCCGTGTGCGCGAGTTTGACGCCGCCGGGCGCCTCGGGCCCCGTAACATCACCGATCGCGTAAATTCCCGGGATGGATGTCTCGAAGTGTTCGTTGACGGTAATTCCTCTGTTCATTGCAGGCGCAAATCCGTCCGCAAAAAGTCCGTCTGTCGAAGACCGTCTTCCGGTTGACATAAGCACCACATCGCCCGTCACGGACTCCAGCGCCGTTTCTTCGGATGCCCCCTCTGCCGCAGGCTTCCTGCCCTTTTTCGCGTAAAAACAGGTGAGTCCGCCGGCGTCTCCCGGCGCTTTTTCGATTGCAGAAAGTGCCGCGCCCGTCACGATTTTAACGCCCCGCTTCTTCAGGATCAGGGCCGCGTTTTTCGACAGATCGGAGTCAAGAACCGCAAGAACAGAAGGCATCATTTCAATGATCGTCACATCCACGCCGAGCGCGCTGTACGCTTCCGCGAACTCCGTTCCGATGACGCCGCCGCCGATGATCACAAGACTCTTCATGGATTCCGGCGGATTGTCGAGAAACTCATCGCTCGTGAGAACACCCGGAAGATCCGCGCCCTTGACCGGAATGCGGACCGGATGAGAGCCTGCCGCCACACAAATGTTTTCCGCCGTGAAGGTCTTTGAGGCCGCGGCAGATTCTCCCTCCGGGGAGGGAGATGTCTTTACCTCTACCGTATGCACCGCCGTGATCTTCGCAGTTCCGTAAATTACTTCCACACCGGCAGCCTTCAGCCCCTTCGCAAGCCCCTCTGAGAGCTGGGCCGTCACGGACGCCTTCTCCGCGTAAAGAGCCGACGGAACCCAGTCCGCGCTGCCGGCCCCCGTGATCAGTCCGCGCGCCGAAGCGTCTCTCAGCTCACGGAGCTGCTCCGCTGTGTGAAGAATTGTTTTCGTCGGAATGCAGCCGCGGTTGAGACACGTTCCGCCGACGCGGTCTTTCTCGATCAGGGCCGTCTTCATCCCGCGCCCTGCCGCCGCAAATGCTGCCGTGTATCCGCCGGGACCCGCGCCGACAATAATCAGATCAAAATCCATTTTCTTTGAAAACCTTTCTTCTGTACAATACGGGCCGCTGCTCCGGAGGAGCATCGGCTCGTATCAATCTTCCAATATGAATCCGCCGGTTTTTCGGAAGGAATATATAGATCAAATTCCTTTCCGGATAAACACTCAGCCGCCGAAATTATTCTCCGAACTCCTCTTCTCCGTCCGGTTCCCAGCGAAGATGCGGACGGCGTGCAGCGGCGACCTCGTCCGGACGCCCGATGACCGTCGTGAGCGGCCAGCTGTGTGCCGCCTCCGGATCTGCCATCGCCTTGTCGTAGACGCGGAGGAATTTTTCCGCCGCATCCTCGATCGTGGCCGCGCTCTCCGTATCGGTCGGCTCCGGCATCAGTGCCTCATGTACAATGAGCGGGAAATAAATCGTCGGCGGATGCACTCCCTCGTCGAGAAGACCCTTTGCAATGTCGAGCGCCGAAACTCCCTTCTCCTTGTGCTCCTCTTCCATCGAGATGACGAACTCGTGCATGCAGAGCCCCGGCTCCGCGCAGTGATATTTCTTCGAGAGCAGAACCTTGAAGTAGTTCGCGTTCATGACCGACTGGACTGCAGCTGCAGGAATGCCCTCATTGCCAAGGCTCAGAATGTACGTCAGTGCCCGCACGACGACAAGGAAGTTGCCGTGAAAACTTCTGACCTTGCCGACACTGTCCGGGTGCGCTTCCATTTTCGCCTTCGCGCCCTCTTCTGCCTCCGAGAAGTCTTCCGGCAGATACTCCTTCAGGAATTCCTTGCATCCGACTGCTCCGGCTCCCGGTCCTCCTCCGCCGTGCGGCGTCGAGAACGATTTGTGGAGGTTGAGATGGACGCAGTCAAAACCCATGTCTCCGGGTCTTGAGATTCCCATGACCGGATTCAGGTTGGCTCCATCGTAGTAGCAAAGACCGCCGGCACCGTGGATAATCTCGGTGATCTCTTTGATATTGCGGTCAAAAAGTCCCAGTGTATTCGGGTTTGTCAGCATGAGGCCCGCCGTATCGGGTCCGACTGCGGCGCGCAGTGCATCAAGGTCGACATAGCCGTCCGGCGTGGACGGAATGCTTACGACCGTAAAGCCGTTCATCGTGCCCGTCGCGGGATTCGTGCCGTGCGAGGAATCCGGGACAATGACCTTCGTGCGGGCGCTGTCACCGCGTTTCTCATGATATTTGCGGATCAGCATCATTCCCGTAAACTCACCGTGTGCGCCTGCCGCAGGGGTGAGCGTCATGTCGTCCATCCCCGTAATCTCGCAGAGTGCCTGCTTCGTAAGATCAATTACTTCTTCACAGCCCTTTACCGTATCATCCGGCTGGAGCGGATGAACATCCGTGAATCCCTCAAGATGAGAAGTCACCTCGTTGATCTTCGGATTGTATTTCATCGTGCAGCTGCCGAGCGGATAGAATCCGTCATTGACACCGAACGAACGCTTCTCGAGCTGGGTATAGTGTCTCGAAAGATCATTCTCGGAAAGCTCCGGAAGAACCGGTTCCTTTCCGCGCAGCAGGGAAGTGTCAAGCCTGTATTCCGGCACATCGGAAGGCGCCACATAGTGTCCGCTTGTTCCTTTGATGCTCTTCTCGAAAAGAAGCTTCATCTCTGCGTCACCTCCTTCAGGATTTCTGCAGCACGGTCCATCTCATCCTTCGTATTGACTTCCGTTGCGCACCAGAGAATATGGCTGTCATCGAGCGGCAGTCCGGAAAGGATATCCGCCCTGTCGAGCGCAATCTCGACGGTGGAGGACGGAACCGGCGTGTCCGTCACAAATTCATGGAAAAATTCGCCCGGATACGTTCTCTTAAATCCGACCGATGCGAGCCTGTCCGCAAAATAATGCGCCTTGGATGTGCACTGGCCGGCCACTTCCTTCATCCCGTCCGGTCCCATGGCTGCAAGATAAACCGCTGCGGTCATGGCACAGAGTGCTTCGTTCGAGCAGATGTTGCTGCTGGCCTTCTCACGGCGGATATGCTGTTCACGTGCCTGCAGTGTGAGAACAAAGCACCGGTGGCCTTTTCCGTCCGTGGTCTCACCGACGATTCTTCCGGGAAGCTTGCGCATCATGGAATCAGAGGCTGCCATGAAGCCCAGATACGGTCCGCCCCAGGAGAGAGGCATTCCGAGCGGCTGGCCTTCGCCGACCGCAATATCCGCACCGCTCTCGGCGGGTGTTTTCAGAAGTACCGCTGCGATCGGATTCACGCCCTGAATCAGTTTTGACGCGGAAGCATGTACGATTTCCGCAGCCTTCGAAACATCTTCGATCTGTCCGTAATAGTTCGGTGACGCGATGTAAACCGAGCCGACCGTGCTGTCCATCATGGAAGAGAGCGCATCGAGGTCGGTGACACCGTCTTTTGTCGGAACCAGTTCAATAGAAGCGCCGTGCGCCCATGCGTAGGTCTTCATGACACGGATCACATCCGGATGTGCCGCCGCGCTTACCAGTGTGCGGACATGTTTTTTGTCGCGGCACATAGCTGCGGCTTCTGCAGCCGCCGTTGCTCCGTCATAAACCGACGCATTCGATACCGGGAATCCGGTCAGCTCGCTGATCATCGTCTGGTATTCGAAAATCGACTGAAGGACACCCTGCGAGATTTCTGCCTGATAAGGGGTATATGCGGTGAGAAATGTCTCCTTCGCCGTCACTTCCCCTACGATTGACGGAATATAGTGGCGATATGCGCCCGCGCCGCGGAAAATCGTCGGATAGACTTTATTCTTCGCGGCGATTTTCTTCAGCTTTCCGAGCACCTCCTGCTCACTCATTCCGGATGGAATATTCAGTTTCCGGCCAAGAAGAAGGTCTTCCGGGATATCCTTGTATAGATCCATCTCGGACTCCACGCCGATCGCAGAGAGCATCTTCTTTTTGTCCGCTTCATTTACAGAAAGATAACCGCCCATAGCTATTCTCCCAGTTTTTATTCATCCTCTTTGCTGCAGAATTCTTCATACTCATCTGCATCCATGAGTCCTTCGGCCGGTGCGGACGGTTTGATTTTCGCAATCCAGGAGCCATACGGATCCTCGTTGAGTTTTTCCGGTTCTGCTTCCAGTTCGCTGTTTACCTCTTCCACTGTTCCGCTGACCGGGGACATAACATCGGAATCCGCCTTGACGCTCTCCACGTCGCAGAAGGACTCATCTTCCGTGACCTCATCCCCTTCGGACGGAAGGTTGATGAAAACAAGGCTTCCCAGCTTGTCCTGTGCGTAGTCCGTGATTCCGACGGTTACGGTGCCGTCTGCCTCTTCCTTCAGCCACTCGTGTGTCTTTGAATATTTCAGTTCCTTCGGTGTATTCATGTCTCCTCCTTCAGGCCTTCCATCCGGCCTGTACTGTGATCTTTTCCTTCTGTCCCTGTGCCCTGCCGGCTTTGCAGAAAGCAGGTTTTATTTCTCGATATGCGATTTATCTGCCTTGTAGAACGGAAGCGGAACGACTTCCACACTGATGTGACGGCCGCGCGTCAACGCGTCAAAAACCGTGCCGACAGCGGCATATTTCTTGTCAACAAGTGCCATTGCATAGGCACCCTTCAGATACGGCAGAAAGGTTCCGGAGGTCGTCCTCCCGGCTGTCAGCCCGTCCGCTGCGAAAAGTTCCGTCTTCTCACGGACAAGGCCCTTGCCTGTGACTTTCAGGCCGACTCTCGTGATGGTCGGCTCGCCCTTTGCCGCCAGAGCATCCTTGCCGATGAAGGATTCCTTATTCATCTTCACGGCAAAATCCAGTCCGGTCTCGAGCGGGCTGATCGTATCATCCATCTCATGCCCGTAAAGCGGCATTGCCGCCTCCATGCGCAGCGTGTCTCTTGCGCCGAGTCCGCATGGAAGAACGCCGAATTCTTTGCCGGCATCCATCAGTTCGTCCCAGAGTTTTACCGCATCCTCCGACGGGCAGTAGAGCTCGAAGCCATATTCGCCGGTATATCCGGTCTGTGAGATAATGCACTTCACTCCGCCGACATCAATGTCCTTATAAAATGTATAGTATTTCGGCGGAAGATTCTCTGCCGCTGTGAGCTTCTCGAGAAGCAGCGCTGATTTCGGGCCCTGCACCGCAATCTGAGCAACGGAATCGCCGATATCCTTAAACTCGACATCTCCGGTCAGATGATCCCGGATCCATTCGAAATCCTTCGTGCGGTTCGCCGCGTTGACGACAATGAAATAGTCGTTGTCTGCGATCTTGTAGACAATGAGATCATCCACAACACCGCCGCCCGCATTGCACATCGGGCTGTAGCGGCAGCGCCCGTCCTTCATGTTTGTGTAATCGTTGGTTAGAATTTCATTCAGATTCTTCAGCGCATCCGGCCCTTTCAGTGTAACCTCTCCCATATGGGATACGTCAAAAAGACCGACTGCTGTGCGCACAGCCATGTGTTCCTTCAGAATGTCGGTGTACTGCACCGGCATGATGAACCCCCCGAAAGGAACCATCCTGGCGCCGAGTGAAACATGTGTGTCATAAAGAACTGTTTTCCGGTCCATACCTCATCTCCCCTTTGCCTTCTAAAAATAATCGGGACACACTGATTATACCAGTGAGCCCCGTTTATTCTGTCGAAATTTTTTAATGTATTTTTTCGGACCACCCTGAATTTTCAGACAATCTGCTGCTGCATTTCTGTTTCAATATTCAGGGGATCAGACTGCTGCCTGTGCCTTTTCTGCGATTCTTGCTTCCTTTTCAGCCTTGATGGTCGGCTGGAACCGATCGACTTCCTTCTTCGCGACACCGGAGAGGATAATCATCGAGATCAGGTTCGGGATCGCCATCAGAGCGTTGCAGATATCAGAGAAGTTCCAGACGATATCGAGCTCGGTCGTAGCACCGATGAATGCGATGAGCGAGAAAATAATGCGGTATCCCATGATAACGGAGCGCTTCTTGCAGATATACTCAAGGCATTTCTCACCGTGATACTCCCAGCCGATGATGGTCGAGAATGCGAAGAGCATGATGCCGATGGAAACGATGGCACTGCCGACAGGCCCAAGGAATGCGGAGAATGCCGCCATTGTGAGGTCTGCGCCCTTAAGATTCTCAGTTCCGAGGACACCCGATGCTGCAATGACAAGACCTGTCATGGTGCAGACAACAATCGTGTCGAAGAAAGTGCCCGTCATGTTGATGTAACCCTGGCGTACACAGTCATCTGTGGTAGCCGCAGCTGCGGTAATTGCTGCAGAGCCCATGCCTGCTTCATTCGAGAAGCAGCCGCGTGCAAAACCATAACGGATTTCGTTCATGACCGAAACAGTAATCGAACCGAGGATGCCGCCGCCGATTGCTCCGGGATTGAATGCCATAACAACGATGAGATAAAGACCGTGAGGAATATTGCGGTAACCGACAATAAGGCAGATCAAAGATGCAACTGCATAGAAGACTGCCATTGCGGGAACAACAACACTGGAAACCTTGGAGATGGTCTTGATGCCGCCGACGATGATAAGAAGAGCAAGGATAGTAACGACAAGACCGGTGATCCACGTCGGAACACTGAACTGTGTATGAAGAGCCTGGGAAATGGAGTTAGCCTGTGTCAGGTTGCCGATACCGAAGGAAGCGATAACTCCGAAGAGAGCGAACAGGAAGCCGAGAACAAGACCGAATTTCTTATTCTTGAAACCATTCTTCATGGTGAACATGGGACCGCCCATCATCTCACCACGATCATTGGTCTCGCGGTACTTTACAGCAAGCATGCACTCGGTGAACTTGGATGTAAGTCCGAACAGTGCGCAGATCTCCATCCAGATGAGAGCACCGGGACCGCCGGAGAACATTGCCGTTGCGACACCGACGATGTTGCCGGTACCGATCGTTGCTGCAAGTGCTGTGCAGAGGCAGGCGAACGGTGAAACATCACCGGAGCCTCTCTTTGTCGTCCGTGATTCCTTACTGAATACGCTGTGGAGCGCATACCCCAGATTTCTCCAGGTGGCGAACCTCAGCTTAACGGTAAGGAAGATACCGGTTCCGATCAAAAGAACCAGCATCACAGGCCCCCACACAAAACCGTCGACTGCGTTCAGGACATTGTTTAGAGCTTCCATATTCGATTCCTCCTCATATATGGGTTGACGGAGTTCTGTAGACAGCAGTCAGATTCAGAACCCCGTCTGCCTTGAAGGAATAGTTCCGGAAGTGCTTTAACCGGAATTATTCCGTGGCTTCGAAGAATTCATCAATCAGATGACTGCGGAGATCTTCGACCATTGCCTGGTTCTTTCCTCCGACCGGCTTTTCGTCCAGCTCATTTACATGCATGCAGAGTTTGCTCGAGCTGGTGACGAGAATTTCATCTGCTCCACGAAGCGTATCAAGATCGTACGGTGTCTCGGAAACAGCATATCCGAGCTTCTTCGCCATGCGGATCAGATGTGCTCTTGCAATGCCGGGAAGAATAAGCTCGTCTGTCGGTGCTGTGTAAAGCTTTCCGTCCAGAATGATGTGGCAGTTGCTGTGCGCGCACTCGGTAACACGGTTGCCCATGTTCTTTCTGTAAAGGATCGTCTCTTGAGCGCCTGCTCTCTTTGCATGCTGTGCTGCAATAACGGAAGGCATCAGGTTCAGAGTTTTGACGTTGCAGTGATAGAAACGGGTATCCGGCTCGGTAATGCACTTGATCGGTGTTTTGCCGTCCCCGATTTCTGCATGGGTAAGAGTTACCCAGAGGTTTGCCGGGATCGACTCATCAAATGAATGAAGCCGGTTGGTGTAGCCGCCTCTCGTTACCTGGTAGTAGACGAAAAGATCGCCCGTATCCACCTTCTTGACCAGCTCTGTGAGCAGGTCCTTGAGTTCGCCCTTGGTCACCGGCATCTTGATGTCCATAAGTGCTGCGCTGTTGAAGAAGCGGTCGATGTGCTCGTCGATGGCAAAGATGTGGTAGTTATGGCAGGGGCCTGCATCATAAACACCGTCGCCGTACCAGTGAACACGGTCGTTCATCGGGATGACCATGTTCTCGATCTCGTCGTACTTGCCGTTGTAATAACCAAGTGTCTTCATTTTTCCTCCTTCTGATTTCGTGGTGTCTTTGCCAGGAAAGATCCGGAATCTTTTCCGGAATTTGTTAATTTAGGGTAATAAAAACGCCGAACAGAGAAAGTCCCTGTCGGCGCCATTGCCTTCACACGTTTATAGAATAGATGTTTCCTGCTGCTTTATTCTCCGTGCCTGTGAGCTCTGTACTTTCCTTCAGCATTCTCTCAATCATCTTCTCAGCAACGATACAGATAACTCTGTTTTTCCTGCCCGGAATTAATTTATAGTGAGATTTTAAAGCTGCTTTCAGAGCACGTCAAGGTATAATGGTATACAATTATACCCGGCAAAAACTTCAGAATTTTCGTGAATTTTATGATTTATTTATAATTCGCTTCTTAATAATTCCTGTCCTTCTTTGGTTCTGCTGCGCTTTCCAATTTCACTTGCCGGACTTCTTTACTTCCTCTGCGAGCGCATCGAGGATCTCACTCTCAACGGTATTGTCGAATCCATCGACATGGGCAACTCTCTCATGCGTGACGCCGTCGACGCTTCCGACTTTCACCATCCGCTCGATGGAGGTGCGGACCTTCTGTGAGGCTGTCATCTTGTCGATCTCGCTGAAGACCGTTTTTCCGCTCTGCTTCTCGAGCTCGGCTGCAATGCCGTATGCGCCCCAGTTGGAAACGCTGGCAATGACAAGAAGATCCGTTCTTACCCTGCAGGGGACAAGCGAAAGTTTCTGCGAGATGACATCCTTGAGATTTCCCATACCGATCTCGTTCCCGCCGTCGCCGACGCCAATTGTCCGGACATGCTCCATTCCGGACCGGTTCTCGTCTCCGTCCGGCCCCGCGGCCGCGAAAAGATCGTCGATCGGCGCCGTATCCTTGCGGATGCTGATGCCGCGCATATTCTCATAGTCATCGCGTGTGTTGATGCCGCAGCGCTCGATGGAAATCATTCCGACCGGATGATATTCAGCGACAAGATCCATCAGTTCTTCTCGGCTCACAGTGAAAGACAGATAGATTACCTCCAAATCCTCCGGCTCAAAGAAATCCCTGCAGTAGGAATCCGTGAGGATCACAGGGCGATAACCCAGCGCCTTCAGAGCCTTTGCGACAACGATCGTGCCGGCAGGGCCGTCCGTCTCCGCAAACCCCGCTACATAAAAGCCGGTAGTGAGAAAAACAATTCCCTTCGGCCAGGACAGAATTTCCTTCGCAGCTTCTGCGCAGTAGTCCTCCGGCAGATACTCCCTCAGCAGATTCATTCCTCTTCCGGAATGACGAAGAATAATGCTCTCGGTTTCACCCATGATGCTGATCCTTTCTGCCTGCTCTTAAAGCAGGACTTTTCATCCTTATGCAATAACCTTCTCAATCGGTGCTGTCTCAATTCCTTCTTCTTCGAGTGCGGTCCGGATCTTCTTTGCAAAGAGCACTGCCTTGGGGGAATCGCCGTGCAGGCAGATGGAATCCGGATGCACCTCGATATCGCGGCCGGTGACTGCCGTGACCTTGTTCTCCTTCAGCATGCGGATGACGCGGGCGACCGACTCGTTCTCATCCGTAATCATCGCGCCCGGCTTTGTTCTTGCAACCAGTGAGCCGTCCTCCTCGTATGCGCGGTCCGCAAAAACTTCTCTCGCGAAACGGATTCCGGCTTTCTTTGCTGCCCCTTCAAATTCCGAGCCGGAAAGTCCGAGGAGTATAAGATTCTCATCCACCGACGCGATACCTTTGCAGATGGCGTCTGCCATAACCGCGTCCTTGCCGGCCATGTTGTACATTGCACCGTGCGGCTTCACATGCTGCAGCTTAAGTCCCGCCGCTTCTGCAAATGCCTTCAGTGCGCCGACCTGATAAATAATCATCGCCGTGAGCTCCGCCGGCTGCACCTTCATCTGGCGTCTGCCGAAGCCGACGAGATCCGGGAATCCCGGATGTGCGCCGGGAGCCACGTCCGCATCTTTGCACAGTGCAATTGTCTTCTGCATGACAAGCGGGTCCGATGCATGAAAACCGCAGGCAATATTCGCGGACGTGATGTAAGAGACGATATCCTCATCCTGTCCGATTTTATAATTGCCGAAACTCTCACCCATGTCACAATTGAGATCTACCAGAATTTTCATGATTTCTGTCTGCTCCTTTGAAATTCTCAATACTTAAGGTTCACGTTCTTCACATCCGTGATCAGCATATGGCCCGGTGCGTGCGTAATGACGAAATCCGGTTTTGACTGCATGATGACGTTCTGCGGAGTGACGCCGCACGGCCAGAAGACCGGAACCTCTCCTTCATGGATCGTGACCATCTCTCCGTAATCCGGATGTTCAAGATCGTTAATACCGATGACCGACGGATCGCCGATATGAATCGGAGCACCGTGGACACGCGGCATCTGTCCCGTAATCAGCACGGCCTTCGGTACAAGTGCATAGGGAATCGGCCGCATTGATACGACCATGTTTCCGTGAAATACACCCGCCGAACGGCACGGAATATTGGTGTTGTACATGGGAACATTCTTGTGTTCCTCGATCTGACGGACCGGTACATCTGCTGCAATCAGATCTCCCTCAAACGAAAAGCTGCATCCGATGAGAAAGCTTACGAAGTCTCTACGCCAGAATTCCGAGACATCCGTGTACTCTCCTTCAAGCTCGCCTTTCTTATAGATGCGGTACTTCGGGATATCCTTTGCAATATCTGCGCCCTCCGCAATCTCGTGAAGCGTGCGGCTTCCCGTGTCGCTCACTTCCAGCAGCGGGCACGGTCTGGGATTTCGCTGCGCAAACAGGAGGAAATCGTATGCAAGATCCTTCGGCAGCACTACCAGATTTGCCTGTGCGTAGCCGCGGCACATGCCGGAGGTCTGCCCCGTGTACTTGCCTTCCCTGATTAACTGTCTGACTTCCCTTGGCGTGGCTGTTTCAAAATCCATACTGATTCCTTTCCGGCCGCAGGGCGGCCATACGGGATGAATCCCGTTTATAATCTTCTCCCCCAGCCACCGCGGAACGGCCTCCTGCTGCCGTCCTTTTCCGGATGCCTTGCGGCTGAGAGCGTCATTGTCTTTTCCGAGCGGCAGCGGTCCTCCGGTTTCCGATAGAGCTCCTGCGCCTTCTCCGGGGAGATCACTTCAAAATGGACGGTTCCACCCGGCGGCAGCTGCGCAAGTTTTGGCAGATCGAAGGAGACCGCCGTCGCGATCTTCGCGTATCCGCCGGTTGTCTGGTGATCCGCCATCATCACAATCGGCTCCCCGCCGTTTGTGATCTGCACGGACCCGAACAGAATGCCGTCGGAGATAATATCGTACCCGCTCTTACTCTCCACCTTCGGGCCGGAAAGGCGCATACCCATGCGGTCGCTCTGCGGCAGCACCTTATAACTTCCCTCTTCAAAAGCTCTGATGCCCGCCTCGGTGAAATTCTCAGCCTGAGGGCCTAAAACCACACGGACCGTGATGTTCTTCTCAAACTTCGGCGCGTGCTCGAGTTCCCGCCTGCTCATCGGAAAAGCAAGCCCTCTCGAAAAGATGCCCTTTTCTCCGTCAGCATCTGGCTCCAAGTCCGCTGCTGTTTCTCCGATCCGGATCTCATCGCCCGCTGCAAGGGCACGTCCCGAAACGCCTCCGATCTTCGACCGAAGATTCGTCGAGCGGCTTCCCATGACTGCAGGCACGTCAAAACCTCCCCTCACGGCAAGGTATCCGCGGACGCCGGATTTTACTGTTCCAAAGGAGAGCGTCTGCCCCTTTAGAACCTGGACCGGCGCATACATATCGATCGCGGCGCCGTCCAGTTTTGCGTCCATGTCGGCACCGGTCACGGCAATCACGGCATCCTCCGTGAACTCGGCTGTAAGACCCATCAGGGTCATCTCGATCTCCGCCGCACCGGCAGGATTTCCCGCGATATGGTTTGCCGCCGCATAGGAAATCTGATCCATGGCGCCGCTCTGTGTGACACCGTACTGCATGAACCCGAACCGGCCGCTGTCCTGGATGAGGGAAAGCGCGCCGGGCTGAATGATCTTTATGCTCATGATTCCTCCTCCGTCTCGATCTGCGGATGATAACTGCCGGCCTTCACATCGGATTCGATCTTCTTAAAGTCCGCCTCACCGATCGATACAAAGCGGATATACTCCCCCGCTCTGCACAGGATCGGTTCTTCGCGATCCGGATCATAGAAGCGGAGAGGTGTCTTGCCGATGAGGCGCCAGCCGCCGGGCGAATCAATCGGATAGACACCTGTCTGGCTTCCTCCGATTCCGACACTGCCCGCCGGGATCACGACGCGCGGAGTTTCGAGGCGGGGAGCCGCGATGCGCGGATCCATCCCACCGAGATAGGTAAAGCCGGGAAGAAATCCCAGCATGTAAATCTTGTATTCCGGAGCGGAGTGAATGGCGATAATCTCTTCCTCGGAGATCCCCTTGAGGGCAGAAAGTCCCGCGAGGTCCTCTCCGTACTCCCCTCCATAGCAGCAGGGAACGTAAAGGACAGTCCTTGTTCCCGCTTTCTTATCCGTACCCGCCTCGGAAAGTACGCGCAGCGCATCGGTGAGCGCCCCGCACGTTGTCTTCAGCGGATCATAAAGAATCAGCAAAGAACGGTACGTCGGAACAAGTTCCTTCACGCCGGCTGTGCCCGCCCTGCGGATCCCGTCTGCCAGTGCCGTCACGGCGCTGTTTGTCTTCTCGCTGATCTCATTTTCGAATTCGACCAGAACGGCCTGGTCTCCTGCCGGAACGATCTTCAAGAGAAACACTCCTCTCTTCGCCGCAGGATCTGCCCTGCGGGATGAATTTCTGTCTGACAATCTGCTTACAGTGCCGGCAGCCGGCAAAATCCTGCTGATCTTAAGCCGCAGACTTCATGCCTTCAGCCCGGAATCTGCCCTTATCCGACTGACAGCACAAAGGGCCATTCTTTCTGCATACGGAAAAGAACGGCCCCCTTGCCATCAACTGGTATCATTTTATACATGTATGCAATCTTTTTCAAGAACCGATGCTGTCAAGTTGCCTTCCCCGCGAACTGCGTCATGAAGAATAAGCGGCATCGCGATGATGAGAATCTCGCTGAATCTCAGATCAAGGGAGAGAAGAAAGAAAGACCCGACGGCAAGAAAAGTGGCTGCGCACACCGCCGCGGCCGATTTGCATAAAGTCTCAGAGGCCCGAATCTTCGGATTAAATAATTTTCCAACGTTTTGTATGGATTTGCAAAGAGTTTTTACTGTGTGACGTGAATTTGGCAGGCTCGCAAACGAAAAAACGGCCGGCACTTCACCCATCCTGAAGATGAGCAAAGTGCCGGCCGTAGATGTGGACAAAGACACACGGAAGAACTGCCTGTGTTCTCATAACGATCTCAGTTTTCGCGGCTGTCCTTTTCTTTCTTCTCTTTCCCTGCCGGGAAAATCTTCGTGAGAATGACCATGGCAGCAATAAGTACTATGGTAACAACAAAAATTCCAAGCATCCCAACACCCATGATGCGAAGAGACTGTAAAAATGTACTGTTCATAAATTTCCTTTCCGGCCGATATAGATGCCAGCGTTTCAAACCAATGATTCTGTCTTCAGCAGTCATTCCATGACAGATGATCCTTCTCCATCTTATCAAGCAGAATTAGAAACAAGATACCTCTGTCCCGGACGTCTCGTTTCTGGCCTTCCATTCCTGACTGTCAATCTGTTTACCGATATTACCCGGTCATCAGAGCTTTGGAACCAGCGACAGGATAATGCCGCCCGCAAGAACGGATGCGATCTGACCGGATACATTTGCACCGATCGCATGCATCAGAATAATGTTCGTCGGATCCTCGTCGAGCGCCATCTGGTTTACGACACGGGCAGACATCGGGAACGCCGAGATTCCCGCCGCGCCGATCATCGGATTGATCTTGTTTTTTGGGGTGAAGAGATTCATGATCTTCGCGAAAAGCACGCCGCCCACTGTATCCATGATAAAGGCAACGAGGCCGAGGGCGATGATCATAATGGTCTGGACCGTGAGGAAGTTCTCCGCCTTCATCTGCGAAGCGACCACGATACCGAGCAGCAGCGTCACCAGATTTGGAAGAACATTCTGCGCCGTATCGGAGAGCGAATCGAGAACGCCGCACTCGCGGATGAGATTGCCGAACATCAGGAAACCGATCAGTGCCACCGACTTCGGGGCGACAATCCCGGCAATGGCAGTGACAATAATGGGGAACAGAATTTTGGCGGTCTTCGACACATGATTCGTATTGTACGGCATACGGATCATGCGCTCCTTCTTCGTGGTGATCGCGCGGATCACCGGGGGCTGAATGATCGGCACCAGCGCCATGTAGGAGTAGGCAGCCACAATGATCGCACCCAGATATTTCGTGTTGTAATACGAGCCGACGAAAATCGAGGTCGGGCCGTCAGCTGCACCGATGATGCCGATGGACGCCGCATCCTGCAGCGAGAAACCGAGCGCCGTCGCAAGCGAGATTGTGAAGAAGATGCCGAACTGTGCCGCCGCGCCGAAAAGCATCATGCGCGGGCATGACAGGAGTGGTGTGAAATCGCACATCGCACCGATGCCGATGAAGAGCAGCATCAAAAGAACTTCATTTGCGATCGTCGTGTTGAATAGGAGGTCCAGAACGCCGACCTCACTTCCCTGCGTGACCGCACCGGACAGCGGCAGGTTCACGAGAATCGCACCAAAGCCCATGGGGACAAGCAGCGTCGGCTCCATTTTCTTCTTAATACCCAGATAAATGAGGACTCCGCCAATAATCCACATGACTGCTTCCTGCCATGTGATATTGGCGAAGTTGGAAAAAAGACTCGCTATTTCTGACATTACATTTTCTCCTTTCGCGCCATAAAGCATGCCTGACGCCGGCTGTTCCTCTGATAAGGTTCCCGATGGCGCCAGCAGTATAAAAAAGACGGCGGGACCTTATCATAACAAAAGTTATGATAAAGTCTCGCCGTCGTATCATTCGGGTTCTGCTTACATTTGCAGATACTTTTGTCAGATCCGGGTCTCATCGGCCGTCATGACGGGTCTGACTGCGGCTTATAAGGCCGCCGGCTACTCCCTTTAACTTCATTATTATAAAGTTTCGACTACCTTCCGGTCAACTTGCAAAGAAAAGAAAATTCAACAAAAATTTTTATCTGTTCCTGCGCCTGAGTCCTTCACCTGGATCCTGCACCCAGTTTCTGCGCTCTGGTACCGGTACTTTACAATTCTTCTGTGTTATTTATTACCACAGTCAGACCAGGCACCCGATCGATCTCAATAGATAGGGATTCCGCTGCTGCCACATGCATTTCACCCTCTGATTTTGTCATCTTACCCCAATATCAGAGACAGGTTTCTCTTCCCGGTTTATGATGGAATCATCCCGGGAGGAAATAACAGAAGCGGAAACGAAATTTTCAGGCAAATTACCCGCGGCAGCGTTCACAGGAGGAAACAAATGAAAGTCCATCTACAGATATCCGATGAATATTATCCGCCACACGCAGAGATTTTTGCGGACAAAGTTACCCCTGAGATCGAGGCTGCCGTTGATTTTCTTGGGAATTCGGCCGGTGCAGTGGATGCACCGATCACGGCACAGCGGGAAGATCGTCTCTTTGTCCTCAGACCGTCTGAGATCTACATGGCACGCGTGGAGGGCGGCGAAACCATCCTCTACACGAAAAAGGAGCGCTTCTATTCGAGGAAGCGCCTCTACGAAATCCTGGGGCCCGGCGATGAACGATTCATGCAGATCTCAAAGCAGTGCATTATTAACCTTTTGCACATTCACAGCGTTGAGGCGAGTTTGGGCGGCACACTGCTCTTACATCTTGACAACGGGCTCTTCGATTATGTCTCAAGAAAGTATCTTCCGGATTTCAAAAAATATCTGAAAATCTAGCAAAGAAAGAGGTGTTTCATCATGACTGAAAAGAAGAATATCGGAAAGGAGATCCTGCACAATTCCTTTCAATCGCTCGAAATCGCAGCCGTCCTGTTTATTGTGATTGGGATGGTTATTGATATTACCAACCACGGAAATATGGACTTCACGGATTATGACTTTACACGGATGGCACTGGCCTGCCTGCTCATCGGGCCCGGTTTTGGCGTCCCGTCGGCTATCTACAAAAACGACCGGCTCCCGCTCGGCATCCAGGTCTTTATCCATATGGGGATCGGCTGCACTGTCCTGCTGCTCTGCTCATACCTGGCCGGCTGGATCCCGGCCTCGAAGGGCCCGGGGCCTGTCATCGCCGCAATCACGGCGGAAATCGCCGCAGCATTCGTAATCTGGGCCGTCTTCTACCACACCGGGAAGAAAATGGCTGCGAAAATGAATGAACGGATTGACGAGATAAAAAACAGCCGGTAATTCAAATTAGCGAAGGGTGCAGCATATAAATCCCCATCCGCATCATCAGTATATAGCCTTTCCCCCGTTTCATAATCATAACCAGATGTGTTAAAGAAAGATAAGTTAGATCACATGTTTCACGAACGTATTTTCTTCCGCCCGGTGACGATGATTCCTGCGCTGACAAGTGCCAGTGCAATGAGTCCCCGTACGCTGAAGGCCTCATTGCTTTCCTTGAGAAAAATTGCCGAGAGCACAACCCCCAGTACCGGATTCATGAATCCAAGAATCGTGATCCGGCTCACGTCATTGTATTTGAGCAGGATTCCCCAGATTGTATAGGCACCTGCGGAAATGAACGCCATATAAAGAAGGAGCAGAACCGCCCTTCCGTCAGTCGGTGCGAGCCGTCCTCCCAGACAAAGGCCGATCGCCATCATGACCAGTCCCCCGAAGAAAAACTGCCATCCGCTGAGAACAACGGGGTTCTCCTTCTGTCCGAAGATTTTGATGAAGCATCCGGCAAGTGAGCTCGCAAGGGCTGCAATCACCATACAGCCCTCTCCCGCGAATGTCGCAGCCTCCACGCCGAGTGACTGCCCGCCGGTCACGATCAGCAATACGCCGGCAAAACCCAGGACACTGCCGAGAGTTTTGACGGAATTCAGCTTTTCAAGCCGGAATACAAACGCGGCAAGGAAAATTGAAAAGAAAGTTCCGAGCGCATTGATGATGGAGCCGCGCACGCCGCTCGTGTGGGACAGGCCCGTGTAGAAAAAGACATACTGCAGAATCGTCTGAAAAAGCGCCAGCACAGCGACATATTTCCAGTTTTTCTTCGCGGGCAGGAGAAAACGCCGGTTCTGAATGCTGCCGGCCGCGATGACCATAATGCCGGCAAGAAAGAAACGAGTCCCCGCAAAAAGAATCCGGGACGGCAGATCGTCCGAACCGATGGAAAAAAGCACATATCCGATTTTGATGGACGGCGAGGCCGACCCCCAAAGAAAACAGCAGAAAAATGCAGAAAGAAAGACACCAATGGGATTGGTCCAGAAAGCTCTGCGGTCTTTCTTCTCTGCGCCTTCCGGCATGGTTCCCTTTTGATTCATGTTTATACCCCCGCTGAGGCAAAATCCGCGAATGCGGTTTTGCCGAATGCGGCAGCCGGTGCGCTGGCACCGATGCTGCAGTTTGAAAGTCCTGCATCAGCAGGACTTTCAATCTTCTCATCTCCAGACCTGATGCAGGATTGGATCAGATCACCTTCATTGTCTTCCACCTGCCCTCGCGGTAGCGGTGCCAGAAGAAGACTCCCCGGGCGCACCAGTCGAGGACCATCGCCCACGCCACACCGATGACGCCCATCCTCATTGCGACACCGAAGACGAACGAGAGTACGAACCGGACTGCCAGTGTACTCGCAATAGAAACGATCATTGTGTAGCGGACATCGCCTGCTGCGCGGAGGCCGTTCGGCAATGCACCGCCAAAAACATAGACGGTTCCGTTAAAAATATTGTGAATGATGACAAGCTCGATGACCAGTGTCTTAATCTCACTGCTCACCGGATAATAATGCATGAGTATTGGAGTCAGCACGAAAATCAGTGCGTTCCACGCTGCGGAGGAAAGCAGGGCGATCCGGTTGAGCTTCCGGAAATAGTATTCCGCCGCCTCCGTGTCGTCTGCACCCATGCACCGGCCGATGACGGTGATGTAGACAGGTCCCAGGGTCACACCCATGAGCGCTGCCAGCGACCAGATCGTCTGGGCAATGCCGTTTGCCGCGACCTGGGCGGTTCCGTACATCGTGGGAATAATGCTCAGGACGATTTTCACAAGCTGGAAGATCCCGCTCTCGGCGCTGTTCGGAACTGCGATGCCGAGAATCTGACGAATCATCTTTCCGGAAATCATGAAGATGTATCTCCAGCGGAAACGAACGCTGCAATCTGGTCCGAAACAGAACATGCAGACAGCCACGGCTGAGAAAAGACGGGACAGAAACGTCGGCCATGCGACGCCGGGAACCCCGGCGTGCAGAGCGAAGATTCCGATTGCATTTCCGATGACATTGATGATGTTTGCGATGACGGAGATCTTCAGCGTCACCGATGTCTTCGAGACACTGCGGCAAACCGCAGCCCCCGCATTATAGATGCCGAGCGGGAGGAAGGAAAGCGCGACAATCCGCTGGTAAGTGACGCAGGCATCCATGACGCCCGGCTCTACCCGCCCGAAGAACAACATGAGCAGCGGCCGGTTGAAAATAAGAACGAGGATCATGCAGAACCCGGAGACAAGAGCAGAAACCGTAAACAGCTGCCCGGCCGAGCGCTCCGAGTTTTCGCGGTTTCCGCTTCCGATGTACTGACTGACAACCACCGCGCCGCCGGATGCCAGTGCCGTAAAAACATAGAGAAAGAACGTCACCAGCATATTCGTGAGCGTGACGCCGGAGACCGCATCTTCTCCCGCGTAGCTCACCATAAATGCGTCCGCAAGCCCGACAAGTGAGACAAGAAGCTGCTCTCCGAAGAACGGGAGAATAAGACTTTTCAGCTCTCCCTCCCTGAAAAGACTGCTTCCCGGATGATTTGCATCCTTCTCCGTAAAAACTCTGAATTTCATTTTGAACGCCCCCCGTTCGAAATTGATCCTTTTTCAGACAGCCATCCGGTTTCCCCTGAGACTCCTGTTTTCCGCAGCTTCCCCGGATTTTGCGGCAGTCCGCCGTAATGCTCTCTTCTTTCTTCTTCCGGCAGGCACTTTCCCGCGGCTCCGGAAATCAGCCCTCTGCCCGCGCCGCCCGGATCCGCGAAAACTCCTTCCCGCGGATCCGGTAATATGCAATATTGCATGCAATTCCCGTGATGACCCGTCAACTGCTCACGACCCTGAAGGGTCGGAGCTTGCGGCTGGCCCCGGAAGTACTAACGTGATCCCAAAGGATCCTCCCTCCATCGGTAAGCAGGGATTACACCCCTTTGCCGCCGCATCGTCGGGTGGCTGACAACACCCGTGGAAAAGCACTCCGCTATACGGAGCCTTGCGCTTGTATATTAAACGTTGGACTGTCGCTGCCGGATACCCACAGCGTTCCCA
>Ga0256404_1003540_pt1 | contig 31545 bp, 30 predicted proteins | sample RumenRJG_01DNA_FD_185990 | JGI IMG/M metagenome (GOLD analysis project Ga0256404, IMG submission 185990) | Bovine rumen microbial communities from Lethbridge, Alberta, Canada - RJG_01 | ecosystem: Host-associated > Mammals > Digestive system > Stomach > Rumen | place: Canada: Alberta | collected...
GTCACCACCGTATTGCGAAGCATCCTCCTTCTCGCGTGAATAGATGAACGGATCCATCAGCCAGAACTCGATATACTCCACGTTGGCCGTCTCGAAATCGTTCGTGTCGAGCTTTCGCATCATACCACCCCAACGTTTCTCAGGAATCGGCAGCGTACCGTCTCTATTCAGTTCGGTATCCAGGTTATACGGACCGCGTTCCGTGGGATAGAAGGCGAGGTTCAGGATGGGCAGTGTGGCCGTAGCACCATTATAGCTACTCTGGTCGCGTGCCGGATAGAGCTCCTTGACATAGATCTCGCGTACATAATGGTTCGAGAGCTGGTTCAGATCGCTCTTGATATGACTTGGTGTGAGTGATGAGCTACGACGAGTAAACAACGGATCGATATGGTACCACGACAGCAGGGCGCGGTTGTAACCACTGCTTACACCCGTCTTGTCGCTACTCTCAGGGAACATCGAAGGTACGCTGGAGAGCACCCATGAAGTAGGTGTTGACACATCGATGGTGTTCTTCGTGTTCTCAAAGTCGTCCAAGTACGAGGCATTATCCTGAATACCATGTGAGTTTCCTGCAATGAGCTGGGCAAACTCACCGGTGAAGGAGATCTGCGAAGGCGCCGTACAATGCAGACCCGGTAACAGGTCGAGCATATTGGTGAGCCACTGACTCTCCTTCTTCCAGTTAATGTTCAAACCCCATATCGTATTGTTCAGCGGTTCACTACCCATACTCACCTTCGTGGTGAGCGCCTGCTCCGACAGATGCTGGAACGTACCGCTCAGCTGGAAGTTCTTACTGAAGTCATACTCCCAGTTCACGCCATACATGGTCTTACGTTGCTGACCATAGTCAGTATTACTCTCCGAACTGGCCGTGACCGGTGTTCCCGCATCAAGAATACTCTGATTGAGAATGGTCACCTCACCAGCATTGTAGTCCACAGTATAGTCGGATCCCTCAGTAAGGGTCACACCACCAGCGGTGACCACGACACTGCCCTGCGGCACATAGCTGGCACCTAAGGAGATGACATTGGCAGAAGTACCGCGATACTGTCCCACCAACTGGAACTTGTCTTTCTCCGCAATCTGTTTGGCCACCGTCTTGGTGGAGTCGTACAACTCATAGAAACAGTATTTGTTGGCCACATCGGGTGACACGCCTTTCTCAGTGAGTGCCTTGTAGAGATATTCACCAAAGGGCTCTGCTTCGGGAAGGAACACACGACCGTTGCTCACGGTATAACCCTGAACATAGTCGAAATATCCGTTGCTATGTACCTTATTATTATTGTCCAGTCGGTCGGCTCCCAGCAGCTTGATGAGCATCTGGTCTTTCACCTGTGCCTCGGGGATATACGAAAGATAGACACCCGCCGTGTCGCTCTGGAACTTCACATCCAGACGGAAGCGATCCTTTTCTACAGTGGAAGCCAGGTAATACACATTCTTCATCATCAAGTCCCAGTTACCCTGACGGGGATTGTTACTGGTGTTCTTCAGTGCCTTGACGAAGAGAGCCTGTGTGACATCCGTCACATCACTGGCGAACTCTCCCACCTGATAGGTTGTACCGCCATACGTAAATTCATAAGCCACGGCTAGTACCTGGTCTGTCTGCACGGAGGCATTTAAAGAGACATATCCCAATGCCTTGTTCAACGTATATTCTGAAGAGCTGAGCAGACGGGCATTCGACAGTTTCTCGTAATCCACGCCACCCACAACATTACCTATCGACTCCAGCTCGTAAGCAGTCTGATCGATGTTGCGGGCTGCAGGATGGCCTTGCACCAGCGTCTGGTACACGGTATTGGCAGCATTGCAGGGGACGGGCATGTCTGTGAGAGTCCATTGTGGATTCGACACCTTGGTATTCTCACCCAGGTCGGTCAGTGCCACGATATTTCTCGTATTGTTGGCCACACCTGATTTATTGGTCACCCAGATCTCCACACGGTTGATGGTGATGCCTGTCGTGAGATTCGGTAAGGTCTTCATGGCAGCATCATAGCGTCCTCGGAAATACTGTGAGAGGAAGAAGTGGCGGTTCTCCTCGTAGTTGGCCGCATCAATCTCAAAGGCAGTGGTCTGCACACCACCCTTGCTCGACACACTGCGAGAGTTCGACTTCTTCTGCGAGATCACCGTCTGCAACTTCAGTTTCCCGAACTGCCAGTCACTGCGGATACCGAAGAGTGACGAGGCGCCACGTACCAATGATGAGTTTCCTGGGAACGACACGTTTCCCGCCTCTACGAGTTTGATGACCTCATCCTCCTTACCGTCGTATTTCAGTTTCAGGTTTTGCGAGTCAAAGGTGTAGGTGGCATCGGTGTTATAGTTCAGGTTCATGTTCACCTTATCACCTACCTTTCCGTTTACGTTCAGGTTGATCTTCTCATCGAAGTTCATGTTCGTGGTCTTCCGGTTACGGATGGGTAATGAGGGGTTGTCGATGTTCTTCATCGTAGCACCGAACTTCAGTTCTGCCGTACCCTGCGTCTTCACCCTCACGCCACCAGGACCGAAGATCTTCTCTGCGGGTCCCAGGTCAAAGTGCATGTCGGTAAACGAGAATTTCTCCTTTCCCTTCGACTGATAGATCTCATCGTTTTTCGCACGGAAGAATTTGTCACGTAACTGTCGCTCACTCCACTTGCCGAACTCCTCAGCATCCATCATCACTGGTGCTCCCAAGTAGGTACTGCCCATCTTCGAGCCAATGATATAACGGTCGAGCGTGTCGTTATACACCACCTCCTGCTCAATGTTCGTCGGCATCTGCAAATCCATACTATTCCGTTGCAGGTCATCCTCGGTGATCGGCTGTGTACGTTGGATCTTCCATCGGGGGTGCAACAGGGAATCTGGAATCTCCTCGTCTGTGTCGAGGATAGGCTGTGCCGTCACCTTCGAGGAATCTCTCCGTGACCTGTTTTGGTTATTCTGTTTGTTGTCCTGGGGTGCCTGGCGTTGCTGTCGTCGTTGCGGTTCCTGTTTGGAAGAGAAAGAGGATGACTCCGTCTGAAGCATCGGCACACCGTTCCAGGCGAGCACACTCATGCCCACCAGTAACATCCATACTATCTGCTTCAGTCTCCTCATTCTTTCTACGAAATAAACGAATTCTTCATTCTAAATACTTCATTTACTTAATCTGTTTCAACGCCAATTTCACCACCTGCTCCACTGGTAGGTCGGGCTGTTGCTTTAAGATGGCTACCACCACCTTGGCTGACGGAGCTGGTGAGAAGCCGAGCATGGTGAGCGCACCCACGGCCTCGTCTTTCACACTGTTGTTCACCATAGCTGTATCATGACCAGCATTCGATGACAGTTCTTGAGCGACACCACTGCTGATGATCTTGTCCTTCAGATCAACGATGATCCGTTGCGCCGTACGCAAACCGATACCTTTCACACTCTTCAGTACCCGCTCATTACCCGAAGAGATCACATTGCAGATCTCCGACACCGTCATCTCCGAGAGAATCATCCGTGCAGTATTTGCGCCGACACCACTCACGGTAATGAGCAGCAAGAACATATCACGTTCTTGCTTAGTGGCAAAACCGAACAGCACATAGGCATCCTCCCGAATGGCTTCATAGACCCAGAGGCGTGCCTCCTTCTTACCTTGTATAGCAGTATATGTGTTCAGAGAGATGTTCAAGCCATAGCCCACCCCATGGACATCTACCACAGCGTAAGCGGGGGTGACATCTGCCAGTTCACCCTTTACATATTCTATCATAAGACGTTCTTTTTGTATATATACATCCAATAAAACGCGATCTGCCGCTTTTTATTGTATTTCCAAGGAAGAATCAGTCGTACCCTACTCGTCGACCAGACTAAATACAAACTGTTGTTCAACGTGTTCCCACCTGACCACACGGAAACGGATGAGACGTGCCAGAAGGGTGATAACCTGACGGCGGGGTACACGTGAGGCACGCACAAGTTGGTTCAGCGTCAGTGTTCTTCCCCGGATCGTATCCAAGAGATGCACTACCGTCTCGCTATAGGCCATCATGGCACCCTGCTGCCGTTGCGACTCCCTCCATATCGCCAAATGGACGGGTGATGCCACGATATTTTCATCCGCTATACGGATATAGGCACGACCTCTCCCAGTCTCGTCAACAGCACAGATCGGACGCCGATCGGAAGGGGGGACTGTTGTCACGACAATGGTACGTCCCTCCACATGGTAGGTGTCGAACTTGATACTGGCTTCCGGCCTGCAATAGCGGTAGGCCGCCTGGTGCATCATGTAGATCTCCTCCTCAGAGCGCACTCCCGACAGATGACCGTCGTCGCGGACACCGATCAGCAGACGACCACCTTCGGTATTGGCAAATGCCGATACCGACTTAGCCAGTTTCACGGCATCAGACACCCGGTATTTGAAGTCCTGCTGCTGATGCTCGCCCTCACTGATCAGATTGAGAAGATAACGTTTGTCGTCCATCACTTTTCGTTTTCGGCTGCAAAGGTACGGTTTTTCTTCCATTTATTTTGTATTTCGCTCGCTTTTCCGTACCTTTGCAGGCGCAACGGTGTCACCAACGGTCCTTGCCACAGGTGATGAAAAGGGAAGCAGGTGGGAATCCTGCACTGTCCCGCAGCTGTATGTTACTGTTATGTCGCGAACATGATGCCACTGAGTATTATTTGGGAAGGCGTTCGCGAGAGGAGGTAACGAGTCAGAAGACCTGCCGTCGTGATGTAGATCATGCCTCTCGAGGAAAGAGGCTTAAATGGTTTCCTATGGATATGTTTCACCTCAGACAACAGTCTGCTGCTTTTCGAATCATTGCTGTAGCATGCACATTCGTGACATGCCCCAGCCTTTCTGCACAGAATGATTCGATCGTGGAGAAGCATGAACAACTGCCTGATGTGACTGTCACAGAATACAAGCACCAACAGGCTCAGCGAAGTACAGCACCTTCTTTCGCCATCGACCGGAGCGACATGCTCCGTATGGGCACCACAGATATGGCAGATGCCCTGCATCGCCTGCCGGGTGTCACCCTGCGCGACTATGGAGGAGCGGGAGGCATGAAGACTGTCAGTGTGCGTGGCTTCGGTGCCAAGCACACCGGTGTGAGCTATGATGGTGTAACACTGGGTGAGAGTCAGAATGGGGAAATCGATGTGTCGCGCTATGGTCTCGAAAACCTGTCGGCCTTACAACTCAATATCGGTGACAACGACCATATCTTCATCTCTGCCCGACAAGCGTCAACACCTGCCATGCTCAGTATCGAAACCATGACTCCCATGAATGCTGCGCATCAGCACAATGCCCACTCTCCACACCTGACAACCCAGCTGCGCATGGGCAGTTTCGGCTATGTCAGTCCGATGCTGCGCTATGAGCAGCAGCTGTCATCCCAACTCACGATGTGGGCAGTGGGCGACTATATCTATGCCAAGAACGACTATCCCTTCCGACTGCGCAACGTAACGGTTGAGACCACCGAGCGGCGCACCAACAGTAAGATGAATCAGGGACATGCGGAGATAAATATGCGATGGGAGCTGAACAGCAGAAGCATGCTCAGCGGAAAGGCATACTACTACGACAACGACCGTCAACTGCCTGGGATTGTGCGTTACTACACCAGCATCAGTCGTGAGACCCTGCACGACAGAAATGCCTTCGCACAACTCCTCTATCAGACACGCTGGGGCAACCAACTGTCTCTGAAGATCACCGGGAAGGTAAACTGGGCAGCATCTTTCTACGACAACGGACTGATTGCCAGTCAGATTATCAATGGAGACTACTGGCAACGTGAGTACTACACATCCATGTCATGGCTCTATGCACCCTCTGAGCACTGGGCCTTCAACTATGCCGCCGACTATGTGCTGAACAACCTGAACTCAACCCTCCCCACCGACACTCGGCCTCGCCGGCACAGTATCCTACAAACTGTCTCTGCACGCTTTCGCAGTAACCGACTGACAGCCTCCTTCCGTCTGCTACAGTCCAACTACCTCAACAAGGAAAAAGAGCCTGCCAACCAAACCTCGGAAGAGTCGGGAGGCAAGAACCAACACCGGCTATCCCCGTCGGTGAGTCTGTCGTACCTGCTTACCGAAGGACTGCGCCTTCGCTGCTCCTTCAAGGATATATTCCGGATGCCTACCTTCAACGAGAACTACTACTACCATTTTGGCAGTAAGACCCTTCTGCCGGAGAAAACCTGGCAATGGAACCTCGGTCTCACGTTCACGCAGGGCTACCGGAATACTCACGACTACGGATTCTCTCTCTCGTTGGATGCCTATTACAATCAGGTAAAAGACATGATCGTGGCAGTACCTTACAATATGTTTGTGTGGCGGTGTGTCAATGTGGGGAAGGTGCAGGCCATGGGCGTTGACGCTACAGCACGATGGCAACAGCCGCTATCCGATCAACAGATGATCAGCGCTACCATGAACTACAGTCTGCAACGAGTGGTCAACCGCACCAATTCAAGCTCACCTTATTATAATTATCAGATTGCCTACATGCCCAAATATACGGGCGGTGCATCACTCAGCTGGGAGAATCCATGGGTAAACCTCTCCATCCACGGTGAAGGCATCAGCAGTAGGTGGACAAACAATGAGCATCTTGAAGGTACACTCGTAAAGGGCTACTGGGAGATGGGAGCCACGGCCTGGAAATCCTTGCGCCTAACAAAAAGGGAGAAAGAGCCGGCAAGAGCACCGAAGCTCAACCTACGCTTTGACCTCAAGAACATGTTCAACAAACAATACGAGATTGTTGGAGCCTATCCGATGCCCGGAAGAAACTGGCAGTTCACCATAGGCTACTCCTTCTAACGGAAATCATTCATTTATATAAACCATTAAATTCAAAAGCAATGAAAAAAATTCTATTAAGTTTTGCAGTGCTGATGATGGGAACCTTCCTCTTCACTGCTTGTGACGATGATGATGACAATGTCAAACAGCCTGTAGCCGTTGACGTGAGTGAAGGGTTGTTTATTGTGGGTTCCGGTAATACGAGAAGTAATATCGACGGAAACCTGACCTACATCAACTATGCCAACGGCACCTCAACGCTCAACGCTTTCCAGAAAGTAAACGGGAAGTCACTTGGCAAAACGGCCAACTTCGCCTTGGTCTATGGACAGAAACTCTATATCGCCGTTGACGGAGAGAACACCATCTGGGTATGCGACAAGAACACCCTCAAGACAATCAAGCAGATCAACACCGTTGAACTGTTAGGCGAGACCAACGGCATCAGTCCTCGTGCCATGATTGGCTACAACGACCAACTGCTGTTCTCGCTCTATGGCAACGGTGAGAAAGGCTTAGTGGCTGCCGTTGACACGGTGAACTTCCAGTTGCAGGCTACTTATCCCACTGGACGTTACACCGATGGTATCACCATTGCCGGGAACTATCTCTTCGCCGCCAACTCAAGCTATGGCGACGGCACAGCACCCTCCATCACAAAATGTGACCTGAAGACCGGCAATACCCAACTCCTTACAGGCAGCGACATCACCAACCCCATGCACATGCTCACCGTTGGCAATGATGCCTACTTCCTCGACTACGGTGAATATGATGAATTATGGAATCAGGTCGGTGCCGGCGTACGGCGCGTGACACAAGATGGTACTGTTACCCGTGTCATTGACGGTACAGCGATGTGTACAGACGGAAAACGAATCTTCACAGTGAACGCTCCTTTTGGCGGAAGCGAGGCCACCTATCTTATCTATGACACCACAACAGGTCAGACCAAGTCATGGACTCCCTCCGACATCTTCAGTCCTGCTACCATTGCTGCCGATCCCGTTACCGGCGACATCTTCGTCATTTCCTACTCAAAGAACGAGGATACCGGCTATCCCGGCTACAACCTGCCATGCTATGTGAACCAGTATGGTGCCGACGGTAGTTTCAAAAAGCGTTATGACTGCGGGGTTGGTCCTATCTCCATCGTGTTCAACACCGGTGTGAAGTATGAATAAGCCACTCGGCATTCTCATAGCAGTCATCGTGTTACTGTCATCGTGCCGCGGGAATCCGACAGCCGCCACGCACGATGAGGGTGACACCTTGGCACTGAAATATGCCACACACCTCTCTGTGGTGAGATACCATGACCATACCGTCGTGAAACTCGCCGATCCATGGAACTCCGGGAAGACACTGCACACATACGTGTTGGTGCCAGCAGATCAAAAGCTGCCGGCACACCTTCCCGAAGGAGCCGTGGTGCGCACACCTCTCAAGAAAGCGGTGGTGGCCACCAGCGTGCACTGTAGTCTGATCATCGACATGGGGCGCGGAGGGCACATCGGCGGCGTTTGCGAACCCCAGTATATCCATATACCCTACATCCTCGAACGGTTAGCAAAGAAGGAGGTGGTTGACTGTGGCAGCGGCATGGCCCCCACGGTAGAGAAGATTATCGAGCTGCAGCCTGATGCCATCTTCCTCTCCCCCTTCCAGAACAGTGGAGGCTATGGAAAGGTGGAGGAACTGAATATCCCCATCATCGAGACCGCCGATTACATGGAGACCTCTGCTTTGGGACGTGCCGAATGGATGCGTTTCTATGGTCTGCTCTTCGGCTGTGAGGAAACGGCCGACAGTCTGTTTGCCGAAGTGGAAAAAATTTACCTCAGGCTGAAAGAGCAAGCGAAGACATCACAAGGCAACCCCTCACTGCTGATGGACAAACAGACGGGCTCGGTATGGTACGTGCCGGGCGGACAGAGCACCATCGGCGGGATGATTGCCGATGCCCATATCGGCTATGCCTGGCATGGCGATGACCATAGCGGCAGTCTGGCCCTCCCCTTTGAGAGTGTACTGGAACAGGCTGGCGATGCCGATATCTGGCTGTTCCGCTATAATGCGCCACACGACATGACGATGCGCGAGCTGCTGACCGACAAGGATGGGTACAAACAGTTCCGGGCATTCGTCAATCATCAGGTGTATGGCTGCAACACTGCCACCAGTAAGTTCTACGAGGAGACACCGTTCCACCCTCACCTGCTGCTGCGTGACTTCATCTGTATCGCCCACCCCGACCTACAGTTAGGGGAACCCCGATATTTCATTAAGCTACATGAATAAGTTCTCACGATTTGCCCTTGGGATGACACTGCTCATCTGCGTGCTCTTTGCCCTGTGCCTACTGGTAGGTGCAGTGCACATCCCTGCAGGACAAGTCGTGAGAATCCTGTTCCTTCCCGACACAGATCTCCAAGGCGATCCCTCCCTCAAACCTTCGTGGATCTATATCGTGATGCAGAACCGGCTGCCACAGGCTATCACCGCTATGCTCTGCGGAGCATCCTTAGCGGTGTGCGGACTGATGCTGCAGACGGCTTTCAGGAACCCTTTGGCAGGTCCCAGCATCTTCGGCATCAATAGCGGAGCCTCGTTAGGCGTAGCCTTGGTGATGCTGCTTCTGGGAGGGAGTATCACGGCAGGCACCTTCTCTCTGACAGGTTTCATGGCGGTGTTGTTCGCGGCCTTCGTGGGAGCCATGGCGGTGATGTCGCTCATCCTCCTGTTCTCCACCATGGTAAGAAGCAATATCATGCTGCTCATCATCGGTATCATGATCGGCTATATCGCCTCATCAGCCATCTCCCTGCTGAATTTCTTTGCTACCGAGCAAGGGGTACAGTCGTATATGGTATGGGGAATGGGTAATTTCGGCGGCGTGTCGATGGAACAGATGCCGGCCTTTGCCACCATCACCCTGACAGGACTCTTCGCGGCTCTCACCCTCAGCAAGCCACTGAACGCACTACTCTTAGGTGAGCAGTATGCAGAGAACTTAGGCATCAATATCCAACGGGTGCGGAACAGTCTGCTGCTCATCACCGGCGTCCTCAGTGCCGTCACCACCGCCTTCTGTGGTCCTATCGCCTTTATCGGACTGGCGGTGCCTCATGTGGCACGGATGCTGTTAGTTACAGACAACCACCATTACCTGATGCCTGCCACCATCCTCACCGGAGCAGCCATCGCCCTGCTGTGCAACATCATCTGCGTACTTCCCGGCTCTTTGGGCATCATTCCCCTGAATGCGGTCACCCCAATTATGGGTGCACCCGTCATTATCTACGTCATCATGAAGCAGAGAAACAAGTAATTCTGAATGAGAAAAGGTACATAACCTATCAAAATTATTTCCAAAATCTATGCCTAAAAAGGGGTCTATTCGTCCCAATATTGTCAGAATAATTCACAAGATTTTTGTGTTTCCCAAAAGGCTCTAAAAAAAATCATAAGTGAGTATTTGGGGTGTTTTACGCATCCTGATGGTTCGTTTTGGGCAAGTAAAGTCTGTTTGGTTTGAAAGTAGAGTCTCTTTAGTCTGAAAGTAGAGTCTAATTTGAAACAAAGTAGAGTCTAATTTAAAACAAAGTAGAGTCTGTTTTGCATTGAAACAGAGTCTGTTTAGAGTCGTTCCGCCCATCCCTTACCATCTTTCCGACGACATCTACGAGTCGTTCCTCCGTCACTTTACCCCCATAGATGACTTCGGAAAGGGTCGAAGATGCCATCGGAAAGGGTGAAAAACGGCGTTTTTGGAGCAAAAAGACAGTATTTTCATCCATTGAAAACCGTTAAACTTATCTAACATACTTATAATCAACGCATTAGCAAGTTGCGCTCATTTTTCATTATTTCGACCAAAAGACAAGTTGGTGACAAAAGAACGACGTGTGCGAGTTAACTAAAGTTAATTCGTAAAGATTATTCATACCCACCATAAAAACCTTTTCATTGTCGGTTTATTTTACACTCTTTAATACAAGTTTTATTTGCCGTTGACAACCCATTATGGAACAATAAAGCATAAAAGAAATGGCTGGTCACAGAATGCAAAGTGCCCCTCGGACCGCAGTCCGAAGGGCACTAGTTTTCTCGCCTTGGGTGACTTCACGTTCCTCTGTTTAGAAGAAGTAGGCGGCATGAATCTGCCATGTGTTAGATGTAGCCTTGCGGTTCTCATAGACAGCATCAGCCACCTTGTCGAAGCTCTCCACATCGGCTGTCTTGCTGATACCGATATTATAAGTAGCTCCCACTTCGAACTTTCCAAAGTTTACACCACCGCCCACATTCACACTAAAGACAGATTTCTTCAGCTGGAATGTGTTATCGGCATTCTCAAAACTGGTCTTCGTATCCTTCCAAGTATATTCATCATCACCAATGTTGAAACTGATCTGCGGACCAGCTGCAAGATAAATACCAGCATTATTGCCCACACCGAATGAGAATCTGAGGTTCGCAGGAACGAGGATACTCTTCTGGGTTACGGTCTCGTCGTTGATCTTCGCCTCACGCTGGTCGTAAAGTCCGGCAATATCAAAGCCGAGCCCGGCAAGAGGCAGTCCTACCTTCAATACTGGTCCTGCAAAGAATCCCATACGATTGGAGGTGTCAAACACTTTGCTATCGAGTGACATTTCGGTGATGTTCAAACCACCCTTCACACCGAAGCTCACTTGTGCCTGTGCAGTTGTTACTGCGAACACTGCTATGGCCATTACCAAAACAATCTTTACTTTTTTCATCTCGTTATTATTTAAAGTTTTGTTCGTGTTTTCAACTGTCAGTTATTTCTTAATGTCTCTGTCTTCTCACGGTGACACGAGCGGAAGAACTGCCAGAAGATGAAGAGGATGAGGAGGAAGAACGCTTTGTACTTACCTTCTCCGACTTACCGCCGTTGGCCCTGCGATTTTTGCTGCCCGACTTCTTCACCTTCGCCTTTCCCTTGGGCTGTGCATTGGCAATACTGTCGAGACTGTCCTTCCGGGCCTGATCACCCCAGATGTTCTTCTCGAAAGCCAGCAGTTCCTGCTCAATACGTTTCTGTTCCTTATTCATCGACGTGGAGTCGGGACAATACTGAGCCAGTGTCTGTCCTAACATGTTCGTCGTCTTATAGATCTTTCCACGGTACATATTTTTGGTGAAATAGTCATCAATGCTCATCGTTGCAGCATTGTTCACATTGCTCGTCATGATGGTCTGCTTGGCAAGGAAAGGTGCCACATCATCGTACTTCACCCAAAACAGTGGGTATTTGGCCGTACCGTCACCGAAGTCATCCTCACGGCTCATGATCGGACAGAGGGCGATCACCTTGGTATGGAAGGTGGCAGAGGCCTGATCATAGTAGGCACTCTCCTTCAGGTAGTAGCCTTTCACCTCTCGTGAGGGAATATCGCTGTCATCAATCCTGATCCTGCCATTCTCTGCCCGTTCGTAGTAGATATGGTAGTTGTCGATGAATGCCTTGGGGCGCACACGGGCGGAATCGGTGAACACTTCATTACCATCAAGACGATACTCATAGGCACGGATCTGCCCGGTGAGCATCAGTTTGAACAGATAGGTGAAGAGATTCATCTGAGCACCCATCGGCTCCACAGGGTAGTAGAGTCCGGCATTGGCATCTTGGTTCAAGTCTATCTCACGGTATATATCGCGGCGCCACACCACATCCTCCGACATCGTCTGTGCCGTAGGGAAAGAGATCTGTGCACGAGTGGTGAGTGTCTGGGCGTTAGAGCGTTGCTGTCGCTGCTGCTGACGGCGTGCCACTGGCTGTGCCTGCATTTCGTCCATGAAGAGCGAGCATGACATGAACAGCATCATGAACAGCATCCACTTGCCTTTTGCTGGAAAAATATCTGTCCTCATCTTGTATATCTTTTTATAATTGTTCTTGATTTACTTCACGATCACCTCCATGGCACCAGGCAGGGTCCGAGAGATGCCGTCGGGTCCAATCGCCGTGACATGGGTGATATAGAAGCGGCGGTTACGAGAGAGTTTGCGGAAAGCATCACGCTGGCGTTCAGAGAAATTCGCACCATTTCCTACGATTGGTACGGCATTACCCATATTGTCGAAGAATACCGCTTCGAAGCCTGTTACCTTAAACTCGATGTCAAGCAGACCATCATCGATGGCAGCACGGATGCCACTGGTGCCCATCAGTGATGCCTTAGCCAGTCCGCCACCACGGTAGCGGTTATCACCCACCACCATATAAGGAGTAGGATCAGGCAGCTTGCGCACCTTGAAAGTGACCTGCCCCATCTGACGCACCTTACCCTTGTCGTTGGCTGATACAGTGAACACCACATCCTTACCTACTGCTGAAGGAACAGCCACATAATGACCATTGCCTTTGGCAGAAAGGGAACCACCCGACATCGTTACGGAAACGGCATTGGCTGGCACTCCCGGCACGCTGACACTCAACGGGTTCTGGTAACCGGCATAGAGCACGTTCATCAGGTCGGCGGCCACGGTTGCTCCGCTGGGAGCAGGAATGACCGTATATTTCTGCAAGAAGTTACGACGGATGTCCTCGCCTGCAGCATTGCGCGTCAGCAGATAGCCTTGGAAGGAATGTTCGCCCACGCCTCCGGCCGTAAACGAATACTTACCCGTAGAATTGATACGCACGCCATTCACGTAGATCTCAGGAGTCTGCGTGGTATCCACGGCAGCCATCACGATGTTGGCCGTGAACTGTTCGCCCGGATAAAGTGTCGTCTTCTCCGGAATCACGAAGGCATCGAGCTTGTTTACGCGGATGTCTTTCAGGTCAATATTAGAGACCAGGTTGTGAAGCACCTCACCCTCAGCATAGCGCACGTCGCTCTGAATCTTGGAGAGCAACGTCACAGCGGCGGCCACGGGCATTCCCTCAAACATATACTCCTGCCAGTTCTTACCCATCGCATGGGCGTTTTTGGGCAGTTCTGTCGTCAGGTTGCCACGAATGATCTCCTTCTGATGCTCATCGGTCACAAGTGAAAGGATGCGCTCACGGAACTGATTGATTGCATCATAAAGACGCTTGCCTTTCCCCGTTCCGGGGGCAAGCATCACATGGGAGGCAGCCTCCAGGTCTTCCTTGTTGCGGATATCCTTCAGATTTCCGTCGCTGCCGTCGGCTTCGCGCACAATCTCTTCCTTCAATAGCTGGGCGAAGTTGTAGAGCGAATCGCTCATCTGCTTCACCTGTGTAGCCTTCTCAAACCATTGCTTCACCTTACCCGGATTCTTCTTCATCTGCGCTTCGAAGTCACCGTAGATGGCCGCATTCTGTTTGGAAGAGTTATCGGTAGTCCGGTTCAGACTCTCCTCCACCAGCGAGAAGCCTTCCAACACCTCGGTAGAGACGTTGAGAGCCAGCATCGCCATCAGTACGACGTACATCAGGTTGATCATCTTCTGGCGCGGAGAAACCGGTCTTTTCTTTATTGCCACAATTAAAAACGCTTAATTCTTAATTCTAAACTCTTAATACTAAATTTCACCAGAAGCCTGCGGACGGACAGCACCGGCAGGCATATTCACGGTCATGGCCTCAATCATGCGGGTATAGATACGGTTGAGTTCCTCTATCTGGCGGGCCATCTTCTTGGTCTGATCGTTGATTTCATCGATGGTGCCAATCTGAGCACTGGCACTCTTCAGCTGCATCTCATAGACCTTACAGATACCTGTCAATGTGCGGTCAAGGTTATCCATCTCTTCGGAGTTACGTCCCAGTTTCTCACTCTGTTCGGCCACCTTGGAGAGCATCTCCGTGAGACGTTTCAATTCAGCCACATAGTCGGTAGTGGCCTGTTCGAGTTCGGGATCCATCTTCGGCAACTGAGCCTCGGAAGCTCCTGAAACAGTAGCCACCGATGAAGAAACGGCAGCAATGGCCTCGGTATTGACTTTCTCCAGAGTAGTTTTTTCGCCGGTTCCCTTTGAAGCAGCAGGAGCACCACCGCCGATGATAATCGTACCACCGCCAACGACTCCACCTCCCGAAACGGCTGCCATGTGCTCTCCACCCTGCGAGGGACTCGCGGTGGATTCCACGCGAACACCAGCCTTGGAGACCTCTACCGGTTCGCCATCAATATCCACATGTGTAGGGAGATCCATGCCGTCGGCAGTCTTATCGAACGGACGGTCGAAGGCTGATAGGAAGAACACGAACACCTCAGTACCCATACCTAAGAAAAGCCAGAAGTCGGCACCCTTGATATGAGTGAGTTTGAAAAGGGTTCCCAGAATCACAATGGAGGCACCCCAGCTATAGGCATAGTTCAGGAATGTCTGACCGGGCACACTGTCCATCCATTTCTGCAGACGGTATATGATATTCAGTTTACTATACTGTGTCATGGTTGTCTAATATTTGATAAACATTATTACGGATTAATTCTTACCTTTCTTTCCTTTGACCTTCTCACTCTGGGCACTGGCCAGTGAACGCACGCAGCGGAAACCGATATACGAGCGTGGCTGATTCTGATATTCCCAAGTACGCCAAGCCGAACGGATATAACTCTCAGGATCTTTCCATGAGCCCCCGCGAACACTCTTCTTCTTCAACCGATAAGGGTCTTCCTTGGCTGCATTATACTTGAGTGTGGGATTCAGGTCGTTCATCGCATCCACACCAGCCTCGGTATAGATCGTGCTGGTCCATTCAGCCACGTTTCCAGCCATATCGAAGAGCCCGTTGGTATTGGCACCGTAAATGCCCACCTTGCTGGTGATGAGGTTACCATCCTTGGTGTAGTTTCCGCGGTCGGGTTTGAAATTCGCATAATAGCATCCACGGTCACTCTTCATATCCTCGTTGTCCCACGGGAATTCATTGCCGTCCTTTCCACGGGCTGCATATTCCCATTCAGCCTCAGTGGGCAGACGATAGCGTTGGACATAACGTGCCTCACCGCCTAAGCCCTTCAGAAGATAGTCGGTACGCCAAGCACAGAAAGCATTGGCCTGCTCCCACGTGACACCCACCACGGGATACTGGTTGTAAGCCGGGTTGCTGAAATAATAACGCAGATAGGTCTCATTGTCTGAGTTCTGGAAATCGTTCACCCAGCAAGTGGTATCGGGATAGATATTCACGATATACGTATTCAGGAAATCCCAGGGACCGCTTAGCGGACGGTCGATGGTCTCACGGATGATTCGTCCTTCGTCATCGATATAGGCAGTATCCTTGGAGATCATCACCACCTCGTTGGGATCTACCACGACATCAGTGTTGAATGTACGTTCCTCGGGATTCAGACGGTTACGCCGCAGGGCTGCCGTGGTATAGTCGTACACTTCGTAGCGATAGTTCATCTGTCGCCAATCGAGCATCTTTTCACCTGTCACGGGATTCGTCTCGTACAGACTTTCTATGGCACGCTGCTCATCCTCATTAGGTTTCCTCGGCAGCGCCTTTTTCCAGTTCACATGTGGTGGGACAGGGTCACCGTTCTTGTCTTCTGTGATCATATACGACTCATCGCCGCCATAGGAGGGATCGGCCAGACGAGTGCGGAGGATTGAGTCGCGAACCCAATAAACGAACTGCTTGTATTCGGAGTTGGTGACTTCGGTCTCGTCCATCCAGAAACCATCAACGGAGATATCCTTGACTGGTGTCTGCTTTCCCCAAAGACTGTCCTCTTTCTCGATACCCATCTTCAAATACCCCCGCTTGATGAGGGTCATACCAAACGGAGTAGGCTCGGTGAATCCTCTGCCACCACCCACACCGGTCACCTCTCCACCACGACTGGAGGAGTTAGCGAGTTTACTGCCGGCACAAGCTGTCATAACCAGTAAAAAAGCCAAAAGGCAAAGAGGCAACATGCTCCCAGCCATGACTTTCACCTTATTATATACTATCCTTTTCATATCTTGTTAATTCATTTTTTCGTCCCTATTCCTTTTTATAATAGTCGTACGCTCTTGTGCTTGTTCCGCCCCTTCTTATAGAGGTTCAAGTCGGTTTGGTATCCCACGAACAATTCATGACTGCCATTGCCCGGATTGATGGCCGATGTGTAGAACTCATAGCTGTAGCCCAGCATAATACCATGGACACGGCCTCCGATTAAAAGGGTCACCGAGTTGGTGGGACAATATGCGGCACCGACATACATCACTTTCTTGTCGTTCGTATAGAGCAACCGCGCCGTCACATCTGCCCGATAGGCCACACCGTCGGTACGTACGAGCACGGAGGTGGGTATTGTAACAAACGGATTTCTCAGCTTAATATTGTATCCACCTGTTAAATAATACGTCCGATCAATCTGTAATTCGTTGGTCTGCCCTAACTCTACAAGAGGAGCTGTGAGGTGCTGCACCGACACACCGGCATACCACTGCTTGCGCAGATAATACAAGCCGAAAGCCAAATCGATTGTATTGCCGTTCACCTCAGACGTGGCGAAGACAGGATCACCGGGATCAATGATGTCCACACCCGTTCCATCGAAGTTCTCACTGATAAAGCCAGCTTGCAGACCAGCACTCAGCGTTCCACCAAACAGTTTGTGTTTATAAGCGTATTGCAAGGAAAATCGTTGGTGCTGGAACAAACCAATCTGATCATTCATCAGCTGTATGCCCACTCCATGATACGACTTGATCATATAGAAAGGCATATCACCGGCGATGTACATCGTTCGGGGGTTATGACGGAAACCCGCCAGATCCATCGCATAGGCACCTGTCACGTTCACCTTCGTCTCCTTACCCACCGATGCGGGATTAAAAGACGGCTCCATGTCGAAGTAATGACTGAAGCTGACATCATATTGCGCCTCTGCCGCCGATGCGACGAGCAGAAGAGCTCCACAGATCATGCATAAACGTCTAAACACATCAACATAACGTAATTTCGTCCGTTTTATTGTATGATTCGCTTTTTCAGAGACTGATAAGCCACTTGGCACGATCTTCTCGAGGGTGTGTCAAAATGAATTGTTGGTTCTGCGCGAAGCGCATTCCCCCATGATGACACACCCTCGTATCGACTCAGAAACAGGTACGTTGGAAGAAATTGACGAACCTGCTGAAAAGAAGCGATGGTAAATCAAAGTCCGCGGGCTTTGAGAAGAGCGGAGGCATCGGGCTGGGCCATTCCGGTGAAGTCGGTGAACATCTGCATGAGGTCGCCGGTGTTGCCGCGGCTCAATACCTTCTGGCAGAAGTCGCTGCCTGTGGCGGGGTCAAGGGCTCCGCGCTTGGCAAAGACGTTGGCAATGTTCACGGCAAGCACCTCGGTCCACAGATAGCTGTAGTAGCCGGCGGCATAACCTCCACCCCAGACGTGGTTGAAATAACTGGTGCGATAGCGGGGAGGAATCTGATTGTTGAGCAGACCTATCTGCTGCAGAGCCTCGGTCTCGAAGTCAGCAGCCTTGTCGGCCGTGGGAACCTTGGCGGAGGGCAGCATGTGCCAAGCCATATCCAGGCAGGTGGCAGCAAGGTTTTCGCCCAGGGCGTATGCGCTATGGAAGTTGATGCTCTTCAGCATGCGCTCCTTCAGTTCGGCGGGCATCGGTTTGCCCGTTTCGCAATGCAGGGCATAGTGGTCGAAGATTTCGGGAATGGAGGCAAACGACTCATTGAACTGCGAAGGCATCTCCACGAAGTCGCGGGCCACGGATGTTCCGCTCAGACGGTTGTAGTTGCAGTCGGAGAGTATGCCGTGCAGGGCATGGCCGAACTCATGGAACAGCGTGGTCACCTCGTCCCAGGTGAGCAGCGAGGGTTTACCCTCGGGAGCCTTCGCATTGTTGCACACATTGAAGATGATGGGCAACTGACCGTAGTGGCGGCTCTGCTTGGCAAATCCGTCCATCCAGGCTCCGCCGCGCTTGGTGGGCCGGCGGAAATAGTCGCAATAGAAGAGGGCCTTCTGCTTGCCGTCCTTGTCGAAGACTTCGAACACCTTCATGTCGGGATGATAGGTGGGGATGTCGGTGCGCTGCTTGAAGGTGAGGCCGTATACGCGGTTGGCTGCATAGAACACGCCGTTGATGAGCACGCTGTCAACGTTGAAGTATGCCTTGACCTCGTCATCGTTGATGTTGAGCATCTGGCTCTTCATCTTGGCCGAATAGTAGAAACGGTCGTAGGGCTCCAGCTTGAAGTCAGGGCCTTCCGTCTTGCGGGCGAATTCCTCGATGGCCTTGGTCTCGGCATCGGCCGCGGGTTTATACTGGGCGATGAGGTTCTTCAGGAAAGCATAGACGTTCTCGGGTGTCTTGGCCATGGTCTTCTCCAGGGAATAGGCGGCATAGTTGGGATAGCCCATGAGCTCGGCCTGCTCGGCGCGCAGCTTGGCAATCTCGCTGACGATGGAATAGGTGTTGAACTTGCCGGTTCCGTCGGTGCGGTGGATAGAAGCCTCATAGACCTGACGGCGCAAGTCGCGGTTGTCGAGACTGGTCAGCAGGGGCTGCTGCGTGGTGTTCACGATGACGATGGCGTAGGGAGCCTTGCCGCCCCGGCTCATCCCCGACGTTCCGTCGCCTACCCGTAGCCCTTCGGCGTCTTTCTTGCATTGCTCAATGTCGGCTTCGCTCAGTCCGGCCAGTTTCTCCTTGCTGTCCACCCACACCACAGCATTATTGGTGGCTTCGAGCAAAAGGTCGCCCCATTTCTGCTGCAGGTCGGTGATGCGAAGATTGATGGCCTTCATGCGGTCTTTCTTGTCGTTGGGCAAAAGCGCACCCTTGCGCACGAATTCCTTGTAGGTTTCTTCCAGGAGTTTCTTGTCCTCGCCCTGAAGCGAGTCGTGCTGACTGTCATATACCTTGCGGATGCGCTCAAAGAGCGGCACGTTGAAGGAAATCTCATTCTCCAGTTCGGTCAGCATGGGCATCACTTTCTTCTCTATCTCGCTGAGTTCGGGAGTCCTGTCGGCCTCAGTCAGGGCAAAGAACACGCGGCTCACGCGGTCGAGCAATCGTCCGCTCTCCTCGTAGGCCAGGATGGTGTTCTCGAAAGTGGCAGAATCGGGATTGTCCACGATTTTGGCAATGTTGTCACGGTTCTGCTGGATGGCCGTCTCGAAGGCCGGCAGATAGTCTGAGGTCTTGATCTTGCTGAAGTCGGGTGCTCCGTAGGGCAGCGTGCTTTCCTGCAGCAATGGGTTCTCACGTTGTGCCTGCTGGCAACTGCTTACTGCACAGGTCAATGCAGAGGAAATAGCAAAAGTCATAAGGATGTTTTGTATTTTCATAAGTTTGACAGTTATTTTGATGATGATTTTGTTTCCATTCTCTGAACGCATAAGAGCACAAAGGACTATCCGGCATCGTCGGCCGAATAGTCCTTTGTCTCCAGTTCGTATTGCAGCGCCTCCAGTTGCCGGAGGGTCATTCGTTCCACGCGGCGCTCTATCTCGCGGATGAGTTCCTCGCGGCGGTATTCTTCGTCATTCATATCTTAGAATTGATGCTTTCGGCAGCAAAGATACGAAATATAAATGAAAGTACATTCAAAAAGACTGTCATTTTTATTACTCCTATTATTTCTTTCCAGCAAATTCATCAATGGTCTTGATAGCCTTGTTCAGCGAGCGCATCTCGCGTGAAAAGACATAGGATAATATGGTAAATGCAACGACTATCGCTACGAAATAAACAAGATTCCTGTCACTTGAGGGGAAAAAAGGGATATCGGTGCCGTAATAAACGTCAAACAGAAGCCATAAAATCCAGAGAAATATAAAAGGAAGTATGCCAAACGTGTAAAGTTTCTCCCTGCGCTTGAAGGATATCAGCCGTTGCTGGACACTGAGCACATCGTCGGCTGCCAGATGCTTGTCGCGAATGGTACAGACATTCCAGAAGTTGAAAACAGCCTCACCAACAATCAAAAGCCCTAAGGCAATAATGGGTAGCCATGAAACGCCGACAATGCTTCTTAAGAGGTAAACCAACAATGGTAATATCACCAATTCCGCTACGCTACCCCAGATGCTCATCTGCTTAATCCACGACACGTGGCCTTTCATCGCCTCTTTCAATAGGCGGAGACTGACAATCTCCTGCTGCTCCATGCGTTTCTTAAACTCTGCGACCTGACCGCGAAGTTCTTCCAATTCCTGTAAGTTGTTTTTCTGATTATCCATAATTCCTGTTGTTTATTCGTTTGACATGTTTTTTAATTCCTCCTTGATACGGTAGAGACGAACGGAGACATTCTTCACCGTAATTCCCATGATAGCAGCTATTTCCTCGTAACTCATATTCTCTAACCATAGCAGAATAATGGCGCGATCGAATTGGCCAAGCTTGGCAATTCGCCTTCGAAGCATATCCATCTGCCGAGAGTTCTGGTTGCTTTCCATCTCTTCATAGGGGTTGATGTCCATTGTCAGCGCCACCGTCTTGTGTCTACGCTTCTTGTGGTCGAGCGAGATGCACACGTTCAGGCTGACGCGATAGATCCAGGAGCGCACATCGCTGCGCCCCTCAAACGAGGGCAGACTTTTCCAAAGATTGATAAGCACCTCTTGGAACATATCGGCCACCTCGTCCTGATCATTAGAGAACATGTAGCACACGGTGTAAATTGTGCCTCGGTTCTTCCTGACTATTTCTTCAAAGTCACGTTCTAAATCGTTCATTCTTTCTTGATTCTTAATTCGTCATCTGGTAGTAAGTCACACTAAGGAGGCAAAAAACTACAGTATCGGCCGTTTTTTTTTACAAAGATAGTTATTTTTACCTATTATCTTTAGGCAGACACCCATAAAAAACACTAGCGAGATAGGAAATATAAAAGTTTTTATTGGAATGAGGTGCGAAATGATAAAGTAACAACTTTGTTAGTAACAAACTTGTTAGTAATAATTTTATTTCATATCTTTGCACACAGAAAACATTGAATATATGGCTATAGAGAATCCATTTGTCTTAGGCAAGGCTGCTGAGGGAACATATTTTACTGATAGGACAGAAGACGCCAAGCGTCTCCATGCCAATCTTACGCATGGCATTAACACGATTATCATTTCACCTCGTCGGTGGGGGAAGACTTCGCTCGTGAAGAAAGTTATCGCAGATATTAACAGGCCTGACATCAAGCCCGTCTTCATCGACATCTTCCAATGTAAGTCGGAATACGAGTTCTACCATGCCTTTGCTTCGGCTGTCATCAAGCAGACATCCTCACGACTTGATGAGTGGGTGGAGACGGCAAAAAACTTTCTCTCCAACATCTCTCCCAAGTTCTCATTTGGCTCCGATCCAATGAACGACTTCTCGTTGTCGTTTGAGTGGAATCCCAAGGACGATACCGAAACCGACATCTTGAAGTTGCCGGAGAAGATAGCTCAAAAAAAGGATGTCCACTTAGTGATATGCCTGGATGAGTTCCAGCAGATAGCAGATTTCGACAACACGCTGAAGTTCCAAAAGAAGCTACGTTCTGTTTGGCAGCATCAGCAGAACGTCACTTATTGTTTGTTTGGCAGCAAGAAACACCTGATGGAGAACATCTTCAATGACAAAGCTAACCCGTTCTACAAGTTTGGCGACATGATGTTCCTCAAAAAGATTCCCACGGAAGAATGGGTGCCATTCATTTGTGCAAAGTTCCAAGAAACGGGCAAGATAATCTCTCCTGAACTAGCCTCTAAGATTTGTGAAGCAACGGAAAACCTTTCCTCATACGTTCAGCACTTGGCATGGGTAGTGTGGTATAAGACCGACAAGATAGTAACCAACAAAGATGTCACGGCAGCCATCGACGATCTGCTGGAACAGAACAAGGTGTTCTTCCAAAGGGAAGTTGAGCAATTATCCAAGCTTCAGCTGAACATCCTCCGCGCATTGGCCAATGGTGTGACCACTGGATTCAGCCGGAAAGATGTCATAAAGAAGTATCGCCTGGAGTCTTCGGCCAATGTGCAATCTGTCAAAAAGGCTTTGCTCAAGAAAGACCTCATCAACGTGGACGGACAGGAGATTTCTTTCAACGACTCTCTCTTCAAACAATGGCTGAAACGACAGACGTTTTACGATTAAAAACCAGACCGGTCTGTTCTGAGACGAAATAGGAAAAGCTAGTAGATGAGGAGTTAATCATGGATTAAAGATGGCCGTTTCATACTGAGGTATATGAGAAGAGAGGATTATTGATTGAAACTATTTACGTCATGGTTCGACGAACAACTCCAATAAAGAACACCAGCGAGACAAACAAATTATCCTTGTTTATCTCGCTGGTTTTAAGTGGTTTGGGCTTAGATGTAAGCCTTAATACTCATCCTCGTTGAAAACTTGTTTTTCGGCGATTTTATATTGATTATCAGTTATTTGCGTTGCCGTTAACTATTTTTAGCCAAACTTACCGCACTATCAGAGGCGATGTAGAGCGATTGTAAGGCTGGTTGGACAAACAAACCCGTTAGACCTCCAGCCATACAGCCACGTACCATTTTTAGTTACATACTCATCATGTATTATTCTATCAGCAAAAGTACAAAAGTATTCTTGAAATCACACCTAAATCGCACTAAACATCCTGCTGCGCGTGAATTTAATCAAATTTTGCTAAAATCCGAATAAATCGTCTATGATTTTTCGAATTCGAGAAAATAATTGTAACTTTGCACACACAATGTGGACAACATATCGTCTGCAAAAAAAAATAATTTCAAGTCGTAATTCAACAATTCAGTCATATCTACATTAAATAAAAACAACCTATATTAAATAAGCCTATGGCAAATGTGCTTTTAACAGAAACTTGTGTCAGAAGCTGTCCATACTGCTTTGCAAAGCAGTATATGTCTGAGGCTGACGTGAAGGATGCACTTAGCTGGGATAATATCATATATATAGCAGACTTATTGCAATCTTCTGGAGAACGTCATGTCTCTCTGTTAGGAGGCGAGCCTTTAATACATCCAGAAATTGCGGATGTAATTGTTTATTTGAATAAGCGAGATTTGGACGTTACTGTGTTCACTAGTGGGATTATGCCAGATGACAAATTTCAAGTTTTTGTTAACAAACTTCTATCATATAATGATTTAAGAGTCTCGTTCGTTTGCAATGTTAACGAGCCGCAATTTAACAAAAAATCAGACTTGGAAAAAGTAAAAAGATTTTTTGAATTCTTTGCCAATAGGACATCTTTAAGTTTTAATATTTACAGGTTAGACTTTGACATGAAGTTTTTGATTGACTATATAGTCGATTATGGCTTGAATCGTCATGTCAGACTTGGCCTTGCACATCCGATTCCAGGCGAGAAAAACTTATACATAAAGCCTGACAATCTGTTTGGCGTAAAAGAAAAACTAATGCATTTCTTTTCAGAGTTTGAGAAATATAGGATTGTCCCTGGTTTCGACTGCGGTTTCCCCTTGTGCATGTTTACTAATGAAGATTTAGGCAAGGTGTTTAAATCTACTCGCGGACAAGTTTCATTCCAATGTGGCCCGGCAATAGATATTGGAACAGACTTAAGTGTGTGGTCTTGTTTCCCACTTTCTGGATTTCACAAAAGGAGTCTTTTTGAATTTTCCTCATACCAAGAAATCGCAATGTTTTACGGGCAGAAGTTGGAAGAAGTGAGAAAGGAAGTCGGTGGAATTTATGAAGAATGCGACACTTGCCTTTATAGAGAAGAGGGCCTTTGCTCTGGCGGTTGCGTTGCACACATACTCAATGGTTTTATAAAAGAGGGTAATATCAGAAATGAAGACATTAGTATTTGATTATAGTTCTACTATTATCGACAAGATAAGTGGTTTGCATGTAGTAGTAAGGTTTACAGACGTAGCTTCTTTCATGCAAAACTATCTATCTTGTCAGCAACATAATCATGTGGATGCATTCGTGCTAGACCTACCTCTGAGTTCTCTATCACAGATAGAATTCAATGATGCTTGGTGCGAGATTCAATCTCCACTAGAGTTGATAGTCTATAATCTTGGAGATTTAAGTTCAATTTTCCATCAATTGGAGTTATTGAAACAATTAGAAATGAGGATATATCTATATTCAAATTTCAAGGACAATTATTATGGCTTAAAAATTCTCTCGTCTTTAGGAATAGATAGTGGTTTGTATATTCAAACTGGGAAATCCATCGATGACGAATTGCTTGCAGATTTGGCTTCGTTTTATTATTTGTCGCCAGTTCCTCATGCTAAGATTGAGCCCTTTGATTATATTTCAACAAGGTTGACAGAAGAGAAAAACCTTTCATTCAATCATGTCTATTATAAAGATGACTCTTGTTATTTGCTAATAGACGAGGAATTTAAGCTGTATTCTTCTGAAACTGGAGAATACCTGTGCATGTTGTCCGAGTTTGATGAAGAAAAAGAATTCGATGTACGAGTTTCTCAAAAAATGGATAATTATTACTCACATTTCCTAAATTTAGATAAGTGTTGCAAATGCAAAGCATTTAGGATTTGCTCTGGAATGATGAGTAAATACTTGTCATGTTGTGAAGATACTATGTTTTCTTGTCTTGAAGACTGTTTGGCATTCTATAATAAACAAAACAATAGTAATAACTATCTATGCCGACACTAATTTTCAAAGAAACAGAAGCGTGCAATTCAAATTGCATCTATTGTGACGTTATTGCTCGTAAGAAACCTCGTACAATAAAAAAAGACTTATTAAGACGGGTGTTCTACTGCATTAACGAGTATCTTGAGAAATATCCGAAAGAATATTTCTCCATCGTTTGGCATGGAGGTGAGCCATGCATTGTTGGTTCTGAGTTTTATGAACATGTCCTTGAACTTGAAGAAGAACTATGTCCTGCAACTAAAAACAGAATACAACATGACATTCAAACAAATCTCACTCTCATTAACCAACAGATGATAGATGTGTTTAAGAGAATGGGAATCACACGTGTTGGCACTAGTTATGAGCCATATAAAGGTATTAGAGGTTTTGGAAAAGATCGTGATTCAGATGCATATAACAGGAGTTTTTTCAAAGGCATAGAGTTAATAGAGAGGAACGGTTTTTCATGGGGATTTATCTATGTTGTGACACGAAAGGTAATTGACCGGCCTCTTGAAATTTTTAATATCTTGACCAATTTCAAAGTCCGTGGTGGTTTCCAGTTACATCCGGTATACTCATACAAAAACGAAGATCCTTACAACGTAGGTATTACAGCTAAAGAATTTGCCATCTTTCTAGGAGAAATTTTCAAGGTTTGGTGGGACAAGAAAGAACTATATCCTTTTGTTGAGCCATTCTTTTCTTACTTAAGTCACTATGGGAAAGGTGGTCCCATATGCTGTAGTGATAGTGGCAATTGTGCCTACACACATATTTATATTGGCCCAGAAGGCGAATTGTCTCATTGTGGAAGAGCTTCGGACTGGGATGTTTTTGATGTTGGAAATATTCAAGAAATGAGCATTGTGGATGCTTTCGCAAGTTCTTACAGGCGACAACTGGCTATACGTTCAGAACACCTGCGACTGACCGACTGCAAGGGCTGTGAGTATTTTAAGATTTGCCATGGTGGATGTCCTCTTGACGGATGGAATTCAACAGGTTCAATAATGTCAAAGACAGAATGGTGCTTGAGTCGCAAGTATTTTCTTAAAAATTATTTTGAGCCTATAACAGGTTTAAAATTCGATGGAACAAAATATGAATAAATGGATATATATAAAAAGTAATCGTCTTATTGACGCATACGTTGTCGCATCAGTCCTAAATGATGCACAAGGTACTTCATATTGTATGGTCAGAAGAGCTGTGTACGCAAAGCTATTCATGAATCATTCTTCCATATCAGAAACTGGTTTTTGGAATTCTCATGATGAAGATCAACTCATAACGATTACTGCAACAACAAGTATTAACTATAATAATCTGAGGAGCACTATCTCTGAGCAACTAGGGCTTACAGCCTATAAGGAAGGGCAAATTTACATTCCTGAGTTACCCGATGTTCTGGATTTCTCATTAGTCGATATAATTATTATGATGTCTGATGTCCAACAGGAACCATTGGACCTCACTTTTATTGATTTTGCGGTAAGGTTTTTCAAACCACGCTTGAAAACAATCTCTGCTGGTACAATGGCTGTTCCGTGCATAAGAGGGTGCAAAGATTACAGAGCAATAGTAACATGGGAATATATACCCATCATTGCGAACAATAATAGTTCAGCTTTGATACTTACTAATGATACTGGTTATGCAGATTTGTGCAAGTTATTATGTCTTAACACCATTTACATGAAAAGTGAAAATGGAACGATGTATGCCAACAGCCAAATAATTAAGCATCCAGACGAACTAATCAATATGATTAACCAACAAATATCATAAAATATGGATACAAATAAACCTATGACCAGAAGAGACGCTTTGAAGCGAATGGCAAAATTTGCTATTAGCGTAGCAGGGGTTTCTGTTTTGTCCCCATTAGTGGCTAATGCCCAATTCTATTACAAGTACTACAACTACTATAACTCTGGTTATGGTAAGGGAGATTACTCGAAGTACTATAATTATTACCGGAACTATTATAATTATTACTCAAACTACTATAATTATAGTAACTATAGTAACTATAGTAATTACTTTAATTACTCCAATTATAGCAACTACCATAATTATAGCAACTATTATAATATTTCCTATTATACTAACTATAGTAATTATTACCGGAACTATTATAATCGCTATTATAACTACCTTAAATATGGTTTCTAAATATGGGACTTAACATAGCAGTTTTTGTGCCGGAAGGCATAGTACTGGCCTCAGACTCATTAGCTTTTCTTAGGCAAGAGGATGAAGGCTTTATGGCTTCATCTAAGAGGACTTTTACTATTTGGGGAAGGTTCCTAATCTCTTTCGTTGGTAATGGTTTCATAAATGGGAAACCATATGGTTGTTTCGTCCAAGAAATAGAAAACAAGCTCATCAATCTTCAGAAAGGTTCTGTAGAAGAATTTGTCAATCAGATTAACAAATACCTCAAGCAGTTTAATAAAAAAGACGAAGAACCGATTATAGCATATGTTGCAGGAAGTTCTATTACTGATTTGGGATTGCATAATGAATTATTCTTAATTGAACAAGGTAAGATTTCCAAGCTCAATCAGCCAAACGGACAAGAAGAAGTTTACAACTATCATTTGATAGGCCGTGGACTATGGAGTAACAAACTTATTTTGCCCACATTTTTTGAAGATGAGCATTCAGACTCAAAAGAATTATTTGAGCCTGCAAGAATAGATTTCTCTAAATATTCTCTTGAAGACGCTAAAAATTTCGCTCATTTTCTGATTCGTACAACTGCTAATATGGATAAGTTTACTCAAACTAGAGCCTCCGTTGATTTAAACATTACAACATGTATTGTCACATCGAAAGGCACAACAGAATTGTAAACTTGATAACATCTTAATCATTATTAGCGGAACCATTCGATAAACTACAGGTAGTAATACCTATATACTATAGCGACAGCAGCTACAATTACATTCGACTGTAACTACTGTCGCTTTTATTTGCGCCTATATCCCGAATCTATGTCACTTGTCTTTATTCATAAAATAGTAGGATGTGTCAGTTTCAAAAATTGAGGTAACAGATGCAATTGTTCACTCATAGGAAACCTTTGCATGATAAGGCATTCGGCTGTTGATGCTATTGAGATAATTCCTTGGATTGACAACGTTACTTCATGGTCATATTCCCCAGCCAATCTTTTTCTTTGTTCCATCCCAGTTGGCAAGCTCACTTGTAGAGCCTCCCCCCCCTGTACTGATACAGCCTCTGCCGCCAGCAGCAAGGAGTAGATTTGCCATCAAGTCTTTGGGAACAGTCATAGCATCACTAAGTTGCCGAGTGCGTGATGCTGCAATATCAGCCATTTCCTGTGTTGTCACATAGGGATTCTCACGAATTAAATCTAATATTTTCTGTGTACTTTTCTGTGTACTTTTCTGTGTGGTATCTGGTCCACTTCCGCCCTCAGTGGACCGTAAAGTGGGTACATAGGGGATTTCTATGCGGTACACGTCCTGCTCCTCAATGACGGGCTCTTTGCCGTTAGCGTATAGAGGGGTGTACTTGAACATCTTCCTCATACCACTACCCAGTTATTCAAAGAAATTGCAAAAAACGAAGGAATTATTTGGTGGGATAAAAATTTATCCCTATATTTGCATCAAAAAGTGAATATATGCCCACAATACTCATAGCGTTTGGATTGCGATTCTACTTCTATTCTGAGAGGAGCACATGCCCATTCATGTCCATGTGGAGAATGCAGATGGACGTGCAAAGTTCTCTCTGGAACCGGCGGTTGAACTTATCAAGAATGAGGGGATGAAGCCAAAAGATTTAAAGAAGGCCAAGGCTCTGTGTGAGACTTTTCAAGAAGAGTTCATAGAGAAATAGCACGAACACATGGATGATAACGATGAATAATTATGGCAAAGATTGAAAAATTATGGTTTGATGTCAATCGCATTTATTTGCTGACAGATTCCGGCGAGACTTTAAGTCGTCCGCTGGAAGCATTCCCTGTATTGAAAGAAGCCTCTGAATCAGAGCGACTTGATTTCAAAATTGGACGATTTGGTGATGACATACGTTGGGAGAAGTTGGATGAAGACATACACTTATCCAGTTTCTATGATGTCGTTGAACCTAATCCTGATAATGAGGTGGCAAGAATCTTTGGCCGATTCCCTCAGATTAATGTATCAGAAATGGCCAAGTATATCGGGATCAACAAAAGTCTACTGGCTAAGTATATCTATGGTATCAAGAAGCCCAGCACTAAACGAATGCAGGAAATAAAGCAAGCATTTCATCTGATGGGGCAGGAATTGATTGCCATTTGAGACTCTAAGAACACCAGCGAGACAAACAATCGATTCTTGTTCGTCTCGCTGGTGTTAAGTGATTTAGACCTACAAAAGCCTACTAATACTCATCCTCGTTGAATAGAAAATCTTCTTTTGTAGGATAATCAGGCCATATTTCTTCTATACTCTCATATACATCACCCTCATCCTCAATTTCCTGAAGATTCTCCAACACCTCAAGCGGTGCACCCGATCGGATGGCATAGTCAATTAACTCGTCTTTTGTTGCCGGCCACGGCGCGTCTTCCAATTTAGAAGCCAGTTCAAGTGTCCAATACATAGTCTTAATTTTTTACATGTTAGAAACTTGGGCGCAAAAGTAATATATTTTTTCTTATTTACTTAGGTTTCTTCCAAATTTTTTCACGTACTCCGTCAATAAAGTTTAATTTTCTTGCCAGAACATACAAATAGTCCGACAAACGGTTGATATAGTGCGTTACCTCAGGATCTAACTCTGTGGTCTCGCCTAAGAAAAAGATACGTCGTTCCGCTCTCCGACAAACGGTACGGCAGACATGTGCTAAAGCAGCTTCATGAGATCCTCCAGGTAAGATAAAGGCTGTCTGCGGAGGGATATTGGCATTAATTTCATCAATCTGATCCTCCAGAATCTGTGTTTCCTCAGCAGCCATGGTATAGGAAGGAGCGAGAGGGGTTTTAGATTTGTCTGTTGCCAAGTAAGAGCACACAGTAAAGAGGTTACGCTGTGTGCGGATAATCAAATCCTTGTCATCACCGTCCTTCATCCAAGAGGCGAGCATTCCCAGATGGGCACTCAGTTCATCCACTGTACCATAAGCCTCGATGCGGGCATTGGTCTTCTTTACTTTGACACCGCCTACCAGACTGGTAACGCCGTCGTCGCCTGTTTTTGTATAGACTCTCGTAATTGCCATAGTGTTGATGGTATTAAAAATTAACTATATAGTTTTCTTTATAACGCTGTTTATCAAAAAAAATTATGCCACAATCATATAAATCAAACGTGACGCCTGTTCGTTGGTCGTTTAAGATTTCATTCCAGAATTTTTTTTCTTCCTTTCCCTTGTGAATATCCTCGACAACGATCATACTATTTTCATCGGTGAACGTCAATGCCCACTCAAAGACAGAACGATAATCACCACACAGACTCATTCGCATCAATTCAATGGGATGAATTGTAACAGAGGAAGTAAAGCTGACATTCCCACCATCTTCATATAGATGAATGAGGTTCGAATGCGTACATCCACTTTTCATATACACAGCATAGGCATCAGATGGAGCCGCATAATCAAGTACTTGATCAGGTTGACGGTAATTGGTCAATCGAAAATACAACATCCCAAGTTTTCTTTCAGTGACACTCAGATGAGGCAATTCTTTCATCAGATCTTCATAGGCATAGTAAGGGTAATGCTCATTAATGACATAACGAATGAGCCGATATGCCCAAGGTGACTGAACGCCAAAACCTCTGCAATACTGTATTCTGGAAAGCCAAACCAGAGCTCTTCCGATCCCATGCATTCTTGATTGTTTTAATATCAATCGCAAAAATACAAAAAGAAAATCAAACAACCATCATTTTTTTACAAAAAAGTGTTCAGCGATACAAGAATCAAAAGATATCCGAAAAAAAACATAAAGGGATGTAAAACAAAAATGCCCTTCCAGAGAACATTCTCCGGAAGGACATACTATGAAAAAAGGCGGCTACCTACTCTCCCGCATTGCATTGCAGTACCATCGGCGCGGACGGGCTTAACTTCTCTGTTCGGAATGGGAAGAGGTGG
>Ga0256404_1003541_pt1 | contig 31537 bp, 24 predicted proteins | sample RumenRJG_01DNA_FD_185990 | JGI IMG/M metagenome (GOLD analysis project Ga0256404, IMG submission 185990) | Bovine rumen microbial communities from Lethbridge, Alberta, Canada - RJG_01 | ecosystem: Host-associated > Mammals > Digestive system > Stomach > Rumen | place: Canada: Alberta | collected...
AAAGGACCTGGATACTGTCCCTATGCATGGCGTACGGACAGTATGCAGGTCAAGACCCACCAACTGACCGACCTCAACTTCGACTATCTGCATAGCGAATGGTTCACAAAGGCTATCAAGGTAGATTCTGCCTACTGGGGAGACCCTTTTGTAGACGGACACGACAGCAAGACACCATTGATTGCCTATCTGCACCCCTTACACGACAAACAAGGAAGACTGGCAGCCATTTTGGGAGCAGACATCTCACTGGACTTCATGGCGACTATTCTGGACAAACAGGACAGTGTCTTCCAAGAAGAGCTGTGGGTGTGGGAAGGAGATCATGATGCCAGTCTCTCAAGGAAAGCCTCAGAGAGTTATATCCTCTCACGCGACGGAATATTCCTGACTCACCCTGAGTCGTGGCGTATTATGAAAGGTAACTTCTATCGCCATCTGAAGGACTGCGATGAGAAGAAACTTGCCGAGCGGAGCATCAAGAATATGAAGGAGGGCAAGCACAGCTCGAATGAGATATACGAAGACTTGAAGATTAATGCCACACATAGTTTCCTTTTCTATTCTCCAGTGGAAGGCACCAATTGGAACTTGGCTGTGGTGGTGCCTCGTATAGCACTCGACCTGCTTGGGTTGTCAATGGGTGTCGTGTTGTTGTTTATCATCGTCATCATCCTGATGGTTACCAACTTCGTCTGCCGATTGGGTATCAGGCTTACGGTAAGACCTTTGAAGAACTTGGCTGAAACGGCTGATAAAGTGGCTCAGGGACAATTCGATACGGCACTGCCTACCATCAAGCACCAAGATGAGATACATCAGTTGCGAGACTCGTTTGAAAACATGCAGCACTCACTGGCAAGATATGTGGAAGACTTGAAAACCACTACAGCGGCAAAAGCCTCGATAGAAAACGAACTGGAAATAGCACACGGTATACAGATGAGTATGCTGCCCAAGAAGTATCCGGCATTCCCAGATCGGACGGATGTAGATGTCTACGGACAGGTTACACCAGCCAAAGCCGTCGGCGGCGACTTGTACGACTTCTTCATTCACGACGAGAAACTGTTTTTCTGCATCGGCGATGTGTCAGGAAAGGGTATTCCCGCCTCATTGGTAATGGCGGTGACTTGTTCGCTGTTCCGTAATATTGCAGCCCACACCACCAAACCGGAAATCATTGTGACAGGACTGAACGAGGCGTTGTGTACGAACAACGAGACAAATATGTTTGTTACCGTCTTTGCCGGTGTGCTGGACCTGAAAACAGGACATCTCAGTTATTCGAATGCAGGTCACGATATGCCGCTATTGTTAGATGCCAACGGAGTGACCATCCTGTCGTGCGACCCGAATGTGCCTGCCGGTGTGTCTGCCGACTGGACATTTACCAGTCAGCAACTCGTCCTCAAGGAGGGTGCAACGTTGTTCCTCTATACCGACGGATTGAATGAGGCTGAGGATGTCCGACACAACCAGTTCGGAATGAAGCGCATGCTGGACGTTGCCAACGGGGCTTCGAGTCGTCCTGAGGAACTGGTTAACACCATGAAACAGGCTGTGGAACAGTTTGTTGGCGGTGCTGACCAGAGCGACGACCTCACGATGTTTGCTATCCAGTACCTTAAGTCATCAACTCCCAACAATTAAACGATTAGCAAGATGCAGAACGACCTAGTTATCTATATGAGCCTGTTCATGGTGACGGCGATCATCATCCTTTTACTGGTCTCCTTCCTGATTCCTTTTTACTACTTTCAGCGTAAATGGTGGAAGGGACTCTTTATCGGTATCCCGGTACAAATTGCCGTTTTCATTTTTTGGGGGGTCGTCATAGGATTCGGCAGTTTGCTGTATGTTGATAATTTTTTCGAGAAAGAAGTGGACAATGCAATGGTCACAGTTCGCGGCACAGACGTTGCCAGGCATAATAGCGACACACTGGTGTGGTCGCTAACTCCTGATGAGGTATGTTTGGTAGGCAAGGAAAAGGAGGAAGTAAGAAAACGCATCTATTATGATTTCATTCGCCTCAGTCCTGTGAGTGTGGGCGTAGAGGACAGAATCGTCGTGACCTTTGATGTGAAGCATAAGAAGGTTACGGCAACAGATATGGACAAGCCGATGGAAGTTGTACAAGTAGACTGGGAAAAGGTGAACCACTATCTCAACAAGTAATACCATCATCATTTGTAGGTATTTTTGTGGGATATCGTTGAATAAGTAGAAATTATTTGCTAATTTTGCGAGCAAATATTATAAAATATGATTCTATCAGAACTGAGAACAGGCGAGAAAGCCTATATTGTTAAGGTAAAAGGTCACGGAGGCTTTCGTAAGCGCATCGTGGAGATGGGCTTTATCAAAGGCCAACAAGTGGAGGTAATGCTCAATGCTCCCTTGCAAGACCCCGTAAAATACAAGGTGATGGGGTATGAGGTCAGTCTGCGCAGACAAGAGGCTGAGATGATTGAGGTGAGCACAGACGAACTGGATGCAGAAACCGTCAGTGAACCTCAGAACGTGGCGGTAACGGCACATTATGCCACCCATTCGGCACGTCGCAACATCAATGTCGCACTGGTGGGTAATCCCAACTGCGGCAAGACATCACTCTTTAACTTTGCCTCGGGGGCTCACGAACGGGTAGGTAACTACAGTGGTGTCACCGTGGATGCCAAGGAGGGTTTCGCCGAGTTCGAAGGTTACCGGATGAAGCTGGTCGACCTGCCTGGCACGTATTCGCTGTCAGCCTATTCGCCTGAAGAACTCTACGTCCGTAAGCAACTGGTGGAAGACACACCCGACGTGATTATCAACGTCCTTGACGCATCCAATATCGAGCGTAACCTGTATCTGACAACGCAGCTAATGGATATGCACCTTCGAGTGGTGTGCGCACTGAACATGTTTGACGAGACAGAGCGACGTGGTGACCATCTGAACATTGACACGCTCAGCGGACTGATGGGTATTCCGATGGTGCCAACCTCGTTCAAGACGGGTAGGGGACTGCCCGAACTGATGCGTGAGGTTATTCATATCTTCGAGAGTCAGGAAGGCCATGATAACTACTACCGACATATCCATATCAATCATGGACACGAGATAGAAAATGGTATTGCGAATATTCAGAAGTTTTTGAAAGGCAATGACTTACTACGTTTACGCTATAGTACAAGATGGCTGGCGCTGAAACTGTTGGAGAAAGATAGTGAGGCAGAGCGCGTCATCAGTGAACTGCCTGAAGCCCAACAGATTTTAGAAGCGCGTGACATAGCCGTTCATCGTGTGAAAGAGGAGACGGGAACGGACTCGGAAACCGCCATCATGGATGCAAAATACGGCTTCATCAGAGGTGCCTTACAGGAAGCTGGTTACGAGATGGGCACGAAGGAAAACACTTATAAGGTGACGCATCAGTTGGATGCACTGATCACTAACCGATGGTTAGGCTTCCCCATCTTCTTCTTCCTGCTCTACCTGATGTTTGAGGCAACCTTCACCTTAGGACAGTACCCGATGGACTGGATAGAAGCAGGCGTTGAGTGGCTGGGCGAGTTTGTCAGTCAGACAATGTCGGAAGGACCACTTAAGGCTATGCTGGTTGACGGTATCATCGGCGGGGTGGGAGCTGTCATTGTGTTCCTGCCACAGATATTAATCCTCTACACCTTTATCTCGTTTATGGAGGACTCCGGATATATGGCTCGTGCAGCTTTCATCATGGACAAGCTGATGCACGGAATGGGACTGCACGGCAAGTCCTTCATTCCGCTTATCATGGGTTTTGGATGTAACGTGCCTGCAGTCATGGCCACACGTACGATAGAGAGTCGTCGCTCCCGACTGATTACGATGCTGGTATTGCCTATGATGTCGTGCTCTGCGCGCCTGCCTATTTATATCATGATAACGGGTGCCTTCTTTGCGGTGCGTTATCAGAGTCTGGTGATGATGTCACTCTATGTCATAGGCATTGTGCTTTCAGTCATCATAGCCCGCGTGCTCAGTACGTGGGTTATCAAGGGTGAGGACACTCCGTTTGTAATGGAGTTGCCCCCTTACCGCTTCCCCACGGCGAAGGCCATCTTCCGCCATACCTGGGAGAAAGGCAAGCAATACCTGAAGAAAATGGGAGGTGTCATCCTGGTGGCAAGCATCTTAGTATGGGCTTTGGGCTATTTCGGCACAATGGGTGTCGCCCCGTCGTTGGAAGAGAGCTTTATCGGTTTGATGGGTAAGGCTATTGAACCGCTTTTCCTGGCACAAGGGTTCAACTGGCGCCTGGATGTCAGCCTGCTGGCTGGTGTGGGTGCCAAGGAAATCGTGGCATCAACCATTGGTGTCCTGTATGGAGACGCAGGCTATAACTTCTCACCGTTGACGGCTTATGCCTTCCTGCTTTTCGTGCTCATCTACTTCCCGTGTATCGCTACCATTGCAGCCATCAAGCATGAGAGCGGATCGTGGCGATGGGCCATCTTTGCAGCCTGCTACACGACGCTTCTGGCTTGGGTGGTGAGTGCCGTCGTCTATCAGGTAGGTCTCCTTGTGGCATAGATGGTTAAATTAAAATCCGCAAGATTCTGAATTTCAGTTTCTTGCGGATTTTTCTATTTACGCAATGCACCACATTTGCACCACTCAGACCTACAACAAGGTTTTACAAATCGCCCTATTTAGCAAGAAACGGCTCATTAACACTTATTAGAGTTGTTCCAATAACTCTCTACCCTTCTTAGTCAGATAGTATGATTGCATTGGGTGATTTGGAATTTCTGGGTAAAGCATAGCAATATAACCGTCTGACAAATTGGGATTGATGTAGTTGTTTACAAAGCTCTTTCTGTCTCTTAGATGCATACCTTCCATCAACATCTTAAGGTTCGCCCCATTCTCTCCAATGATTGATAAGAATGTCTTTAGCTTTTGAGCCTTAATATTATCCTTTGAGGTTGTGGGGTTGAGGGGTGAACTTGTGGGGTTGAGGGGTGAACTTGTGGGGTTGAGGGGTGAACTTGTGGGGTTGAGGGGTTGTATGGTTGTATGTTGCACGTTTGAACGTGACCCATACGAATGCGGCATTTTGATTGAACTCCGGTTCAGGAAGGGAACTCCTGTCATATAGAGTTCTTTCATCCTCTTATCTATATCTTCCTGTGTCGTCATGCCAATCTTCACAAGACCTGGCATTACAGGATTTGTCAAAAGATAAACTATTCCGTATTCCATTGTTATATTTTGACTTTTATTGATTGATTATTCTCGTTTGACAATAAGTAATAAATACCCTGTTCACGCTCTGTAAGAGAATCGGTTAAAATACTTTTATCTATTTGGAATTGTTTCATAAACAAACTACACAAATATGATAGAAAGTGGCAAGAATCGTATAATGGAAACTCTATACAACTTTCCTGACTATTAAATTGAGAAAGTCCAATATATGTAGGATGTGAATGAAAACTTAGAAAATTGTAAGTCAATGATAAATCTATCCGTTCTCCATACAAATATTTCCATGCTTTATCGTAAGTTAATTTTTTCGCTACATACTGGTTGTTTTTCTCTATAATAGTAAAAACCGAATTGCTTTTCAGACAACACTCAAATTGTCCTTTGGGATTTGAAATGCATTTCCTTACTAAAACATTATTCCTTAAACTCTCTGTAATATCATTAATTTCTTTTTGTGCCTCTATTCTTTTTTCTTTCAATTCAGATAAACTACCCTTTAAAAGATTCTTTTTACTTCCAAGTAGCCACGATTTCCAAATTACTTCTTGCTGATGACTATTGTCAGAAAAGTCAAACAAATAATAGAACATCGCTAAATGCTCATACACAGATCGAGTCAATGGCATAGTCTTATACTCATCAACTACTGAACATTGTTTTCCGTGACGTTCCGTAGTAATCCCTTCTGAAGATAATTTGTGATTACAAATGTGTGAGATTGTTGCCCTTTGTATAAAAGCAAATGCCACATTATTTTTCTCAGACTTTAACGATTCCTGTAAATGATCCAATGTGTAGTATATTATCCGATTTGAAATTCTTAGCACAAGAGAAGATATATCAAGTACAATCTTTCGCATCTCACTGTCGGGAAGTTTACCCATAATGGGGAAACCTGCATAGGTTAAACCTGAGATAAAGGTGTCTTCGTATATAGGAATATCGAATTCCATCATATCTTTTCCAATATCATGGATTGAAGGAGTTATACCAACTTCCTCTAATAACCTTTTCAATTTCCTTTTAGAGTTGCTCTCCTCTTCCATTATTTCGTTTTCTCCTTATACAACTTAAACAACTCTGCTACGCACTGGCTTTCTGTAAAGGTGGACTTCACTGGGAAGCCATAGGCCTGCATCACGGCACGGTCGTTCTCCTGATGGGCCTTGCGAAGCTCCACGGGCATGGTTACTTCATCATACAAATCTGCCATAGAGGTATTAGGGAATTTAGAACGAGCGTCAAGAATTGCCTGTGCCGTCTGTTCTATCTTCGCTTTCTGTGTCTCTGTCGGATTTGGCCAAGGGAATGTGTTATAAACTTGTTCTTTACTGTAGCGATAATCGCTCTTTAACCGTCCACAGACGACTCTCATCCAAGCCATGTGAACGTTGGATGTAAGAACGCCAAAATGATAGAGAGTCGCATTAGGTATTATCTGAACGGCATTGGAGGAAATCACATCTGATTTCATAAAGCCGATGGGCACATATCGCCTTCGCTCTGATGAAACAGAAGGTACTAACAGATAATCCTCTCCTTCTGGCTGTGTGATTTGCGCAAATAAGTGTGGCACTTTTGCGTAGCCCTGCGTGGTCTTTGCTGAAGAAGTCAGCCTGAACTCACGAACAGCCTGTACCCGATCATACAGGATCTTGCTCTGTTTGATGTCTACAGGTTGAGCATTGCGAAGCCAGAGGCAATAGCGGGATTTCTGCTTTATAAACTCCTCTGCGCCAATATAAGGACGTATCCATTTCGCAAGTGCAGGCTCCTGCCGAACCAGCAAATCCTTTTCCTCTTCTGTCAATACAAAATGTCCACCATCACGAGGCTGATTGCCGAAGTTCATCTGAGGAACATCGCAAAGCGGAGTCTTTTGGCTGACAGCAAACGTATCGTCGCCTTCAAACAGATAAGGGCTGATATGGCTAACCTGCTGCTTCTGACCACTTGGCGTAAACAGATATTTGCTCTTTACCTCATCAGTACTAAAACCAATGATAACACAATGAACGGCTGCTTTCTCGCTGGCCTCACTATTCCACTTGAATGTCTGATAAGCAAAATTGATTTTTACATGGAAGTCATTGAAAAGGACATTCCAAAGAATAGGCACTTGAGAACCCTGACAAATACTGTTCGTTGAGACGAAGCCAGTCCTTGTGTGAGAGTTCTGCATGAGTTGGGCGGCCTTTTTATACCAACAACACACATAGTCAAGATCTTGCACGTCCTTAATTTTCCCAAACAATCTCTCAACATCTTTCTTTTGTGAGCTTCCTTGGGCCATCATCCTGGCTCCTACAAACGGCGGATTACCAATAATGTAGTCGTAACTCACTCGATAACGCTCTTTGTTCGGCTTAACCTCACTGTCGAAGTAGTGGGATACAACATTGACCTCGTCATAGTTTACAACAGGTTCGCTTGCCACCTGTGGTTTTGGATCAATAATCAAATGCACATTATTAGCATGAATAGTGGGAATGTCCGAAGGAATTTCTATAACGTCCCAGTCCATCCGCAAGGCATTACCTTCACGAATATTATGATACGGCTTCAACGGCAGGAAATCAATATCACGACGGATAATCTTCTCTGTCTCTCTTAGCATCTGTGCCTCTGAAATCCATAGGGCCGTTGTGGCTACGGTCACAGCAAAGTCGTTAATCTCTATACCATAGAACTGCTGAATGCTTACTTTTACTGGGTTCACTTCCTCAAAGCCGAGGAATGCCTGGCCGTGATAACGTTCACGGATGCACTCATTCTCCAGACGACGGAGTGAAAGATAAGTCTCTGTAAGGAAGTTACCAGAGCCGCAAGCAGGGTCTAAGAAAGTAAGCGAAGCCAAACGATCTTGGTAAGCATCGAGTTTCTTCTGCCGTTGTCGCTCAACCTTTTCTTCCAGTATCCCGTCCAATTCACGACGCAAATCATTCAAGAACAGCGGGTCAATGACCTTGTGGATGTTCTCAATAGATGTGTAGTGCATACCACCGCTTCGACGTGTTTCAGGGTTAAGCGTACTTTCAAACACGGCTCCAAAGATGGTCGGAGATATTTCCGACCAGTCAAAGTCAAGGCTGGCATTCTGCAAAAGAGCCGTCCTAAGTTCTTCGGTGAATTGAGGGATTTCTATTTCTTCTTCAAACAATCCTCCGTTGGTGTAAGGAAAGGCTTTCAAATCGTCTTTCAGATACTTACTGCGCTTCTCTATCGGTGTGTTCAACACTTCAAAGAGGTCACGTAACGCTCTGCGCATATCCTCGGCCTCATAGCGAACAAGGAAATCATGAAATTGGTCATGCGTAAATATTTCTGCATCCTCAGCATAAAGGCAGAACACGATGCGGACACACAGGATGTTGAGCCAACGCAGGGCTTCGGGGCTGTTATCATCGTATTGCTCCAATAGAGCCTCATAAATATTTCCGACAATCTCACCTGCTTCCTTTGACACCTTTATTTCCTTGCTAAGATGTTCATTCTTGGCATCAACAAGGAACATCAGGCGGTAATACTCTTTGCCTAAGTTCTCCAAGAATATCTGTTCAGGTTCGCCGTTTGGCTGTTCCATATCATAGACCAAGAACTCAGAGAAGTTGCAGGTGACAATCCAACGAGGATGTTCAGAAACAGGAAGCGATACCACATAGCGGCGAGCCTGTTGGAACGGATTAAGCAATGAGCCGTCACTTTGACGGATGCCAGCACGCAAATCCTTTCCCAACGATTTCTGCTCTATCAGAACTTTGGTGGAACGGATGCGGCCATCTATAAAGTTGGAGGCATCTACCATTCGATGGTCTTCAAAAGTGATAAAGCCATCCGATGGTGTTTCAATGCCAAAGACATTTGTGAGCAAGTCAATCCAGAAGGGTTGCGACTCGCCCCTTTCATATCCTCTGCCTTTCCACCGCTCTGCAAATTCAGCAGCAGCCATAGCCATTTGTTTTTCTGTTTTCATATCGCTTGCCTTAGGGTTTCAATTATGGGCACAAATTTACTCAATTTTATTGAGTATTGGGCGAAATCTGCACAAAAAATGCTAAAATCGAGAAGATTTAATGAAAATGTGTAAGTACTTATACATCGTTTCAAGATTATTTGCTATATTTGCCCTCAGAATCATCAATGGAAGAATGGAGAGACTTGTAAAACACGTTCTCTGATCTATCATACGAAATGCCATAAGGACAGGTGACTGACATCCGATGTAGTAAGTCAAGATGGTTTCTCCAAAAGTAATTTCAATTACTCCGAATAGAAATTAAAATACTCCGAAAGTAATTTTTTTGAAGTGCACCCCAAAAGTTTTTTGTCCAACTTTTGGGGTGCACTTCATTTTTGTTACATTCGGAGTATTTATTACTTATTCATGATGATAGGGCTCGCCTTTGATAATGGTGCAGGCTCGGTAAATCTGCTCGGTAAAGGTGAGGCGTATCATCTGGTGGGAAAAAGTCATCTTGGAAAGTGATACTTGTTCGTTGGCCCGTGCATAGACGTCTTTTGAAAAGCCATAAGGTCCTCCGATAACGAACAGAAGTCGACGGGCGGTGTTACGTTTCTGCTCTAACCAGCGGGCAAACTCTATGCTACGATATTCACTGCCGTGTTCGTCAAGCAGGACAACGGTGTCGGAAGACTGCAATTGTTTCAAAATCAGTTCGCCTTCGGCTTGTTTCTGCTGTTCCTCCGTTAGGTTTTTTGTATTCTTCAACTCAGGAATCGTCACGACTTCGAAGGGCATGTAATGGTTGATGCGCTCTACGTAGTCGTTGATGCCTGCAATGAAATGCTTGTTGGTTGTCTTACCTACCTGAATCAGAATCGTCTTCATCTTCTATCGCATAAATGCTCTTGCCGTGATGGACGGGGCAGAGTGTCTCGTTCTTGTCAATGGGAGGATATTCGTCGCGTCGTTTGGGATTCATGGGAAACCACCCTTTCTGTACGCGCTTTTTCTGGGAAAACAGTTCGCCGATTCCCCAGAGTGCTGAGGCTCCGAAGACGCCGACAACAGACGAGAGGATAGCATTCTCAATGAAAAAGGCTGCTCCGATACAAGCTACGCCGATAATGAGATATACCCACCAAGGACGGGTTCCCCAGTGATATTCGGTCTTGATAACGATGGGATGCCAGATGCCTATAGTCAGAAAAGTGCAAACGGCAATGATGACTCCTGTGAAATACATGATTGAATGACGAATAAAAAAAGTTGCTAACGGGTTGCGTGGAATCCTTCCAGGTTCTGATAACGGCGTCGCATCATCCGCTGATAGATATTTCGCATCCAGAGGGGTTCGGTGACGGTGAATGCTAAACCTACTATGATCATTATCCAGAAAGCTGTCGTACTATCGAAGAAAGACTCGATAACCATAACGACAACAACAGGCAGGAACATAGCAGTCATCGACAAGATGCCTTGCCATTTGTTCTCCATCTGGTTCTTGCCGGTAATCTTCTCATTGAGTGGAAGGGAGTCTTTGTTGATGACTGCCAACTGGAACAACATGCAGTAGACGGGACCAGTAGCCGTCAAGAGGTAAGCCAGTATCATTAGGATGGAGAACTGACCCATGAAAACGGGTACCAACTGGATGAGCAGCGGTAATAGTAGGATGGCGCTATAATAATAGTACTTGGCACGGAGTAGTGTCAGAATGTTCTCCTTGTGAACCATCAGCAGATCAATATAGTTACCTTCCGGACACATCACTTTCGTCAGGTTGGTGGCTCCAAAGTAGATGAAGGCATAGAGACAAAGGAAGTTACGTGCAAAATTGCTTTGGTAGATATCCAGGAAAGCAATGGCAACCGAGAAGAAGGTGATGAAGCAGAGACCGGAGATGAAACGGGCACGAATAGCTTTGTTACGCATCGTACTCTTAATCTCCAGTTTTAGGTATTCTCCTATCTGGCCGAAGCGGTTCAGAGCATTGAACTCCGAGACGTGCTTCATCTTGGTGTTCTCCTTCTTCGACACTTCGTCGTAGACCAACGTCATCTGCAGACGACGGTTGATGCAGAAAAGAATGCAGAACAAAACGGCAAACAAGGCAAAGAGCAACCATAGCGAGCCGTGATGTTCCACGAAATCAGCGATAAAACCGGTATATTGGTCGATGATGTCATCAGGCAGGAAGAAGAAAGGGCCTATCAGCAAACCATAGAAGACAATAGGCAGTGCCCACCACCAGATGTGGTGATTGGTGAGCGTGCGTACTAACAGGTACCACTGGCTATTGACGACAATCATCAGGTGGAGCATGAAAAGCATTCCCAATGCAGCCCAACCCGTAATGCCACCACACCAAACCACAAAGACGTAGGGTAGGAAGACGGTCATCCATATAAAGTTGCCTCCGTCGAAGATTTGTGAAATGAGGAAGCACTCAATGGCAGAATACTTACTGATTGGAGTTAAAAGATACGGTTTCACCAACATCAGTGGTGTCTGTTGGGTAGCAAATCGTCCACTAAAATCCATGATGAGCATGAAAGGCATCACATAGAAAATCATCTCCGGTGTGTCTTCTTTGGCTGCAAGCCATCCGAAGAAGGTGCCGAGGGCAATGAACTCGATGGCCAAGAAGCCGATAAAGATATAGCCGAAGAACTTGCCATACTGGTTAGCCTCGAACATCGGGTGGCGTTTCTCACTCAGTTTGGTGTTTTTACGGAGCAGAAAGAATAGTTGTATCTTGTTCATCGTTTATCTAAGGTCTATGACTTCGGCTTGTGGATAGTCTTTTGAGTTGAAGCGGAAAAGATTGTCAGACTGTGCCGTTGCCTTGAACTGACTAATATCTATCGTCGTCCATCCTTTGCTTTGCTTCATACGAATCTGTGTGGGGATATAGCCTTTCTGGAGTACGGTGATGTACATCTCCTGAATGTTTTTCTTCTTGTCGGTAGCCGTCAGATGCACGGTATAGTTGTTGCGTCCCTTCTCCATCTTATACGTGTATCCGTTTTTGTACAGGTAGATGAAGTTATAGGGATTGATGGCAGCCAGCTGCGACTCGGTAGGGTTTGATACGTTCACCTCGTCGTTTTTCTTCATATAGGTCCACATCGTCTTTCCGTCAAACCACATGGTGGCTTGTGGGGTGGTGGCATGAAACTTACGGCCTTTGACGGCAAAGGTACCTCTGGTCTGCATCTGCGCACCTTTTATACTAAAGTTAGCCTGTACGCCGTTCTTGTTGGAAACGACAGCTGCCGTCTTGTCCAATACCTGCTTGGCAGTCTGTCCTTGTGCTACTATAGAAACGAGCAGCATCATGATGATTATTCTTAACTTCTCCATTGTGCTAATAAATTTTCGAGACTCATCTCGTCCATGATTAATACTTCACGAGGCTTGGAACCGTGAGCAGCACCTACGATGCCTGCCTTTTCCAGCTGGTCCATCAGACGACCGGCACGGTTGTAGCCAATAGCAAACTTACGCTGAATAAGTGATGTAGAACCACTCTGCTCGCGGACTATCAGACGGGCTGCATCCTCGAACATCGGGTCAAGATGCTGCATGTCCACATCGCGACTCTCGCCACCTTCACCCTCGTCGGTATCAGGCTCAGGCAATTCGAATGCTGAGCTATAGCCTTGTTGCTGGGCAATGAATTGGTTGATGCGCTCTACTTCGGGCGTGTCGACGAAGGCACACTGTACACGTACGGGTTCACCTCCGTTGAGGTAAAGCATATCACCACGTCCAATCAACTGCTGGGCTCCCGGACGGTCCAAGATGGTGCGTGAGTCAATCATCGCACCAACACGGAATGCAATACGACTAGGGAAGTTAGCCTTGATGGTACCAGTGATGATGTTTGTCGTAGGACGCTGGGTGGCGATGATCATGTGGATACCGACGGCACGTGCCAACTGCGCAATACGTGCAATAGGCAATTCCACTTCCTTGCCGGCTGTCATTATCAAATCACCGAACTCATCGATAACTACGACGATATAGGGCATATAGCGGTGACCGTGCTCCGGATTCAACTGACGGTCAATGAATTTCTTGTTGTATTCCTTGATGTTACGTGCCTGTGCTGCCTTCAGCAGGTCGTAGCGCGTATCCATCTCCTTACAGAGAGAGTTCAGGGTGCGCACCACCTTCGTAACGTCAGTGATGATGGGGTCTGCTTCTTCATCGGGGACCTTGGCTAAGAAGTGTTTCTCGATGCTTGAATAAACGCTGAACTCCACCTTCTTTGGGTCTACCAACACGATTTTCAGTTCAGCAGGATGCTTCTTATATAGTAAAGAGGTGATGATGGCATTCAGACCAACAGACTTACCCTGACCCGTAGCACCGGCTACGAGCAAGTGGGGAGCCTTAGCCAAGTCGAACATAAACACCTCGTTGGTAATCGTCTTACCGACAGCACAAGGCAGCTCCATCGTGGATTCCTGGAACTTCTTTGAGTTCAGGATACTCTCCATAGATACCGTGCTGGGCTTGGCGTTAGGAACTTCAATACCGATGGTGCCCTTTCCGGGGATAGGTGCGATGATACGAATACCCAGTGCCGAAAGACTCAGGGCAATATCGTCTTCCAAGTTGCGAATCTTCGAGATGCGGACACCTGGTGCGGGAGTTATCTCGTAAAGGGTGATGGTAGGACCCACTGTCGCCTTGATACTTGAAATCTCCACACCGAAGTTGCGCAGTACGTCGACGATACGGTTCTTGTTAGCCGTCTGCTCAGCCATATCGATATAAGGCTTGCCGTCGTCATCATATTTCTTCAGCAGGTCGAGCGTCGGATAGTGATAGTTCTCCAGGTCGCGTTTTGGATCGTAGGGAGTGCTGATGTCACCATAGTTGCCTGCCAGCTCTTTACCTTTGGCTGCCTCTTCTTCCTCTCCCGTGTCCACCGTCATCTCTACATCGTTAATAGGATCAGCGGGGTCTTTGGGTGAAATAGGAATTATCGGTTCATTGTCCACCGGTGTGTCAACAATGACGGGCTCTACTTCATCATCCATCGAGAAGGATATCTCCTCTGCTTGTGGGTCGTCAAAGACCTCTGGGTCTTCCAGTGTGTTAATCATAGCCTGATTAGTTTCAGGCTCACTGCCTCCAACATGAACGGTCATAGGTATCTTCTTGAGATAACGTAACGGATTGAAAACCTTACGGATAAAGATAACAGTCTCCATACTTAGGTAGGTTAAGAAGGCTACTGCCGTTAAGGCTAGAATAGCTATCAGACCTGGGGTGCCTATCAGGCCTTCTATTTGCTGACAGATGGCCAGACCGTGGTCACCACCAGGATTGTAGCAGGCATCCTCGAATAATGGTGAAAGGAATTTGGCTATTGCAACGGAGGTCCATATCATCACGATGGTCAGACACATGAACCATTTCAGAAGCTTGACCTTATAGGCGCGCATCAATGTGACCGAAATCATCAGCGTGAAGATGGGAATGATGAATGCCGACAGACCAAAACAGCGTTTGATGAAGAACCAGGAGAGATATGCTCCGATGGAGCCACACGCATTTTGGAATTCCTGCTCTTGGTTCAGCAGTTCACCGGGCTTTGGCGCTTCTATCATGCTCTGGTCAGCAGATCCTGTAAAAAGGAACGATACGAAAGCCCACGCCATATAACCTGCAAAGAAAAGCAGGAAGAAACCAATGACGAAAAGGATGCGCTCGTTGCTGAAAGGATTACCCATACCGACTGCTTCTGCGAACGAAGTAGACTTAACAGCGGTCTTAGTTGTTTTCTTCTTAGCCATACCTTATTATAATTTAAGGTGCAAAATTAATAATAAAAACTTAGATTTCATCATAAATCTTCCGTTTTTTGTTTTTTTTGCATTACCTTTGTACGCCAAATGAAGAAAACAATCTTAAATAAGTACGACAAGAAAAAAATTTCAGAATTGCCAAGGGTCCTTTTCGAAGGCCGTATCGTGGTGATACTGAACGAGTCGGAGGCGCAGAGAGCAGTTGACTATCTGTTGTCACAAACTGTTTTAGGCGTTGATACCGAGACACGTCCGTCCTTTAAAAAAGGACACATGAATAAGGTAGCCTTATTGCAGGTGGCCAGTCATGAGGTCTGTTTCCTGTTCAGACTCAACCTTTTGGGTAAATCGCCCTCTGTCAAGCGTCTTCTGGAGGACACTACGGTACCTAAGATTGGACTCTCGTGGCATGATGACCTGAATATGTTGCATAAGTCGGGTGACTTTAAGGCAGGTCTTTTCATCGACTTGCAAACCCGTGTCCGTGAGATTGGTGTTGAAGACCTGAGTCTTCAGAAACTATATGCCAACTTCTTTGGTCAGAAGATTTCCAAACGTGAACGGCTCACGAATTGGGAGGCCGACATACTGAATGAAAGACAGAAACAGTATGCGGCAACGGATGCGTGGGCCTGTATTATGCTCTATGAGGAGCTGATGCGACTGGAGAAGACTGGTGATTATGAACTTATCAAAATAGCAGACGATGTACAAGCAGATTCAGTTACGGAAAGGGAAGGATGAGAGCCTACGACGCTTTCATCCCTGGGTGTTCTCTGGTGCCATCCAACGGATGGACGAGGATATTGAGGAAGGTGAAATCGTTCGTGTGGTAACCAATACAGGCGATTTCATCGCTGTCGGCCATTACCAACAGGGGTCTATTGCCGTTCGTGTCCTTTCGTTTTCTGATGTGCAGATTGACGATGAATTCTGGCATTCCCGTCTTTTGTCGGCTTTGACCATGCGTCAGGCTATTGGTATAGCCGATAATGCAGATAATAACACCTACCGACTGGTTCATGGCGAGGGTGACAATCTTCCCGGTCTGATTATCGACGTGTATGGACAGACAGCTGTCATGCAAGCCCATTCCATCGGCATGCACTTGTGTCGTAAGCAGATAGCTCGTGCGTTGGTTGATGTGATGGATTCGCGCATTTCACATATCTATTATAAGAGCGAGACGACGTTGCCTTTTATGACGGCTGACGACATGAATGGTTTCCTGTATGGCAACAGCGACGATAATATTGCCACGGAAAACGGTTTGAAGTTCCGCGTAGACTGGTTGAAAGGACAGAAAACGGGCTTCTTCGTAGATCAGCGTGAGAACCGCTCTTTGTTGGAGCATTATGCCAAAGGAAAGCGAGTGCTGAACATGTTCTGCTATACGGGTGGTTTCTCGTTTTATGCGATGCGTGGTGGGGCAATGCTCGTACATAGTGTGGACAGTTCGGCAAAAGCCATCGAACTCACCAAGCAGAACGTAGAACTGAATTTCCCGGGTGATGCCCGTCATGAAGCATACTGTGAAGATGCCTTCAAGTATCTGGAACAGGCTGGCTCGAATTACAACCTCATCATTCTTGACCCTCCCGCCTTTGCCAAGCATCGTGGTGCCCTGCATAATGCGCTGAAGGGCTATACGCGCTTGAACCAAAAGGCATTCGAGAAGATAGAGAAGGGTGGTATCCTCTTTACATTTTCTTGTTCGCAAGTGGTTACGAAAGACCATTTCCGTAATGCCGTTTTTACAGCAGCAGCTCTTGCCAAGCGTAAGGTTCGCATCCTGCATCAGTTGCATCAGCCTGCTGATCATCCCATCAATATCTATCATCCAGAGGGTGAATACCTGAAGGGCTTGGTGCTCTATGTGGAGTAAAGTTTGTGAATATATTGAAAAACATAAACTGCTTGAAGCCAACGAATTATATTTAGTTGCTTTAAGTGGTGGAGCGGACAGCGTGGCATTGCTTCTCTTATTAAAAGAAGGCGGTTTCAACGTGCATGCGGCGCATTGTAATTTCCATCTGCGTGGTGCTGAGTCGGATAGGGATGAGGCGTTTTGTGTGGAGCTTTGTCAACAGCTCGGAGTAGAACTGCATCGGGCTCATTTTGATACGCGTGAATATGCCGAATTGCATAAGGTGAGCATAGAGATGGCTGCCCGTGAACTGCGCTATAAGTGGTTTGATCAGCTGCGTCAGGACATGGATGCTGCTGGTATTTGCGTGGCTCACCACCGTGATGACTCGGTGGAGACGGTACTTTTGAACCTTGTTAGAGGTACGGGATTGCGAGGCTTGACGGGTATTCAACCTCGAAATGGTTTTATTTTGCGCCCGTTTTTGTGCGTTTCGAGGGCAGAAATCGAGGCGTTTTTGTCGGGAAGAGGGCAAAAATACGTGACGGATAGCACCAATTTGGAGGCTGACGTGCTGCGAAACAAGGTGCGTTTGCAGGTGCTGCCCTTGCTTTGTGAACTCAATCCTGCCGTGTCTGAGAATATCCAGCGGACGGCTGAAAATTTGGTGGAAGCACAAAAAATACTGGATGCGATATCGGATAATTATAAAAACAGTAACATCCTTGAACTAAGTGAATTAGAGAAATACGGTTCAAGTGAATATGTGGTATTTGAATGGCTCAAAAACTATGGTTTTAATGGCAGTCAGGTACACCAGATTTTAGATGCCGATAGCGGTGGAATCGTTAGTTCCGCATCAGGGTATGATGTCTTGAAGGATCGTACCCGTCTTATCGTTGAAAAAACGGATGTTACGTATCAAGCCCATCGAAACGTAATATCGATGCCTTCGAAACGTATTGTCGTGCCTGAGGAAGGAACGTATATTTTGGACGAAAACAGTAAGGTTAAGGTGCGAAAATGCGCTGTTTACGTATCGAAAGACCCCTATATTGCTACGCTTGATGCCGACAAAGTGGTGTTCCCGCTGACCATCCGCAGGGTGGAGGAGGGTGACTGGATGGTGCCCTACGGTATGAAAGGCCGGAAGCTGTTGAGCGACCTGATGACCGACCTGAAGAAGACTGTTTTCGAGAAACGGCGCCAGTTGGTAGTTGTTGATAGTCAGGGGATTATCGTGTGGGCTGTAGGTCTGCGTACTGACCATCGTGTGGCCGTCGGCGACCAGACTAAGAATGTATTGGAGATCAGTTTCGGCAGCGTCTGAACTTGTCTTGTTCGTGTGTCTTATACTGATATAGGTTGACACATTTAGGAACTTAATAAAATGTGTTAATTATGAGAAATGTAAGAACTCAGTACCCAAAGTCATTACGCTATGAAATTGTTCGCGTTTATTTGACAGGGAACAACAGCTATGAAGAGCTGGCAAACATTTACAAAGTACCCATTACTAATATTCGAACATGGGTCATGCGTTATAGATATTCAAAAAATGTTGTATCTTTGCAGGCAGAATCCCAACCTGTAGAAGATATGGCACGCAAGAAAAAAGATGCGCAGAAGTCCGCAGATGTATTGGCATTGGAAGCTCGCATTCGCGAACTTGAGCTGCAGAACCTAGCTCTGAACACGCTGATTGACGTTGCCGAAAAGAATGGTATCGATATCAGAAAAAAATCTGGGGCCAAGCAGTAGAAGAACTCAACAGGCAGCATGGCCTGACCATCATTGCTGCCTGTGAGCTGCTTGGCCGTAGCCGTCAGGCCTTTTACAAGAAGAAGACAGACGAGGCTGAAAGACTAGCACGTGAGATTCGGATTCTTGATGCCGTGCATGAAATCCGCGGGTTTGATCCTGGCATCGGCGGTGTGAAGCTTTGGACAATGCTCTGTGTGATGTTTAATACAGGCTGGATGCCTGGGCGCGATTCGTTTTTGAATATGCTGCGTCGTCATGGACTCATGCAAAAACTGCACAGAAGCCGCTCTACGACCAATTCAAACCACCGCTACCACAAGTGGAAGAATCTTATCAAGGGATTCAAACCTACGGCTGCCAATCAGCTATGGCAAAGTGACATTACGTATATTGACCTCGCTGGCGGATGCTGCTATCTGCATCTCGTAACCGATGCTTACTCTAAGAAAATCGTGGGTTGGTGCCTGGCCGAATCCTTGGCGGCCGTCTTCACGCTCAAAGCCCTCCGTATGGCTATCGAACAGGCCGGTGGAGGTAATCTCTCAGGACTCATACACCACTCTGATCGTGGTATACAATATTGTTGCGATCTATATGTGGAGGAACTGCAGAAGTACAGCATACAGATATCGATGACGGAGGACTATAAGCCGACTGACAATGCCCTTGCAGAGCGTGTAAACGGCATTATCAAGAGTGAGAGCGTATACCGCCAGGAACGGCGCTTTGAAGCATATGAAGAAGCCTTGGAGCAGATTGAACGCTTCATTACTTTCTACAATAGTAAACGTCCCCATTACAGCATCGGGCTACAGACTCCCAATGCCGTCCATGAGCAGACTGGTGAACAGAAAAAGATGTGGAAAAAGAAGATTTATCAGAAAAATGACCAGAGTTTGCAGATTAATCCCTAACTTTGCAAGCGACAGTATTCTCTGTTGTAAACACTTTCAGGAAAATGTCAACGAAACCAGGAATGCTGTCAACGATGTCAGGAAGACTGTCAACTTATCCAGTAAAACGGCTGTCAACCACATCAGGAAATAAGCAAAAAAACTGTCAACCGAAATCAGGAAAAGACAGTGGGCTATGACAGTTATGACAAATGACAGTTATTGAAAATTTATTTTGAGTTATGTTAGTATTATATATATTTATAAATATATATAATACTATCCTTTGTTTCCATCAAATTCAAAAAACTGTCATCTGTCATAACTGTCATTTGTCATTGTCAAGACAAAAGACACACACATTGTCAATTGCGAGGTAAAAATTTGGTGGTTCGAAAAAAAATGCTTACTTTTGCACGTCATTAGGAAATATGTAAGAAAATATCGATATTTATGAGTAAAAGATTTGCCGAACACAAAGGCTTGAATTTGGTGCAGACGAACGATGACGTGCTGCAGATGTGGAAGGAAAAAAACGTCTTCTGGCGCTCCGTGACGGAGAGGGAAGGTTGTCCGCAATTCGTATTCTTCGAGGGGCCTCCCTCAGCCAATGGTCACCCTGGAATCCATCACGTGCTGGCGCGCAGCATCAAGGATACCTTCAACCGCTACAAGACCATGCAGGGTTATCAGGTGAAGCGTAAGGCTGGTTGGGACACCCACGGACTGCCCGTAGAGTTGGGCGTTGAGAAGGAACTGGGCATCACCAAGGCCGACATCGACAACCCAGAGTCAAAACATCCCATTTCAATTGAAAAATACAACCGCAAGTGTCGCGAGAACGTGATGATGTACACCGCCGAGTGGCGTGAACTGACGGAGAAAATGGGCTATTTTGTGGACCTGGACAATCCCTACATCACCTACGACAACAAGTATATCGAGACCCTTTGGTGGCTGCTGAAGCAGTTCTACAACAAAGGCCTGCTCTACAAAGGATACACCATCCAGCCTTATTCGCCCGCTGCAGGAACAGGACTTTCCTCGCACGAACTGAACCAGCCTGGATGCTACCGTGACGTGAAGGATACCACCTGTACGGCTCAGTTCAAGATGAAGAATCCGAAACCTGAGATGACAAAGTGGGGCACACCGTACTTCTTGGCTTGGACCACCACACCGTGGACACTGGCTGCCAACTCAGCCCTCTGCGTAGGTCCGAAGATTGACTATGTGGCCGTGCAGACCTATAACCCCTATACAGCAGAGAAGATTACCGTTGTTCTGGCAGAAGCCCGTCTGAACGCCTATCTGCCTGCCGAGGGTGCCATTACCGATGGTGAGGAGATGCCCGCCTATGAAAAGGGCGCCAAGTTGATTCCATACCGAATCGTAGCACGCTATAAGGGTACAGACCTCGTTGGAATGGAGTACGAGCAGCTGATGCCTGCCATTAAGCCGATGGGTGATGCCTTCAAGGTGATTCCCGGTGACTATGTAACCACCGACGATGGTGCTGGTATCGTACATATTGCCCCGAACTTCGGTGCCGACGATGCCTTTGTGGCCAAGAAGGCAGGTATCTGTCCTATCGTGCTGATTGACAAGAAAGGTGCTGAGCGTCCTGTTGTTGACCTTCAGGGAAAGTACTTTGTGATAGAGGATCTTGACGAAGACTTTGTGAAGAACTACGTCAACATAGCCGAGTGGAATAAATTTGCGGGACGTTATGTGAAGAACGCCTACGACGACACGCTGACAGATAAAGACGAGACGCTGGATATCTCCATTTGTATGGACCTGAAGGCCCAGAACAAAGTTTTCAAGATAGAAAAGCACGTCCATAACTATCCTCACTGCTGGCGTACCGACAAGCCCGTGCTCTATTATCCGCTGGATAGCTGGTTTATCAAGAGCACAGCCAAGAAGGAACGCATGTCAGAGCTGAACAAGACCATCAATTGGCAACCCGAGTCAACGGGTACGGGCCGTTTTGGCAACTGGCTCGACAACCTGAATGACTGGAACCTCTCACGTTCGCGCTTCTGGGGTACACCACTGCCTATCTGGCGTTCGGAGGATGGTGAGGAAATCTGTATCGGCAGCGTTGAGGAACTCTATAACGAGATAGAGAAGGCCGTCAAAGCGGGCTTCATGAAGAGCAACCCGCTGAAGGACCAGGGCTTCGTTCCTGGCAATATGTCTAAGGAGAACTATGACAAGATAGACTTGCACCGTCCTTATGTCGACTATATCTTCCTAGTCAGTGCCACGGGCAAGAAGATGAAGCGTGAGAGTGACCTGATTGACGTGTGGTTCGACTCAGGTTCTATGCCTTACGCACAGATTCACTATCCGTTTGAGAATGCTGAACTAATCGATAAGAAACAGGCTTTCCCCGCCGATTTCATCAACGAGGGTGTCGACCAGACGCGTGGCTGGTTCTTTACCCTGCATGCTATTGCTACGATGATCTTCGACAGCGTTGCTTTCAAGAACGTTATTTCCAGTGGTCTTGTGCTTGATGCCAAGGGCAACAAAATGTCCAAGCATGTCGGCAATGTGGTGAATCCGTTCGATATGATTGGCAAGTATGGCTCTGATGCCGTGCGCCTTTACATGATGACCAACTCAGAGCCTTGGGACAACCTGAAGTTTGACCCAGAGGGTGTTGCTGAGATCAGCCGTAAGTTCTTTGGCACCTTATATAATACGTACTCACTCTTTGCGATGTATGCCAACGTGGACAACTTCGACCCGCAGACACCTCAGATTCCTGTCAGCGAGCGTCCAGAGTTTGACCGTTGGATACTCTCATGTCTGAATTCATTGGTTCAGGGTGTTGAGCAGGAGATGGACGGATACGATCCTACACGTGCCGGACGACTCATCGACCAGTTTGTGGATGAAGACCTCTCCAACTGGTATGTCCGCCTGAACAAGAAACGTTTCTGGGGCAAGGAGATGGACAACGACAAACTGGCAGCCTATCAGACACTGTATGGGTGCTTGATGACCGTTTCGAAACTGCTGGCACCTTTTGCTCCGTTCTTTGCCGATCAGTTGTATAAAGACCTCGGAGGTCAGCTGGATAGTGTCCACTTGGATAAATTCCCCGAATTCAACGCAACACTTGTCGACAAGGACTTGGAGGAACGCATGGCTATTGCCCAGCGTATCACCACTATCGTACTCGCCCTGCGTCGTAAGGAGAGTATCAAAGTGAAGCAGCCTCTGCAGACCCTGATGATTCCTCCCGTTGACCATGCTCAGCGTGAGGCTATCGAGAGTGTGAAGCAGATCTTCCTGCAAGAGGTGAACGTGAAGGAAGTGAAGTTCGTTGAGGGTGCTGGCATCCTGGTGAAGAAAGTGAAATGTAACTTCCGTACAATGGGTAAGAAGTTCGGTAAGGACATGAAAGCCGTAGCAGCTGCAGTTGCTGAGATGTCACAGGAACAGATTGCCGAGCTTGAGACCAACGGACGCCTGATGCTGGGCAACTATGAGATTCTGGCTGAGGACGTAGAGATTATCAGTGAGGATATCCCTGGATGGCTGGTAGGCAACGAGGGTAACCTGACAGTAGCTCTCGATATCACTCAGACCGACGAATTACGTGCCGAGGGTATGGCCCGTGAGTTGGTTAACCGCATCCAGAATATCCGTAAGAAGAGCGGTCTGGAGATTACAGACCACATCCGTGTGAGCATCGAGCCTAACGAGGCTTCCACTAAGGCTGTCGAGGCTTTTGGAAACTATATTGCCCGTCAGGTGTTGGCTGACGATTTGAAACTCGAGGCCAACGACGGTCAGACCGTAGAATTCGACGACTTTAAACTGAACATAAAAATAACTAAATCTTAATGTATTATGGCTGAAAAAACACGTTACACGGACGAAGAACTGGAAGAGTTCCGTGCGATTATCAATGAGAAGCTGGCGCTGGCCAAACGTGACTACGACCAGATGATGCGCGTGCTGATGAATCAAGACTCTAACGACGTCGATGATACATCACCTACGTATAAAGCTCTGGAAGAGGGTAGTGCTACCCAGTCTAAGGAAGAACTTATCTCGCTGGCTTCCCGTCAGCAGAAGTTCATTCAGGGATTGAAGGCTGCACTGACACGTATTGAGAATAAGACATACGGCATTGACCGTATTACGGGAAAACTTATTCCTAAGGAGCGCCTGCGTGCAGTTCCTCACGCAACACTGAGCGTGGAGTCAAAGTTGGCAGGCAAAAAATAAATGGCAAACAGGGAAACAGTCAAACGAGGATGGCTAGCTGCACTTATTGTGCTGGCCGTCCTCCTTATCGACCAAGTCATCAAGATTTGGGTAAAGACCCATATGACACTTCATGAGCAGATAGAAATCTTCTCATGGTTCAAGATCGTGTTCATAGAAAACAACGGGATGGCTTACGGAATGGAGATCGGTTCCAAACTGGTGCTTAGCATCTTCCGTATTGTTGCCGTTGGAGTCTTAGGATATTACATCGCGCAGCAAGTCCGGAAACAAGCCCGGTGGGGTTACATTATCTGTATTTCAATGGTGATGGCAGGTGCTGCAGGAAATATCTTTGACTCGATGTTCTACGGACTCATCTTCAACGCCAGTTCTGAGTTCTACACCAGTTATCTGGTGCCCTTCGGCACTGGCTATGCTCCTTTCCTGATGGGAAAGGTGGTCGATATGTTCTATTTCCCGCTGATTGTGACCACTTGGCCTGACTGGGTTCCTGTAGTGGGTGGTGAGCCCTATGTCTTCTTCAGTCCGATTTTTAACTTTGCCGACTCCGCTATCTCGGTAGGCGTTGTACTGCTGTTGCTGTTCTATCGCAAGGAGATAGGAGAATTGTCTTTAAAGAAAAAAGCAGAAGAAACAGATGAAGCATAGCGTCACATACCTGTTTGTCCTGATGCTGGTGTTGGCATGTAAGCCAACGGTACCTTCGGAATATATTCAGCCTGATGAAATGGAGGATATCCTCTATGACTACCATATCGCTCAGGCAATGTCAAGGACTACGGCAGGAGGTGAAGCAGAGGTGAAGAGACAGGTGTATCTTGATGCTGTGCTGAAAAAATATGGTATCAGCGAGGCTGACTTTGACTCGTCCTTGGTCTATTACTATTCCCGTGCAGATCGCTTTAAGGAGATTTATTCACATGTCAGCGAACGACTGAACGACGAGGCAAAGGCATTGGGTGCTGGAGTGGGGGAACTTAATCGATATTCTCAGTATAGCACGACAGGCGACACTGCCAATATCTGGACCAATACCTCTGAGGTGCTTCTCATTCCGCGTCCTACCCAGAACCGTTTTGATTTTACTGTCAAGGTGGATACGACATTCCATCTAGGCGACTCGTTTATGTTCCAGTTTATGTCAGAGTTTCTCTACCAGACAGGTTCCAAAGATGCCGTCGTCTGCGTGCTGACAAAATATGAAGGTGATAGCATCATCCAAACAGCTAACCACGTTTCGATAGCTGGTCTTTCGCAAATTCGAGTGCCTGCCAATAAAGACAAGAAACTTAAGGAGATGTCGGGTTATATCTATCTGAGTGATGGAGGCGATCTCTCTGATACGCGTAAACTGATGTATGTCAGTCAGATGCAACTGATACGATTCCATGATAAGTCAATCAATAAAACCGATGGAACAAACAAGAAAGACTCCGTACAGACGGATTGCCTGCAACGAATTGATAACCCCGGAAGGGCAGTGCCTGATACGCTACGTCGTCGAATTGTCGGAAGACGGCCAGGTGGTACGCCACTACGCCCTGACGCAGGAGTTGGCCCGCACCGAGTGGCACCAAGGCCGGTTGAACTTAAGAAAGTGCAATGACGGGGTGGTTCGTCTGTTTGATAAAGATAAACCAATAACATAAAATAAAGACAACTATGGATTTGAAAGTACGATTAGCGGTAATGAACTTCATCGAGTTCGCCGTGTGGGGTGCCTACCTCACGTGCATGGGAAACTATCTCGGCGTTGCCGGATTAGGTGAAGAGATTTCTTGGTTTTATGCTATTCAGGGCATTGTGAGTATCTTCATGCCCACACTGATGGGTATTGTCGCTGATAAATATATCCAACCTCAGCGACTGCTAGGCCTATGCCATTTATTGGCAGGCGGCTTCATGCTGGGCTGCTGGTGGTTGGGACAAGATGCAGGATATGGTGAAGAGTTGACCAACAAATCCCTTTTCATCGCACTCTATACGTTGAGTGTTGCATTCTTCATGCCGACCATCGCCTTGTCCAACACGGTGGCATTCACCATCCTCAAGAAGAATGGATTTGACACGGTGAAAGACTTCCCGCCAATCCGCGTGCTTGGTACAGTAGGATTCATCGCTACGATGTGGGTGGTGAACTGTGCCTATCTTGACGAGACGGGTTTCGGCTTCACATTGGCCGAAAACGACTATAAGTTCCAGTATACCTATATGCAGTTCTTCGTGTCAGGTTTACTGAGCATCTTGTTGTTCGTCTATTGTTTCTCGTTGCCGGATTGTCCGTTAGTCAAGAAGGAGGGTAATGTGTCTCTCTCCGAGAGTCTAGGACTTAATGCCTTCAGGTTGTTCAAACGTCGTCAGATGGCCCTGTTTTTTATCTTCTCTGCCTTGTTAGGCATGTGCTTACAGGTCACCAATGGCTTTGCAGGTCCTTTTATTACCAGTTTTAAGGGCGTTCCTGAGTTCGCTGATACATTTGCAGCCAATAATGCCACGCTGCTTAGCTCCATATCACAAATTAGTGAGGCCTTGTGCATCCTGATGATCCCCTTCTTCCTGAAGCGGTTCGGTATTAAGGTTGTTATGCTGATGTCGATGTTTGCATGGGTGTTCCGCTTTGGCTTCTTTGGCATTGGCAATCCAGCTATGCCAGGTGTCATCTTCTTTATCCTTTCTTGTATCGTCTATGGTGTAGCTTTCGACTTCTTCAATGTTTCGGGAGGTATCTTCGTTGATCAGGAGTGCGAGCCTAACATCAAAGCTTCTGCTCAGGGACTGTTTATGATGATGACGAATGGTCTTGGAGCTACCATCGGTACGTTGGCAGCAGGCGGTATAGTCAACACCTATTGTCAATGGGAGAATGGTTTCTTGAACGGCGACTGGCAGACCTGTTGGTTTATCTTTGCCAGTTTCGCATTGGTTGTAGGCATTTGTTTCGCTTTGGTCTTTAAACCAGAGCAAAAACCGATTAAGGAAATCAAGCATTAAATGAATAGATGAAAGAGGTCAGGTTTTTCTACGTGCCGGATGCTGCCAACTGCACCGAGTTGCCAGAAGAAGAGGCGACACATGCCCTGCGCGTGCTTCGGTTGAAGGCTGGCGACGAGATGATGCTGATGGACGGAAAGGGTAACTACTACCGTGCAGAAGTGACCTTGGCGCACACTCATCATTGCTGTTATGCCATCAAAGAGGTTTTGCCTCAGGAGCGTCAGTGGAAGGGTAGTGTACATCTAGCTATAGCACCCACAAAGATGATGGATCGCATCGAGTGGATGGTGGAGAAAGCCGTAGAGATTGGTGTCGATGAATTGTCTTTCCTCGATTGTCAGTTCTCTGAGCGTCGTGTTGTCAAACTTCCGCGTATCGAGAAAATCGTTATTTCTGCCGTGAAGCAGAGCAGAAAGGCATGGATGACCCAAGTGAATGAAATCAAGTCCTTCGACGACTTCATCAATACGATTTCGACGGAGCACAAGTATATTGCCCATTGTTACGACGAAATACCACGTACCTATCTGTTTGATGAGTTACGCCTGTCTTCTGACACTTGTGATGCTGTGGTGATGATAGGTCCTGAAGGAGACTTTTCTATCGACGAGGTGCGACGTGCGATGGACAAAGGATTCAAGTCCGTCCATCTGGGCACGAGTCGTCTGCGCACTGAGACGGCAGGACTCTCGGCAGTGATGATGATGCAACTAGCAAATGAATAATCAATATAAACTGATAAGATATGACCGATGAAAAAATCATGGCTACCATTAAGCCCGATGGCGAGTACTGGCAGCCGGAAATTGAGAAAATGCCTCGTGAACAGCTTCAGCAGCTGCAAGTTAAGAAACTCAAGGACACGATCAATGTCTGTCTCCAGTCGCCTTTCTACAAAAAGCGTCTGGGAGAGTTAGGCATCACGGCTGATTCTATCAACAGTCTTGAAGACCTGCGTAAGATTCCTTTCACCACGAAGCAAGATCTGCGCGACAACTATCCTTTCGGACTCGTTGGTGCAAATATGGACGAAGCCGTTCGTATACATTCTACCAGTGGAACAACGGGTAATCCCTGTGTCGTCGTCTATTCTGAACACGATATCTGTTCGTGGGCAAACATGGTTGCACGCAACTTGTATATGGTTGGATGCCGTAAGAGCGATGTATTCCAGAACTCCAGTGGTTACGGTATGTTCACCGGTGGCCTTGGTTTCCAGTATGGTGCCGAGTGGCTCGGAGCAATGACGGTGCCTGCTGCTGCTGGTAACTCGAAGCGCCAGATTAAGTTTATCAAAGATTTCGGAACTACTTGTCTGCATGCCATTCCTTCCTATGCCATCCGCCTGGCAGAAGTTTTCCAGGAAGAAGGCATAGATCCTCGTAGCACTAAGCTACGTACCTTATGTATAGGTGCAGAACCTCATACTGAAGAGCAGCGTCGTCGTATCGAGCGTATGTTGGGTGTCAAGGCGTATAACTCGTTTGGTATGACTGAGATGAATGGTCCCGGTGTTGCCTTTGAATGTAAGGAACAGTGTGGAATGCACTTGTGGGAAGATAACTATATCATTGAGATTGTCGATCCTGACACCTTCGAACCGGTGCCCGACGGAGAGATTGGCGAGATGGTGCTCACCACGCTCGACCGCACCATGATGCCTATCCTGCGTTACCGTACCCGCGACTTGACGCGCATTATCCCCGGTGAGTGTAAGTGTGGACGTACCCATCGTCGTATAGACCGTATCAAGGGACGCACCGACGATATGTTTATCATCAAAGGTGTCAACGTGTTCCCCATGCAGGTTGAGAAGATCCTTGTTCAGTATCCGGGATTGGGTAGCAACTACTTGATTACCCTCGATACTGAGGATGATAACGATATCATGACTGTAGAGGTAGAACTAGACGGACTGAACACCGATGTCTATCCAGAACTCCAGAAGATGACGCGCGACATCCAGCGTGCATTGAAGGATGAGATTCTGCTGACACCGCGAGTTAAATTGGTGAAGAAAGGCTCATTGCCTGTCTCCGAAGGCAAGGCCGTGCGTGTTAAGGACCTCCGTCCAGGCAGAGGGTAAAATCGGTTGCGGCATATGAGAAGACTGTTTATTGCCCTATCCCTTCTACTGACACTTGGCTCATCGGCACAAACCATGAGTCAGGTGTTTAAGCAGATGCCTGCCAATATCGTACCGTATCTTTCCGAGAACAATCGCCTCGATATGATTGATTTCATCGATTCGAAGATGAAGGCAGAGGTACGCAACTTGTACGAGGGAAAGAGTGAGATGTTGAGAATGTCCGACGACTATGCCCGTCTGGCACTCAGTGAAGGTTCGCTGATGGAAATGCGCCTGCTCGATGTCAGCCAGCCTGTGGATAGTACGAAGAAAATCCTCTGCGTGGTTAGAACCTATGGTGCTGTGTTCAAAGACAGTCAGGTGGAATTCTATTCCACGAAGTGGCGTAAGTTGAATACAAAACAGTATGTTACTTTGCCCGACTGGATGTTCACGGCTTCCTTGGACGAGCATGAACCCACATTGACACTGGCCAGTTCGTCGCTACTTGACAAACCTGCCTCAGAAGAACAAAAAGAAGTGAATAAAAAGTTAATAACGTTTAAATGGGAGAATGATTGGTTTAAGTAATGTTAATTTTCTCCGATTTTAGAAATAAATTGGTGCAAAAAATAAAAACTATTGCTATATTTGCAATGTGTTTTTCATGGTATTAGATTATTAAGGTTAATTTTAAAGATTGGTTGTCGTGAGACAATCAATTTTTTTTGTTCTCGATTTGAGGGCAAGAAGAAAGGGAACTCTCATCGAGCTCCCTTCTTTGTTTGTTTGGAATAAATTATGTTTTTTTTGTTCTCTTAGGCCTGCGCTTCAGGTATTACTGAAACATAGCTCTTGTCACGCTTGCCTTTGTGGAACTGTACTGTTCCGTCAACGAGAGCATACAGGGTATCATCTTTACCCATTGCCACGTTCTCGCCGGCATTGTGCTTAGAACCACGCTGGCGAACGATGATGTTGCCTGCGATGACCTTCTGACCGCCAAAAATCTTCACGCCCAGTCGCTGAGCTGCTGACTCACGGCCGTTCTTAGAACTACCTACACCTTTCTTATGTGCCATTTCTTGTTCCTCCTAATTTTAAGCGATTACTGATTTAACTTCTACCTGGGTGTACTGCTGACGGTGACCGTTGCGCTTGCGAGAGTCCTTACGACGCTTCATCTTGAAAACGATAACCTTCTCACCCTTTACGAGTGGATTAACCACTTCGCATACTACCTTAGCACCGCTTACGGTGGGTGCGCCTACCTGTACTGATCCTTCTTTGTCGACAAGCAGTACCTTGTCGAATTCAACAGTTTTACCGGCTTCCACGTCCTTCATGTGGTTTACGAAGAGTTTCTTGCCCTCCTCAACCTTAAACTGCTGACCGTTGATTTCTACAATTGCGTACATTATTTATTAATTGTTTAACGGGTTTTTCTGCGTGGCGTGTCGCGTCGTGCAACAACTTCTTTGAGCCACCACAGACCAAATCGGCTGCAAAATTACTAAAAATCCACGAAACTACCAAGAAAATCATAAAAAAAATAAAGCGATGACCCTCACAGGCAATCGCTTCATTATCTTCAATAGGTATTAGTACTTTTTCTTAAGGTAAAAAGATTGTTTTCAGGATAACAGGTGCAAAAGTACTATTTTTTTTTGTTCCGTCAAAACTTTTATAAAGGAATTTTATTAAAAAAACGCTGTGTGGGCGCACAGTCGTAAACGATTGCTCACGAATATTTCATTTTTATAATCTACGAAACTTTTTAAGCAAATATTTTGCAGTTACAGAAAAAAGTATTACCTTTGCACCGCTTTTGAGCAAGAGATCATTGAAAAGTTGCCGATATGGCTCAGTTGGTAGAGCAACGCATTCGTAATGCGTGGGTCGCCGGTTCGAGTCCGGCTATCGGCTCTCTCAATCTCCAAGAAAAGAGTCAGAACCTTTCAGTTCTGACTTTTTTTCTTCTTTTGATGCCCTGTTTGGGGCTTCTGCGGAATTAGCTCAGTTGGTAGAGCATTGGCTTCCCAAGCCGAGGGTCGCGGGTTCGAGTCCCGTATTCCGCTCAGGAAAAATGGAGAAAATTGAGAGAACACGAAAAAAAGTAGCGAAAAAATTTGCAAGGTTAAAAAAATAGTCGTACCTTTGCACCCGCAATCAAGGAGATAACCCCACGGTTTCTGACTCCTAAGTCCTTTGGAAGGATGGGTGAGTGGCTGAAACCAGCAGTTTGCTAAACTGCCGTACGGGTTCCCGTACCGGGGGTTCGAATCCCCCTCCTTCCGCAGCCGGTGGGATTTTCTCTGAGAGTGCACCTAACGTTGGTCGATTCATCTAATGGTTAGGATACAAGATTCTCAATCTTGGCATAGGGGTTCGATTCCCCTATCGACTACGAAGAAACATTCGAAATCCTCTGTAAATCAGTGATTTACAGAGGATTTTTCTTTTCAAGGGCGTTAATTAGGTGTTAATCTTAACCAAGAATAAGAAAAGCGACCAACTGTTAATCTTTTCTTCTTTTTCTCTTGTTTGTTCTTATTCTACTATAATTTGAGTACCTTTGCACTCTAAAAGAGATTAAATACAGGATAAGATGGAAACGCAGAATTGCTGGGAACCAGTCATAAATGAAAAGGAGAATATCATCAAGAC